>OHAI01000439.1_pt1 | contig 33102 bp, 24 predicted proteins | sample 1577091 | NCBI WGS metagenome assembly OHAI01 (sample SAMEA3541548, study PRJEB24748) | human gut metagenome | biome: human gut; feature: human-associated habitat; material: faeces | place: China | collected 2012
CTTCTGCTCCGCCATATCCCCATGCTGCATCCAGAAGATACAGAACACCACCGATTGCAAGACCGGAAGCAACAACACCGATCAGCTCACCGATCTGCTGTGTCTTAGGAGTTGCTCCAAGAAGGTATCCTGTCTTAAGGTCCTGAGAAGTATCACCAGCGATTGCTGCGATGATACAGATTACAGAACCGATTGCGATTGCTGCTTTCATACCATCGATTCCAGTCTGTCCGCTGCTCTTGATTACCATTGTGGAAATCAGAAGTGTAGCGATTGCCATACCGGAAACCGGGTTGTTGGAGCTACCGATCATACCTACCATACGGGAAGATACTGTTGCAAAGAAAAATCCGAAGATTACGATCAGTGCTGCTCCAAGCAGAGTTACCGGGATAGCCGGTACTGCCCAGATGATAACAACCATAGCAACGATTCCGACCAGGATGAACTGCATCGGCAGATCCTGTGCGGTACGTGCGGTACTTGTATTTTTTCCGCCTTTTACGCTTTTCATGGAGTCGCTGAATGTTCTTACGATCAGTGGCAGTGATTTGATCAGGGAGATGATACCGCCTGTTGCGATGGCACCTGCACCGATATATTTTACATAAGTACTCCAGATTGCCGCTGCACCGCCGCCTGCATAAAGCTGAGCGATTGTTGTGCCTGCTTTTGCCGGATACAGCCAGGTATCAGGTCCGAACAGACAGATCAGCGGGATGATAACCAGCCATCCGAATACAGAACCAACAAACATGTAAGATGCGATCTTTGGTCCTACAATATAACCAACACCAAGCAGTGCCGGGTATACTTCCATACCGATCTCACCTTTGAAAGATTTAAAAGCTGCTGATACGTCTGCCGGGATCACCTTCAGACCATCAACGATAAATTTAAATACTGCTGCAAGTCCCATACCGGAGAATACCGTAGAAGCGTTTGCTCCGCCTTCTTCGCCGGCCAGAAGTACGTCTGCACATGCAGTTCCTTCCGGGTAAAGCAGTGTCTGGTGCTCTTTCACGATCAGGGCATTACGAAGCGGTACCATGAAAAGTACACCTAAAACACCACCGCAAAGTGCGATCAGTGTGATCTCGACAAGGCTCGGCATAGAGCAAAGACCCTCTTCTGCCCAGAGGAACAGTGCCGGCATCGTAAAGATCGCTCCTGCTGCAAGTGACTCACCGGCTGAACCGATGGTCTGTACTATGTTACTTTCAAGGATGGAATTCTTACGCATGATAATGCGAATAACACCCATAGATATAACTGCTGCCGGAATAGAAGCAGAAACAGTCATACCAACTCGGAGTCCAAGATATGCATTGGCTGCTCCGAAAATTACTGCGAGCAAAACACCCATAATAATGGAAGTCACAGTAAGCTCCGGCATGACTCTGTCTGCCGGAATGTACGGTTTGAATTCGTCTTTCTTATTCATTTCCTTTTCCTTTCATACTTTTTTCTTTTAACAATCCGAAAACCTTCGTATATCCGCCCTCTTCCATCTCCGGATCATTATTTACCTAAAATAATCCTTATGAATTGCTCCGCTTTCCCACAGCTTTTGCAATTCCGTATCATCATAGAATTACATTGTACCTAAAATCCGACTAAATTGCAAGAATATAATGCATTTTTCTACTTTTTTCCTGTTTTCAGGCCTGCTTTTTTGTGCACTTTTTGAAATGCCAGGGTCAAAAGTCTGAAATCGCACTATGATCCGGACGGAATCCGCACAATTTTCTGTTCCCCTTCCATCTCTGTCATCACAAGCACCGGCATATGGCGTTTGCGAAGTGCATGGATCAGCGGATACACCGCAAAAAGATCTCCCTGCACATAGACTGCTTCCGGTTTGGATTTCAGAATCTTTTTCACCTGATCTTTGATCTGTGCTTTCCATTCCTGCTTTTCAAGTGTGGATTCACCGTAAATGCCGTCCCACTCCATCGGCGGAAGATCCGGCAGCTCCATGTGCACGATTCTGGCACCGGAAAACTGCGGAAGTTTGAAAAGCAATGCATCGGCTGCCTCATCTGTGCCAAGATTTACGATCACAACCTGCTCATGGAACTGCTGCTGACTGATCTTGCATGCCTTTATGGCATCTTCGAGCGTACTTGTCGTCATAAGAAATCCGCCCTTATGACAGAATTCTGCACCGGAAAGACCGCTCTCTTCTTTTAATTCTTCTTTTTCAAGACCAAGCCAGCTTTCCGGAAAACTGCATTTATAATTCAGGGAGTATTCTCGCTTCTGAGGCTGAATACAGTAGCCGCCGCGATTGGATGGAAAGATCACGAATGCAATGTCTGTCTCGGAAAGATATTTCTGGCACGGAACATAATCCGGCAGCACCAGAATCTGCTTTTCATCCGCCGGCTTTTTGCCGGAAGCGATCTCTTTCTGATGCTGTTTTAAAATTTCTTCTACACGTTTGTCGGCACGCTCATTGCCCCGATAACGCTCCAGTTTGTTATCGAGGATCATGCCGGCCACACCGACCGCCTGAAAGAACGCCGCATCGTTTCCGCCCTGTGCATCCCATGGCGGATTGAAATTGCCGATCAGGGTGGCAAGTTCATTTTTTTCGCCGGTGTTGTCATTGTTGTCCAGTGGCTGCACAAAAGCCTCATCAAATTTTTCTGCCAGTTCTTCTCCTAAAATCTCTGCTCCAAGCTCTTCCCATAGAAGTCCGAAAGCTGCATACGGCACACCATTTTCACGGATTCTGCTATCCCTCTGATGATGGTCGTATTTCCCTCTTCCGATGTCAAAAACAATCCCTTTAAAATCCTCCGGCACCTGACTGCCGCGGTGGATCGTGATCTCCGGATTGACAGACAGCAGAAGTGCAGACGAAAATACATCGTCCGCATGAAACTTTCCGCTGTGGGTAAATGCCTGTGCATCTTTTTCTTTAATTTGCTCCATTAACTGTGTCATGAAATTTCACCTTTCCGATCAACATATCGTCGTTTGCATTTTTCAGAACCGGGATGATCACACCGCATTCACTTCCGATCGATTCCAGTTTATTTGGCGGTGCACAGAAGATAACCTGAAAGTCCTGGTTTTTGAAGAAATCAAGCATCAGTTTGATATTGTGGTCACTCATTTTTTCGAACGGCTCATCAATAAAGATCAGTCTTACGGAATTGACTCGCACATTGTAGAGCATGGAGAGTGCCGCCGACAAAATCAGCGTATATGGGATCTGCGTTCCGGCACCGGAATTGTATCCTACCTGTTTGGATAATTTTCCGTCTTTTACTTCTTCGTTGTTGATGATGATCTCGTAGCTCATATAATTGCGGTAATCTGCAAATTTCTGGTTCTCCGCCAGATCATTTTTTTCAATGATGCGGTTAATAATATCTTTGATCTCCCGCTCCCGTCTCTCTACTTCGTCATCCTCATAACCCATCAGCTTTGTAAGGGCGATCTGACCGTCCGCCAGATTTCCGGTCTGCTGAAGATACTCTGCATAACGCAGAATTTTGGCATAGTCGGAATTGTCATTCAAAAATTTCACATCAAACTGATAGCATGTCGCGAATTTCAGCTTGCGAAGCTCTTTGTTGATCTGTGCGATGTCTTTTCTTGCAGCCCTTGCCGTCTCGTAAATATTCAGAACAAATTCTCTTTTGAAAATGCTTTCATAACGCATGGTCTGCTCTTTTAATTTCTGCTGCAGATTCTGAAGGTCATCGATCCAGATCTTTCCGCGTCTCTGGTGATAGCTTTTTTCGTACTCAAGACCGATCGGCAGACGTTCTTCTTCCTGCTTGCGGTTGTTGTACGCCTGCTGCTGTCCGTTGATATTTGCCGCAAAACTGCTGACACGTTTTTCCATCTGCTCTTTCTCGGAAAGCTGCATGATGCCGCCTTTTTTATCTTCTCCGGCAAGATAGCGGTCGTATTCTGTGATCGCCTGCTCTGCTGCAGAACGATTGAGCTTTTGTTCTTCTTCCAGATGTTTCTGCTCTTCCGCTTCTTTCGCCTGATACATCACGCTGTCTTTCTTTTTCTGTTCGATTTCCGCTTCCAGTCGGTAACGCTTTTTGCTCTCTTCATCTTTCTCCCGTGTTTTATTGCGAAGCTGTTTTTCCAGATCGGTCACACGCTGCGAAAGTGCCATAAATTCTGCATTGTTTTTCTGGGCTTCCAGAAGTTCACGATAACGCACCTTTTCTGCTTCCAGCTCTGCATTTAAATGCTCACATTCTCTGTTGGCTTCCAGATTGTAATCTTTGAAATAATCCAGACTACTCTGCAGAAAGACATCCTGATTCTGCATCGTATGTCTGCTGCTCAAAATCTCTTTTTCCCGTTTTTCCAGCTGATCCAGTTTTTTCGCAGCTCTTTTGCGGTTCAGCTCGATCGCCGCCCCGCCAAGGCAGTAGCTCTTGATCTTTTTTGTGTTGATGTAAGTAACTGCCATATTTCTGCCGAGTTTTCCTTCTTTTGACATGGCATTGTCGTATTTTGCAACCTCGTCCAGCTCGACTGCATGGATCGCTCCCAGCCAAAACTGGAAATACTTTGCTGCTGTCTCATTCTGAATCTGAAGATAATGATAGACCGAATCTTCCTCACATTTGATCTTGCGTTCAGCCAGACGCTTTGTATTGACCAGCTCCACATAACGATGTCCGGAGCGGTCCATAACCTGATTGGCAACATCAAAGGCCTGTGGCGAGACCAGGATCGCATAGCGGTGCACACCAAGAAAAGCTTCGATCGCATCACGCCATGCTTCGTCTTTCAGTTCCGATACATATTCACACGCCATGCGGGCTTCTTCATCGATGCCCTGTTTTTTCAGTTCTTTGTTGATCTCCCGGATCAGCTGCGTCTGTTCCTGCACATGCGAATAATCCGCTTTGTTGCGATCGCAGTTTTCGATGATCTTGCTCTGCTCGCTGCGTTCCAGCTGCACTTCTTTGAGCTCGCGATCCAGATAAGCTCTGCTCCGCACAATACTGTCACGTTTTTTACGGATTTCCGCCCGCAGTGCATCAATGGCTTCCTGCTTTTCAGAATTGGAAAGATCCACTGCCGTCAGTTTTTCAAGTGTTTCAAAATAAGAAACCTCGCATTCCATTTTTTTCAGTTCTTCTGCCACATGCAGCAGACGTTTCCGGAACTGCTCCAACTCTTCCCTTTCACTCTTCCGCTTCTCCAGCTGTTTCTCGAAAGCAGTGATCTGCTGTCTGGAATTGTCGATTGCTTTGGAAACATTCAGTTCCCGCAGTGCGGCTTTTGCTTCCATGTAATAACGGTCAAGTGCATCGATCTCCGTGCTCAGTTCTTTGATTGTTTTGATCTGTGCTTCTACTTCAATGCTGTTTTTGCGGATCATTTCTTCTGCCATACAGCGTTTTTCTTTCCAGGAAAGCATATTTCGATATTTTAATTTAATATCATCCACTTTCAGCTGCATGACACGCTCATCGTATTCTGCATAATCCTTCAGGATCGCATCCAGATCACCGATCTCTTCTTCGATCAGCTCCAAACGGCTGTTGATCTGCTCAATATTTTTCTTGGCATCTTTTAATTTTTCAAAATTGACATCGTGTTCTTCCAGAACCGATTCCCGGATAAATTCCTGGATCTTTGCCGCCGGATTGTATGCCATGATATTTCGAAGTTTTCTCTGATAACGAAACACTTCCTGATACGGAAGCTTCAGTCCGACCATCTGCATAAACAATGCCACTCCATCCTGTTTCTTGCGGAGTTTGACATTGTAACGTTTCTGAAATCCGGACGCATCGTACGGCTTTAAGGCAGAACCGTCTTCATAGACATAGGAAATATCCGACAGACGTTTGTCTTCCATCGCATACCAGTACGTGCCGCGGATATCCGTCACGGCTGTCTCGATGATCACGCCGAGCACAAAGGATTTTTCGTTGATCTGGTCATAATATTCCAGTGCGATATGGCTGTACACAACCGGGATCTTCTCTGCCGGTCTTGCATACACGCCGGCACTTGCATCAACCAGACAGCGTGTATACGAGATCAGATTTCGCTTGCCCACGCCTGTATTATATCCGCTTGTCGCCTTATTAAACTGCGTATCACCGGTGTAGGCATATTTGATGGCATCGAGGATCGTCGATTTTCCGCACTCATTTTCTCCGGAGATCAGGGTGAGATTTTCTGCAACCGGAACGACCGTGTTGGTAAATCCATACCAGTTGATCAGCTGTACATTGCGTAAAACTATTTTACTCATCGCTCTCCTCACTTTCTGCCTCTTCCAGGTCTGCCATGTCCGCTGCCTCGAAATCTTCCTGTTCCACAAATTCTGCCATCACCTGTTTCAACTGTCCGATATCCATACAGAACTGCAAAGAAGGATAGAGACGCACAGCCCCGTCCTCTTTTGTGATATCGTCACTGTAATCGATCAGGCAGAACCTGCGGAAGGTCGCATATGCTTTTTTGAACTCGACCGGTGTCAGTTCTATATCATAAAGTCTGCATTTGTCGATAATCTCACCGACCGTCACATAGACTGCCTCTTCATATCCCATCCGCTCCAGAAATAAAAGCCACAATACCAGCAGCAGCTTCATATGTCTCTGGTCAAAATGATAGAGATTGAGGCGTTTCAGTCCAACCGTTTCTTTATCATCATCATTTGGCTGCAGCATCGCCACACCCATCTGTTCTTCCACAACCACTTTGTAGCCGATCACTGCCAGATACTGGTTCATGTCGTAGCGGTTAGATTCGGAAGCCACAAACTGATAGAGCTTTTCTTCTTTGTCTTTTACAAGAAATGTCGTATCCAGAAGCCGCCGCACACAGCGTTTGAACAGATACGCATCCTCGTCGCTCATATTGCTTATAAAACTTAAATCCTGCATATAAATTTACCTCATTGTATTTGTAAAGCGGACATTCACAATCCGCTTCTCTGCGTTCAAAAAGATGCCCTGTAAATATTTTCGTACCCTGTGATCCACAATTCTGACATCTTTATTTTCTCGAGATCACCACATTGCTGATATCGGCAATCTTCGTGCTCACTTTTTCGTTCTTGATACGGACTTCGTATGGAAATTCTGCATTTTTCGCATAAAGCATCGCCGCTGCGATCATCAGTGCCTCTTCTTTTGTCTGCACACCCTTTTCTTTCAGCTCCATGCTCACATCCAATCCAAGTGCCTCATCCAGATATGCTCCGACACGGGCCGGAGCATATCGGTTCGGTGCACTGCGGAACAGATTCTCCGTCCGTTTCTGCATCTCTTCTTCCGACATCGCATTGGTGTTTAATGCGATATTCTGACCTTCGTTGCGGATACGCCGATTCTGCTCGAATGATTTGTAACCAACGTATTTCTGGTTGATAACACGAGTGCATTTCTCCACTTTTTCCATCGCCGCATCCTGCTCTTCTTTTGAAATCCTGGAAACACGGTCCAGGAAATCGCCGAGAAGATTCTCCAGTCTGACACGGCTGCTCGCCATCTGCATGATCCTCGTATTTGCCAGATTATAATAACTGTTGATGCGAGTATCAATCAGTTCCATATTTTCTTCGTATTCCACACTCAGGAAATACTGGAGTTCCGCCATGTAACGATCCACACGGGAAATTGCCTGCTCTTTCGGGCAACGCAGACGTTTTCCACATTCTTCGACCATTTTCTCATACATATCCCCATAACGCAGATCCTCGATCCGGTCACGGATGAAAGAAAGCTGGGTCGGGATCAGTCCGTTGTTTTTTACGAAGAAATATTCACTGAAAAACCGGTCCAACATTTCATTTTTCATAATGAACTGCCCGAAACTGTTCATGTCCTGAAATTCGATGACTGTTTTCATGATATCCGATATACTGTCTTTTAAATCAGCCAGCTCATTACGAAGCTCGGTTTCATTTTCCATCATCGGCACCAGAATGTTTGAATACGGTCGTTCTTTTCGCACCGAGCCTTCTTCCGATGCGGATTTCATGATCTCATACATTGAGAGAATGCGGTTTGACATCGTACCTTCATTTTTCTTTTCAGTCAGTTTATCCAGAAAATCAATCACTCTTCGGCAATCCGTCGAAAGATTTACAACATATTCTCCGCTGCGTCCGATCTGCCGTGGCTTGATCCATCCACATTCACGGAAAATGGCCAGAATCTCAGCCGCCTGAAGCTGCACCGCCTCATTCTCATCATCCGCTTCTTCGATCAGTCGCTGAATCTCTTCGTTTTTCAGATACAGTGTGATACTGTCCTTTGCATCCGACTCGTAGAGAACCGGAAGTTCCTTCGAACGGTCGATCAAAATCCGGATACAGTCATAATAAATCCTGCGGTATTTGAACGTAAGCGGTTTAAAAAACGACTCGTTCTTTATGTAATCAAAAAAATTCATAGTTTATTTATCTCCTAAGCTGCTACGGCATTTGCATTGATCTGGTCGATCACTTTCCGAATTCCCATCCATACGTTCAGATCCGTAAAAATGTCCACGACACTTCCCTGATCCGTAAATGGTGCCTCCTGAAGTACCGACAGATCTTTCATCATGCCATTTTGCACAATGTATTCCACGATCTGATTTACGAAATAAATCTGCCTGCTGTCCAGGCTGTTTTCATCCAGATATTCTGAAAATGCTTCTTTTGCAGCGTTCATATCCAAGCCGACAATTTCACGGACAAATTCTCCGAGCGGCTTCTGCCCGTACTCCGTCTCATACTCTTCTTTTGTCCCCAGTTCTCCCCAGAGGATCTCTTCCAGAAGCTGTACATCCGCCGCTGTCAGCGGCTGATTATTCTTCAGCCTGGCAATCGCCTCATTATCCTGATGCCTGCGGACATAATATTCTGCTTTCGCTTTATAATTTTTCAGGTCATCATTTTCCAGCTCCGACTCTTTCCATTCCATCGCCAGAAGTTCATCCGCAAAATCGGTATCATACCGCTTTCCTTCTTTTTCTTTGATATATTTGATCAGTTCCCGCAGATTTTCACGGATATGTTCAAATTCATCCACACCGGCCGTCTCCAGATAATCCGTGTGCAGGATCTGATTCAGCAGTTTTTCCTGTGCTTTGATCTGCGGAATATTGGCAACACCTGCCACCGCACGCACCTTTTTCAGAAGATCCTTTCTCGCTTTTCCATATTTATTTCCCATCAGATAAGCAAGCTCAATCCCATAAAGCAGTGCGTCAAAACGAACGGCGGACGCCTCTTCCTGATCCGGCATGATCAGCGGTGCAACCTCCTCCTGAACGGTCAACGTATCCTCGTAACGGATATTCTGATAATTCTCCGGATTGGAATAATATTCCACATATTTCAAATGCTGACGCACCGCAAAATTATCCCGGCTCAGTTCCTGTACTTTTCCCTGCATACTCTCAACCAGGTTTTTGCGATAGGCGATCAGTCTTTCTGTCTGATATTGTAAATCCTGCAATTTATACGAAATCTGAAATTTCAGGTTAAAAATCGCACTCTGCAAAGGCAGCCGGACTGCTGTCTCTTTTCCCTTCTGCATCCGGAAAAACTCGAAATTCCCACAAAAATCAAAAATATAGAATATTTTTTTATCACTACCATCCATAAGATACGGACATAATCTAGTACCTCTTCCTATCATTTGCCAAAATTTTGCCTTGCTCATGACTTTTTTAAAGAATACTAAATTTAAAACTTCAGGAACATCAATCCCAGTATCCAACATATCAACTGATATAGCAATTTGAGGTAATTTATTTGGATCAGAAAACTCATCAATTGCTGATTGAGCATAATTAATATAATTATCTATTACTTTTGCATATCCTGCTAAATGAGGATATTCCTTGTTAAATACGTCATAAATTTTTTCAGCATGTTCATGATTCTTAGCAAATATAATTGTTTTTCCTATTTTTTGTCCATAATCTATTTTTAAACCATCTTTAAATAATATTTGTAAAACTTTTTTTATAGTATCATTATTAAATACCCATTTATTCAATGCAGATGAATCTATTTTTTTAGGAAAATTACCATTTTCATCAGTGAAGGTATCTTCATAAATTCGTTTATCTTCATCACTTAATTCATCCCAATTTATGCCTTCTTCCATAAATTTAACTTGTGTTTCTAACGATAAAAAATCTACTAAGTATCCATCTTTAACAGCTTGGCTTAATTCATATCCATAAGTTGGAACACCATTTTCCAGCTCAAAAACATCATAAGTATTTTTATCAATTTCATCTTTTGGTGTTGCTGTTAAACCAATCATAGGTGCATCAAAATAATTAAAAACATCTCGATATTTATTATAAATGGACCTATGTGCTTCATCACATATAATTAAATCAAAATGTCCACATGTAAATAGCTTTTTTCCTTCATCTTTAATAGAATCAATACATCCCATCATTGTTTGATATGTTGAAAATACTGCATGTGCATTATAATTATCTTTTTCTTCCACTAAATTTGTATTAGAAAGATCCTTAAGCATATTGTTAAAACTTCGTTTAGCTTGAGTAACTAAAGAATTTCTATCTGCCAAAAATAATATGTTCTTTATCCATCCATTTTGTAATAAAATATCTACTAATCCAATAACTGTTCTAGTCTTTCCTGAACCAGTAGCCATAACTAATAAAGCTTTTCTTCTATTTCTTTTATCAAAAGCTTCACAAACTGCTTTAATAGCAGCTTCTTGATAATACCTTCCTGCTATTTCCTTGTTAACTTGTATGTAATTTAAATGAGATTTCATTCTTCTTAAATTAAAAAGTTTCTCTAAATCTCTTTTTGAATAAATGCTAGAAACTTTTCTTTCAGGATATTGTCCATCATTGATTTTAATTTCAAAACCATTCGTTAAAAATATAACGGGTCTTCTTTTATATTTTTTTTCTAATAAATCAGCATATAATTCTGCTTGTTGTCTTCCTTTTGACACATGTCCTTTTTGCCTCTATAATTGCTAAAGGTTTATGAGAATCGTCATATAAAACATAATCCGCGTAACCTACTTCCGACCTATTTGGCATACCTGGCATTTCAACCTCGTTAATCCAATCTTTACCTTCAACCCATCCAGCATCTATAAGCATAGAATCTATATATATTTTTCGAGTTTTATATTCTGATAAATCTAAAGGTTTTGGAACATAATCTCTGTGTTGTTGTTCTCTTCTTAATGTTAATTCTTGTTTTAATGCTTTATTTTCTTCAATAAGATCATTAAGTTTTATTTCTTTTTCTTCAATTTCAATATTTTTGGACTCTTGGTTAGTTAGAAGACTTTCATCATATTCCTTTGCTTGATAAGATTTTCCATAACAACAAGCTATAAAATCAGTAAAATAAAATAAATTTTTTAAACATAATTTTGCTGCATTTTCTGATATCTTATTTGAAGTATGAGCAGCATCATTTCCATATCTACGAATTAAATCTAATCTTCTCCATAAATCAACACCAATAATATCTCTAAACTCATCAGTATGCATCAAACTATAAAGAGAGTCTTGATAAGGAACTTCTAAATCATTATCAACAGAATACATCCATTTAATAGCCATTTCCAAAGCACGCCGACAATTAAAAACACAAGTGCCAATATCAATGTTAAATACTTTTTCTGCCGTAATAGCTATATTAACAAAGCTTTCAAATTCCTTTTCACTTTTCAAATAATCAAAGTTTGTCATAATAGACCCTCCTTTATCATACTTTTAATTATAAATCAAGATTAGAAGTTCAAAAATCACTAAAAAAAACACAGGAATTATTCGATAGTTTAATGCAAAAATATTTTGGATAACATTTAAAATTAAATAATAGAAAAAGGGTAGTAGATGATGTTGGTAACGGAGGTTACCAACATGAAAGAATCTATTATAAAAGAAATTGAACAAAAGTTATTACGTTATTTAGATAACGCACAAATGGAAATATTGCATAAAGCATTAACTCAATGCTTAGATAATGTTGATATTTCAATAAAAAATGAAAATTTTGAAGAGATATTTGATTATTCAAATGCTGAATTAATAGAAAAGTTTATCTCATCTAAAGAAATTGAAGGCTGTTCTGTTAGAACGATAAAATACTATAAATCAACACTTGAAATGTTAGATAATCGAACAGATAAACATTTTACGCATATGACAACTGATCATTTGAGAAAATATTTAACAGATTATCAGAAGAAAAATAATTGTTCAAAAGTAAGTATTGATAACATTAGAAGAAATTTAAGTAGTTTCTTCTCATGGCTTGAAGAAGAAAATTATATTCTTAAAAGTCCAATGAAAAGAATACATAAAATAAAAACGGATAAGGTTGTTAAAGAAACATTATCTGATGAGACATTAGAATGCTTAAGAGATAATTGTGATAACATAAGAGATTTAGCTATTATTGATCTGCTTGCTTCTACAGGTATGAGAGTAGGAGAGTTGGTAAAAATAAACATAAATGATATTGATTTTGAAAATAGAGAATGTATTGTTTTTGGTAAAGGAAATAAGGAAAGACCTGTTTATTTTGATGCAAGAACGAAAATTCATTTAAAAAACTATATAAATAGTAGATCTGATGACAATCCTGCGTTATTTGTATCTCTAGATAAACCATACAATAGATTACAAATAAGTGGAGTCGAAATAAGATTACGAAATTTGGGTAAACGTCTTGGTATTAATAAAGTTCATCCTCATAAGTTTAGAAGAACGGTTGCTACAAAAGCAATTGATAAGGGAATGCCGATTGAACAAGTACAAAATTTATTAGGACATTCTCAAATTGATACAACTATGCATTATGCTATGGTTAATCAAAATAACGTAAAAGAGTCGCATAGAAAATATGTAGCTTAGTGCTAAATTTGGATTTGTAGGGATGATGAGAGTTAAATTAAAAGATATTACTAATTATTCCAAAGGTTCACAAATTAATAGAGATATTCTTTTAGAAAATGGAAAATACATTTATTTAAATGGTGGCATTAACCCTTCAGGAAAATGGAATGCTTATAATGTTTCAAGTAAAACTATAACTATATCTGAAGGTGGCAACTCATCTGGCTATATCAATTATATAACTGAGCCCTTCTGGTGTGGAGCACATTGCTATTATTTGTTTGATGGTCCTAAAAATACAAAATACTTATACTATGCTTTAAAGAGTCAACAAGAACGACTATTTAAAATTAGATCAGGTGCATGTATGCCTAACATAAAGAAAAAAGATTTAGGAAATTTTGAATTTGAATTTGATTTTAATGAGAAAATTCAGATCAAAATAGTTAGTATACTGGATGAATGTAATAAAATTATAAACAATTATAAATTGGAGTTAGAACTGTTAGACGAATTAGTTAAAGCCCGATTTGTCGAGCTGTTTGGTACGCTAGATAATCCTACATTCAATTATAATAAATCTACATTAGGTGAACTTTGTTATAAGATTACTGATGGTAAGCATGGCGGATGTAGTTTAATTCAAGGATCAAATAGGTATTTTGTAGGTGCAAGGGAAATATATGATGATAAAGTTCATTACGAAAATGCTCCAGAAATAAGTGTTGATGATTTTGAAAAAGATTATAGGCGATGTAATGTTGAAGTTGGTGATTTTCTTATCGTTAACACAGGGGCTACAATTGGTAAATCAGCAATTGCGACAGATAAAAGAACCAAACATACGTTACTACAAAAAAGCGTTGCCTTATTAAAACTTAATCAAGATCTATTGAATCCGGAATTTTTGAAATGGTGTTATAGAATTAATACAAGAATGTATCTAGTTGAAAGCTCATCTGCGCAACCTAATTTATTACTGTCAAAGATAAAAGCGACAGAAATATATGTTCCACCAATTGAACTTCAAAATCAGTTTGCTGACTTCTTTTACAAAGTCTGCAAACTGATTTTGAAGTTCTAATGGACATTCAAATAAAGGTATTGCTTTAATATCTTTTAATTGAAGATCTTTTACTGCATTTCCTTTTGCATGACGTTTACACCAATCTTGAATATAATTCATTCTTAAATAATATAATAGCCATACAGGATTAACTTTTTCAATAATGAGTCCTAATCTCGCAGCATTTTGAGTGATAGCAAACATTTTATCAGTATCAACCAATGCACAATGACCTATTGAACCCGTTTTTGAAAATAATATATCATTTTTCAGAGGTTTTCCTTTATCAGAAAGAGATTGAAAATCATTAAAAGATATTTTAGGAGCAACCTCATACTCAATAAATCCTTTATGTAACTCTCTTGCTGAAATCAAATCAATTCCTTTGTTAACATAAGTTGGTCTAACAGTTAATCCGTAAGTGATAATTGACGATACATTTTCTAAATTTAGCATAGGCCAATTATATTCATTTGTTGCAGGATCTCCAAACAACTCGACAAATCGGGCTTTAACTAATTCGTCTAATTGTTTCAATTCTAGACTTTTAAATTTAATTATATCATCCACATAATTTAAAGTTTTAATAATGTTATTTTGTTTTACAATATCAATAACCTCTATTTCAAATTCCTTAAGCATAGACAAATTAATATTATTTTGTGCTACTCCTCTGCCCAATTTATTGACAATATTCTTTTTAGACTTTAAATAATAATATAGATATTCCGGCAAAATTTTTGTTTCGTCTTTTACAGTTAAACCTGCTATAGCCTGATTTGCACAAGCGTCAATTTTTAATATTCCAACCTCACCTAATGTCGCAAAAATTGTATATAAAACTGTTCCTTTTGTTAAAAGTTTAGCTGAAGAGTTATTTAATCCTTCAATTGTAATAAATTCTTCGGAATCTTCAATATACTTTGACTTGATATCCCTTATTTTAATCCATGGAATATTTCCATTATCCCAATATTGTGATTTTGACCTAGAGGGAGTTCCTCCTGAAACAATATTGCATATATTACCCAACTTTTTATATTCCATCATCCCCACAAATCCAAATTTAGCATTTGGATTTAACTCCTTCCTAGTCTTCTAGTAAAGACTGTAATTCCTTAATACATTTATCAATTTCTTGATTCAAACTTGCAATATCACCAAGTATTTCTTTACTTGGTCTATATTCTATTTTTTCATAAATAACTTCTTTATATTTATTAATTGATAAATCATAGTCATTTTCTTTGATTTCTTCTATTGGAACAAAGAAACTTTGTTCTGTTCTTTTTCTATCAACTTCTTTATCTAAATTATTAAATCTTTCTATAATATCTGGTATATCATTTTCTTTAACTTCTGAACGTTTATCATCTAATGAAAAACCATCAGCTTTCATATCATAAAACCAAACATTATCAGTTCCACCATGACCTGTTTTAGTAAAAATTAAAATTCCAGTAGAAACTCCTGCATAAGGCTTAAAGACTCCTGAAGGCATTGAAATAACAGCTTCTAATCTATTATCTTCAATTATTGTCTTTCTTATTGCTTTATGTGCTTTACTTGAACCAAATAATACACCGTCTGGAACAATACATGCACATCTTCCACCAGTTTTTAACATTCTTATAAATAATGCTAAAAATAGTAGTTCTGTTTTCTTTGTTTTAGCAACTTTTAATAAATTAGCTGATACTAAGTCATAATCTAATGTTCCTTTAAAAGGTGGATTTGCTAAAATTAGTGAATATTTTTCATTATCACTATTTTGATCAGATAAGCTATCCCTATATTCAATATTAGGTGATTCAACTCCATGAGTCATCATATTCATAGCTCCAATACGCAACATTGTTCTATCCATATCAAATCCATGGAACATATGATTCATATAATGATCTCTTTTTTGTCTATTCATAAGAATGTCATTTTTGTAATTTTCTCTTAAGTAATCACTTGCTGTAACTAAAAATCCGCTAGTACCACATGCAGGATCACAAATCAATTCATCTGGTGTTGGTTTCATTAAATCAACCATCATTCTTATAATGTGTCTAGGTGTTCTAAATTGTCCATTTCTCCCCGCAGTAGCAATTTTACTAAGTAAATATTCGTAAACATCTCCTCGAATATCTACGTTTTTTTCTTTACTACTAATATTTTTCTCCTCTTTATCCATTAATTCATAAATCTCATCCAAAGAATCAATTACTTTAGATAAGACTAATGGTGTTGGAAGTTTAAATATTGCATCGCTCATATATTTTGAATACGCACTATCTTTGTCATCATGTAAATCTTTTATAAAGGGAAAAACCCACTCCTGCATAATTTCATATTGTTTATTAGCTGGATAATCCCTAAAAATAGACCATTTCAATTGTTTCCCTTCAATTGATCTTTCGCCAATATATATTTTCTCTGAAAATATACTTTTAAAAGTCAAACCTAACATCGAGCTTTCTTTTTCTCGTTTATTATCACTAGTATCCAATTCTTTTATAAACATAAGATAGGTAATTTGTTCAATTACTTCTAATGGATTTGTTAATCCACCAGCAGCAAATATATCCCATAAGGAATCAATTTTATTTTTTATTTCACCAGTTATCATTATTTTTTCTCCCTTAACTTATTAAAAATAACTTAAAATAGTATTCACCTTATCTTATTCAATGATTTCGTGTGTTTCTTAATAAAATAAAGTAAATAACTCGTAGTTATATACAAATTATAACATTATTTCTTTTAAGTTTGTCACATATTTATACTTTTACAATTTGAACATCTATTTTTTATATATTCTTTCTTCAATTTCACCAATATTAGTAAATGAATCTATAATTTAAATTATAAAAAAGGATTGATCTCATCTACTTATAAGTATCAATCCTTAGATTACATTTTATAGCTCAACTGTTTCATCAGTTTTTTATGATTTTACTAACAACTTTTATCCCATGACATTTGCCAAAATGCAAGTTCATATCTTGAACATGCTACAAAGATATCAATAAGATGTTGAATTTGTTTTTCTGTATAATCTTTAGTAAGTTGATTCATTGTTTCTATTAAAATAATATTACCACTAGCATATTCATTAGAAGCATAGCCTTTGATCCAATCCCCATAAAATTCATCATTGATTGAATTTGGATTATTTTCAACAATCTTTTTCGCAATAACTTCATAACTATAAGCACAAGATAATATAGCTGCCAAGATTTCTACTTCTCCTTCTTCATAGGCAACACGTAGCATATAAGAGGTATAAGATAAATTATCAAGTGATGGTTTCATATCATCTATTTCTTCTTGGCTTACATTAAATTTTCCCATATAACCACTATGAACATCTAATTCACCATTCATTACAGCAATATATTTAGCAAAAAGATTCGCTGTTTCTAAAGTTTTTGCTTTAGCAACTCCAATCGCAAAAACTTTAGCGTATTCTTTTAAATAAAGATAATCTTGCATAATATAATATTTAAATTTATCTTTAGCTAATGAACCATCTTGTATTCCTTTAACAAAAGGATGTTCATTATAAGATTTCCATAGTTCTTTTGTTGCTTCTAACATCTTATCTGTTGTTTTCATAATCTTCCTCTTTTCATTATTTTAGAGTAATCACATATCTAGTTAGATTTTTTTATATTGAGATCCTTCTTGTAATTGCTTAGGAGTCATATTATAAATAGCATCAATAATATAATTTCGATAACTTGCATTACCATCTAATGGTGTTAATCTTTCATGTGCGATTTCTCCAGCAAGACCCATGGTACATACTGCAGCAACTGTTGCTTCAAGTAAATAATCAGGATTTGCGGAAACAAATGAAGTCGTAAGTGCTGATAATTGACATCCTGTTCCTGTAATCGAAGACATCATTTCATGACCATTATAAATTGCATAAGCAATATTTTCATTGCATACTAAGTCAATAGCCCCTGTAATAGCGATAACTGCCCCTGTTTTTTTAGAAAACTCTTGAGCAAAACTGACAACTTCATGGATATTTTCTGCTGTCACTTTATCTGCAAGATTAGCATCAACACCCTTCGTTGTACCACTTCCTAAAGCTAAAGTTTTGATTTCTGAAATATTTCCACGAATAACTGAAAACTGAATTTCTTTTAATAATTTTAAAGCTGTTTGAGTTCTTAACGTAGATGCTCCAACTCCTACAGGATCTAATACAACTGGATGATGAAGTTCATTAGCTTTTTTCCCAGCAATGACCATTGATTCAATCGTTCGCGTATTAAGTGTTCCAATATTAATATTAAGTCCTGTACAAATCGAAGTAATTTCAGCAACTTCTTTTTGATCATCTGCCATAATTGGTGATGCTCCACATGCAAGTACGACATTAGCACAATCATTGACTGTAACATAATTTGTAATATTGTGAATGAGTGGACTTTTTTCTCTAACATTTTTTAACATTTCTTCTAACATATTTTCTCTCCTTGTTTTTTACAAGTTATTTCATAAATATGAAGATGACCAAACTTACCCATCATCAAAAACATAAACTTCGTTTATGAAATAACTTTATGGTAGTTCGGTCGATACTTTGTGGTATCCTCTCACGCTGGAACACAGCTTCCCTTCGCTTAATACAAGATTCAAGGCGCTCCCCTTCAATCCGCCACATATGTGGATACTTCTTTTTAAATAAAAAACAGGAGACATGCTCCTGTAAAAAAAATCGAAATGTTGACTTCCTACGATGGCATTATCCATATCAGGTTAAAGGGTCGAAGTTTGATGACTTCCTCTCAGCCTGCCTACAAGCTCCCCTGTTTCTATTTACATATTTAATGATACTCTTTATTTTTTTAAATACAAGTTTTATTCAATTTCTTCAATTTCATATTTTCCTAAATAAATTAAAATATTATTCATAATAATATCAATGGCCCAATAAAAGATAACAAAGATCGCAAGTCCAACAATAAATGCATATCTTAAAATTGTTACCATATATAAAGCCGGTATAAAGGCAATCACAATAGGAATAAATCCTACTCCTGAAGGAAAATGGATTTGATAAATACTATGACATTCTTTACATTCTTGTCTACCCTTATAAGCAAAAGCAGAATCTTTTATTTCATGACTACAATGATAACATCTCATTATAATGTACAAATCATGACTGTCATTGTTCCATCAAAATCAACTTCTTTTTGATCTGAACATACAACAAAATGATCTCCTTTTTTAACTTCTTTTCCTTCTACTGTTCCTTGCCCTTCAATGATTGATACAAGTTGGAATGGTTTATCATTCTTTACTTTATTATAGCCTGTCATATCATATTTATTTAATGTTAAATAGTTAGATGATACGAGTTCTTTTCTTGTTCCATTTTCTATTGTTTCTTCTACTTGTTTTGCTAGATCATATGGTTTATAAGGTACTGTTGTCACATCGATGGATTGTTTTACATGAAGTTGTCTTTCATTTCCATCTTTATCTTTTCGATGATAATCATAAACACGGTATGTGATATCTGATGATTGCTGTGCTTCATAGATCAATGAACCTTTACAGATAGCATGAATTGTTCCACTTGGAATATAAAAGAAATCTCCTTTTTTGATATCAAACTTATTTAATAAATGATCATAATCATCATTTTCAATAGCTTTTACAAGTTCTTCTTTGGTTTTAGCATGATGTCCCATGACCATCTTTGTATCTTCTTTACAATCTAATACATACCAACATTCTGTCTTTCCTAATGAATTTTCATGAAGAGCTGCATATTCATCATTTGGATGAACTTGTACAGATAAATCATTACAAGCATCGATGATCTTTACAAGCAATGGAAATTGTTTATCTTTGATATTTCCAAAAAGTTCACGATGTTCATCAAAAACTTTTGAAAGTGTTTGTCCTTTGAATTCTCCTTCTTTGATTTTATTATCACCATTTGGATGTGCTGAAGGTGCCCAGCATTCTCCTGTTTGATCACTTGGAATAGCATAACCATACTTTTCTTTAAGTTGGTTTCCTCCCCAAATCATTTCTTTAAATACAGGTTCTACCCATAAAATATGTCCCATTTTTACTTTCCTCCATTTATTAATTTTAAAACCTCTGTTACTTCATTTTCACTATAAACTGCAATTCCTTTTTCTTTTAACATCTGTACAAAAATACCATCACCTTCAACAAGTTGATGTGAAAATGTTCCATCATAAATATGATTTTTTCCACAGCTTGGACTTTTAGCTTTTAAAACAGCTATTTTAATATTTTTTTCTAAACATTTATCTAAAGCAATTTTAGCACCTTGTGTATATTCTTTTGTACGATCAATTCCTTTTTGATCAATCACTTTTTCTCCAGTAACTTCACAAGGTGTTCTAGGAATTGGTAAACCACCTAAGACTTCTGGACAAAGTGGTAACGCTAAACCTTGATCATAAAGTGCCTTTATTTCCTTACAAAGATTATTCTTTCCAGCATATGTACAATTTTCACCAATTAAACATCTCGATACTGCAATCATTTTAGAATATCCTTAATATCACTTGGTTTAGAAACAGTATAAGTTGCTCCAGCTTGAACAAGTTCTTCTTTTCCTCTAAAGCCCCATTCACACCCTATAGATTTAATTTTAGCATTGATGGCTGTTTCAATATCTACATTACTATCACCAATCATCAATGTTTCATTTTTATTACTTTCCATTAACTGCATAGCTAGTTGTACTAAACAAGGATGTGGTTTTTTGGGTTGATAAACCGTATTTCCGAAAACATACATAAATTTATTAGGAAATAAATGATTTACAATTGTTACTGCGTTTACTTTTGGTTTATTCGTTACAACTGCTAATTTATACCCTTGATGATAAAGTTCATCAATTAATTCTTTCATTCCTGAATAAGGTTTTGTATGTTTTAAACAATTTTCTTTATAAATTTCATCAAAACGTGCACGATATTTTCTCACATCTTTTTTATATTTTTCAGGTAAAGCACGCTCTATTAATTTATCAACACCATTTCCTACAAATTGTTTATATGTATCTAAATCATAGGTAGGAAAATGATTTTCTTTCATTAATATATTTGTAGATAAAGCTAAATCTTCTATTGAATCTACAAGTGTTCCATCTAAATCAAAAATAATTGCTTTTTTCATACTTTTCTCCTTAATGTAAATTATTATATCTATTTTACAAAAAAAAGATAGTCTTATGCACTATCTTTCCTCCAATACATCTTGTCCTTTAAAATGACAATAAATAAATCCTATTAAACCAACAATAACAAATACAATAGAAACAAGTTGTGCTGTTTTTAATCCAAAAACATATAAACTATCTGTTCTAAATGCTTCTATGAAAAAACGAATAACTCCATACCAAATAAAATAAGTAAAAAACTGAATTCCTTGTTTTTGTTGGTACTTTCTAATAATAAAGAAAATAATTAAAAAACCAATCACACATCCTAAGGATTCATATAAAAATGTAGGTTGATAATATTGACCATGAATATACATTTTATCAATGATAAACTGTGGTAAATGAAGTGCTTTTAAGAAACTTGAATCAACTGCACTTCCATAAGCTTCTTGATTAAAGAAATTTCCCCATCTCCCACATGCCTGGGCAATAAGGACACCTGGCATGATGGCATCCCCCGCAACAAGAAATGAAATATTTCTTTTTTTAAAGAAGAAATAACTATAAATAAGTCCTGTGATAAGTCCTCCTTGAATAGCAAGTCCTCCATGATTGATCATAATGATTTCCATCGGATTATTGGCATACAATTCATTCCACATAAAAATCACATACCAAATTCTAGCACCAATGATTCCTACAAATAATAAACCAAAAACATAATCAGAAAGTATTTCTTTTGAATAACCTAATTTTTTAAAATGATATTGTCCTAAAAAATAAGCAATTGCTGCACCTGTCAATATACAAACTGCATACCATTGTATAGAAAGTGGTCCAATTTCTATAAAGGTATTAAAACTTGGGAAGAATCTCATTGTTCTTGTTTATTATGATCAATATTTTTAAGAATACGTTCAACAAATTCTTTACTTGAATCAATACCTACGTCACGTAAACGCATATTCATAACTGCCGCTTCAATAATAACCGACATACTACGACCACTTGATACAGGAACAACTATTTTAGGAATTTTAATTCCCAAAACATCTTCTGAAATATCATTTTCTTCAACCCCTACACGTGTATATTCACGTGATGGTACCCAACGTTCTAGCTGAATCACCAAATCAACATCATTTCTATCTAAAATAGCAGAAATACCAAACATCTTAGAAACATCAATAACCCCAATTCCTCTAATTTCTAATAAATTAGCAAGAACAGCAGGTGCTTTACCAACGATTTTTTGTCCTATACGATAAAGTTCTACAGCATCATCAGCAACTAATAAATGGCCTCTTTTAACAAGTTCTAAAGCAATTTCTGATTTACCGATTCCACTATCCCCTTTAATAATGACACCTTTACCATGAATATTTAGAAAAACACCATGCATTAATGTTTCTCTTGCAAGTTTTTCTTCTAAGGTATTCATAAGTTCACTTGATACAACACCTGTAATCATTTCTGTTTGAAAAATTGGAAAGTTTCTTTCATCAGCAATATTTTTTAATACTTCAGGACAAGCATGTCCTTTACAAATTACAATACAAGGTACTTCTTCATTAATTAAACACGGAAAGATTTCTTTTTGTCTCTCTTCTGTCATCTCAGCAATAAAAGCCATTTCTTTATCACCAAAGACAATAATTCTTCTAAAGTCACTATGTTTAAAGAATCCTGCTAATTCAAAACCTGGTCGATTGATTTCACCAGTTAAAATAACTCTTTTTAAAGATTCTTCATTTCCTGTAACTTGTTGATAATTTTTATTATTCCCTAATAATTTTTCTACTGTAATTGATTTCATCTTTTTTCTCCTTAAAGCATTGATTTCAAGAACTGACCTGTATAACTTTTTTCACACTTTGCTACTTTTTCTGGAGTACCTGTAACAACAATTGTTCCTCCTCCAGCTCCACCTTCAGGTCCTAAATCAATGATATGATCTGCTACTTTAATAACATCTAAATTATGTTCAATAACAATAATTGTATCTCCTTGATCAACAATACGTTGTAAAACATCGATAAGTCTTGAAACATCATGACTGTGTAATCCAGTTGTTGGTTCATCAAGAATATAAACAGTTTTCCCTGTTGACTTCTTTTGTAATTCACTTGCAAGTTTAACTCTTTGAGCTTCTCCACCAGAAAGAGTTGTTGCACTTTGACCAAGTTTAATATAACCAAGACCAACATCATAAAGTGTTTGGATCTTATTTCTAATTTTTGGTAAATTATCAAAGAAATCTAACGCTTCTTCTACTGTCATTTCTAAAACATCATAAATATTTTTATCTTTATAAGTCACTTGTAAAGTTTCTTCATTATATCGTTTACCTTCACATTGTTCGCAAGGAACGTAGACATCTGGTAAAAAGTGCATTGAAATTTTCTTTAGTCCATCACCTTGACACGCTTCACAACGACCACCTTTAACGTTAAATGAGAATCTTCCTTTATCATAACCTCTCATTTTCGCTTCATTTGTTTGTGCAAATAAATCACGAATATCATCGAAGACACCTGTATAAGTTACTGGATTTGAACGTGGTGTTCTTCCAATTGGATCTTGTGAAACTTCTATGACTTTATCAATATTTTCAATTCCTAAGATTTCTTTATGTAAACCTGGTCTCTCTTTTGATTGATAAACATATCTCATTAATGATTTTCCTAAAATATCATTCACTAATGTTGATTTACCACTTCCTGATACTCCTGTAACGACATTGAATTTACCAAGAGGAAATTTAACATTAATATTCTTTAAATTGTGTTCCTTAGCCCCTTTGACTTCAATAAATAAGCCATTCCCTTTACGTCGTTTTTGAGGAACTTCAATCTTTCTATTTCCAGATAAATATTGTCCTGTAATAGAATCTTTACAATTCATAACTTCTTCTGGTGTTCCTGCACAAATGACTTGTCCACCATGAACACCAGCTCCTGGACCAATATCAACAATAAAATCTGAAGCTCTCATTGTATCTTCATCATGTTCAACAACGAGAACGCTATTTCCTAAATCTCTAATATCTTGTAAAGATTTAATAAGCTTTTCATTATCTCTTTGATGTAAACCAATAGATGGTTCATCTAAAACATATAACACTCCCGTAAGACGTGTTCCAATTTGAGTTGCTAGACGGATACGTTGAGCTTCTCCACCAGATAATCCTCCTGCACGTCTAGCAAGTGTTAAGTAACCAAGACCAACATTATTTAAGAATGTAAGACGATCATTGATTTCTTTAACAACTAATCGAGCAATATTCATTTCATAGTCTGTTAATTTTATATTTTGAATAAAATGTAAAGCATCCCCAATCGATTGTTCTGTAAATTCAGCAATATTTAAACCACCGACTCTTACAGAAAGAACTTGATCATTAAGTCTTCTTCCCTTACATGTAGGACAAGTATGTTCTGACATAAAGGATGCATACCATTCTTTTGACCATTTTGAAGTTGTTTCTTCATATCTTCTTGCAATTAATGTTCTCACACCTTCAATAAATTTTGTTGTACGTGAGACATTTCCACTATCTGATACGATTTCATAACTAATAGGTTCTCTCGAACCATCAAGAATATAACTCAATTCTTGTTTTGTAAAATCTTTTAATGGTTTATCTAAATCTATTTTATATTTCTTACAAAGAATTAAAAATCTTTGCCATTCAATACGATTTGTTCCTACTGCTGTTTTAAAATAACGAAGTCCACCTTCATTAATTGATTTACTCCAATCTGGAATCAATAAATCATCATCCACTTCATTTTTAATCCCTAATCCACGACAATCCGGACAAGCTCCTAATGGATTATTAAATGAAAATAAACGTGGTTCTAATTTAGGAACAGAAAAACCACAAATTGGACAAGCAAGATGTTCACTAAAAAGTTCTTCTGTTTTTGTTGTTAAGTTTTGAACAATGACTTCTCCACCCGTTAGTTTCAAACCGACTTCTAAAGAATCTACTAAACGACTACGATAACCTTCTTTTTTGATAATACGATCAATAACGACATCAATATCATGTTTTTTATTTTTATCAAGTTCAATTTCTTCATCCAACATGTAATTTTGTCCATCAACAACCACACGTAAATAACCATCTTTTAATAAGTCCGCAAAATAATCTTTAAAAGTTCCTTTCTTTCTTTTAACAACTCTTGCGACAACCATTAAACGATCGCCATCAGCGTATTGGTCAATCGTATCTGCCATTTGTTTAATTGTTTGACTTTCAATAACAACATCATGTTTAGGACAATAAGCTTTTCCTACACGTGCATATAACAATCTTAAATAATCATAGATTTCTGTAACTGTTCCTACAGTTGAACGTGGATTGTTAGAAGTTGTTTTTTGATCAATTGCAATAGCAGGTGATAAACCTTCAATCGCATCAACATCTGGTTTTTCCATATTGCCTAAAAACTGTCTTGCATAAGCACTTAGTGATTCTACATATCTTCTTTGTCCTTCAGCATAAATTGTATCAAAAGCTAAAGATGTTTTTCCTGAACCAGAAAGACCTGTCATAATAACAAGTTTATTTTTAGGAATATCGATATTAATGTTTTTTAAATTATTTTCTCTTGCTCCTCGAATAATTAATTTATCTTCCATCTTTTCTTCCTTTCAATAATTGAATAACACTTTCTTTGTCATGCCCTCTCATTTGTAAATCATAGGCCCAATCAAGTAATTCTTTGAAATCTTGATTAGGTTTAAATCCTAATTCTATTAAGAGTTTACCATCCACAAAAGGTTTTAATGCATGATTTCCACATCTTGAAACCTTTTCTTCAACATAAGTATCTAATGTTGAAATTGTTTCTGGGCGATTTGCAAGTCGTCCTAACTTATCACATTTCGACATACATACTAAATCGTTTAAAGGAAAAATTCCTTCTATTCCTTTTAATAATTTATAGTAACTATAATCTTTACTTTGATTTCTTACCATATTCATCAAATGCATATGATAATAGATCATTGTACGAATATATTTTTTCATTTTTTTATTTGTAAAAAAATGACTAAAATATTGATTAAAAACTTTTACACCACTTTCATTATGCCCTGGTGCTTTTCCTTCAGGAATTGTTACTAATGGTTTTCCTATATCATGAAGTAAAGCACTCCACATGAAAGCAAGTGGCCAACTTGTTTTATCTTTACATAAAGCAGCTAAGTCAACAACTAATAAAGTATGATTCATCACATTTCCTTCAGGATGAAAATCTAATCTTTGAGGACATGTTACTAATGTTTCTAAAGGACGAATAAGAGCATTGAGTTCTAATAAGAATTTTAAACCCGTTGATGGATGTGAAGACATCAATAACTTATTATATTCTTGTTGAATTCGTTCTAAAGATAAATATTGTAAAACTCCTTCATTGACCATTTTTTGACAAATCTCTTTTGTTTTTAAATCCACTTGAAATTCAAAACGAGACATAAATTGAGCTAATCTTAATACTCTTAAAGGATCTTCATAAAATGTTTTTTCATCAACCATTTTTAAACATTTATTTTTAATATCTTCTCGTCCTTGATAATAATCTATCAGCTTTCCATTTTGATAATCATACATCATTGCATTGATTGTAAAATCTCTTCTACAACATGCTGTTTTCATATCTAAATCTTTATGAACTTCTACCTCAAATTCTCGATGTGTTTGTCCTTTCTTTCTTTCAATACGAGGTAAAGCAAAATCAAAATTTGGTAAACAATCCAATTTTAAAATACCAAAACTTTTACCTACCTCGTTTACTTTTCCATATTGAGATAAAATATCAATAATCTCATCTATTTCTAGATCATAGATTTCTACATCTACATCATGGTAATCCACCTTTTGATACATCACCATATCTCTAACAATACCACCTACAAGATAAACTCGACCCTTTTTAGATAAAGAATCTAAAACACTTTTTTCTAAATGATTAAACTCAAACTTCACCTTGCAACTCCAACATCATATCTCTAAGTTCCATTGCTCTTTCAAAATCAAGTGCTTTAGCTGCTTCTTTCATTTGTTTTTCAAGTTCTTTAATAAGTGTTTCTTTATCTTTCTTCTTCGCTTTCTTACCTTTTTTAACAAGAGAAATGGCTTCATCCACATTTTCTTGTCCATGGATAGCTTCTCTAATTTCCTTTTTGATTGTTTGAGGAATAATACCATGTTCCTTATTATATTTTTCTTGTATTTCACGACGTCTTGCTGTTTCATCAATGGCCTTTTGCATAGAATCAGTAATTTTATCACCATACATAATAACTTTACCATGACTATTTCTAGCAGCACGTCCAATAGTTTGAATCAATGATCTTTCCGATCTTAAAAAACCTTCCTTATCAGCATCTAAAATACAAACAAGAGAAACCTCTGGTAAGTCTAATCCTTCTCTTAACAAGTTGATACCCACTAAAACATCATATTTTCCAAGACGTAGATCTCTTAAAATTTCTGTTCTTTCTAATGTTTTAGTATCACTATGCAAATAAGCAACTTTTAACCCAAGTTCTACAAGATAAGCACTGAGATCTTCTGCCATTCTTTTAGTAAGTGTGGTAATCAATACACGTTCATTTTTTTCAATACGTTGATGAATTTCATCAATAATATCATCTACTTGACCATCAATAGGTCTTACTTCTATGATTGGATCTAATAGCCCTGTTGGTCTAATAATTTGTTCAACAACTTGATGATGAACCTTATCTAGTTCATAATCACCTGGCGTTGCAGAAACAAAGATAGCTTGATGAATCAAATCTTCAAACTCTTCAAAAACAAGTGGTCTATTATCCAAAGCACTTGGAAGTCTAAAACCATATTCTACTAATGTTTCTTTACGAGAACGATCCCCATTATACATTCCTCTAATTTGTGGAAGCATAACATGACTTTCATCTACGACAAGTAAAAAATCTTTAGGAAAATAATCAATCAATGTATAAGGTCTTTGACCTGCTTTTCGTCCATCGATATGTCGTGAATAATTTTCAATTCCTGGACACATTCCCACTTCTCTTAACATTTCCACGTCATGTCTCGTTCTTTGATCAAGACGTTCATACTCTAATAACTTTGTTTCATCTTTAAAATACTGTAATCGTTCTTCTAATTCCTTAGAAATCGTATCACAAGCTTTTAACATTTGTTCCTTTTTCGTAACATATCCATAAGCAGGATAAATAGTATACGTATTATAAGAACCTAAAATATGTCCTGTAAGGGGATCTACTTCACAAATACGTTCTACTGTATCTCCAAATAATTCAATACGAATCAAATAACTTTCACTATGTCCTGGAACAATTTCAATAACATCACCACGAACCCTAAAAGTTCCTTTAGTTTGTTCAATATCATTTCTTTGATATTGACGATCGACTAAAAATGTCAATAATTCTCTACGATCAATATCTTGATCAACACGTAATGAGAAAATCATTTCTTTATACTGTTCAGGATTTCCAAGTCCATAAATAGAAGCAACAGAAGCAACAACAATGACATCTTCTCTTTCAATAAGTGAATTCATTGCTGCTGAACGCAACATTTCAATTTCATAATTTGTTTTTGCATTTTTATCAATATAGAGATCCCTACCTGGAATATAAGCTTCTGGTTGATAAAAATCGAAGTTTGAAATAAAGTACTCTACTCTATTTTCAGGAAAAAATTCTTTTAACTCTGAATATAATTGTCCTGCTAATGTTTTATTATGTGCTAAAACCAACGCTGGTTTATTATATTCTTTGATAACATTAGCAACAGTAAATGTTTTTCCTGTTCCAGTTCCCCCAAGTAAGACTTGTTCCTTTTTACCTGCTTTTAAACCATCTACAAGTTCTTGAATAGCTTGAACTTGATCTCCCATTGGTTGAAAAGGAGAAACGAGTTTAAACTGAGACATAGTTTCACCACCTTATTTTATGATTTTCATTAACTGATCATACTGTTTATCATTTTCATGATTATTGATATAAATCATCATTCTTGCAACCAGCATTTGTTTATCACTTTGACTATACTCTCCATCTACATTTAAATGATTATCTGTTTCAAATTGTTGTAATGCTGCTTGTGTATTAACTGAAAAATAACCATCTTCTCGATCAACAGAATATCCTAAAATATTGAGCATCTTTTGCATAGATTTAATACGTGTATTTACACAATCAACTTTTAAGGTTTCTTTTACATCTTTTGTTGTAATTCCTGATAATGAAACATTATCAACTTCTTCATCAGGTGTTAGACCCTTTCCATTAATACATGTTCCATTAGGAATCATCCATTTAGCATACGTATACTTTAAAACTGATCCATCAGAAAGCGTTTTTTGAGTTTGTGCACTTCCTTTTCCATAAGTTGTTTTACCAATAAGTTGATATCCTTTTTCACTTTGTAAAGCTCCTGCTGTTAATTCAGAAGCACTTGCTGTATTTTCATTTACAAGAATATAACCATTTTCAAATTCATATTTTTTATCTGATTCTGCATAATATTTTTTTGCTGCACTATTTTTTTCTTTCATTTGATAAATTACTTCATCTGAAGTAAAGAATAAATCTAAAATATCTGTAGCAGCTGTTAAATAGCCTCCACCATTATCTCTTAAATCAATAACTAATGTTTGAATATTTTTCTTTTTAAACATTTCTAAGGCTATTTCTACTTGCTTAGCGGTATCTGTTCCAAAAGTTGATAATTCAATATATCCAAAAGATACATTTCCTTGTTTTCTTATTTCATAAAAAGCAGAAGTATCTAATGCGCCTCTTGTAACTGTCACATCACTTGTTTTTTGATTACTTAAAATCGTTAATGTAACTTCTGTTCCATCTTCACCTCGCACATAGTCTCTTACTTGATCAGTACTTGCTTGTGCTAATTCATTTCCATCCGCTTTCGTGATAATATCGCCAACTTTTAAGCCTGCTTTACTTGCTGGTGAATCACTATATACTTTAGTAATCATGGCCCCTTGTTCTACCATAGAAAAACCTACACCAATGCCTTGATAATTTCCAGCAACTGTTTGATTAAATTCAACAGCTTCTTTGCTTGTTAGATAACTTGAATGAGGATCATTTAATCCTGCAACCATTCCTTCAATAGCAGAGGTATTTAAATTTACATCCTGATCATTCGTATTTACCCAATACTTATCTAAAGTATCATAAACTTCATTAATAATACTGCTATCATTTGTATTTTTAACAATAACATTCTTTTTTGAAACATAGCCTGCAAAATACCCAATTGCAAGACAAACAATAATCAAAATAACAATTAAAACTTCTTTGATTGGTCTTTGTTTTGTTTCTTGTTTTACTTCTTTTTTTGGCGGTCTAATAAAATCATCCATCATTTTCACCTCACCATAACATATTATCATATTTTAAAAAGCATTTATATCATTAATCAAAACCTATTTATTAGTTTCTTTTTTAGACACATTATATCGTTTTTTTACCCATAAGTCACGCTTTTTGCATGAGTCATTTATTATTTTGTCGTATTTTTTTAGTAATTGTTTCCATATAAGATTGAAAAGGTTTTACCTTTTCTTGATGATTTCCAACATATTCTTTAAAACATTCTGCAAAATATTCTTTTTTTGTCTTTTGTTTGAATAATGTTTTATTTTCTTTATAAAGTTTTATAAATTGTTTAGAAGAACTAAAATGATACTTTTCATCAAAATAATGTCCTAATTCATGAATAATTACCCCTTCACTTGTGACATTCTCAAGATGTGGATGAACTAAACGAATAGTTGCAGGAGGAATCATTTCGCCTGAAATGATCAAATTATCTTTTTTTATACTATAATTATAAAGCTCAATTTTACCACCTGAATTAAAAAAGATTTCTAAATATTGATCATCATATGAATAACCATATCCTCCTTGTAGTTCTTCCTCAATATAGCTATCTCCAAATTCATTCATTTCTAACCAACTGTCTTTAAATTCTTTTTCTACATAGACATGTTTTTGAATTTCAATCATTGTTGTTTTAGGTGTACAACCTATTACAAATAATAACAAAACACATAATATTTTCTTCATTTGAACTCCTTTTATTAATATATAAATAAAAAGGTATTTCTACCTTTTTATAATAATTGGTAAATCATAATCATGAGTGGCATTGTAATAATACTAAATATAACTCCCATCACATTCATAATACTTGCATATCCTGGATGTTTATTATAAAGCTGTGCAAATTGTGTAATCGTTGCAGCCGGTGGTGCAGATGCAGCTAAAATTGTAATCAACAAAATTTTGTCAGCATCAACTGTTAAACGAGACATACCTGTAAATTTAAAAATAAGAATCATAATTAATGGAAAGACAACTAATCTAAATAAAGAAATTAAATATGTTCTCTTTTCTACAAAAATACTCCTTAAATCCATTTCTCCAATAAGCATTCCAATAACAATCATTGCTAATGGTCCCATCATACTTCCTACTTTAGAAAAAGTATCAACAAGTAAAGATGGTAATTGTAATTGAAACATAAAAAGACAAATTCCAATAATGATAGCAATAATATTAATATTTAATAGAATCTTTTTTACGTCAAATGATGGTTCATTACAAACTAGACTTTTAGCATGTGTCCATAATAAAATAGTTTGTATAACCATATAACCGCTTGAATAAATGACCCATTCATTCCCTAAGATGGCTCCTACTAAAGGAATAATTAAATTACCAGAATTCGAATAAATAAGTGTTGCTTTTTCAATAGGTGTAAAACCAAAAATTTTTCCTAATAAATTAGCAAGTGGAATAAAAATGATATGTACTAAAATAGCCCCTAAAAAAGATATTCCTAAACCAATCAACTTATCTGATGTAAAATCAATCATAAAAGAATTGATAATGGCACAAGGGCATGCAACATATAAAAGTAAAATAGATAATACTTTACTATTTTCCGCTGTTAAAACTCGACCTCTTACAAGCAAAAAGCCAAAAAAGATCATAATAAATAATTGACATATTTGTTGAATTAACAAAATACTTAATTCCATTATATTCACCTCAAGGGATAGTTTAGACTAATTATTTTAAATATGTAAAAGCTTTCATTATATGAAAATAAAAAACCACTTAAGGGAAAATTCTTAAAACATAAAAAAAAGAAGGAACTGGCAACGAGCTATTTTCGCACAATGTACTATCTTCGCCGCGATGATGCTTAACTTCTGTGTTCGGAATGGGTACAGGTGTGTCCATCATGCTATCATTACCAGATTCTTCTTGTCAAGTGTCTTCAGGACACTCAAAACCAGACAGTAGTTTTTCTTCTTTCAAGCTCGCTTGCCTTTTCGGTCATGCAGATTTATTGGTCGGTTATGAACAATACCGTTATAAGAATCAAGTACTCTACGGAGAAAACACCAATCTGTACAACCCATATATCGGTGAGTTGAATAATGCCGGAGGGATAGACAAGAAGAATGCGAAATCATATACGGACAATTATATGACCGAAGGTATTTTGAGCCGTTTGCAATATAACTATGACGGAAAATACTTCCTCAGTGCTTCTTATCGTCGTGACGCTTCTTCACGTTTCCATAAAGATCACCGTTGGGGTAACTTCGGAAGTGTAGGTGGAGCTTGGCTGATTAACCACGAAAAGTTCATGGAAAACGTGAAGTGGGTGAATATGTTGAAACTGAAAGCTAGTTGGGGTGTGCAGGGTAATGACAGACTGCTGATTACTGTAAACGGTGTACAGCGTGACAACTGGTATGCTTATCAAGACCAGTATGATGTGAACTACGCTAACGGACAATATTCACTGATTCTCAAATATAAAGGAACGAAAGATCTGACTTGGGAAACGTCTTATGCTTTCAATATCGGTACTGACTTTGAATTATTCAACAACCGTTTGAATGGTACTATTGAATATTTCAGCAGAAAAACTGTCGATTTGTTG
>OHAI01000453.1_pt1 | contig 32613 bp, 16 predicted proteins | sample 1577091 | NCBI WGS metagenome assembly OHAI01 (sample SAMEA3541548, study PRJEB24748) | human gut metagenome | biome: human gut; feature: human-associated habitat; material: faeces | place: China | collected 2012
AGAGCACCTGACTCTTAATCAGGGTGTCCAGGGTTCGAACCCCTGATCGCGCACTGACAATCACTGTTTTTACAGACATTGGAGCTGTGGGGACGGTGATTTTTTGTGCGCTGGAAAGCCTTGATTTACAAGGGTTTCATGGCTTTTTGATATGTTACGGCAAGTAATTGTAAGTGGTTCTCTTATCCGCATGTCCTGCTGCCTGTCTTACAGTGTTGATGTTGACTCCGTTTGATAACAAGTTAGACACAAATGTTTTACGAGCCTTGTGAGAGCTCTTCTGAATTATTCCAAACTTTTTACAATATTTCGTGTATAGTGTTGAGATACAACGTTCTGTCAGTGGTTTATCATTGATGGAAAAGATAATAGATGTTATAAATTAGCTGGTATTCTTGGCGAGAGCTGGTCCGAAAAAACTTTAGAACAATTTATAAGGAAGGAATCATTATAGGTAGATAAAGACCGAAGTAGAGAAAAGTGATGTCTCGAGATTAAAATAAAAAGAAGGGGAGAGGTTCAGAGTCGAAGAAATTAATATCTTATATTTTTAACCATTGGTTTTTGGATTACCAGATACCATACGATGGTTGCATAGGGGAATTTACATGGTGTGAGAAATTAAAGCGTGAAATTCCTGAAAACTGGGAGTTGGTAAGGCTGGAAGATGTTACAAAACATCTGACTGACGGAGAACATGGCTCTGTTTCTGAGGACTCTAAAGGACAATATTGGCTATATGGAGCGAGTAATATTAGAGATGGCCAGGTGGTCCCATCTCCATCGGATAAACGGATTGATTATGAGGCATACCAGAGAATCCACAAACGAACTGGTACCTCAAAGGGGGATGATATACTCCTAACGACTGCTGGAACTATAGGAAATATTGCCTATCTTCAGGAAGATCTTGATTCGATCGAATTTTTACGGAGCGTTACGACGATCCGCCCAGATCCTGACAGAATAACAGCAGAATATTTATATCAATATTTACTTGCAGCTACTCCGCAGATCCATGCATTAAAAAAAGGCAGCGGACAAAATAGCATTGCTTTAAGTGATCTTCGTAAGATGCCAATTTTACTGCCACCACTTGAAGCGCAAAAGTTGTATTCTGATAAGGCAGTTCCGTTTTATCATAGAATTGAAATCGTTAGACGAGAAAATCAAGAGTTACAGAAGATGTATCATTTGTTGATAGACATATTAATTTTTGACTGAAATTGAAAATATTAATATAAATATTAAAGAAATATTATATACGGTTGATTTTTTTTCTGTTAAATTGATTATACTATGTAGATATGAAGCGTAAAGTAGCGGAACATTTATAAAGAGAAGGAATCAGTATGAATCAGTAACAATCACTGTTTTTACAGACATAGGAGCTGTAGGGACGGTGATTTTTGTGCATAAAAAAGAGAGAATCTTTATTATCCGAAGTATAAAGAAAGTAGAAGAAAATTATCACTCTTTTGCATTATACGTAAGAAAAGAAGGGCGTATAATAAAATATTATAAAATGATAGATTTTAAGTAGTTTTAAGAGGACAAGGTACACTTTTGTGATAAAAAAGGAATCCTTGGCAGTAGAGTAGTTGTTGAGGGGAAATCAATTATGCAACAGAAAGTGTTTCATCCTGCACAAACGGAAGCACCGTGCTTAGAACCGCTTTATATTATCTTGAAAGTGGATTTGCAGCATAAGAAGTATGACTGTGTCTATTCACAGGACCATGCAATTTATGAAGAAGTGGAAAAAAACAGATCGTATGATACGTTTATCAACCAATATGTAACAAAATATGTTTATGAACCGGATCAAAGAAAGGTGAAGCAGTTTTTATCTGGTGAGAGCCTAAGAGAAAAAATGCCTGGTAGATGCATGGAAAGGCAACTTTTTTATCGCAGAGTAGATGCTCATCCGTTTCATCCGTATGTTTGGGTGAAAGCAATCAAACATATCGATGAGAGGGAACATACCGTAATGATCACCTTACATCAGGAACAGCGTGTTTCTCCAAGTGTCTTAAAAATGAAGCAGGAATTAGATAAAAAAGAGGAAACGATCACCAGACAGTTCTGGGATACGATTTCTTTATTAAGTACTGTTTTAGAACATAATCAGTTGAAAGAAGCAGACTATCAGGATCAGATTGGGTATTATACCAAGCAGATCTATTGCCAGTTACAGCAAGAATATCCGGAATATGGAATCACGGAGGAAGAGATTAATGTGATCGCCCAACTGGCTCCGATTCATGATATTGGAAAGATCCGTGTTCCAATAGAAATCTTAAATAAAGAAGGGAAACTTACAGAGGAAGAGTGGAGCATTATCAGAGAACATCCGCTTGTTGGTGCGGAAATGACAAAATGGTTCCCGAAGGGAAAGAAAACGGAAAAGCTGAATCAGTATAGTTATGAGATCTGCAGACATCACCATGAACGCTATGACGGATCCGGGTATCCGGATGGATTAAAGGGGGAGGAAATCCCGCTTTGTGCACAGGTGGTCGGACTTGCAGATGCCTATGATGCCCTGGTTAGTGTACGTCCTTATAAGAGAAAGATCACATCAAAAGAAGCAGTAGATATGATTTTAGACGGAGCATGCGGGGCGTTTTCAAAACAACTACTTCAATGTTTTCAAAAAGTGTCAATGAAACGAGACTGGATAGAAAAAGCAGATTGAAATCAAAAGAATAGTTCAGGCGTGGAACAAAAATGATAAAGTAGTGTGAAAAGATTTATAAGTTTGATGTATTGAAAGAACAAAAGAAGAGGGTATAATTATACTTAAACTAGAACGTTGAAAGTTCGAGTTTAGAGGTGGAAGCGTAACATGAAGAAAAGAAATGACAGACAAAAAAGTGATACAAATACCGTACAGGAGACAACTTTAGCACAAGATCTCGTACAGTTATTGTTAAAGATCGTGCTTCTTCTTCTGGTTGTATTTCTCATTTTTACTTTTCTTTATGGGATCGTAAGAATTAATGATATCTCTATGAAACCATCCATTAAGGACGGAGATCTGGTGGTATATTACCGGCTGGATCACAGATTTATATCCGGAGATGTTGCTGTTTTCGAAAAGGATGATAAAACAACGACCGGACGTGTTGTAGCTGTTGCCGGTGATACCGTTGACATTACAAAAGACGGACTTAAGATCAACGGCGCAGAGCAGATCTCACAGGATATCTATTTTGATACAACCCGGTTTAAAAACGGAGTCGATTTCCCACTTACGGTGAAAGAAGGTCAGGTCTTTGTACTTGGAGACAACAGACCAAAGGCCAGTGACAGCCGAATTTATGGATGCATTAATCTAAAAGACATCCGGGGAAAAGTCATCGCGATTATTCGGAGCAGGGGAATTTAAGTTCCACATCCGTTAATCAAATATAAAAGTATAAAAATTTCACAAGGGAGGAAGAAATCATGAGCATGAAAAAATTATCTAAAAAGATGCTCGCTGTTGTCGCAGCAGGCGCTATGACAATGGGACTGGCAATGCCAGCATTTGCAGCAGGTGCAGGCGAAGAAACAACAAAGGTGACAAAAGCTTACATCAGCAAGACTTACAACACAGAAGTTGGAAAAGCAATGGAGTTTAAGTTTACTGCCACACAGAATACAACAGACGCTGATGTGGTAAAGTCAGAGGTTGCTTGTACAATTCCAAGTATTAGTTTCATAGAAAGTGAGACGGGAACAACTAAGAAAGTTAGTAGTAGCGAGATTAAATTTGCTCCTTTTACTGAGGAAGGAAAGTATGAATATACTGTAAAAGAGAAAGAATCTAATCCGGTTATTAATGATAGTGCTAACGAAAAGCTGATCATGTCTAAAGCTGAGTACAAAATGGATGTTTACGTTGTAGAGAATCCGGTTGGAACTTTTAAGGTTGATCAAATCGTCGTAAATAAGACAAAGAATGACAAAGGTGCAGATGAAGGCGGTAAAGTAGATATCAGCGGAGACAAAACTAATAATACATTTAATTTTGTCAACACTTATGTACAGGAAGCTGGTACAGGAACAGATCCTACAAATCCAGATCCAGACTATAAAAAAAATGGTGCATTAAAAGTATCTAAGACAATCGATGCACAGGGTGAAACTCCTAGTACAACTGATTCATTTAGCTTTACAGCAAAATTTATATTTCCAGAAGGAACTGATGCAACTACACTTGGTGGTGTAAAGGGTAACGGAAAAGATGTTTCATTAACAGAAGGGGCTTATACATTTACTCTGAAACATAATGATAGTCTGAAATTCACAGGTCTTCCGGTTGGAACAAAGATCACTGTAAAAGAGACTGGAGCAGCAAACTATAAGGCAAGTGCTAGCGTTGTACTTAATGGTGGCGATGCAAAAATTGTTGCAGCAGGAAAATATCATGAAGATCTTACAGCTGTAGATGGCGATAACGATAAACTTGGACAGAACAAAAATACAGTTGATGTAACAAATACATACAACCATGTACCAACAACAGGTATTATCATGAACACACTTCCATACGTTCTGATGATCGCTCTTTGCGGCGCAGCACTCTTTGGATTTGTTGCTTTCAAACGCAGAAGATAATTAAAAAGAATTAAATGGATTTAAAAAGGGGATGCTGTGCGGCAGGGCACTGTCGCATCCCCTTTCTTAACAAGAAGGGAAGATAAGGACAAGTAGATATGAAAAGATTAGCAAAGAGCATAGTAAGCGGAATCGATCATGTGGTAAATTTTATCGCACTTATGCTGATCCTTTTGCTGATGTTTTTGTCCTGTTATATGTTATGGGATTCCAATCAGGTGTTTGAGGCAGCGGATGCAAAGAACTACGAAGCCTATATGCCAAGCGAAAACCATACAAAATCATTTGAAGAATTACAGAAGATCAATCCAGATGTTTTTGGCTGGATCCGGATCAACGATACAAATGTCAATTATCCTTTGCTTCAGGCAGAGGATGATGATACGTATATGAATACGGATGCGGAAGGAAATTATTCCTTAAGTGGTTCCATTTTTTTACATTGTGCCAATTCACCGGATTTTTCAGATTTTAACAATCTGATCTATGGACACCACATGGAAAAGCATAAAATGTTTGGAGATGTGGGACTTTTTACAGAGAAGAAGTATTTTGATGAACACCCTTATGGGAATCTTTTTTTTGATGGGAAAGATCATGGAATCGAATTTTATGCATTGCTTCAGGCAGATGCTTATAATGAGCGACTCTTTAGTGTTTGCCCGGAAACATCGGAAGCAAAACAGGAGTATCTGCAGGAAATCTTGGACAATGCTTTATATAAACGAAATCTTAACGTTACAGAAGAAGACCATTTGGTTTTACTGATTACATGTACTTCAGAAATGACAAATGGAAGAAATATATTGGTAGGAAGACTTACGGAGCAGGTTTATCCTGAAAAAGAGAAACCGAAAAATGTAGGAACCGGGATCGATCAGATCCGAAAACTGATCATATCCGTTCCGGTTCTTTTCTGGCTTATACTACTTCTTCTTATCCTATTAATACTTGACCAAATACTAAGAAAGAAGGGAAAGAAAAACGATGAACATCCTTGATTTAAAGAAAATAAATATCATAGTGCTTAGCCTGCTTCTTTTCCTGAGTATGCAGATACCGGTGTTTGCATCTGAAAATGCAGCCGAAGTAAAAATTCCTGTCGTACAGGTTGTTGAAAATGAAGCAAAAGATCAGGCAGAAGAATTTTCCTACGTTCTTACAACCAATCAAAGTGAAGCTCCGATGCCAAAAGGAAGTAAGGAGAATCAGTATTGTTGGAGCATGAAGAAAAAGGAAACGGTTGAGATTAGTATTCCAGTAACAACAAGGGGGATTTACCACTATCAGATCTATCAGACAACAGAACCAAAGGAAGCTTACGCATGTGATCAAAGTCGTTATGATGTGAGTGTGGAAGCATTTTATAATGAAGCGGATCAGTTTAAAACGGTGACTGTTGTAAAAAATCAAAAGGGTGAAAAAATCGATCAGATCACTTTTTTGAATCGCTTGAACAAAACCAATCCATCAAATCAGACAGCAAAATCTGATTCAAAAAAGAAAGTAAAGACAGGTGATAGCGGAACAATCTGGGGATATGTTTTATTACTTGTCAGTTCTATGATGTGTTTTGTTATTTTATTTTATGAAAATCAGAAAAGAAGAAAGGGAGAGATTCAAGATGAAGCAGAATAGATGGAACAAATACTTGAAGATTATATGCAGCTGGCTTTTGATCCTATCTATGTGTTTCTTATCTTTGGATACAGCAATAGTATCTGCCGAGAACCGTTCTCCTGTAAATACGGAAAGTGAAATGACAGGTTCGCAAGATGAAGAAAGTACACCAGTGGAAAATGAATCATCCATGGAATCAGATCCTGAGAGTGCTTCAGAACCAAACGAGAATACCTCTACGGGGGAATCTTCCACAGATAATACAGTGTCTGATGTACCGGAAGAGATTTCCGTACAGAGCTTAGAGGAAGCCGTACAGGAAATTGATGCAAGAGGAGAAGCATCTTCCACCGACAGAGTAGCGTATGTAGATCCAAAGGGGACTCCAATTAGTGGCGCACCGACTACGATCGCTTATGGAAATATTTCTGACCACAAAGATCTATCAATAGAAGGAAGACATTTTGATTTCCTTAGTGCGAAAGTAAATGGAAAAGACTGTGTGTACATCGGAGAATATAACGGAGTGCTTTATTACAGTACCGATGGTGTTATTGCAATCAAGATGGAAGACGGACAAAAGGTAACGATGACTTATCAGGAGTATTATCTTGTTACGATTCAAGAAGAACTTCCAACAAACTGTGATTCTGGTACCATATGCACGAAAAAAGGAAGTGAAGATGTTCCGGTTGAAACGAACAAACAGATTCGTGTCAATGCCGGGGAAGACTGGGTAGTGTCTGTAACACCTGGTGCACCAAACAATAAGAAAAGATATAAGATTACATCTGTTACATCTCAAAATGGTGCAAACATAACAAAAAATGCAGGTGATGATTATGGAGCAACTTATGCCATTCGTTTTCAAAAGGATGATATTATTACGATTGCTTATGATGAAGAAGGAGTCTATCGTATAACGATTAACACCGTAGACAATAATGGATTTGAGTATATCAATATTGCGCATAGTGAAAAGAATAAATGGAAGTATTTACCAGAACAACATAAACTTGTATGGACATATACGGAAGATCAAGTGAAGTCCGATGGATCTATTGATCTTCCAAAATTCCATATAAAAAGAGGATATAGATTGGTTCATATGGTATTAAATGGAGAAACAGTAGCAGCTGCAGATAGTAACAAAGAAGTTCCGGATGGTGTGGGATCGAATCATGGTGTAAAAGGACATGCAGGTAAACTTATTGTAAATGCCCAAATAACTAATGAATATACTAAAAATAGAGGTGACGAAACAGAGTGTAGCTTTGAATACAGTTTCAATGTGCAATGTACAGACGGAGGATGTAGAGACTTAGATTTTGATTTAGCTCCGTATCAAACAGGGCAGCAGGTTTTAACCGTACGTTTAAAAACAGACAACCGTCGAAGTGGTGAAGGTATCGATGTCGTCATGTGGGATCCTGATCAGAATAAGCTGGTTCCAATGAGAGACAATGATACGGTAAATATGGATCCTGTGGGAGATGGAATAGTAACTTTAAAGAAAAGACAAGTGAGAATCTTTTTTGCAAAGCCAAAACCAGGATATCGATTTGCAGGAGTGGGTGTAGACAGTGCACAGCCGTCAGGTGGAGTTAATACTGAGGGCGGAAAATCTAGAGCTGTTGTAGATAATCTAAATAATATGAATGCTACTTCTCTTGGAAAAAAAGGAGAATTTCAAGTTTATGATGAAATTTGGGAAGCAGCTAAAAAAGCAGCAAGTAGTGCAGGGTATGAAAAATTTTTGGCATTTGCAGGAGAGAAGACAACACATAATACCGATTGGGAATTGTATGCAGGCTATTTCATGTCTACGAAAGAAAGCATCTATGTACATTACAATTCTGGTGCCGGCGAAGGTGTGCTTCCGGCAGATGCAGTTGTGAAAAATATTCCGTATAATGAGGAACTTGATACTGAAAAGAACCAACCAATGCAGTCTTATGGGATAAGAGGTATGGGAAGCACCTTTCTCATAGGGGAGGGATGGCCAGAACCAACCTGTGAGGGATATGAATTCCTTGGCTGGAAGCTACGTCTGACCCCATTCCCATCGTTTGGAACTCCACAATATCAATATAGTGATAAGTTATATCAGCATAATGAAGTCTTTCGTATTTCTGAAGAGAATTATGAATTTGCCGCAAACCGTGACCTTCCAGTGTCTATATGGAATAATGAGATGGGATATCAGATTGTTGCCCAGTGGAAGAAAGCAGATACAAAAACAGTTAGCGTGGAACATTATCTTAAGCAACCAGATGGAAAAGAATATTTGGGAAAAACAACTGTTGGGTCGATTTTATTTTCAGAAGAGCAAGATACGTTTACTATATTTGGTAACCCAGAGCCGGATGGAACATTCCCAGGATATGTGTTTGATAAGGAAGATTCACGAAATCAAACAAAAGTGATAATCAAAAAAAATGAAATTAGCGATAATTATGTATTAAAAGTATATTATAAGCCAACTGTATTAACCGTTAGCAAGACAGTAAAAGGTTATACACTGGATGAAGATAAAGCTTTTACATTTACGATTCAAGCGCGGGCACCATCAGGGACAGATGCAAGTGCATCTATAATCCAAGATGGACAAATCTACATTAGGAAAGAAGGAAAGATAGAGAAACTTACTTTTACAAATAATAAAGCCACCTTTACATTGAAGGATAAAGAATCGGTAGATATTAGCTGTTTACCAATGGAATGGACTTATACTATAGAAGAAGAAAATCCGGGAAGTAATTACGAAACAACTTGCCAAAAAACCGGGGGATCAGTTGTTGATGGAAGAATGTTATCTTTCCAAATGGAACAGGAAAGCGAAAGCGTTTCATTTGTTAATGCATCGAAAGTTGCACCTCCAGTGACAGGAAAAACAGTACAAAATAACAGTTTTATATTATTACTAGTTCTTGTATTTGGAGTTGGAATTGTTAGTTTTGGATTTTTTGAAAGAATAAAAAGAAAACATAGATAAGTGAATAAGAAGGATTATATTTAATCATTTGTGGATAAAATATAATTCTTCTTATTTTATAAAAAATGAAAATCAAGATCATGGAGAGTGTGTTTTTCTTGCTTCCATTTGGTCTGCATGATAAGATGAAATAGCAAAAAACAAATCCTTTAATGAAAGAAAAAGGGGATTTTATGTGATCGAGAGGTAAGAAATGAAATGCAATTAAATATTACGACAGATTATGCAATTAGGATAGTTTATTACCTGGCTTTGCAGAAAGAAAATGTTACGGCATCAGAACTTGCATCTGTATTAAAAATACCTGTAAGCTATATTTCGAAAATAACAAAGAAATTAAAAGCAGCGGGGATTGTTCAAGCATGTGAGGGGATAAAAGGCGGATATGCATTGGTGAAAAATCCTGAAATCATTTCTCTATTTGATATCGTATCTTCTATGGAAGTAACTATGAAGATCAACCGTTGTTTAGAGTCGGATGGCTTTTGTTCTAGAAATGCTACAGATTATTGTAATGTGCATAAAGCGTTGTTAAAGGTACAAAGGACTTATGAGGATGCATTAAAGAGTGTAAGTATTGCAGATCTTATATAGACAACAGATGAGGGAAACGTTGAAATAAATTGTTATGAGAAAGTGAAAGAGTGCAATTATGAGATATACAGTAAAAGACCTGCTTGAGTCAGGACAATTTCCGGAAATGAAATTAATTAGCGGTGAATCGGAACTCAACCGGGAAATAAAGGGTGCAAGACTTCTTGAAGTTGCAAATATGGAATGCTTTTTAAGCGGTGATGAAATTCTTTTCACAAGTTTAAAGGCATACGAAAATGTAGATCTACAGGAGTTTGTGAAACATTTAGAGGGACTTAAGAAAAAGCAAATTAGTGCGTTCATAGTAAAACGAGATCAGCAAACAGAGCTACAAAGAATTCGTTTTAATATTTTGCTACAATATGCAAAATCGCAACAAATCCCTGTTATCGAAATCCCAAAGACGTTGTATTACTGGGGAATTATCAAGCATATTTTAACTCATATTTACGATATGGAAACAGCAAAATTAACATATTTTAAGACAACGCATGACAGCTTGGAGGGGAGAGGGGGGGTACTACTTATCTTGTAGACGAGAAAGATTCTGTAGAGAAGATTTTTGCTTTGATTTATAGTATGCTTGAAAATCCGGTCGCTCTATATGATGAAGAGTATGAATGTCTCCATTCAAATGATCCAACCCTGTCGGAGTTTACAATGAAGGAAGATGCAGAAGTATTTGTGCCTAATATCATTACTAAATATCAATACTGGCATCAAAAAAGGGAGCAGTCAGAGTACATTCATAAAATTGATGTGTTTGGTTATAGAACCTTTTATCTCGTTGTTACGGAGCAGAACAAAAAAATGGAAATATTGGATTTTATTGCTCTTGAGAATATTGTTGTTGTCTTACGCCATATCATTATGAGAAGCTTGATGGAAAAAAATATTGCCAAGTACTATCACAAAGATATAGCATACCGATTACTGAATGGAACTCTCACAGAGTTAGAAAAAGAGGAAGCAGCAAAGATTTTAAAACTTGAGAAAACGGATGAGGTACGCGTTGTTATTTTTCGTGTTATCCCGAATAATGACGAAGGAAAATTTGCGGACAAACAAAGAAAAGAACTTGAGATTGCTGAAAAAATGTTTTTGCACCTACTGCAAAAAGATTATGTGATACATAATACGAATCAGATCATCTATATCTATAAGAAACATATAGGGGAAACCAAACAGGAATTTCGTAAGAAATTAGAAGTTTTGCAAAGTGAGGTACAAGAACAATTAGATCAGAAAGATGCGAAAATTGATTTTTTGGTTGGTATTGGAAAAAAAGTGATCGGATATCATGATATCAAGGAATCTTTTGTGGACGCAAAACGGGCGCTTGATTATATTAATGTGGTCCGAAAAGTTGTAGGCGATTCAAAGCGTTCCATTGTGGATTGCTCTAAATTAGGTTTTTTTCAAGTATTTGCTGAGATTAAAGATAAGAAAAAATTATGGTCCTATATCCCGGAATCTTTGCAAATAGTTTATGAATATGATAAGAAGAAAAAGAAAGAGCTAATCGATACGTTAGAATGTTTTATGAATAATAATCAGAGTTATAAAAGGACGTCCACCGAGATGTTTGTGCATTACCGTACGATTATGTATCGCATGAAGAAAATTGAAGAAATTTCTGGAATGGATTATGAGAATGTAACAGAGATGCTTGCGGTTCGAAACGGATTAATTATTCTTCGAATCATGGAGGCATTGTAAAAAAGGAAGAGTCACTACACGGATTGTATTTTGTGTAGTGGCTTTTTAACATAAAAATAACATTAAAAAACAGGAACTATTTGAAAAATCTTAGAAAGATATGCTAAAATCTATCAATAGTAAAATACTGTGAAACATGGAGGTATCAACCACTAATGAACTACACGATAAAAGAATTTATAGAGTCAAACAAATTCCCAAAGATGCAATTGATTAGTGATAATTCCGGAATAAATAGAGTAATAAGAGGAGTACAAATTCTCTCAGTTCCAAATATGGAAAAATTTCTTGGGGGGGGGGGAGAACTACTCCTTACTTCTTTGGTTGTTTACGAAAACTAGCTTAATGAGCGTATAGTATTAAGTCACTTGGAAGAATTAAATAAAAAGCAGGTAAGTGGATTAATCATTGCAGAGGATAATGAAAAATTCGTTCCAAACATTCTTACATAATATGAATATATCAGGCAAAAAAGAGAAAATATTGAATATATTAAAAAAATCAATATTCTTGATCAGTGTGTATTTTATTTGGTGATTACCGAAGTAAACGAACCGTTAATAGAACTTGATTTTATAACTTTAGAGAACGTGATTATAAAGTTGCTATATATTTTAACTCAAGTTGTGACAGAAAAAAATATTGAAAGAAAATATCATAGAGATTTGGAATATCGAATGTTAAATGGTTCGTTGTCTGAAGCAGAGGAAGATGATGTTGCGAATCTCCTTAATCTTGATGCAACGGAGGAGTATCGGGTGATTACGTTTTATTTGAAACCAGAGATGTGCGCAGGTAATTTTAGTGCCGATCAAAGAAAAGAAACTGAGATTGTAGAAAAAACAATTTTAAATGTTGTACCGAAAGAGTATATTTACTGCAACACGAATCGAGTCATATATATTCACAAGGAAAACAAGAAGGAAGAGAAACTGGAATGTTATCTGAATCAGAAACAAAGTATTCGGAAAACGTCTGAGTTAATGAATATACATGCCCGAACAGTTTCCTATCGTTTGCAAAAAATAGTGAAGCTAACAGGAATGAACTTTGATAATATAGCAGAAATGTTAGCTGTTCGAAATGGCATTATAATATTAAAAATATTGGAGCAATTATAAAAAAAGCGAATCACATGCTTTGTGTGATTCGCTTTTTGGACATATTGAACATAACTGGTACGCTTTGAACAAAAATAATAAAAATTTTTTTCGTTGGTTGCACATTATATTAGTCATTAAAAAAATGTATAATTTTAAAGATAGTGATAAAGATATTTGGAAAAATATTGAAGGTATAAGCAGTAAATATTTTTTGATACAAACTAGAACCTTGAAAGGTTTAGTTAAAAAGTAGATTAAAAGTAAAAGAGTAGAGGACCAGATATGAAGAGAAACAGAAGGCTGGCGAATAGAATTATTTCGGTAATACTATGTATAGCTATTTTATTTTCACAGGTGAATATCGTGGATGCAGAAAATTTGAATCCATCGGCCGGCAATACGAATCAAGTGACAGCTTCTAGTGATGCTAATGCGGGCAGTCGTGAAGAAAAAGTTATAAATGACTCTTTAGATTCAAATGAAACAAGTGGCACCACGGAATCTGCCCCCTCGGTTTCCGAGAAAACAGGAGAAGATTCAAAGAATGACGAAGTGGAAACTTCTGGTGAGGATGTTAAAGCGGAATCAACCGATCATATAGATGCTTATTATAAGGATAGTAAAATCTGCATTTATAATTATGAACAGTTAAAACAGATCGGTTCAGATGCTTATGTTTACACGGGTGATAAGGATGGAACGATTGGTTCTGGAGATGTAGTAAAGAGTGAAGGCACAGAGCTGAAATACGGTGCAGATGCCCAATACATTTTGATGAATGATATCCAAATGAACTTGGAACAGATCTGGACAGTGCCAGATTCCTTTACCGGAACTATTACAGGTACGGAAATAGAAGAAAATGAAACACCGACTCTCTATGACAAAGAAACGGATACCATCTACATTTACAATCCGTATCAGTTGATGGTACTTGCACAGGAAGAATCTGAAACAGAACCTGTTATGTCATTAGATTATGATGCACCACAGTTTGGTATGGGGCAGATGATCTATCCGGATGGTGAAGATCAGGCGTATCTGACTTATAGTAAGTCTCATAATTACGTGTTATCGCAGAAGTTTAATTCAGATAAGCCGGAACCGGTTGCGGAACAGCTGGGTAAAGTAATTACAGAAGGTACAGAAGGTCGAGATTTCAAGGGACAAGTTGTCAAGAAAATCGGAGATAAGAACTATATCTTAATTGGAAATGAAGCGCAGCTGAGAAAAATAGGCACTAATGAGCAAGTAAATGGCGCAGTGTATCAGGCAGTATTAGATGGTAAGTGGAAACTTGATTTGGACAAAAATAATCAGCCTATCATGCTATACAGTGGCGATGCTGATTTAACAAAAGACCAGAATGGAGTAGAAGATTTTACTTTTGGACAAATTAAAGATGCTGATAGTAAATACAGTCAGTATAATAAATTGCTATATCCCATCAGAGGCAGGTGTGGAGTCAATCAGATAACAGGTGAAATTGACCCTAATTTAGATATAGACAAAACAACAGGACAGAAATATACAGCAAACGCAAATTATATTATTTTCCGAGATATAGATTTGAGCAGTGAAGAGTGGAAGCCGCTTACTTTTCAAGGAACAATGATTGGCGCTAAGGCGAATGATAATGAGTCCCTTTGGGATTCAACATCCAGTCAAATCACAGCTAGTATGAAACCAGTACTTTCTAATGTGAAAGTTGTACAATCAAGTAGACTCAATGTTGGAGAACAAATGGGTGTAGGCTTTTTCTCTACAATATCGAGTGAAGTAAGTGATAACGATATCGGTCTTAGTAAAGGATTAGTGAAAGTTTCAAATATTAAGTTTGATAATATTACTGTTCAAACATCAACTTCTGAAACTTATTATCCGGAAACTCTTGTAAGTGCCTTAACAAGCACTTTGGGGAAGTTACTTGGTGGAGTCTTAAGTGGGTTAACATTTATTTTAACGTTCGGCCAGGTAAAAATTGATCTAAAAAAAACATTGGGAGATGTTCTTGATGCGAGAAAGAAAGATCCGACAGCATTAGCAACTGGCGCGATTGCTGGTCGTGTGGAAGGTCAGGTAGAACTTTCTAATCTTGAAGTGAATAATGCTAATGTTAAAAACGTGAATAACAATACAGGTGGATTTGTTGGATATGTTGTTGGTAAAACTGAGTATGATGGTTTATCAAACGCACTTGGCGGACTTGTTAAATTACTTACAAATATATTGAATGTAATTCCAGGTTTAGGCTTAGGTGATTTAATTAAGATTCTATTAGGGAACGCAATTCCTTTAGGAAAGTTAATTCCAACAGGATATATCAATCCGAAGATAGTAAATTGTAATATAAATAGTTTAACGATTTCTACAGCATCCGATAAAGAATATGCTGGTGGATTTATTGGTATGCAAAAGGGTGCTATTGTAGAGAGTTGTTCTGTAACAGATGGTACGAATACAATTGGTGGAAAGAACTTTGTAGGTGGCTTTGTTGGTCTAGCTCGTGATGATGTGATTGAAGGAACACTATCAGGGGCATTGGATATAGAGACAAAACTTCCTAAAATGAATACGGAAAGTTTACTTCTAAATTGTTCATTAAATAATGCAGTTGTGTCTGTTTCTGGTGAAAGTTATATTGGTGGTTTTGCCGGAGGATTAGCCAATGCATCAACTGTCAATTGTAATGTTAAATCGGATAATGCACTCACTGTAACAGCTTCTGGAAATTATGCTGGTGGTTTTGCAGGAATTGCATCTCTTGGATGGGCTGCCGACCTAGGTAAAGATGACACAAAAGATAATTTACTTGGCGGTTTAGTTGATCTTGTTGTAAAACTTTTGAGTAGTAATCCTGGAGCAACTTCATCTTTACTTTCTCTTGCTGGTGTAAATCCATCACATATCTTAGGATGTTCTGTAAATGCTCCACTGCAAGTCAGTGGAAAGGACTATGTTGGTGGTGTAACAGGCCGAGGTAATGGTGCATATATAGCACAGTCGAATGCGGATAATTTACAGAAAATATCATATTGGAAAAATGGTGTTTATGATGTTGGTTCGGTTCCAGTGGTTGATGTCTCTTTAACCAGATTATCCAGTGTTACAGGAAATGATTATGTTGGTGGAATTGCTGGATCAATGGGTACGGCCAGTGTTGCCGGTTTATTAAATACAACGCTTGGCGTTGCATCTTATCTTGCGTTTACTGTAGATAATGTTTATGTAAATGGTGCAGAGAATGGATTTACTATTACGGGAAATGAACGTGTTGCTGGTGGATTTGGAGATGCGATTGGTGGTTCGATAACAACTGTTAGTATCAATAATTTAGCTTCTATAGAAGGCAATAACTTAGTAGGCGGATTTATAGGTCTTTCTGGTCCTGGTGATTTGGCGGGAGCAGATGGTGGATTGACTGTTAATCTATTAGGTTTGAATTATATATTGAAATTGAATAATTTGCTCTCTCTAGGACAAGCAATTGAAGTAAAGATTAATAAAGTAAATGTGAATGGAGTCACAAATGGATTTACGGTACACGCAAAGGGTAGTCGTGATTCTAATTCGGTTCGTGATTATAGTGCTTCTGGTTTTATCGCAAAAAGTGGAAGTACTAAAGTAGAGGATTCTCATGTAACAAATCTAAAATCAGTGAAGGCTGCAGATGATGGCGGATATGCTTCAGGATTTGTGGCTATTTCAAAAACGGGTGGTCTAGCAGATGTTGCTGATGATACTTCAATTAAATCATTGATTGAGGCTAATGGCTTAGTAAATGCTGTAGGATATTTAATTCCTAAATATACAAATTGCACGGTTTCTTTTGTGAATGGTGGAAGTGTTACAGCAGATGTTGCTGGTGGTTTTGCAGCAGATTTTCAAAGTGGTACAGTTGATAACAGTTCACGAGGAACTAATGATTATTACGCAGTATACAATTTAGATTCTGTAAATGGTCAAACCTATGCAGGTGGCTTTGGTGGAAATGTTTATTCTGGAGCATTGGCCGATGCTGGTAAAGGTATTAGTGTTCTAGGAAATATTAATGGTTTAAATATAAATATTGGAGAATTGTTAAATTTAGTAAATGCATATGTTCCAATTATAAAGTATGCAGGTGTTAAATCTGATAATGGATTTACAGTATCGGCTAATAAATTTAAATCGGATGATATGAATTCTGGTAGTGCTGGTGGCTTTATTGGTTATGGCAGTGGAGTTCAAGTTAGTCATTGTGATGTAACAAATTTGAAACATACAACGGTAACACCTCCTAAAGATTTAGAGGGTGAAGATAGTTCAAATTATTTTAGTCAGGAAAGTATATATGCGGTAACGGGAGCTAGATATGCCGGTGGATATATTGGATATATGAATATTGGTTCTGCTGCTTCGGTTGGAAAAGGCTTGAAGGTTTTAGGTACAGCGATTGGCTTGAATGATGTATTGGATGCATTAAATGTTGTGGTTTCTACAATTGAGCATTCCAATGTTACTGGAGGACCTGGTGGTTTTGCGGTTAGAGCCTCTATGAAAAATACAGCTTCCGATGCTTCGGATAATGATGTATTAGGAGATGCCGGTGGATTTGTTGGTAAGATTTCTGGTGGTCATATTCAGAATTCAAATTCTTATAACTTCTCATATATCATTGGTCAGATTACAGCTGGTGGTTATGTTGGAGATTTACAGCCAGGTAGTGTGGCAGATGCTTTGGGAGAAACAAGTATACTAGGTGGTCTTGTCAATACTAAAGAAACACTGGCATCTCTTGCAGAAGATTTTGTTCCTACAATTCGAAACAGTTCTACAACATGTATTCCTTGCGGTGGTGCAGTTCGTGCAGATGCGGCCTCCACAAAGCAGGTACAACGAGGTATGGCCGGAGGTTATGCAGGACATAATGAAGGCGGTCACATCTGGGGAAACAATACAAAGAAATGGAAAGGTGAAGAATATACCGAACCAACAAGTACTTGTAAAGCAGTAAGAATCCGTTCGGTATACGGAAAAGAAATCGCAGGTGGTTTCACAGGACTTATGGAGTCAGCTGATACGGCAAGTACCGGAAATCTGTCCTTATTATGGGGACTGGTAAAAGTAGATAACATCCTGGGAGCACTCAGCGTTGTCTATCCGACGGAAGAAAATACGGCAGTTTACGGTCCACTTGCCCAGATGGATTATGAAACCTGGAACAAATGGGTGGAATTTGTCGGTAAAAAAGGTGGTTACGGAAGTGACCTTGCTGCGAATGGAACAGTAAACAGTCAAGAAGAACTGGATAAGATGATTGGAAAATATGCTTACGGATACAATGTCGTAGCAGGAAGAGAAAATTACCGGGATGAAATAAAACTGGCAAATGGCGGAGCCGCTGGCGGTTATGTTGGATCAATGCAGACCGGAACCATTACAAATGGACAGGCTTATCAGGCGAAGACAATTAAAGGGCTTCGATGTGCCGGAGGTTTTGCAGGAGAAATGATAAACGGCGGAGCAGCTGATCTTGGTGGTGTTAATATCCTTGGTCTTGATCTGCAATTAGGACAAATGATAGATGTCCTTAATGTATTTGTTCCAGTAATCAAGCAGTCTTCTGTGGAAGGTTATCAGAGTGGATTAATTGTTCAGTCAGAAGGAATCAATGCCAAGGATGCTTGCGGTTATGCCGGAGGTTATGTCGGAAAACTGATTGGTGGACAGATCTGGGGCGAAAATAATGCACGCTGCAAGGTCACAAAGCTAAGACGAGTTGACGGAAGAAGCTATGTCGGTGGATTTGTCGGAAGCTCTAGACCAGGAAGTGTAGCAACACTGAATCCAACTGCAGGAGAAGGATTGCTCAGCCAGCTTCTGAATAAACTGTTAAGTACACCAGCAGATTTGATAAAAGTATTAAATGCTACAATCGCAACGATCCGTTATGCAGATGTGGAATCCTGGGATAACTGGGGAATCATCATAAACGGAGCGCATTCAAACGGAGAAGCCAATACATCCTATGCAAAAGCAGCCGGAGGTTTTGCCGGAAATCTGGAAGGAACAGTACTTGGAGAGAAGGATAAGGAAGAAGCAGGGATTTCTGCTCAGAATATCCGTTCCGTAGTTGCAGGCGAATATGCCGGAGGATGCTTCGGAATCGCAGATGTAGCCGGAGTTGCCAATATCAGTGCAGGAAGTGATACATCTCTTCTGGATAAACTTTTGCAGCTTGGTAGAACCGATGTGCTGGATGCGTTTAGAAGCTATGTATATTACGGAACTGTAAGCGGAAGTAATGATGCTGGCTTAAGTGTCAGCGCAAACACAGCGATAAAATCCGGACAGAACAATCAGGTTACCTATAGCGGAACGGCCGGAGGTTTTGGCGGCTCACTGTTAAATGGTTCTGTGAAAAACAGTAAAGTAACAGAATTAAGTAATGTAAGAGGTTTAAATAGTGTCGGAGGATTTGTCGGCTATTCTGGAAAGAGTGGAGTAGTAGATGTCAACAAATTAAATGTTCTGGGCGATAATATGGGACAGCTTTTAGGCGGCGCACTAGGTGTTTTGGACGTTTTTGGCTCTCATATTGATGACAGCATGGTAACTGGTATTGATGGCGGTTATACCGTACAGAGTACTGGCGGAGAAGAACAGATTGCTGGAGGATTTATCGGATATGCGAATCTGGCTCGAATGGCAGGTTGTAATGCCGGAGATCAGAAGGAGCAGACACATGGATTGAAACAGGTCGCATCTGGTGGAACAGCCGGAGGATTTGCCGGAAGAACGAGTTTTGCTTATCTGACAGATGTAAAACTGGATTCCACAGTTGTAAAAGCAGTGGTTACGATTTTAAATCAACTTGTGAAAGCATTGTATCTGGATAAGATAGAGGAGTCGGATTTATTAAATATCAATCTTGGTATTATCAAAGTACAGGCTCTATATGACGGAAATCTGCTTCATGTGAACTTGCTGGGACTTGATATTTCCGTGGCTCTGGTAAAACAGTCGGCAGAAAATAAGCAGGAAACCGATTTTGCAGTGATTACAATCGGAGATTCTACCATCAAGCTGCCATGCAACAGTGATGGAATTATTGATAAAGACAATGATTTAGAGTCTACCATTAGTATCAACTTAATCAAGGCAAACCGGACGAAGATTACAGACAGTAATGTCTGTGGTATTTCGACAGGATATGATGTCTATGCCGGTGGTGCCGGAAATAACAATGATGGTGATGCTAAAGACGGACGAAGTGGTGGATTTGTTGGATTCAACGATGAAGGACTTTTGAAGAATAACAACATGTATTACTGTGACGTGGTTCGGGGAACAAAAGATCTTGTCGGACCATTTAGCGGAATAAGTAAATTAGATTCACAATATAAGTTCAACACATTGGAAAAAGTGGAAGGTGAGGACAACAATTACCGTATTTATAGAAAGCTGGAGAAGACACTGGATCAGATCAAAAATGGTTCAGACCAGCTGAATCTAAGCTATAAAAAAGATACTTCCAGTGGATGGGATATTTACACGCTGGGTCATATGAAATCGATAAAAAGCTATGAGACTTTGCAAAATGCAAAGCTGACAGATAATACTTCATCTACGACAGCAGAGCTTAAAGCATATGAATCATCAGCAAAAGCAGTATTGATGGCAGATACTAAAACAACATTGAACACAGGAGAAAGTGATACTCCGGAGCCATCCGAGTCACAGGATCCATGTGATGAACATATCAAGCTGACAATCAATAAAGTTTGGAAGGATCTAAATAATAAAAAACGTCCGAATAACATTACGGTAACAATATCTCGTACCTGGACAGATGCAAACGGTATAGAACAGACAAAAACTGTTCCAGGATATGAGAGCCATATTATAAATGGTTCTAGTGATAAATCTACCTGGCAGGAAGTCATCAAAGGACTTCCAGCATATATGACGGATGAAAATAAAACCATTCATTATTACACATATTTCGTTACAGAAAAAGAAATAGGTGGTTATACGACAACGATAAAAAAATCGGATGATGGATTTACGTTTACGATAACCAACAAACATTTCCCAGGACTTCCGGATACCGGAGGACAGGGAAGAAACTTTATTTACCTGATAGCTATTCTGCTTTTCCTTGTATATTTCATTATGAGATATAAAAAAATAAGGGAAACCAAAAGAGCAGAAAACTATAAAAAAGAAAAATTCTCAAAGAAAAGGAGACAAATGTTATGAAACGAATGAAAAAAATCATGGCAGTGCTGCTGGCAGCGATTATGACAATGGCGATGGCAGTGACAGCACTTGCTGCCGATGTAGGAACAAACAAACTTACGGTTAATGTGAAAACAGGAGCGGGTGTTCCAGAACAGACACTTGAAGGACAGACAATTTATCTGTACAAATTATTTGATGTGACAGAGTCACCAAATGGAGAAACAAAGAACTATGCATATACTGTGAATCCAGCAAATGGCTATAAAGATGCGATTAAATCAGCCCTTGGAACATCATTTGCAGGAACAACAGATGAGGAGTATGCAGCAGCTGTTTTAGCTCTTAAAGATACAGAAGGGGCAGTACAGAAATTTGCAAATGATTTTACTACATATGCACTGACTAATACTACTTCTAAAGTAGAAGCTACAACAAATTCTGGAAAAATCACAAAAGCAAATAAAGAATCTTATACATTTAGTGATTTAGCAGCTGGTTACTATCTTGTTTATGTAACAGGTGGAAAAGAGATTCAGTCTTCCTTAGTTACAGTAGATTCAGCAACAAGTACAGTAAACTTAAAAACAGAAGCACCAAGCATTACAAAAACAGCAGACAAAGAGACAGTAAGCATCGGACAGGTAGTGAAATATACCGTAACAGGTTCTATTCCGGATACAACAGGATATGACCAGTATCAGTACATTATTCACGATGAATTAACAGATGGTCTTGACTTTGTAAATGATTCAACAGGAGTAGCTCTTGGAGAAAGTGCTACAACAGTTAATGTAACAGTGGCATTTACGGATAATAGTCTTACAGTAGGAGGAACAACACCTACAACAGCAACACTTGATACAGCAAACAATAGAAAAATGTCTCTTGACCTGTCTGCATGGGTAAGAGATAACCAGGCAAATAAAGGAAAAACATTCACAGTTACATATTATGCAAAAGTAAATGCAAACGCAGTTGTAATAGAAAAGAATAATGCTCAGTTAGAGTACGGTAATAAACCAGGTGAAACAACAAAAACAACACCAAGTGAAGCAAAGACACCTACTTACCCACTGGATATCTTAAAGAAGAAAAAGGGTAGTGAAGATAAGCTGGCAGGTGCAAAATTTAGCCTTTATACAACAGAGGAAAATGCAACAAATAGAACAAACGCTATTACGGTTTCAGGAAGCGATGGAAATTATGTAGTAGATCCAACATCTTCGAATACAGTATTTGAATCAGTAGCAAGTATTGACGGAAAAAATTACAACCTTCATGTTAATGGTCTTGCAGCAGGAACTTACTGGCTGGTAGAGACAGAAGCTCCGGCAGGATATAACAAGCTGACAGCTCCAATTGAAATTAAAATCATAAAGAGCGCGGATACAGATGTAAATAAGTGGACGATTTCCAAAGATGGAGTAGATGAGTCAGACAAAATCATCGATATCGTAAACAGCACAGGATCTCTTCTTCCATCCACTGGTGGTATGGGAACAATCATCTTTGCTGTAATCGCTGCAATTCTTGTACTTGGTGTAGCAGTAAGCTTTATCCGTGACAAGAGAAAAAATGCTTAATCAGCAGATGAATTAGAAAAACAAGAAGTAAAATAACAGAAATTGCGGTTATCTTTTCGGGAAGATAGCCGCAATTCCAAGTATAACAACAGGGAGAATGGAATGAAGAGTAAGGAAAAGAAGAAATTTACAATAAAAGATATCATTCGTTTAATCGTGCTTTTGGTTGCATTCTCCGTATTGTTATATCCGACATTTAGTAGTTATCTAAATGAGAAGAATAGTTCAAAGGTCGTATCAAACTATGATGCAGAAAGTGTGAAATTAAGCAATGCTGAAAAAGAACAGATGCTGGCAGATGCAAGAGCCTACAATCAGGAAATGCTCGGAAACATTGATCTAATCGATCCATTTTCACAGACAAATACGGAAATCGATGAGCGGTATCAGAGTCTTTTAAATGTAGATGGATCGGGAATGATGGGATACATCCGTATTCCAAAGATTAAAGTAGAGCTTCCGATTTATCATGGAACAAGTGAAACAGTTCTACAGGCAGGAGTCGGACATTTCTGGGGGACTTCATTGCCGGTTGGTGGTGAGAGTACGCATACGGTGTTAACCGGACACAGAGGACTGCCGACAAAAACGCTTTTCACAAATATGGATAAATTGAAAGTAGGAGATATTTTTTATATCAAGGTATTAGGAGAGACTCTGGCATATAAGATTGACCAGATCTTAACTGTGTTACCGGAAGAGACAGAGGCATTATCCATCGAGCCAGGGCAGGATTATGCGACACTTGTTACATGTACCCCATATGCGATTAATACGCACCGTCTCTTGGTACGTGGAGAACGTATTCCATATGAAGAGGCAATAAAAGAAGTACCGGACCAGAATATAAAACCGGAATTATCTTTTACCGCAAAAGTATTGATCATAACAATTGTAGTTATTTTAATCGGACTTATTGCGATGATTATCTATAGTAAAAGAAATTCAAAGAAGAAAAAGAGGAGGAAAAGAAAGTGATCAAAAGAATAAGAAATACCAGAATTATTTTCCTCTATATCCTTTTTCTTATGAGCTGTACTTTATCTGTTTCAACACTACAGGTTTCTGCAGTTACTAAAAAGGGAAGTATCGAGATCCATTACAAAGGAAGAACAGATTCCCAGGGAGAGGTGGATCTTTCCGGAGCAACATTTACTTTATTCCAGATTCAATCTGCAGAAAACGGAGAGTTAGTCTGGAATGAGGAGTTTGCATCAGCAGGTATTTCATTGGAAGATACAAGCGCCGGTGCAAGAGAAAAGCAGGCGAAAAAATTATTTGACTATGCAAAGAAAAATAACATTACTGGAACTACACAGGAGACAAATACAGCAGGCTATACAAGCTTTCTAAATTTAGAGGAGGGTATTTATCTTCTTGCACAGATTGGAACCGTAGATAGTGGAACAGAACAGTTTGAGTCAGCTCCGTTTCTGATTGAGGTTCCATCTGAAATCAGCGGATGGTTTGAATATAATGTTGAGACAGAACCAAAGGCAGAGTGGGTATCAAAAAAAGAACCTCCGGTTGTTCCAAATCAACCGGGAGATACTCCGGAAAAGACACCGGGAAAAAATGAACCAGTTTCATCGAATCCAATTCGCGATATGATTGATAAGGTGAAGACAGGTGATGAAACAACATTTATTACTTGGATCTGTGTGGCATGTGCAGGGTTAGGAATCATGATTGCGATTTCCAGGAAAAGAAATAAAGAATAAGAAGAGGAATGTACAAAGTATTTTAGAAACAAGAAAAGAGCGAAAACTCATTAAATGAATGGGAATTCGCTCTTTTTTATATTGATTTATTTTATGTATCTTAGTGGATAGATAAAGTTTCATTATGCATCTGTGGGGGATGGAGAGATAGAAGAAGCTTTTTCTAATGGAATGGAACACTTTTGTTAAGAAAAGAGTTAAAAGATTTCAAATTTTGCACATTATATAAAACCGCAAGTAGATGTATAATGAAATATCATTATAAGAAAAATGGAGTGACTATAATTTAAGACAGAATAAATAGAATATTTTTTTAAGCCAAACTAATCCCTTCATAGTTTGGGTTTGGTAAGTGGTGAAGGAATTTAGAGGAAAAATAATAACGAAAGAAAATCTGTCTTTTAGAACTAAAAACGAACCATATGGGAGGGGAAAAGTATGAAAAAGACAAAAGTGTGGCTGAGGTGGATCGCCTTAACACTTCTGGTGATTCTATGTATAAATAACGTGGGATCAATAGCTTTGGCATCTGAGATTCAGGAGGAAGGATACGATTCAGAGGCAGAGCTTTTAGAAGAAAAAAGTAGTACAGAAGCAGAGCTTCAGAATGAAGAAGGTGCTTCAGAAGAAAAATCGCAAGAAGAGGGAAGCGTTTCGGAAGAAAAATCGCAAGAAGAGGGAAGCGTTTCGGAAGAAAGTAATACTCCAGAAGACAAAACATCTCCTGAGCAACAGGAAGCAAGAGAAGCGTCTTCGAATACTCAGGAAGTCGCAGAAGGATATGATATTGATTTTTATGTCATCATTAATGGAGAAAAAGTAAAGCTTCAGCATAATAACATTACTGGTATTAAAACATGGAAGGAAAAAAGAACGACATATTACGGAGTCTCCCTTGATGATCTGATCTTAGTGTATGAAGAGTTCGGATTTGTAAAAGGAAGTGATGGGCAGAATCCTGTTGCAGATGAGAAGTTTGTGTCTGCATACCGGGGAAAAAGCGGGATAGAATACGGAAAAGTTTATACAGACACAGAATCCGGAAAGACATATGTTTCTTACAATTATGGACAGAATAAACAAGGGGAAGCGATAGATGTTTACTACCTTCCAAATGGAAAAGGCTTTGCATTAAATTTAAAAGATTCTGTAAAAAAGGACAACTCGTTTTATTCCGTAGAGGTAAAGGGAGAAGGGCAGGATCGGATTCGTTATGCATTAACAGGAACTGTAGTGGAAGAAGCTGTGGCTGATTTTAATCCACAATTGTCGGACCAGACAGACCAGATCGAATGGACCTGTATGGGAACAGATGATAAGGTGATAGATGGTATACGGGAATCAGGGAACCAGACGAGGTTCACAATTGGAAAGATCACACAGTCTTATGTGATCCGGAGAGCGGATCAGACAGCCTTTGACATTCAGTTTTATATATATGCAGACAATGAGGTTCGAAAGCTGCCGGCTGATTCTCTGAAAAAGGTATATAAATGGAACCGTCAGGGCAGATGCTATTTATCTGTCAGTGATCTTGCTGAGATTTATAGAGAGTTCGGCTTGAATGCAGAGGAAACACAGTCCGGAAATTATTTTCCATATACAGTCCGTGGTGAGAAGACATTAGCACAGGCGACAGTGGTAACTTATAAAGGACAGCAATATGTATCTTATAACCTGGACAAGCAGGAAGCAACTGTACCAACAGACGTTTATTATATGCCAAAAGGAGCATCTGATGGCGAAAAAATTCCGGATAATCATTCAGACCAGATGAAGCAGAATAAGAACAGTTTCTATTCGGTTACAGTGATCAATCCGGATGGAAATCGAACGGTGAATTACTATAAGAAAGATTCTGCGGTCACAATTTCCGTTGATCCAGGAGATACGAAGGAAAGCGACTGGCTTTGTGCCAGTGAGGATGAAAATAAAACAATCTCTCCGGTAAAACAGGGCGATAAACTAACCTTTTCTATTGGGAAGATAGAGCAACCATATACGGTTGCATGCAACACTTTTGCACCAGCAACCTTGAATATTAAATGCTATACTTTTGTAAATAATGAGAGATATAATGTTCTAAACGAAGAAATTCCTGTTATAAAAGATACTACAACAAAGCCGGGAACAGTTTATTATTATATTTCTAATGATGAGTTAAAAAAGCATTTTGAAAAATTTCATTACGATGGTTCTATTCAAAATGGAGCAAAAGAGCGTTTTTATTATTCCAAGAGAGATTACGATACAATCCATAATGCAGGGAAATACACGATAGAAGGTCATGAATGTATTTATATAGGAAAGTCCGGAGAGCCGATGGATGTGTATTACCTGCCAGACGGACAGGATATTGCCATAATGAGTGCAAAGACCTTACTAGAACACGACGATGATAGATATAACGGTTTTTACAGTGTGACAGTACAGGATGACGATGGACAGGTTTACAGCCAAACAGCTTTGCGTGATCTTCCGGCAATTGATTTTGTTGCAAGAAAGTCAACACTTACAAGAACAGTTAGTACAAAGCCGCGTGTAGAAGAACAAACGCAGGATATAAACTGGGAATGCAGAAAGGAAGATGGTACTCTTTCAGCAGTTACATGGAGTAAAAATGAAGCAGAGCATACCATGAGCTTTACTATTCAGCCAGATGATGCAGTACGTCCATATGTGATTGTTCCTGATAATACAGAAAAACCGGCAGCAACAAAAGAAGCAAATATTAGTTTTTATGTATTTATCGATGGACATTATAAGCTGATAAAAAATATTAATGCTGAGCAGCATTACATAATCAAAGCAAACAGTGGCCGAGCCAGTCGTTATTATTTGCGAGCTACACCAGATGATACGATTTCTAAAATTTACAGTGAGTTTGGTTTCACTCCAAGCAAACTGGAGCCCGGCGCAGATCAGAAAGAGAAGATTCTGTTTGGTTATGCGACAGACAGCCGTGTATTTGTACAGCATCCATATAAGGACAATGATGGTACATGGTATATTCCTGTCCTGAAAAACGGGAAAGATGTATCTGTCTATTATTTCTCACAGCCAAACCCACTGAATCCTGACAGAATCGAAAATTATTTTGACCGCTTGACAGGACTTTCTTCTCAAGTTGGACTGGCAGGAAGACATTTCAGTGTAGAGGGAAGTTTTCATCTGATTGAAGTGTTGGATCCACTGAACCTGACAAAAAGAGAGGCGATTAAGAGACAGTATGTAGGCCATGGGGAAGCATATACTGTGGAAGTACCAAAGAGGGCAAGTTTAGAAGGTGAGTATTATGGCAAGGAGATTGTCTGGAGTTGTACATCTAATGACAGGGACGAAAATGAGGTTCTTCCGGAACCGTCCGGAAATGATAAGGTAAAATTTGAAATTCCGAAGGTTAACTCATCTTATGAGGTGATCGCAGACAAACCGCTGAAGTCTGGGGCAGTCAGGGTTATCTATAATACAACTCGTTATATGAAGAAACTTCCAAAAGAATCTAAGCTGACCCCTCAGGTTGAAAATAAGACAAGACATACAGATGATTATGAGAATGAAATAGAAGCTGGAAAACATAACGTTAAGTCACCATATCCTCTGGTTTATGATCATGAAGATAATGACAGCAAAGAGTTGGAACAGTATGAATTCGATCATTGGGATTACAGAAACAAAGACGGAAAGTGGCAGGAATGCGGTGCAGGGGATTCTATTTCTGATCTTATAAATAATAATGCAAGACAGCCAATCACCCTCTATGCAGCGTGGCGTAAGGTGAGTAACCTAAATCGAAAACAGGTACAGTTTTATATCTGTAAGTCAGCAATGCCGGAAGATGGTTCGGTAGCATTACCAACCACGAATGTAGACGATTATACAAGTGCGGTTGCAGTGGCAAACTGTAATGTGAAAGCAAGTAAAGTGCATGATGTTCCAGTTCTTGGAAATAAGAACCCATCTACGTGGGAACAGTATGCGGATGGAAATAAGAGAGTGCAAGAACTTTTGCAGGGAACAAAACCAGATGAGGGATATATTGGAAATGGAGACTATGTCTATAAGATAGATAGAATTCCTTCCGATGAAGAGGTATTCCAGACAATTCGTGAAAGCGGACGTATGATTCGTATCGGAGACAGGGAGATTCCGCCATCGAAATTAGATACCGAATTCTTCACCATTTATTGGTATTCTTTCAAAAGTGAAATGTCCGATGGGTGGCATATTGACGGACGTATTGTAGCAAAAAATGGTTACCTGACAGTAAAGAAAGATTTTGTCGGAATGCCGGAAGCAATAGAGGAAGTCAAGAAAGATTATTATATCCAGGTAGATATGGATGAAAAGCTTTTAGATGGAAAACCTCAGCCACCTGCATTTCATGAGCATATGAAACTTGTGCTTCCTTCAGAAGATAGCCAGAAACCGGATGCAGAAGCTCCGCAAGCAAAAAATGCTCCAATAGAAGTTGTAGGTACATGGACAGATGAAACACATACAAGCTGTACGTGGATCGTTAAGGCGGACTCATTCTGGAAATACACATTAAAAGAGTACAACTATAAGCCAAAAGATTCGAATGTGAAATTTTCGGGTTGGTACAATGTCCGCAATTCTCATGAACAAGGAGATAATGTAAATTCATGGGAAGCATATCCAGAAAGTGGAATTCAATTCACAGGACGTGGAATTGGACGCGGTGGTGAGACTCTTACGATTGAATTGGAGAACCGTTATCAGAAAGAGGGAATACTCACACTGAACAAATTTGATGAGTCTACCGGACAGGGAATGGAGAAAATCAATTTTGCTGTCAGTAAGAACGGTGTTGAGGAGGAAACGGTAACAACTGATAAATACGGAATCGCACAACTTCATATTCCGTTACAAGATGAAAACAAACAGAATCGAACGGCAACTGAGACGTATTTGTTGCGAGAGACAAACTTACCGACGGGATATGTAGACACAGGAGATATACAGATCACAGTTGAGATTGCCAATGGAACATTCAAAATCATTGATGCAAAACTGGTGGACAGAGCGGCTGACAAAAATCAGGAGGCTGTTACAGCACCAGTTGATGGTAAGATAAACGGAAAATCCGTTCTGCTTCAGCGAGGAGATACCAGCCTTAATATCCGAAATTTTGCTAAAACAGGCACTCTGCATATCAAAAAGACATGGGGAAATCCAAATGATGCACTGATGGAAAAACAGGTGAAAATCAGATTGTATCAGAATGGAATTTCTACAGGACAGGAATTCCTGCTGAATGAAGAGAACGGATGGGAACACACAGTCGACAATGTTCCACTATTCCAGGACAGAAATCCGGTGGAATATAAGGTGGAAGAAATTGAGATAGGAAAGACACATTATTCTTCGGAATACGGGGATGGTTTCCTATATTATGAAGTTATTTATCCAGAGATTCAGTATTTCGATTCAAATGGACAACAATTATTCCCAAAGGATGGGAATGAGTTCAAGGATGTTTCCAAGATGGAACTGGAAGTGCAGAATCTGCATTTCAATCTTGCTGAACGAAGTTTCTTAAAGACGGATGATCTTCCAAGAAACCGACTTGCTGGTGCAGGTTTTCTGTTCTACAAAGTACCGTATGATGATGTTACGAAAGAATATGCGGATGATACAGGATATACAGTAGATTATGACAATACACAGAGCAAGGACGATATCGTTCTGAAAAAGGATGGTCAGAAGTGTAATCCTGATTTTGACTTGCAACTGACTGACGAGAATGGAATGCTTCAGTTATCGGAGGCGATACCAGATGGCAGATACTGGATGGTAGAATCTGTTACTCCAAACAAAAAGGACAAAGCAGATAAAACCAAAACACAGTATCAGGATAACTTTAATTTATATATGGTCGATGTAGAATCCGATATTTTATTCCTATATGAGAAATCACCGATGACAAATACCTGGAGAGCTGTTTCGGACAGACATATCGTCAATCATCCGCAAAAAGGCGGGGTGACGGTTGAGATTACAAAGGAAGTCACTGGTCCACTTGGAAACCGCAAGAAGCCATTTGATATGGAAATTCTCTATTGGGAAGATGGTCAAAAGCTGTGTAGCAAGACAATTAGAACTTCTTTGAAACATGGAGATAAAGTTACATTAAAAAATGTAGATATATCTTCGGATATCATAATAACAGAAACTGTTGATACATCAAAATACGCTGTTTCGATTTCTAAAAAAGAAGAGAATGATAAGTATTCAAATCCAGTGCAGGCAACATCGAATGGAAATACAGCTGTAATGAAACAGCAGATTGAGGCTGCACGAGGAGATGTGATTGAATTAAAGATCACTAATAAAAACACAGAATCAATACCAGCAACAGGAATCCATTTAGCAAAAAATCAACAGGTATGTATATTATTAGTTATAAGTATTGCTGTAGGTCTGATCTTTTGGAGAAAGAACAAAAACAAGGCAATGCGGAGATGATAGATAATCTAGATTTTTAGCTTGAATAAAAGACAAGAAAAGGGGAATACGTGCGGCGAGACTCCGTTGTATTCCCTTTTATAACAAAAACTTTAGTGTGTCTTTAGTATTGTTATGAACAACAGACAGGAAAATGAGGAAAAGGGGAAAAGGAAACATGAAACTAACTGATTTAAAGAAAGTAAAGATCATACTATTGGTTATGATTGTTTTTTTGAGTTATCAGAGACCAGTGCTGGCAGCTGTTGATTATACCAACGTAAAAATTCCGGTGCAGCAGATTTTTTCCAGTGAAGCTGAGAAAGTTTCAGATGAATTTTCCTATGTTATGACAACGAATCAAAATGAGGCTCCTATGCCAGAAGGAAGTAGGAATTTGCAATATTTTTGGACAATGAAAAATAATGTAGGTGCTGAAATTGTAATGAAGGTAAGGAAAGTTGGTCGGTATCAGTACAAGATTTATCAGACATCAGAGAAAAAAGATAATTACTTATATGATCAGAATAGCTATGTTGTGATCGTTGAGGCTTTTTATGATCAAGAAGATCAGTTAAAGGTGGCTACAGTTGTTAAAAATGATAAAGGTGAAAAAGTAGAACGCATAACATTTGAAAATAGCTATATCGGAAAAGAGAAAGAAGACTTGTCACATTTATCTGTCTCAAGTAAAAGTGATCGTGTGAAGACAGGTGATGACAATACTATTATGGGATATTTTTTATTGTTACTTATCTCTGGTATTTGCCTGTCTATTTTAATAGATGAAAAGCAAAGACAGAAGAAGGGAGAATAAAAAAGATAATTTAAAGAACCGAAAAAAGTAAAATTATAGATCAAACATGTTTAGTTTCTATTTTGCAATCAGCTTTTCAGAGGTCCAAGGAAAATACAATATCTTCTAGAAAAATAGATATTATGTAAGCGTCAAATAAAACAGTGTATAGAAAAATAACCGTCAGCCTTTTATACTAAAAGGTCAACGGTTATCGACAGAATTCTTTTACAAGAGGATTCCAAGGCAGATAATCATCCAGATATTCAGGATGTTCAAGAAAAGCACTCCCCGGCATGTCGGACAGGATATATTTTATATATTTCATCGGGGCAAGCCCATTCGCTTTCGCTGTCTCTACCAATGTATAGATTCCTGCACTGGCTTCCGCCCCTTTCGGACTGCCGGAGAATAGCCAGTTCTTTCTGCCGATCACAAAGGGACGGATACAGTTTTCCGCAAGCGAATTACTGATGGAACAATTCCCGTCTTCCAGATAATTCCAAAAACCTTCACGGTTATTTAAGGCGTAATGAAAAGCTTTTGAAAGTTTGGATTTCGGCAGCTCTCCGATGGCACTTTTTTCTGCCCATGACCAAAAAGCCTCGAGAAGAGGTTTCTCGCGGATAAGACGTTCTTTTTTCTTCTGATCAGGAGGGAACGCCTCCAACTCTGACTCTATGTTAAAGAGTTGATTCAGACGGAGGATTGCTTCCGCAGGTTTTGATGCTTCCGAATTATGGATGTCTTTTGGGAGAGCATCCACGAAAGCCCGGCGCAGATGCGTATAGCAAAGACATCTTTTTACTCCTGAAACTGCATTGTATCCGGAGTAAGCGTCTGTATGGATATAACCTTCATATTCCCTCAGAAACGCTTCCGGATATTTCCCGCTTCGTCCCGGCTGGTACTCGAAGTAGCGGATGGGATTTACGGCATCTCTGATGCTGCAGTAAACCCACATATAGGAATCGGACGTATTTTTCCGTCCCGGTTCTTTCAGCACCTGTACATGTGTTTCATCGATATGAAGGTATCTCTGTTTCAGAAGTTCCAGCTTCAGACGGTGGACGATGTGTACAAGCCAGTCCCGATAGACAACCAGAAGCCAGTTTGACATAGTCGCTCTGCTTAAACGTAATCCCAAAGCCTCCCATTCTTTTTCCTGTCTGTACAGCGGGAT
>OHAI01000459.1_pt1 | contig 32503 bp, 30 predicted proteins | sample 1577091 | NCBI WGS metagenome assembly OHAI01 (sample SAMEA3541548, study PRJEB24748) | human gut metagenome | biome: human gut; feature: human-associated habitat; material: faeces | place: China | collected 2012
AGAATGCCGTGTTTCGAAATGCAGGCGGTTCCAGGATCGCTTATTTATGGGATCAGTCGCTGGAAGATGGGACTGATATAGCAGGTACAGAAGTTCCCTATGGCAGGTTATTCCGTAAAAATGATATCGACCAGGCACTGGCTTTTGAGGATCCGTTTTCTGTTGTGCCATCCCGTGATACCAATGGACATGGCACGGCACTTGCCGGCATTGCGGCAGGAAATATGGTCCCGGGAGAAAATTTTACCGGAGCGGCGCCGGAAGCGACATTGATCATCATCAAGGTAAAACCGGCAAAACAATACCTCCGGAATTTTTATCTCTACCCTCCGGATGCAGAAGTCTTTCAGGAAAATGACGTGATGATGGCCATCGCTTATGCGATTTCCTGGGCGAAAAAACTGGAGATGCCACTTTCTATCTGCCTGGGAATCGGAAGCAGCCAGGGTGCTCATCTGGGAACCAATGCGTTAAGCCAGTATGTGGACTATGTGGCAAATTTTTCCCAGGTATCCGTATCTGTGGCAGCAGGAAACGAAGGAAATACAAGAAACCACAGCACGGGGATTTTTTCTCAGGAAAGGGAGCAGATCGTGACAGAGCTCCGTGTGGCAGAAAGGGAGCAGGGATTTACCATGGAATTCTGGGGAGAGCCACCGGAGATCTACGGGCTTTCCATCCAGTCACCCACCGGTGAGATATTGGAAGTCAGCAGTTCCATCGGTTCCAGAACTCAGGAGCTTTCTTTTGTCTTTGTGGAAACAAAGGTGTATGTGAATTATATCCTGATTGAGCGGCAGACCGGATATTCGCTGGTGTATATCCGATTTTTCCATCCGGCGTCCGGCATCTGGAAAATTTTCACCCAGGCAAGAAACAGACAGAACGTACAGTTCCACATGTGGCTTCCTGTGGAAGGGCTGATCTCCCAGGATACCTATTTTCTGGAACCCTCTCCCTACACCACGGTGACAGCGCCGGGAGATGCCAGGAACAGCATCACGGCAACCGCCTACCAGCACCGTGACGGAAGCATCTATATTGCAGCAGGCAGAGGCTATACACCAGATGGTATGATAACCCCACATCTGGCAGCACCTGGCGTTAACGTAAAAGTACCACTGGTACGAGGAGATTTTGGAACCCGCTCCGGAACCAGTATCTCCGCCGCACAGACCGCCGGTATCGCGGCACTTCTGTTTGAATGGGCGATCATACGGGATAACCAGCCGTTTTTTACCGGGAGCAGCGTGAAATATTATCTGCAGAGAGGCGCAAGAAGAGAAGAAAACATGCAGTACCCAAACCCGGAGTGGGGGTATGGGAAGGTGGATCTGTATCATACCTTTGAACTGCTGACGTGAGATGATGCGAGCTGGAAAAAATATGAAAAGCAGAAACAGATCATTTCCTTTGGAAAGAGTAGATGCATAGATATTACATTTGGAAAAATAAAAAAAGGATACGAAAGTACTAATTTTGGAAAAAATATTCATATAGATAATTCACTTTGTATCGTGTACTATAAATATATGGAAAAATCATATAATGACACAACAGGGAGGAATTTTACTTATGGAGCTTTCAACTTTGGTAAAAATGTCAAACACTTACGGAAGCAATCCGGCCTATGTTCTGGCAGGAGGCGGTAATACTTCTGTAAAAGACGATACAACACTGTATGTAAAGGGATCCGGTACACAGCTTGCTACCATTAAGGCAGAGGAATTTGTCAAAATGGACAGAGCCCGTCTGAATGAGATCATGAAAACGGAATATCCGGCAGATGATGTGAAGCGTGAATCTGCATATCTTGCAGATGTAATGGCGGCAGTGACCGATGAGGATAAAACCAAACGTCCCAGCGTGGAAGCGCTGCTCCACAATCTGTTTGCCTATACGTATGTCCTGCATGTTCATCCGACACTTATCAATGGACTGACCTGCGGAAAGGGCGCAAAGGCTCTCTGCAAAGAGCTTCTTGGAAAAGACGTACTCTGGATCGATATCTGCAAACCGGGATACACACTTGCCCGTATCTGCTTCGAGAAAATGAATGCCTATAAAGAAGAAACAGGAAAAGACGTGCAGGTCCTTCTGCTTCAAAATCACGGAATTTTTGTTGCGGCTGATACTGTAGAGGAAATCGGCGTTTTATTTGATGGTGTGATCGGAAAGCTGGAAAAGCAGGTAAAGAGAACTGCGGATGTAAGTGATGCAGTTACACCTGAAAAAGAGCAGGCAGCACAGAAGCTTTCCAGTCTGCTCGGACATGCGGTTGAGGTCGTACCGGCTGCGGAGGCTGATGATTTTGTAAAAGATAAAACTGCTGCGGCACCTCTTCTGAAGCCGTTTACTCCGGATCATATCGTATACTGCGGACCTTATCCGTTATTTGTGGAAAATATTGATGAGGCGAAAAATGCGCTGGATGCATTTATGACAGAGCATGATAAAGAGCCAAGACTGATCCTGGTACAGGGCGTTGGCGCATTTATCATGGAAGATGACAAAGGAAAGGCAGCAAAGGCACAGCTTCTGGTAAAGGATGCGATCAAGCTTGCAGTGTATGCAGAGAGCTTTGGCGGCCCGCTGCAGATGACCGATGAGATCACATATTTTATTACACACTGGGAAGCAGAAGCATACCGCAGTAAGAAATAAAAAAGAAAAATATATATAGAGAAATAAAGAAAATGCATCGGGAACTATTAGGAAATTCCCGGTGCATTTTTTATCGAATGACGGATAAACAGTTACTCAGGACAGAGTTACGCAGCAAATGTGGATATTTTTATCCGCATTACCACAAATCTTATTTCCGATACACGAACGCCGGCAGTCCATCCTCACCAACCGGAACATTTACAGTTCCCTGGATCAGCGGGCGGGCATAGCGGATAAAGTCTTCGGTGACATCGGAGCCGTCTTCTGTGATCCATTCCACAGGGACCGTCTTTTCTTCGTTGCAGATAACGTTGACATCCTCCAGTGTACATTTCATGGAGTACGGAGAATCACTCTGACGTTTAAATGCGATCATCTTTCCGGTTTCGCCGTTCAGGGCAGCCTGTACACCGAATTCACCGGCGAGGATGCCTTCTTGCTGGTCTGTTCCGGCGAGCATAGCTGCAGAGCAGCGCTGGCTTACATTGAGCTCTACGGAGCGGGCTTTGACACCAAGACGGCTGCGTACAAGATTCTCAAGATATTTACCGCAGCCAGCAAGCATCTTGTGACCGAAGGCGTCGGTTCCGGCAGCGCTGTCGTATTCGCAGATGAAAGTGCCGTCTTTATCATGGATTCCCTCAGATACACAGACTACGACGTTGCAGTTTTTCTCGAAGGCAGCATGAACTTTCTGGAGAAATTCTTCTACATCGAAATCGGTTTCCGGAAGATAAATGAGAAGCGGATTGTCTCCAACATATTTCCGGGCAAGGGCAGCAGCTCCGGTGAGCCAGCCTGCGTGACGTCCCATGATCTCGATGATAGTGACGGATTTTTTCTCATAGACACAGGCGTCCAGGGTGATCTCACGGACGGTGGAGGCTACGTAGCGGGCAGCACTTCCGAATCCGGGAGTATGGTCGGTGTTTACAAGATCGTTATCAATGGTCTTCGGCTCACCGAGGATACGGATGTCGCTGCCGATCTTTTCAGCATAGCGGGAAAGCTTGCTGACGGTATCCATGGAATCGTTGCCGCCGATATAAAAGAACCAGCCGATATTCATCTCCTCGAATTTCTGAAAAAGCTTCGGATAAACCGGATCCTCCAGGGATTCAGGAAGCTTGTAACGGCAGGAGCCGAGATAGGCACCGGGTGTCCAGGTAAGAGCGAGAAGCTGCTCTCCCGGAAGTGCTTCCTGGAAATCAAGGACTGTTCCGTTTAAAAATCCCTCAATGCCGTTGACCATACCATAAACGTGGTCGATCTCCTCTGTATGTTTAAGTGCTTCAGATACCACACCGTAAAGACTGCTGTTGATAGCTGCGGTTGGTCCGCCGGATTGTCCTGCGATAAGGTTCTTTTTTGACATTCTGATACCTCCTGGGTGTTGTTTTTTATATTGTAACAGAAATAGGAGAAGATAACATCTAAAAAAATCACCTTTTTTATAAAAAAATTACTCTATGCAAATGGTCATATCATAGTAATATAATAGTATATACAGAGAAAAGAGGTAAAAAAAACGATGACAGTAAGAAAAGTACAGTTTGAGAGCATGGATGAAGTGAACCGTTTTCTTGATGTGACAGAGCATTTTCCGTTTGCAGTGGATCTGAAAAGGGGAAGCAGAACAGTAAATGGCAAATCCATTCTTGGAGTTGCATCCATTGGCCTTGGCAGAGAGATGGACTTTTGTGCACATGTGCCGGAGCTTGCGCCGGAGATCACATCCAGTCTTGGTTTTTGCATAAGGTAGGTTTAAGAGGGGAAAAAATAAATAATGGTTGATCGATGGTGAATGAGGATATCGTAAGGTCGCAGAGGCGATGGTCGGTATCCTCATTTTTTATAGATGACAAATGTGAATATTTAGAAAAAAATCTAAATACTTATTGACTGGGAAATCCGAAAATGATATATTCTATTTAGAAATATTTCTAAATACTATCAAAAAGGAGGAAGACATACACGATGGCGTTTGCGGAAACCTTCAAGGCACTTTCGGACCCTGTGCGGAGAGAGATCCTGCAGCTTCTGAAAAACGGGAAAATGTCAGCCGGAGAGATCGGAGGACATTTTGACATGACAGGTGCAACCATATCCTATCATCTGAAAATTCTGAAGAAGGCAGATCTTGTGTGGGAGACGAAGGTGAAGAATTTCGTGTATTATGAACTGAATACCACAGTAGTGGAGGAACTGCTTTTGTGGCTCAGTGATCTGAAAGGAGGAAATAGTGATGAAAGATGAAGAAAAGAAAGAATTTCTGAAAGAGTATAAAATGTCCCTGATCTCCGGAAGTATCCTTACGATCTCGCCGTCACTGGCAGGAATCCTTCTGTGGAACCGTCTGCCGGAGAAGATCGCCACACATTTTGACCAGCATAATCTGGCCAACGGCTGGAGCAGCAAGCCTGTGGCAGTTTTTGGGATCCCGTTTCTGCTTCTGCTGGTTCATCTGTTCTGTGTTTTTTTTACAGCCAATGATCCAAAGAGAAAAAATATCAACAAGCGCATTTTTACCATGATCCTGTGGCTGGTTCCGGTGGTATCTGTGATCACCTGCATGTCAATCTATGGCCTTGCTCTGGGAATGGACATTGATATGGGAATGATCGTGAACATCATGGTTGGTATCATGTTTATCATTCTCGGAAATTACGTTCATAAGGTGAAACAGAATTATACAGTGGGAATGAAGCTTCCCTGGACCTTGAACAGCGAGGAGAACTGGAACCGTACCAACCGTATGGCTGGCTGGGTGCTGATCCTGTCAGGAGTGCTTTTTCTTATGAATTCGCTGCTTCTGAAAACGGAAATTGTCCTGATCATAATTCTGGCAGCAGTGTTTGTTCCAATGATCTATTCATTTATTCTTTATAAAAAGGGAATCTGAGAAAATAATTTCGGACCGTCACTGTCAGAAAAAAGGCAGTGGCGGCTTCTTTTTTACCAAAAAATAATGTTCAAACAAAGCGGTCCGTGATATGATAATGTCATACAAAAATATTTCCTCAAACACTATAAACAGACATCGGACAGGAGGGATCATTATGACAGAATTAAGCCGTTTTCAAAAAGATGTGGAAGTTGCTGCCACTGCTCTTGAAATGCGGGCGGAGAACGAGGATGCCAAAGAAGAGGCCATTCATCTTTACCGGAAATTCGGAAGTACCAAGCAGGAGCCGCTGCGGCTGGCAGTTGCCCTGCGGGGATATTTTCTGGAGGAAGGTGTGGAGGAAGAGGAACGCGCGCATTATGGAGCATATCTTAAGAAAAGGATCCGTCCGGCTGTGGAACGCCTGATCCTGGAAGATGACTGGGAAAAGATCGAGAAGCTTTATGAGAACGAATGGTTTGGGGAACAGGAGCTGGAGGTGTTCCTGAAACTGGCTGAAGAGTGGAGGAGACCTGCAGCGCTGATGGGACTTCTCCATTTGAAAAAAGCAAATTATGGATTTAAAGAGAAGAAATTCGAGCTGTGATTTTTTCAGGAAAGCGGGAATGGAGGCGGATTCGGTGGAACGGAGGCAGGAAGAGCTTGGAATACATATCCTGGAAAATATAAGGAACGAACTGTACTACTATTTTCCATATCTGGACGGTGCTTTTGCCTGCATTTCCGGGAAGGGCTCAGAGCAGACCAGAACCATTGGAACAGATGGAGCTTTTTTTCTTTTTTCCCCGGAATATCTTCTGAAGCTTTATGTAAAAAAGCCGGAGGCAGTGCGAAGAGGTTATCTGCATATGCTGCTGCACTGTCTGTATCTGCACTTTTTTCGGGAGGATCAGGAGGACAGACGCTTATGGAACCTGGCCTGTGATATTGCGGTGGAACAGATCATTTCCAGGGAAAAGATCCCGATTCTGGAGACAGGCGGCGATGCGAAAAAAATCCGTGAAAAGGTTTTTCATATTCTGGGAGACAGGTCGGATTCCGCAGAAAAGATATGCCGGAAGCTGAAGGAACAGGCTTTTCCGTTTCACCTAGAAGAACTGGAGGAAGCCTTTCATTTTGATGACCACACCCTGTGGGATATCTGCACAGGAGAAAAAGGAAAAAGAACAAAGGAAAAATGGAACAAGCTTCTTTCCTATACTGCCGCAAACCGTCAGGATCACCGGAAACGGCGGGGAAGTCAGAAAGGGGACCAGAAGGAAGAGGCAGGAACGGTAAGATCCGGAAGGTACGATTACAAAAAGTTTCTCCGTCAGTTTTCTGTGCTGCGGGAAGAGGTGGAGCTGGATACGGAAAGCTTTGATTATATTTTTTATAATTACGGGATGGAGCATTATGGAAATCTTCCGCTGATCGAGCCGCTGGAATATAAGGAAGTGAACCGTCTGGAGGAGCTGGTGATCGCCATTGATACTTCCGGCTCCTGTGATGGAGAGACTGTGCGGAGATTCCTTGGAGAAACGTATTCTATTCTCAGTGAAAAAGAGAATTTTTTCCATAAAATGAAGGTGTACCTGATCCAGTGTGACTGCTGTATCCAGGATGTTAAGGTGATCCACTCCGAGGAAGAATGGAAGGAATACAGCAAAAATATCACCATACAGGGCCGGGGCGGAACAGATTTCCGGCCGGTGTTCCGGTATGTGAAGGAGCAGCAGGAGAAAAAAGAAATCCGCAGTCTTAAGGCTCTGATCTATTTTACAGACGGGGACGGGATATATCCCGGAAGCAAACCGGATTATGAAACAGCCTTTGTATTTTTACATAAAACAGAAAAAATGGAGCTTGTTCCGCCCTGGGCGATCCGGCTTGTGGCAGAACAGGAAGGAGTGCGTTACAGAACATGAACATAAAAGAGGCAAAAGAAGAGATCAAACATACCTTACTGGCTTACAACCGGAAGGATGCAGCCGGACGCTACACATTTCCCAAACTCCGGCAGCGTCCCGTCCTGCTTATGGGGCCTCCCGGAATCGGGAAAACAGCGATCATGGAGCAGGTGGCAGAGGAATGTAATGTAGGTCTGGTAGCCTATACCATTACCCATCATACAAGACAGAGTGCGGTAGGACTGCCAAGGATCGTGACCCGGTGCTACAACGGAAAAGAGGTCAGCATCACAGAGTATACCTTAAGCGAGATCATTGCTTCTGTGTATGATTGTATGGAACGTACCGGAAAGAAGGAGGGAATCCTGTTTATCGATGAGATCAACTGCGTCTCCGAGACACTTGCGCCTACCATGCTGCAGTTCCTTCAGAACAAGACCTTCGGAAGCCACAGTGTGCCGGAAGGATGGCTGATCGCGGCAGCAGGAAATCCTCCGGAATATAATAAATCGGTCCGGGAGTTTGATATTGTAACACTGGACCGTGTGCGGAGGATGGATATCGAGGCAGATCTTGAGGTGTGGATGGAGTATGCCTGGAAAAAGGAGATCCACGGATCGATCCTGGCTTATCTCGGCATGAAAAAGGATCATTTTTATTCTGTGGAGAATACAGTGGACGGGAAATTCTTCGTGACAGCAAGAGGCTGGGAAGACCTGTCTGAGATCCTGAAGGCTTATGAGGAGCTGGGCGTGGAGATCACAGAGAATCTGGTCGGGGAGTATTTATGCAGAGAGGAGATCGCAAGAAGCTTTTTTGCCAGCTATCAGCTGTACCGGAAGTACGGAGAGGACTATGGCCTGGAACGTCTGCTTTCCGGAGAGATGCCGGAGGAGGAACAGCAAAAAAAGGTAAAAATGGCGAAGGAAGCTTCCTTTGAGGAACGCTTCCTTGTGACAGGGCTTCTGCTTGACGGTCTGAACGGAAGTTTTCTGACCTATGAGAAGATGGATGGTGAGACAGGTGCTGTTTATCAGGAACTTCTGCATCTGAAAGCTTTTCTTCAGGATAAAAAGGACATGACAGCGCTGGATGAATTTACAGATATGAAAAAGAAAAGTCTGGCTGTCCGTCTGGAGGCGGAGCTTCTTACCGCAGATCAGCAGACTACGGAAGAGTTTGTGATCCGCACTCTGGAGGAATTCAGCCTTACTATCCGAAAGGAGCATATCACAGAAACAGAGGCTGGCTTTGAACGGATCCGGCAGCTGTTTACGGAAATGGCGGAGAAGAGAAAAGCCTGTGCGAAAAAGATCAGCGGGGAGCTGGAACAGGCATTTACATTTATGAAGGAATGCTTCGGGGACGGACAGGAAACGGTGCTTTTTGTCACCGGATTGACCCGGAACAGTCATGCGGCGGCCTTTATCCGAGAGTATGGTTGTGATCCTTATTTTGCCTGCAGTGAGAAGCTTCTTTACCGGAAACAGGAGAAAAAGCTTCAGGAGGAATGTGCATCACTATTAGAAATATGAATGATTCCTTAACGAATACTTATGACTGAAAGGGGCCTGACATCTTGACAGGAGGGCTTGTGAGGTGATACGGTAACGGTGTCGAAAACAAAAATCAAATAACCGAATGATGAGGTGTGAGAACATGCAGGAATTAAAACCAATCAAAGAAGGTAAAGTACGTGAGATCTATGACAATGGAGACAGTCTGATCATGGTTGCAACAGACCGTATCAGCTGCTTTGACGTAATTCTGAATAACGAAGTTACAAAGAAAGGTGCTGTACTGACCCAGATGTCCAAATTCTGGTTTGACATGACTGAGGACATTCTTCCGAACCACATGATCTCTGTAGATACCAAGGATATGCCGGAGTTTTTCCAGCAGGAGAAATTCGAAGGAAAATCCATGATGTGCCGTAAACTGAACATGCTGCCGATCGAGTGTATCGTACGTGGATACATCACAGGAAGCGGCTGGGCAAGCTACAAGGAGAACGGCACTGTATGCGGCATCAAGCTTCCGGAGGGACTGAAGGAATCCGACAAGCTGCCTGAGCCGATCTACACACCATCTACCAAGGCTGAGATCGGTGATCACGATGAGAATATTTCCTTTGAGCAGAGTATCGATCATCTTGAGAAATACTTCCCGGGAAAAGGACGCGAGTATGCAGAAAAGCTTCGTGACAACACCATTGCTCTTTACAAAAAATGTGCAGAGTATGCACTCAGCAAGGGAATCATCATTGCAGATACAAAATTTGAGTTTGGTCTTGATGAGGATGGAAACATGGTCATCGGTGATGAGATGCTGACACCGGACAGCTCCCGTTTCTGGCCGGCAGAAGGCTATGAACCAGGACATGGTCAGCCATCCTTTGATAAACAGTTTGCACGTGACTGGCTGAAAGCCAATCCGGACAACGACTGGACACTTCCACAGGAGATCGTTGACAAGACTATTGAGAAATATCTCCAGGCATACAAAATGCTTACAGGAAAAGAACTGGCCTGAAAAATAACAGCAGCTCTGAAATAGAATATATCTTACAAGCCGCTTCGGATGCCCATTCCGAGGCGGCTTCTTTCTGTATAAAACAGGACAAAAACAAAACGGTTGCAAGAAAACGGAGGGATATTTATAATAAATACAGAAACCAGATGATCCTGACAGATTTAAAGGAGTGTGATTATGAGCAGGAAAAACAAGGTGAAAAAGAAAAAAACAGTTGGAGATCATATTCTGACAATCGTTCTGATCGTGGCAATCTGTATTTTCTGTTATGCAGCTTTTAACCTTTATCATATTTATACAGAATATAAAAAAGGAACCGATGAATATAACAGCATTTCCGAAATGGCAGTGACAGAACGTGATCCGGACCAGGTGGAAGAGATAGATCAGCCGGATGAACAGCCTGTAGCACCTGTGAGCATTGATTTTGATTCTCTCAGGAGTATCAATGAGGATGTGATCGGCTGGATCTATATGGAAGCATTGCCTGAGATCAGTTATCCGGTGGTACAGGGAGAGGATAATAATTTTTATCTGCACCAGACATATGAGAAAAATTATAATTTTGCGGGAACGATCTTTATTGATTATGAGAACAGAAGAGATTTCAGCGATTGTAATACCCTGGTGTACGGACACAACATGAAGAATGGTTCCATGTTTGGAATGCTGAAAAAATACAGAGCGGATGAGACGCTTTATAATACCAGCAAATATTTCTGGATCCTCACACCGGAAAAAGATTACCGGTATGAGATCATTGCAGCGTATACGACTTCTGTAAACAGCGATACGTATACCTTATTTAAAGGACCTGGCAAAGAGTTTCTGGAATATGAGAAAAAAATGTTCCAGAATTCGGAGATCAGAACAGATGCCACTGCAAGTGAAGCCAATGTGAAGGATAAGATCGTTACATTATCAACCTGTACCGGCAATCAGGCAACACGTTTTGTGGTACAGGGAAAAAGAGTGAATGCGGTGAACCCACAGTAGAGCTTTTGCGGATAAGTTTGGGAGGAAATGATATGGGAAATGAGATAGAAAAATTACAAAAGATCATTGATGAGAGCAGAAATATTGTATTTTTCGGCGGTGCAGGTGTTTCAACAGAAAGCGGGATCCCGGATTTTCGAAGCCAGGACGGACTGTATAACCAGAAATATGATTACCCGCCGGAGACGATCTTAAGCCATACATTTTTTATGCGAAAACCTGAGGAATTCTTTAAATTTTACAGAGATAAGATGCTTTGTGATACTGCAAAACCGAATGCGGCACATCTTAAGCTGGCGGAGATGGAGCAAACAGGAAAGCTGAAGGCTGTGATCACTCAGAATATCGATAATCTTCACCAGATGGCAGGAAGTAAAAAGGTCCTGGAGCTTCACGGAAGCGTTTACCGAAATCATTGTATGAAATGCGGGAAATTCTATGATTTTAAATATATGAAGGAATCGAAAGGTGTTCCGCGGTGCAGCTGCGGCGGCATGATCAAGCCGGATGTGGTCCTTTATGAGGAAGGGCTGGATGACTATACGATCCAGGAATCAGTAAGAGTGATCTCAGAGGCGGAGGTGCTGATCATTGGGGGAACTTCTCTGGCGGTATATCCGGCAGCAGGCCTGATCGATTATTTCCGGGGAAATCATCTGGTGGTGATCAACAAGGCACCGACACCGAGGGATAAATATGCGGATCTTCTTATTAAAGAACCGATCGGGCAGGTGTTTTCTCAGATAAGAGTCTGAAAATATGGGAACCTGGGATGATCTGCAAAAATAAAAATGAGGAGTATCAAATGGGATTAAATTATGAAGTTGGAGATATTGTCACACTGAAGAAGGCTCATCCCTGTGGCAGTAAAGAATGGGAGATCCTTCGCGTAGGAGCGGATTTCCGCCTGAAATGCAAGGGCTGCGGACATCAGATCATGGTGGCACGTAAGCTGGTTGAGAAAAATACACGAGATTTGAAAAAAATTGAAAAAAATTAAATTTATGCTTTACATCACGGGAGAGATGTGCTAGAATCAACAATCGTGATATATTTCATATCCTTGCTCTTTGACAGGCAAAGGGCCAAAAGACCATAAGGAGGTTAAGACAAGCATGAACAAGTACGAGTTAGCATTAGTTGTGAGCGCTAAGCTTGAGGACGAAGCACGTGACGCTGTAGTTGAGAAAGCAAAAAGCTATATTACACGTTACAACGGCGTGATCACAGAAGTTGAAGAATGGGGTAAGAAGAAATTAGCTTACGAGATTCAGAAAATGCATGAAGGCTTCTACTATTTTATTCAGTTTGAAGCAGATTCTCAGTGCCCAGCGGAGATCGAGAGACATGTCCGCATCATGGACAATGTATTAAGATACCTGGTTGTCAAGAAAGAGGCATAATTTTTGCAGCGGATTTTTCGAAAACACCATTAAGAACCTGTTCAGTTAAGTGAAATCATAAGAGAGGTAGAACGATGAACAAAGTAATATTAATGGGACGCTTGACAAGAGATCCTGAGGTAAGATATTCCGCAGGAGAAAATGCCCTGGCAATCGCCAGATATACACTGGCAGTTGACCGCAGATTCCGTCGTGACGGAGAGGCAAGTGCAGATTTTATCAACTGTGTTTCTTTCGGACGTACAGCAGAGTTTGCGGAAAAGTATTTCAGACAGGGACTGAAAATTGCAGTTACGGGACGTATCCAGACAGGAAGTTATACGAACCGTGAGGGACAGAAGGTTTATACGACAGAGGTTGTTGTTGAGGATCAGGAGTTTGCTGAGAGCAAAGCATCAAGCGACAGCTATGCAGCATCTCATCCGAGAACAGAAGCAGCACCTGCACCGTCTATGCCGAGTCCGAGCGCAGCAAGCGCCGACGGCTTCATGAATATTCCAGATGGAATTGATGAGGAGCTGCCGTTCAATTAGAACATCTGATCAAGACAGATGAGACGAATAAGATAGGAGGAAACAATCATGGCTTACAATAGAGGCGAGAGACCAGATTCTCCGATGAAGAGAAGAGGCGGACGCAGAAGAAAAAAAGTTTGTGTATTCTGCGGTAAAGAGAATAACGAGATCGATTACAAGGATGTAGCAAAGTTAAGAAAGTATGTTTCTGAGAGAGGAAAAATCCTTCCAAGAAGAATTACAGGAAACTGTGCAAAGCATCAGAGAGCTCTTACAGTAGCAATCAAGAGAGCTCGTCACGTTGCATTAATGCCATACGTGCAGGATTAATCAGTAGTTAATATTTGCCGTCACATCCATAAGGATGTGGCGGTTTTTGCATGGTAGAAAATTTTTACTATGCAAAAAAGTATTATACAAAAAGCTTCTGACAGAAATATATACAAATAGACGTGACTTCAAAAGTATGGTATGATTTCTGTAAGTGGATATTGTTATGTCAAAAGGAATATCGTAATTACGAAAGTTCAAACAGGAGGTATGTAATAAATTATGAAGAAACCAGTATTAGTAATTATGGCGGCAGGAATGGGAAGCCGTTACGGTGGACTGAAACAGATTGATCCGGTGGATGCGAAAGGACGCATCATTATGGATTTTTCCATCTTTGATGCAAAACGCGCTGGATTTGAGAAGGTAATTTTTATCATTAAGAAAGAGCAGGAAGACTTATTCCGCGAGGCAGTTGGCGACCGCGTGTCAGAATACATGGAAGTGTCTTACGCATATCAGGAAATCAATAATATTCCGGCAGGTTTTCAGGTGCCGGAAGGACGTGTGAAACCATGGGGAACAGCACACGCCGTTTATAGCTGTAAGGACATGATCGATGGCCCGTTTGCAGTTATCAATGCAGACGATTATTATGGAAGAGAGGCATTCCAGCTCATTTATGATTATCTGAATAGCCATGAAGATGATGATAAGTTCCGTTACACTATGGTAGGCTACAAGCTTTGCAACACTGTTACAGAAAATGGATATGTATCCCGTGGTGTGTGTGAGATGAACGAGGCTGGGGAACTGATCGGAATTCGTGAAAGAACACGTATTGAGCATCATGAGAACGGAATAGCATTTACAGAAGATGACGGTGCTACATGGACACATCTAGACGATGACACAACGGTTTCTATGAATATGTGGGGATTCTCAAAAAGTATTCTTGATGAGATCGAGAAAGGATTCCCGGCATTCCTTGAGAAGGGACTGAAAGAGAATCCTATGAAATGTGAATATTATCTGCCGGGAGTAGTCAGCGACCTGTTAGGAGAGAATCGTGCGACAGTTGCAGTTCTGAAATCAGCAGACAAATGGTATGGAGTTACATACAAAGAAGATAAACCGGTTGTTATGGAAGCAATCCGCAAGATGGAAGAAGAAGGACTGTACCCGGCTTAAAATATGTAAAGTTGCCGAAGCAATTGGGAAGTGCTATAATAAGACAAAAATGAAACTTCTTGATATCAGTTCAGAAAGCAGACATTGATATTGAGTGGAAAAATCATTATAAAGTAATGGAAGGTAAGATATCAATTCTTATATGGAGGAGATTAAGATGGCAAAAATATTAATTACAGGTGGGGCAGGATATATTGGAAGTCATACTGCATTGGAACTTTTGAAGGAGGGTTACGAGGTAGTTGTATATGATAATCTCTGCAACTCCTCCCAGGAGTCTATGAAGCGAGTAGAAGAGCTTACAGGTAAGACAATCACATTTTACGAGGGAGATATTCTGAACGCTGAAACTTTAAAAGCCATGTTTGAAAAAGTACAGGTAGATGCAGTTATTCACTGTGCAGCGCTTAAAGCAGTCGGAGAATCTGTAAGAAAGCCTCTGGAATATTATCAAAATAATATTACAGGAACACTGACACTTATGAAAGTCATGCGCGAAGTTGGCGTGAAGAATATTGTATTTAGTTCTTCTGCAACTGTATATGGTAATCCGGAGACAATGCCGATTACAGAGGACTGCCCGAAAGGACAGTGTACGAATCCATATGGCTGGACAAAATCTATGATGGAGCAGAACATGATAGACGTTCAGGCTGCCGATCCGGAATGGAATGTAGTATTACTCCGTTACTTTAATCCGGTCGGAGCACATGAGAGCGGACGGATCGGGGAAGATCCGAAAGGAATCCCGAACAATCTGATGCCATACATTTCTCAGGTGGCAGTTGGAAAACTTGAAAAATTAGGAGTATTTGGTGATGACTATGATACACCGGACGGCACAGGAGTACGTGATTACATTCACGTTGTGGATCTGGCAGTTGGTCATGTAAAAGCAATCAAATACATTTTCTCGAATCCGGGACTGGATATCATCAATCTGGGAACAGGTGTTGGTTATTCTGTATTGGATATGGTAAAAGCATTTAGCAAGGCATGTGGAAAAGAAATTCCATATGAAATCAAACCGAGACGTGAAGGAGATATTGCAATGTGCTATGCGGATCCTTCGAAAGCTGCGAAAGTACTTGGCTGGAAGGCTGAGAGAGGTCTGGAACAGATGTGCGAAGATGCATGGCGCTGGCAGTCACAGAACCCGGAGGGTTATAGAGGATAAAGACTATGGATGAAGGCTTGAGCAAGAAGCGAGGGGCGCATATCAGTGGCAGACTGAAGAACTACATGCGTTGGCCGATCGCGATGGCGATCATGCTTCTCCTATTGAATTTGTGGATTTATTGCATTGATATCAAAGCCGGTACACTCATGTTGATATTTATGCTGATTTATATAGTCGGCATTGGGATTTTGTATGTATACAGCCGATCACTGATCATGAAAGATCTGATTGAATTTGCAGCTCAGTATGGTGTTGTACAGAATACGCTTTTAAAGGAATTGTCTGTTCCATATGCAATTCTTCTGGAGGACGGACAGCTCTTGTGGATGAATGATCAGTTTGAACGGTTGTTTGGAGATACAGCGCAGAAAGATAAGTATCTGAGCAGATATATACCAGAGTTGAACCGGAGCATTTTCCCAAAAGAAGAAAATGACGTGGTAGAGATGGATGTCTACTATGAGGACCGTGAGTATAAAGCGGAATTAAGACGTGTGTCTGTGGAAGGATTCAGCGAGACAGAGCAGCTTCTGGAATTGCCGGCAGAGCGAGAGTATTTTATTGCGGTTTACCTTCAGGATGTGACGGAACTGAACCGGTATATTAAGGAAAATGAAGAGCAGCGGCTGGTTGCAGGCTTGATCTATATTGATAATTATGATGAAGTCATGAATAGTGTAGAGGAAGTCAGACAGTCACTTTTAGTTGCGCTGGTGGATCGCAAGATCAACCAGTATATTGCAAAAGCAGACGGAATCGTAAAGAAAACCGAGACGGACAAATATTTTATTGCTTTGAAGAAGCAAGAGTTCAAGAGACTGGAGGATGACAAATTCTCTCTTCTTGAGGATGTAAAAACAGTCAATATCGGTAATCAGATTCCATTGACACTGAGTATTGGTCTGGGACTCAGTGCGGGTAATTATTCCCAAAGTTATAATTATGCCCGTGTTGCCATTGATCTGGCTCTTGCCAGAGGCGGCGATCAGGCTGTTATCAAAGACTGCCATGGTATTACATATTATGGCGGCAAGCGTGAGATGACTGCAAAGAACACGCGTGTCAAAGCCCGTGTTAAAGCAGAAGCATTGCGAGAGTATATTACAGTCAACGATAAGATATTTGTCATGGGACATACACTGACAGATGTAGATTCTTTTGGTGCAGCTATCGGTATCTGCAGAGCGGCAAATGCTCTTGGAAAAAAGGCAAATGTGGTGATCAATGAGGTGTCAGCATCTCTTAGACCACTCTATAATATGTATATTAATAGTCCGTCTTACCCGGACGATCTGTTCCTGACATCAGAACAGGCATTGAACCTGGCGGATGAGAATTCCATGGTCGTAGTTCTGGATACGAACCGCCCGAAGATGGTAGAATGTGAAGAACTTTTGTATCTGGCAAAGACGATTGTCGTACTGGATCATCACCGTCAGAGCAGTGATAGTATTGATAATGCATTATTGTCTTATATTGAACCTTATGCTTCGTCAGCATGTGAGATGGTATCTGAGATCCTGCAGTACATTGTAGATGATATTCAGATTCCGAATCTGGAGGCAAGCAGTATGTATGCCGGTATCATGATCGATACGAACAGTTTTATGAATCGTACCGGAGTGCGTACATTTGAAGCGGCAGCATTTCTCAGAAGATCCGGAGCAGATATCACACTTGTGCGTAAGATGTTCAGGGATGACATGGAAGGATACCGCGCAAAAGCTGCAATTATCAGCAACGCAGAGGTATATCAGAAAAAATTTGCCATTGCGACAGGTACAGATCTTCAGGTGGAGAGTCCGACGATCATCGGAGCACAGGCGGCAAATGAACTTCTGGATATCAGTGAGATTAAAGCGTCCTTTGTATTGACAGAATATAATGGAAAGATTTATGTGAGTGCCCGTTCCATCGATGAGGTCAATGTTCAGGTCATTATGGAAAAGTTAGGCGGCGGCGGTCATATGAATGCTTCGGGAGCGCAGTTCAATCATACGGATATGGACGAGGCTGTTGCATGTCTGAAGCAGGTTCTGGATAATATGATAAAAGAAGGTATTTTGGAATCTACAGGTAAAAACAGATGGACAAAATATAGGCTTAAGAAATAATATTCTCTCTTTCAAAATTGTGAATAAAGAAAGAGATAAAATCGATTTTGAAAGAGAGAAATGAAAAGGATAAAGCTTTAAATATAGAAAATCATGATTGATAAATGGTTTCAAAACGATATAAATAAAGTATTGGCTGTACATGACCGTATGGTGGTGACAGATGCTTTAGGAGAAGGTGGATTCCTGTTAGATTATTTGCCTTCGGACGTAGTGGTAATCAATACCGGCAATGAAGAAATAGATGAGATAAAAGCAAGATATAGGGCTGAAAAAGACTGTATAGGCAAGAAGGTGGTATTCTATAAACAGAATACGCCGGACTCCTTATGCTTTCTGTTGGAATATGCAGAGACTTATGGCTGTATTGTACTGGATGATATGGAGGCTTATATCAGAAAACATCTGTTTGAAGGTATAAAGGAAAATACTGAATTAGGAAAGCAGGAACTTCTGATGGCTGCCAAATTGAGCAAAGGAAAGGACTTGAATTGGTGGCATGGGGTAAGTAAGGGAATAATCAAACCACTGGATACGGACGGACTAGTAATAGACTTGCTGCATCATCCTAAAGAAATTAAAAAGAATATGGATGGAGATGTTTGGAAGATCTTTGAATCGGAAGTTTATAGTCTTATCTCAAAACCACAGACAAAACAGCCGGTGGAAATATTGGCACAGTCGGTAGCTGATACGATATTTGACGGACTGATTCATAATAACATATCAGACAGACTTTTGAAAATCTATTATAAGTGTGTGGACAGTAATTCAATGAGGGAGCCTTTACTGAACTATATCGAGAAATATAAAATACCTCAAGGTATGTCTGTATTGGATACTCATCCGGACCATTGTTTTATGGAGTTGGACAGACTATATTTCAAGCAGCTTAGTGTTGCATTGGAGAACAATGAATATATTATCGGATTCCAGCAATATGTTGACAATCGAACTAAAAGTAAGAAAGCAGAAGCATACAAGGCTGAATGGTTGAAGGATGTAAAGGTATTGCTTGACTTCAAGAATGAGAAGCTTTATGAAATCAATACCGTTTCTCAACTGGCGAACTATTATCAATCGCACTTTGCTCCTTTGGATTCAGCCATAAGACATCTGTATGTGGCATGGCTTCAGGAAGAAAAACTATTGCGCCCTTATCAATACAGATACGAACAATATAATAAAGAATTGCTTGACCGTTGGTTTGGACTAGCAGATGAATATAAACCAACTCAAAGAAACTTTATAGCTGATAAACTTTCTGGAAATGGAAGGATAGCGGTAATAGTTTGTGACGGGTTGAGACTTGAAATAGCGGAATCCATAGCAGATAAACTCAAGGTTAAGGGAAAGAAGAACATAGCTTTTGCTGAACTGCCATCTGTAACGGAGAATGGCATGAGTTCGCTTTTCGGTTGTGCTGAAGTAGAAGATGTAGCCCAAACAAGATATAGCAATCTGAAGACTGTAATACCTGATGTTGAGATTATCCAACTGGAAAGGCTCAACAGTGGAGTGACGGCAAATAAGTTAGTATTGATGTTCGGTGATATAGATCAGGTTGGCGAAAAGAAACAACTGGCCGGATTGAAAGATATAAATGCATATGAGGCTTTTGTCTCGGAAAAAATAAATGACCTCTTCAGTATGGGTTATGGTAAAGTGTATCTTACAGCCGATCATGGATTTGTGATAACCGGTATATTGGATGAAGCGGATAAAATTCCGGTTCCGGATGGAGATATAATCAAATCGGAGGAAAGGTTCTGTCTGGCAAATGATACTTTGGGCAATGAAAATATAATCGTACGGAGCCAGAAGTATAAGGAGAGTCAATACCAGTATTATGCAAAGTCAGACAAACCGTTTGTTTCAAAAGGGGCATACGGCTATGCCCATGGTGGATTTACTCCTCAGGAATGTATTATTCCTTCTTATGAGTTTGCAAATGAAAATCAGGAATCTTTAGGAGTATTCATCGTAAACAAATCAGCTTTGCTGAATGTTACAGGAACTTATTTTACAGTTAAGCTGAAGGCTGAAAGTGTAGAGAATACGTTATTTAAGGCGGAAAGAAAAGTGGTGATTCAGATTTATGGAAATGGAGCTTTGCTGAGTACGTCATCGGTATATAGAATGACTCCTTCATCTGTGCAGGAAGCTGAATTTGCATTGGCAGCAACGGAAAATGTGAAAGTTGTGGTTGTAGATATTCAGACACAGCAGCAAGTGGATTTCTGTGATGTGAAAAAATCAGTGTCACGAGACTTGGATGATTTATTTTAAAAGATGGTATTATGTTGGAATTAGATAAAAAATTACTGGACCTGTTTCAGGGATATGTAGTTCGGAAAGACGTAGTTCGTTCTGTAAAAGGTGGTGCGAATGTGCCGGTTTTTGTGTTGGAGTATTTACTTGCCAATTCATGCAGTACGGATGATGAACAGAAAATTAAGGAAGGAGTTGAGAATGTGAAAAATGTTCTCCGCAAACATTATGTCAATCCCGATGAAGCTAATCTGATACAAGCCAAAATAAGGGAAGAAGGTACTTACAAAGTGATAGATAAGATTTCTGTCCGTTTGGATGCTTCTAAGGATAAATATTGGGCAGAACTTTCAAACCTGAATATTCGTGATGCCAATATCGATGACAGGATTGTGACGGAACATGAAAAGATGATGATGGGTGGAATATGGGCTATTGTGGATATAGCGTATGATTCTACTATGGCAATTGGCAGTAAGCTGTATCCGTTCGTAGTATCTAAAGTTCGTCCTATTCAGTTATCGAGCTTTGATATGTCCAGAATAAGTAACAACAGAAAGAATTTTACTAATGAAGAGTGGTTGAACGTGTTGTTACGTAGCGGTGGTTATGAACCGGAGTCAGAAGGTATGACACAGCGAATGAAGATGCTCCTTCTTTCACGTTTTATACCTATGGTAGAGGCTAATTTTAATATGGCTGAACTTGGTCCGAGAAGTTCCGGTAAATCATACGTGTTCAAGGAATTGTCGCCATACTCCATGCTGGTTTCCGGAGGACAAGGTACGGCTGCCTCTCTTTTTGTGAATAATTCCAATGGTCAGATCGGAGCAATGGGTAAATGGGATGCCGTATGTTTCGATGAATCTACAGATGAATTGTTTAAAGACCGTGAAGTAGTGCCATTGATGAAGGACTATATGGAATCGGGTTCTTTTTCAAGGGCCGGAAAATCAGGTGAGAAATCAGCCAATGCTTCTATTATTCTGAACGGTAACATCAATCAGCCAGTAGAAACAGTATTACAGACCAGTCATTTATTCAGTCCTTTCTCTGATAAGATATCGGATGATACGGCTTTTCTTGACCGTATAGGATTTTTCTTGCCAGGATGGGAAATAATGAAATTTGCACCTGCCAATTTCACTAATCATTTTGGTTTCAGTACGGACTTTTTCAGTGAAATGCTTCATGCATTAAGAAAGGACAATTATACGAACGCCATAGATGAATATTTCACATTAGGTTCACAAATGCGTCAGCGTGATACGAAACCGGTTCGTAAGACGGTTTCAGGACTTATAAAACTGTTGCATCCGGATGGAAAGTACACTAAGGAAGATGTACGTGTTTATCTGGAATGGGCAATTGAAATGCGTAGAAGGGTAAAAGAGCAGTTAAAACGCATTGGTGGAATGGAGTTTTGGGATACTAATTTCTCTTATATAGACAAGGAAACACAGGAAGAGACTTTTGTTCCAGTACCGGAAGAAAGAGGTAGTGGATTGATCGGTGACTCTCCTTTACCTCCAGGAACATGTTATTCTGCTACTTCTGATGGAGATAAGGTTGCCTTGGTAAAGATAGAGGTAATCACAATGGCTGGTAATGGAAAGTTGAACATCAGCGGAACGAATTCTGCTACCGTAAAGGAGGATATTAAGAATACATATAACTATATGAGGGCGAATGAGAAGATGTTACTTTCTCAACAACGTTCGTTTGCCAACATGGATGTGACGGTTCAGGTAACAGCCTTATTAGGTTCTACAGTACAGAGCGGAATTGGTGGAGCTGTCTTTGCTGCTATCATTTCATCGGTATTCAGCAAGAACTTGAAGCCAGCTTTGGGTATTATCGGCAATATATCTATCGGTGGTGCCATCGAACGTGCTATCAATTTCAATGACAAGGTTTCAATCTTGTCGGAAAACGGAGCAAAGACGGTACTTGTACCTATGGATAATCTTGCAGAACTTTCTACTTTGCCGACTACGGTTTTGGGCAAGACTGATGTACCTTTTTATGCCAATACACAAATGATTATTCAGAAGATGATGTTGTAAATGTATAGTTCAGATGAAAAGAGTGATAAAAAGATTAACCAATTGTAGGTACTTACGAATAATATTTAAAAAACTATGGAATGCTATTCGAATATACTTAACAATAACTTTTAAGAACCTATTGGATAATATCGGAAAATCACCATTAAAATGGTTGAGTTGTATAACCATATTATTGTCTTTCTTTATTTTTGATTCTTTTTGGACAGCATGGATAAATAAGATATGGGTTGATCCGATTGCATCTCAAATCAAAGACAACACATGGTGGATTATTGCCATTTATTCAGTAATAATATCTGCATATTATTATCATAATCTCAAGGAAACGGAAGTGATAAATATGAATAGATGTAAAGTTGTTGTAATTGGAACTTTGCTATATTGTATTTGTCTTTTCTCTAGAAAATGGGACTATGTATTGATTTGTGATTATAGTAGATATTTAGCTTGGAGTAATTTTATTATTATAGTTCCTATATTATGGGAATGTTATATCTGTTATCAATTAAAGCATAAAAAGGCTACTGAAAATGCCAAGCCAGAACTTGAGATTGAAAAGACAAATAATGTGGCAGATTCATATAAAAGGAAGGCGGTATGTGAATCTGCATACAAAACTTTGGAGTCATGTTTTTATAAAGAAGGAAGTTTTACTTTCTCTATAACGGGTATTTGGGGAAGTGGAAAAACAACTTTTATTAATATCCTAAAAGAACAGTATATTAGAAACAACTCGGTCAAAAGTGTCATTATATTTGAGCCGTGGAAAAGTGATACATCAGATTCCATTGTAAAGGGATTCTTTGCAATGCTACGTGATGAACTAAGCAACTATATTCCAAACATCTCATCTACCATAGATCAATACGTTGAATTGCTATTGGATGAAGAATCTGGAAAACCTTTAAAGATTATAGGAAAATCATTACATGGTATTTTCAATGAAGATAAAAATCCATACGAGCTTATAAAAGAAATACTCGAAAGAACAAAACATAAAACTGTTGTACTCATAGATGATATAGACAGATTGAACGCAGCAGAAATAAAGGAGGTTTTACGTTTGATTAGGAATACGGCTAACTTCCCATATATTCAGTTTATAGTAGCCTATGACAAGAATTATGTATGTGAAACATTGAAGAACAATGGAATTAATACTCCTGACCGTTATTTAGAGAAGTTTTTTAATGTGGAAATGTCATTACCAAGAAGTGAGGAGAGAGTTCTTTGTAATGAACTGCTGACTCGTATTCAAGAAACCGTACACACAATATGGGGATTGGAAAAAGAGGATACTAAGATTACCAATATGGTTTATTATCGTCCAGATGATCCTACCAATAGCATCATTGATAACAATTTGGTGACTAAAGTGTTGTTAACTGTCCGAGACGTGATACGGTTCCATAATTCTTTTTATTTATTAGCTAAAGCATATAAAGATCAAAGAGTAGAAAACGAAGTTTGTTTTCAAGATTTATTCTTTCTGGAATTGCTAAGATATAGATATATGGATGTCTATACTATTTTGTGCAATAGGCCTTTTATATTATTACAATTGTCGTATTATGAATTCTCATTAGATAAAGATTATAAAAAAACTCTTCAGGAATATTTAGATAATACACAGATTGAAATTGTGTCAGATATATTAGAGTATTTATTTAGAAACGATAGAGATAAGGCAAATGCAATATATAGTCTTAGAAACTATTATAAATACTTTATGTATAGATTGGATGACAAGGTTCTTACAGTTGATGAGCTTATGTCCTTGGCTGAAAAGGATGACGCAGAGATGATTAAATCTGCGAATCAGTTATATATAAGAAAATATGGATTAGAATTTGAAAATCAAATAGGAGAACTTTTGGCTCAGATTTATAAAAACAATGCAGAGGGTAGAACATTTGACTATAATGAGATATATAATTTGTTAGAGAAACTGACTAAATCTAATATTAGGGGATTAAGAGATGAAATTTATAATGCTATCATACCTCATCTGCAACAAATGAGGTGTATAGATAATAGGCATTTTAAAGCATTGTTGCACTTATATGATGTAGTGGATTTTAACTCGAAAACGATTAAATATTTTGATATATTGAATTTTTTGATGGCTATATTGGCCAAGAAAAATCTTGCTGTGAAATTGCGACACCCTATTGGGCAAGAAGAATATGATATAGTTTATGATTTCTTGTCTAATACGACACATCCAGCTATTATAAGTTCTGCATTATCATCATTTAAAGAAGCTATTGAGAATGGTGATAAAGCCATAATAGACGACTTGTTGATAGATTTATCTGTTTTATCAGACATACAATTAGAACATTTTATAAAAGAACAAAATAAATTTTCTGAAGATGGATTTACGTTATTTTATAATTGCCAAAGTAAAACGGATCCTAAAACACATCGTGTCTATTTAAGGCAAGAAGCACTGGATATAATGAAAAATGAAATTCAAAATAATCCGCAAGGATATTTTAGTATGTTTATTCGTAAAGGAATAACATCTAATCCTGAATATAATACAGTATCGCCTGAACCTTTTTGTGCCCAAATATTTGAAAATTATGGCAATTTTGAGGAGTTCCTGGAAAATTGTAAGGATGATAATCAATATACGATAAGAGTAAAGAACTTTTGGGAATTATATAAGAGTAATGGTTATAGATCAATTAAATTTGAAGGGCAGGGTAATGTTCAAGAAAAAATTGATAACTGTTTTAGATATGAAATAGAGCTTCTTGAACAATTGAAAAAAATAAAAAGATATCTCGATAAGGGTAAAAAGATAAATGAAAATTTAAAGAAAATGTTTGATAATAATCCTTTACCTGTAAAATTAAGAAATGATATATGTAAAATGATTGAAAATTGAATACTTAATAATCTTTTTGTTTATAACAAAGTGTTTCATCCTTTGTATTTCCGACTTTGGAGGAAAATCCCCCGACCGTAAGGGAGGCAAGTTAGTTTTTGTCTGACAGAATACTTTCTGTCGTACAAAAACACAACTTGCTCTGTTCGTTTGAACAGAGAATCCACTTAAAGTGGATTGTGGCTCCATGCCCATTTATAGCTATAAAATAGAGTCATATTTGCCTGATGAAAAATGTAAATATCAGTTTGTTTGTGACAAACATGTATGCAGAGTTGAATATCGTGTGAATGGAGTGCCTGATATTTAGTTATTTGCCGAAATTTAAATATTCAATATTGAAAGTTTTATGCTGTATTGTACTATGGTATCCTGATTTACAGATTCTGTATCATATAATAGTATGTAGATTGTTATAGTAAAGTTGTATACGTTGCTTAATAAAAGTTGTAATATATTGATAATCAGCGTGTATATGGAATGAACTCTGTCGTGATATTGCAATCGTGTAATACTCTGATAACATAATAACACAACAACATAATGCTCTAATAACATAACATTGCAATAACATAGTAACATAACAACATAATACCCTAATAACATAATATTGCAATAACATAATAACACAACAACATAATGCCCTAATAACATAACATTACAATAACATAGTAACATAACAATATACTACCCTAATAACATAACATTGCAATAACATAGTAACACAACAACATAATACCCTAATAACATAACATTGCAATAACATAGTAACACAACAACATAATACCCTGACAACATAATATTGCAATAACATGATAACACAACAACATACTACCCTAACAACATAATATTGCAATAACATATACCCCCATATTATAATATTGTCGGGACATAGTATTATGCCAATATAATGCCCTGACAAAACAATATCCTAATGCTCCAAATGGTATGATGTAAAAATCTGAACAACATAGCCCGGAAAAATCCATCACCATTATCTGATAATGGATCTTTCTGAGCCACCTTCTTCTGTCTATTTGAAAATCGGATTGGAAAGCAGAATCTTGTAATATACTGTACCTCCCACCTCTATGGGAGCCTTGGCAATCATAAACTGTACGGTCTTCCTTTCCACTTTTGCCTGAAGCATGATTCTTCTGACGATGAATCCGGCAGAGAATCTGGCACACCTTTTATCTTTCCATACAGTGAACCCGTCCTTGTCTGTCGTATGGCAGATATACCATTCTCCCGTATCCTCATCGTGTGCGAAATTAACCCGTCCTCCACCGAGAATCCCCAGTTCTATAGACATTGTCTTTGACAGGTAAACCGTTCCCTTGCTGTCCATATTAATTGTCCGCTTCCCCTGATAAACCACCTGCTGCGGACGTGAGTTCTCCTTGTTATATACTATCAGTGCCATAAGTTTCTGTTTTAATGGTGATACAATAAACTAACGGATTAGGATATGAATCCTTCTACTGCCAGCATTTGGCTTCTCCATGAGAATCCCCGGTTTGATCGTACTGCATCCATGATCGTGTTTACTTTTCCTGAAATGGCACTTGCCGATATACCCATACATTCACCCAACGCCTTGAATGAAAAGTCTGATTCATAAAAACGCAACGTAAACATCCTGTATTCCTGATAGGAGAACTTTCTTCTGATAAAGTTAAGAATGTCCTTCACCAGTTTTTCACAGCTGTTCAGGTCATCCGGAGAAAGGAAATCCGCATCTTCCCCACATCGAAGAAAGAAATATTCATCCGGATGGGCATATTTGCTTTCCAGCCTGAACTTGACCATGAACGCTTTCCTGTAACATCCGATAAAGTATGCTTCATAATCCGTTATTTCCCTTTCCGGATTCAGCACCTGCTTTCTTACAAACAGATAAGTGTCATGAAAATTGTCCTCATCCAGTGCCCCGTATCTGCCAACGAGATTTCTTAACCTGTCATAAGACACCGTAAACCAGTCATTGAACCTTTTTTCCACATTGTTCGCTTCCATAATCTTCCATTTATTGAGTTATACATGGCCTGCCCGTGGGTAGGCATTCTTATTTCTTGTGCGTTCCCCAGTTCGTTTTCCGATGATTGCTGCAAGGCTTGCCGTGAAAAAATACGCTCTTGCGCCAGCAAGAGGAAGATTTTTTCACAGGCAACCAAGCCCCTTCAGGGGCCGCCTTGCGCGATCATTCGGAAAAACAACTATCTTTGCTGCAAGAAATGAGGATGGCTTCATCTTGAAAGCGCCTGGTCTCTGTATGTTATTACAGACGGTTATGCGAGGTATAAGATAGGTTTATCTCTATAACCCCATCTTGCTCCTTACTATATTCATGTTGTCCTTCAGGTTCCTGTCCATGACTCTTGCATAATGTTGTGTCATTCTTGTGGATGCATGTCCGAGCATGGCAGACACCTCCTGCAATGGAACATTGTTGGCCAATGTGACGGTCGTAGCAAACGTATGTCTAGCTGCATGTGTGGTCAGATTCTTTTTGATGCCGCAGAAGTCCGCAATCTCCTTCAGGTAGCTGTTTGCCTTCTGATTGCAGACAACAGGAAGGCAAGTCCCTTGTTTAAGACATATCGGATGTGATTCGTATTTCTTCAGGATTGCCAATGGAACAGGAAGAAGCGGAACATTTGCTATGGAACTTGACTTTCTTCTTCTCTCCAGCTTTACACGTCCTTTTCTTATCCACCAGTCACCGTTATTGTCCTGCTCCAGATGTTCCGGTCTCAATGTGGATACATCAGCGAACGCCAGACCGGTGAAGCACGCAAACAAAAAGATGTCCTTGACAAGCTCCAGCCTCGGAATATCAAATTCCCTGTTCATTATAGCCTGAAGCTCGTTGTTTGTCAGGAATACCGGATCAGTCTCGTCCTGTTCCATCTTATATCCGTAAAACGGGTCTTTCCGCATCCATTCTTTGGCTATTGCCATATTGGTGATTTTCTTCAGGCATTTCATGTAGCGGACTATTGTGTTGCGGCACAGTCCGGCTTCTGTCTTCAGGAAAACATCAAAAGCCTTGATGAAATCAGGGGAAAGTTCATGGAACGTAATATCATCCTTCTCATAAAAACGCGGCACAAACGTTTCAAGTTTTCTGAGCACATTCTTATAACGGTTGATGGTGACGGGAGAATAGTCTATGTCAACAACCTTTTCCATAGAGGAAATTTCTTCTTTGACTGTTCCAAGCAACGTCCGGACAGTCTCATCCTTTCCGAACACACGCTTTAATATTGTCTTTGGAGTTATCAGTGCCGATTCAAAGGTCAGTTCCTTGTGCTTTTCGTATGCGCGTGTAGTGAGGGCGGAAATATAGTTGTTCAATTCGATGGAAGCCCTGTCTTTTCCTTTACTGCATCCCTTGGCCGGATTCCAGTTCTTTAATGGAACGCTTCTCTGTATTCTTATTTCTTCATATTGCCCGTTGATGGTAATCCTCATTAGGATTGGAGCCTCGCCATTTTTCAGCAGTTTTGTTTTCAGAACGAAAAATAGAATGTTCATTGTTCCTTGTTTCATGATCATTTTCTTTTTGAAGTTGCACATTCGGTTATTTCGTCAATCCTGAATTGAGCGGATGGCTGGAGAAAAATGTTAAATTCGGTGGCTTTTATTATTGCCGGCTCTAAAAAACCACCGATTTTTGTTTCTCTTACTATTATCCGCCTGTAGGTACAATCATTATCATCGGATAAGAAAGCCTGTAGCAAACGTTGTATTTCATCCGTCATTCAGTAGGGTATGCAAATGTAGAATTTCATCCCTGAAAATGATTCACGCAAATCGTTGAGAATAAGTGAAGTATGGTACATATCGGTGGTTTTTTCATGGGACTCAAAAAAAGCCACCGAATCAGCAATTTTTTATTGCACCAAATTGCATATTTTTGCGGACAGTACATAAAGAAAAAACCGCTGAAATAACTGTATTTCAGCGGTTTTCATGATTTTTCGTTTTGTAAAAGTGGTGCCACCAGGAATCGAACCGGGGACACAAGGATTTTCAGTACAAAGCATTGAAAATCATAATAGTTACACTATCTGTATCTTAGGATTCATTTCCAAGTTATCCCCTTATTTTGGGTAAGACACAGGGAAAAACAAGACGTTGGGTTAAACAAAATTCATTACATATTTGTACACCTATCTCTCTTATCATTATAAGATTTAGGTGTTCAATTCAAGAGAGGTTATTAAGGGATAGATAAACACAATTTTTCAAAATCAAGCACCCATTTCTGCTGCTCCATAAAAGAACATCCTAACAGACCATGAATCTGTATGCCCGATTCTTCCTCCACTTTTCCAAAAGCCGAGGATAAATCCATCACCGAGAAAGCTGCTTTGTACTCCCGTTCTTCCAGCGAGAAAGTCATTTCAACTACATCTGTAATCTGGAGTGTTCCATCTATCCCGAATTGTTGCCGCTGGACTGTTCCACTCGAAAGCTGGAAGAACTCAGCTACTTTTTTGTCAAGGACATTGATGTTACTCCCCGTATCAAGCAAAAAGCACAGGTTCTTGGCCTGTGCTTTTACTATGAGGAGGGGTAAACCTAATTTCGATAAAATAGAATTTAAAGACACAATCATTCTTTAATTGGTAGAATTTGACCACAAAACCATTGCCAAGTACTATTTCTATATTTTGCAAGACTTTGAGATGGAACATAAAGTTTAGAAAAAGTACTAGCAAATGGATTTCCGGTCAAAGTTGGGACACTAATCGCATAGCAAGTAATTTCTTGCAATTTTGTGCAGGCTTGAAATGTATATGCCGCAATGCTAGTTAGACTCTTGGGCAATGTAATGGTCAGTACATTTGCTCCCCACATAAATCTTCCAAGTGACACAATTCCCTCAGCAACAACAACATTTTTAATATTATTGTTCGCTGAAAATACATTATTATTAAATATATCTCGCCCAGAAAAAGTCAGTTGTGTTAAATTGTCACACTCGTAAAATACTTCTGTTCCAATGCTGGATAAACTAACTGGAAGAAAAATACTAGTCAAGCTACTGCAACCATAAAATACCCGTGCTCCAATAGTTTTAAGTGTATCTGAGAATGTAATATTCAATAAATTACGACAATTATAGAAAGCACGATCTTTTATCTCTGACGACATAGGAAATTCAATATTTTCAAGATTTACACACTCCTCGAATGCAGAAACTCCAATATTCAAGACTGCAGGTACATCTACACGGACCAGTATTTGACAACCATAAAAAGCGTAATCTCCAATCTCAGTACAACTCTCCGGCAATATTATTTTTTTCAATCGATGCATTTCTCTGAAAGCATTTTCCGGCACCTCACTAATATCAGTTTCACTCAAATCCACATTCTCCACCACAAACATCCAATAGCGGATTGTCGCAAAATCATCATCATTCAATGAACCCACTAACTTAAGAGAAATAACCGTCCTCATATCTTCGTCAGTCAATAAGGATTTAAGTGTCCCCGGTTCTTTAACCTCTATGGTAAGTTCACTTTCTGATACAAACGGTAATTTTATAATCGTTGCATCCTTATCATTCAGAGTAAAGCAAACATAACCGTCCTCGATAGATACACCTTTGAAAAAATTATCTCCATCCGTTCCATTAAGGCCACTATCACCTGTTGCTTTACCAAGTTTTGTCCAAGATTGCTCATTGTCATAGGAAATATACCAATATCCGTCTTCAATTTTAAATTGGGGAGTGATACCGTCTTTACCATTAGTTCCATCTTCTCCATCTATGCCCGGTTTACCATCAGCGCCATCAGCACCCTCTGCCTTAACTTTCTTTCCATCAACCAAAAGCCAATCATTATTGACTGTCCAATAATAGACACCATCGGTGTCTTTTCTAACACTAATAGTCGGTGTAACTCCATCTGTACCATTGTGTCCATCTTTTCCATCCTCACCATTCTTACCGTGATAAATGGTTATTGTCTTTCCGGAAGAAAAGGTAATCAGATAACCACTCCCATCGGGTAGTGTCGCTACACTTTTAATAGAGTCGTTTTTTTGCAAAGCCGTAACAATTTCCTGCAACGAGGAAATATTGGTATTCATCTGTTTGCATAGTTCTTCGAGTTTGGCCACCCGATTTTCCAGCCCATTGACACTATCCCATAATTTGGAATCATCATAGTCGTCGCTACAACCAATACAACCTGCTATTAATAAAGCATATAAAATTAGTTTTTTCATTTCTTATAAATTCTAAAATTAAACTTTGAGATTATAGAAATTTCTCTTGTTTCCGTTGCTACATGACCTCCAATACCTTCTGTTTGATAATTAGCGCCAATTCCCTGATTAATAAACTCACAGGCCCGTTGCGCTAACTCAGCTTGTTGAGATTCCGGTACAACATCTTTAACTGCAAGTGTTACATCCTCAGTCTCAACACCTCGGTTTTCAAATGGCCTTTCTGAATGAAATACTCCATTTTCATAAGTTAGATAAATCATAAAATTAAATTTACCCCAGCCAACTCCGAATCGAAGGGATTATAAAAAAGAAAGTGTGGAGTTGTTAGTTTATCTGGTAGGAGGCTCTGGTAAGCCCAAGTACAAATAAACAATACCCCACACTTGGTAGATATATTAGTGAAATATACATCTACGCAAGTGATGAGTGTTTGTATTGCTTATCCTTTGTACTTTGAAATTTACCAGATTCCCTACCAAGGATAAAAGCTAAACACTTTCATCAATCAATATGTCGCTACCCATCGGGATAGCATCACAAAGTTAGAAAATGTTTTTTAAATACAACTACTCAACGGGGTATTGTAACAACAAATTACGGTCAAAAGTTTCAGAAAATCAATATTGACCTTAGAAAATGTTTACTCTTTCTTGCGGGGGTCTGCTCTTATGTAGGCCACAAGGACAAATATAAGCCCTCCGACAAGTGTCAAATACAAATCTTTCATAAATTCAGTATTATAATAAATAGTGCATAATTGGCACGTCTCACAATGATAGCTGAGTGCCCCCAAATAAAAAGAGAGGCATGGATCGCTCCACACCTCTCCAATTATAATCTCTTGGGATATTATCCCCGGATGATTTTCAGATAGTACGTCAGACTTTGAATTACCACATCCTCGATAAACTCCAAAAAAGCCGAGTTATCTCCCGAGGATGCTTCCTCCAAAGTCTCATAGTAGCGTCGCCTTGTCTCATTGTCCCCCTTGATATTGGCTATGGGATAACCGTGTTGCATCAATATCAGATTCATCAACAAACGGGCTGTCCTGCCATTCCCGTCAATAAAGGGATGAACAGACACCAGTTTCTCGTGCATCTTAGCGGCCAATACAACCGGGTGCATGGAATCCTTGTTTGCCTCGTACCATTGAAACAACTCGTCCATTTTGGGCTGTAACAGGTAAGGCTGGGGAGGAATATGCTTGCTGCCGCTGATAATGACAGGCACACGGCGGTATTTCCCCGCATTGTCCTTATCTATGCTGTGCAGGACTATGGCATGAATATCCAAAAGCACACGTCCTTTTTCGGGGCATTGCATTTCAGATAAAACAAAACTTTGAATGTC
>OHAI01000466.1_pt1 | contig 32119 bp, 30 predicted proteins | sample 1577091 | NCBI WGS metagenome assembly OHAI01 (sample SAMEA3541548, study PRJEB24748) | human gut metagenome | biome: human gut; feature: human-associated habitat; material: faeces | place: China | collected 2012
ATGATCAGGTTATCCATGATATATGTTTACAAAAATTACCAGTAGTATTTTGTTTAGATAGGGCAGGGCTTGTTGGTGAAGATGGCCCAACTCACGAACCAATAGAGCACTTAGCAGGACTTCGTGCGATTCCAAACCTTAATGTTTTCCGTCCAGCAGATGCGCGTGAAACACAAGCTGCATGGTATCAAGCTGTAACTTCTAAATCAACACCTACGGCGCTTGTTTTGACACGTCAAAACTTGACTGTTGAAGAAGGAACAGATTTTGATAAAGTCTCAAAAGGTGCTTATGTTGTTCATGAAACAGCAGCAGATTTTGATACTATTCTCCTTGCTTCTGGTTCAGAAGTAAATCTTGCAGTAGCATCAGCAAAAGCTTTGGAATCAGAAGGTTACAAAGTTCGTGTTGTGAGTGTTCCATCAACAGATGTCTTTGATGCACAAGATCAAGCCTACAAAGAGGAAGTTCTTCCAAATGCAGTTCGTCGTCGTGTAGCAATAGAAATGGCAGCAAGTCTACCATGGTATAAATATGTTGGTTTAGACGGTGCTGTGATTGGAATTGATACATTTGGAGCCTCAGCTCCAGCTGCTAAAATTATTGAAGAATATGGCTTTACAGTAGAAAATGTCGTTGAAACAGTAAAAGGTATGAACTAAGATAATTTGAATTCTTAGACAAAAAAACATTGGTTGTAAGGACCAATGTTTTTTTGTCTAATGAAGAAAGGGTACCTAGGGCTGTTAACGATGTATTTGAGACATTGGGTGGCCCAATCATCTATCATGGTGCAGACTGTCATTTCTCTAACTACTTTGCAAAACATGGTAAGGACTTTGATATTGGAGTAGCTATCAATAACTATCTAGGTATTCAAGAAATATTAGTCTATCTAAGTCATTTTATTTCAAATATCCTAAATAATCAAATTTTTCTAGTGTTCGATTGTCAGCGACAACTAGTATGATTCCTTCATCAGGTAGTTTCTTACTTGGGTCAAAGTGAGTGTTTAACTTGCCATTTTTCTCATCTCTAAAACCAATAACATTGACGTTATAATTTTGTCTTAGATTTAAAGTATGCAAGGACTTTCCAGCCCATTCACTAGGAATTTTAAGTTCAATTAAAGCTACATCGTCCTCAAAATGAAAAACATTTGATATGTTATAGCGGAGGATATTTGAAGCCAATTCTTTTGCTGTGCTACGTTCGGGAGTGATGACCCAGTTAGCACCCATTCCGTAAAGGACTTCCTCATAATTGTTATTCGTAGCTTTGGCAATAATATTCTTTATACCAAGTTTTTTGCACTGCAAGAGCGCTAGCGCAGACGATTCTAGGTGTTCTCCAGTTGCAATAATGACTGAGTCGCAAGTATCGATACCAGCAGAACGTAGAAATTCAATGTCAGTAATGTCCCCAACAGCAGCCTTAGTCACCTGATCAGCAAGGGAATCAATTGTTGTAGCATTATTATCTATGGCAATAACATCTTGTCCAAAAGAGGAGAGTTCGGTTGCAATAGTTTGTCCAAAGATTCCCAAACCAAGGACCCCAATAATTTGTGTTTTCATATAAAATCCTTTCAGAATATTGTCATTTAATAAAATAGTTTAGCCGACTGAAATGTCAGTTGGGGCATAAGAGATATGTTTTTCTTTTTTGGTCATCAAGCTCAAGAGAACAGTGATAGGTCCGACACGGCCAATGAACATCAGAGCCATGATAACGAGGCGTCCTAGGGTATTTAGATTAGGGGTCAAATCCATTGAAACACCAACTGTAGCAATGGCTGACACACTCTCAAAAAGTAGGCCTAGTGGTGAGAGAGTAGGATTAGTTTCCAGCAAAATAACATAGCCGACAAAGAGCATCGTTAGGAAAAAGAGTATAACTGTGAATGCTTGCAAAATGGTTTTGTTAGATATAATACGGTTTCGAAAAACCACGCTCGAGTTACCAGATAGCTCTGACTTAAAAAGTAGGAACATGATAGAGGCAGTTGTCACCTTGATACCACCCGCAGTTCCTCCAGGACCACCCCCAATAATCATTTGAATCATAAAAAGAAGATTTGTGGAGAAATCGGCATTGGTATAGGAAATAGTTGCAAAGCCAGCGGTACGCATGGTTACAGTCTGAAAGAAACTTACCAGAAGTTGTTGCCAGACATTGAGAGTACCGATTGTCTTAGAGTTATCCATTTCCAGTAACCAAGCAAGTAGTGTTCCTCCTAATAGGAGACAACCTGTGCTTATAAGCACAAGACGGCTTTGATTACTGAAAGGTCTCCAAGCTAATTTCCAATTCCTTGGACGATCTTTAATATAACGTCTTATTAGTTGAATCAAATCAATCCAAACTGCAAATCCCAAGCTTCCAGACATGATGAGAAAAGCTACAGCAAGGTTAATGGTTGGATTGGTTGCATAATCTTGTAAACTGTTAGAACCTAAGTTATCAAATCCAGCATTACAAAAGGCAGAGACAGCTAGAAAGAGACTATTAAAGATGCCATGACCAAGTCCAAAACGAGGAATGAAGTCAGTCATAATCACGAGTGCTGCTAAAGCTTCAATAGAAAAAGTTATTTTATAGACCTTAAAAAGATAAGCCTTCAAATCTTTTTGGTTATCCCTACTAAGTGCGGATTGAAGGAGATCTTGATCGCTCAGTCCTAATTTATTTTTAAGGGTATAGGTACTAAAGGCTATAAGAGAGACTAGTCCAAGTCCTCCCGTCTGCATGAGAAGCATAGAGAGAATTTGACCAAGACCATTGTATGCCTTACTGACCGGGACAACAGAAAGTCCAGTTACACAGACCATTGACACAGTATTGAAGAGATGGTCTAGGTAGCTTGTTTCTGGACTGTTAGCATAGTGGCTTATGGGAAGGCTAAGTAAAATACTCCCCACTATAATGACAAAGACAAAGCTGAGCACAAGCTTTTGCGTGACAGAAAGACGATTTATCAATGAAAACCTCCGAGTTATCATAAGAATAAATAATAATCCAAGGAGCAAGAAACATCCTTGGATAAACGTTATAACGGCTTCTTGTTAGGCATCCCAGCACGACGTGGGTACTTATTTGGGGTTTCTTTTTTCTTATCGACAATGGTGATATTACGTCCATCCCCATTTGGCAGTTTGTAGTTCTCGTTGAGAATAGGCTTGGCAAAAAGCAAGTTCAAGGCATTTTTAGCATCGGCTAGCTCTTCGTCAGCTGCTGCAGCTTTAAGTGCAATAAGTTGTCCACCCACCTTTAAGAAAGGAATGGTCAATTCTGAGAGAACCTGCATGCGTGCAACAGCACGGGCGGTTACAATATCGAACTGAGCACGGAAGGCCTTGTCTTGTCCAAAATCCTCTGCACGACCATGATAGAAGTGAACACCGCTGAGCTCAAGTTCATCGGCCAATAGATTTAGGAAATTGATGCGTTTATTAAGAGAGTCAATGATAGTCACATCAAGTTCAGGACAAAGGATTTTCATAGGGAGACTTGGAAATCCAGCTCCAGCTCCGATATCGAGAAGTCGAATAGTCTGATTTTTAATATGTCCTTGGAGAACAGGAGCTAGGGAATCGTAGAAATGTTTGAGGTAGACCTCGTCTCTTTCTGTGATTGCAGTAAGGTTGATCTTTTCGTTCCATTCCACCAAGAGCTCAAAGTAGCGTTGGAATTGGTCTTTTTGTTTTTGGCTGAGATCGAACCCCAGTTCTTTCAGAGCCTTGTAAAAATCTTCAGGTGTCATTTTATATTCCTTTTATCTAGTTTCAATGCTCTTATTTTACCATAATTAAGAGCTTTCATCTAACGCTATAAGACAGATGGAAACTAGGTCTGAGTAAGTTTCTCATTAGCTGTGAAAAAAGTTCTAAGTTTAAGAAATATGTAATATTAAAGCTGTTATTTTTTCTTAAAAATTTGATATAATACTAATTAAGTCTAAAATCATAATCATGCTCTCTAATGAAAAGTGAATGTAGGGGATTATGGTCTTGTGGATTGAAAATAGACCCCTATGGGGAAATTTAATTTGAGGATTAAAAATGATTTACCTTTCAGAAGTTAGAAAGTCTCCAGAAGGGCTCGCCTTTAACGAAGCACCTTCTTTGTTGGAGTCTATTAAAGAACGCTATGATCAAGTTTTAAATCTTGAACAGATTCAAGCAAGTGGGCAGGTAGCCTATGACAATGGTTTGTACCTTTTGGATTATCAACTTAGCTATGATATTACCTTGCCATCTAGCCGTTCACTTGAACCTGTGACCCTTAGATTTAACTATCCGGTTTCAGAAACCTTTATACAAGAGGCAGATGCTGCTCTTCAAAAAGAATTAGTCGAAGAAAATCTAGTTCTTATCTTGGATGGGGATACTATTAATCTTGATGAGAGTATTCTAGATAATATTCTTCTTAATATTCCTTTGAGAGTACTAACACCTGAGGAAGAATCAGGACAAATTTCGCTCTCTGGGAATGACTGGGAAGTCTTATCAGAAGAGGACTTTGCCGCACTTCAACAGGAGAAAAAAGAGGCAAGTAATCCCTTTGCCCAATTGAACGGTCTCTTTGATGAAAATTAATTCAAAAAAACAAACTAAAAATGTTTGACAATTTTAAAAATCTATATTATTATATCATTAGAAGTTAATTTTCGGATTTATTCATTGGGTAAATCTACAGACTTTTTAAGGGAAATGGAAGTCAAAAAATTTTAAGAAAGTGGTAAATACTTATTATGAGCAAACGCATTTTGATTGTTGAAGATGAGAAAAACCTTGCTCGTTTTGTCTCTCTTGAACTTCAACACGAAGGATACGACGTTGTGACAGCAGACAACGGACGCGAAGGACTTGAAATGGCACTCGAGAAAGATTTCGATCTTATTCTCTTGGACCTTATGTTGCCTGAGATGGACGGTTTTGAAGTAACACGTCGTCTCCAACAAGAAAAAGATACTTATATTATGATGATGACAGCTCGCGATTCAATCATGGACATTGTTGCTGGTTTGGACCGCGGTGCTGATGACTATATTGTAAAACCATTTGCGATTGAAGAATTGTTGGCACGTATCCGTGCAACCTTCCGTCGCCAAGATATCGAAGCTGCTAAGAATGCACCAGCCAAAGCATCAACTTATCGTGATTTGAAATTGGATGTTCAAAACCGTACAGTTGTTCGTGGTGATGAAGCAATTCCATTGACAAAACGTGAGTTTGATTTGTTGAACACACTTTTGAGCAATATGAACCAAGTGATGACCCGTGAGGAACTCTTGCTTCAAGTTTGGAAATATGATGACGCCATCGAAACAAACGTGGTAGATGTTTATATTCGTTACTTGCGTGGAAAAATCGACGTTCCAGGTAAGGAATCATATATTCAAACAGTACGAGGAATGGGTTACGTTATCCGTGAAAAATGAGTAAATTACAAGATAAATTATTTGGTAAAGTAACCATTAGAAAAAAGTTGACCATGACAACTGCTGTGGTCTTCTTTCTTGTATTGTCGATGTTCACTCTGGTTGTTATTTTCTCAGCCAATACACTACTTTTACAACGTGAACGTCAAAATGTAAACACTACAATCTCAAAAGTTGTTACTTATATAGAAAAGGACTGGGACTCCGACGAAGAGTTGAGTCCAGAACCGCTTTTAGCTGCCCTTTATTCGCCTAAAAATATCTATGCATCGATCATTAATGGTGTGCTTTCCGAAAAGCACTCTTTGGATGGTCAGGTTGCGATTTCTAATAAATTATATTCTAACCAATCTGTTTTTGTTTATGACAAAAAGGGAACGTTTATCTTTACTTCTGAGGAGAACACAGACTCGCCTCCAGGTATGTCCGAGGTAAACAAATTGAAGTCAGTTTCCTATAAAGGGAAGCGTGGTTTCTTGCTGCAAGTTCCAATCTACGGTAAAGATAAAAAGACCATCGTTGGTTATGCCCAAATCTTCCATGATTTGGAATTCTATTATGCTCTGAAAGAGCGTTTGATTTTCTTATTGATTTTCCTAGAAGTGGGGATGACGGTCCTAGTTATCGCAGCGACTGTAGTTGTCTTGACATCTATTCTTCGTCCGATGAGACAGTTGCACGAAACGATGGGAGTAATCACCGATTCGCCAAGTGATTTGGAACTTCGTTCTAAGATTGAAAGTCACGATGAAATTGGTGATTTGGCGGTTAACTTTAACCGTATGATGGATAAAATCCAAGAAAATAATCAGATGCAGATGCGTTTCTTGAGTGACGTCAGTCATGAATTGCGTACGCCGATTGCGGTTATTAAGGGGCATATGGACCTCTTGCAACGTTGGGGTAAAAATGACCCTGAGATTCTTGAGGAAAGTCTTGAGGCTGCCAGTCACGAGGCCAACCGTATGACGATTATGATTAATGACATGTTGGATTCTATCCGTGTCAAAGGATCATTTGAAAATCACAGAAACGATACTTGTGATTTGAATTCTTCAATCCGTACGGTTATTGGTAATTTCCGTGTCTTGCATGAAGACTACCAATTCTATCTCAATGATTTCGAGAGCTCAGAGCGCCCTGCACAGATTTACAGCCAACACTTTGAACAGGCGATTACGATTTTGATTGATAATGCGGTCAAGTATTCTCCTGTTAACAAGGAAATCCAGGTTACAATTAAGGCTCTGGAAGATGAAATGTTGGTGCAAGTGCAAGATAATGGTGAAGGGATCTCTAAAGAAGATATTGAGCATATCTTTGAGCGCTTCTATCGTTCAGATAAGGCACGTAACCGTACGACAACGCAATCTGGTGTTGGTATTGGTTTGTCAATCCTTTACCAAATTGTGGAAGCTTATCGCTGCCGTATCGATGTTAGTTCTGAACTTGGTGTTGGAACACGTTTCGACCTTTACATTCCATTTGCAGATGGAGAAACGACGACACCTCAACTTGAGCTTTAAATCAATTTATAAGAGACTTAGAGTGATTCTTGGTCATGAGCACGCCTCGTTTAGGGCGTGCTTTTTATGTGTTTTTATGGTAAAATAGAGTACCGAATTTCAAAGATTGGTGGTGAAGTGCATGCGTTGTCCAAAATGTCAACACAATAAATCTAGTGTTATCGATAGTCGTCAGGCAGAGGATGGGAATACCATTCGTCGGCGTCGTGAGTGTGATTCTTGTCATGCTCGTTTTACAACATTTGAGCGTGTGGAAGAAGTTCCACTTTTGGTTGTCAAAAAAGACGGTACTCGTGAACAATTCTCTCGCGATAAGATTTTCAATGGTATCTTGATGAGTGCTCAGAAGCGTCCGGTTTCTAGTGAGGATATCGAAAATGCCATCACCCGTATTGAGCAAAACATTCGCCGTAACCATGATGGAGAGGTTGATAGTGATGTCATTGGGAATTTAGTGATGAAAGAACTCGCTGACCTTGATGAGATTACTTATGTACGTTTTGCCAGTGTCTACCGTTCTTTCAAAGATGTTGATGAGATTGAAGAGTTGCTTCAAGAAATCACCAAGACTGTACGTGCGAAAAAAGAGTCTAAAAAATGAGACCTATTGAAGAATTTGTCTATGTTGGCAATCAGGTTATCGTTCCCGATCAGGCAAGTTTGATGCGTTGCTATTATCCCATTATTGGAGGTGAGGGATACGCTCTTTACCAGTATTTCGTGGCTTTTTATGACAATGGTAATCACCGCCATAAGTTTGCGGCTATTCTGAATCACCTTAACTTTGGAATGCAACCCCTTCAGGAAGCACTGGCGGTTCTGACAGCAGTAGATCTCTTGGCCTTTTACCAGTCACCTCAAGGGTTTTATGTTATAGAGCTTAAGTCTCCCTTATCAATTGAGCAGTTTCTAAAACATGCCGTTTATAGTTCACTTCTCGAGCAAAAGATTAGTGAACCAGCAGTAGACGCTTTGAAACCGGCAGGTCTACAAGGCTTGCAAGATTTATCTAAACGTTTTTCGGATGTCTTTACCGATGAGCGTTTGGCTCAAAAGTCTGTGTCTGAAATCAAGCCCAAAAATTCATTTGATTTAAGCAGTTTCAGGAATCGTATGCAGGCTGACGGACTTGTATTTACAGATGAAAAGACAGATGTGCCAGAAATCTATAAATTGTCTGAAACTCATGGCATGAATTGGTATGACACCTATCTATTAGCGAAAAAGACAGCCGTGAACCACCAGATTATTGTCAAGCGTATGCAGGTGCAATTAGAGCAGGCCCAAGCTCAAACATTGGGTGGTGATTCTGCTTTGACGGAGACGGAGAAAAAGATTCTTAAAGCGGTTAGGTCCGAAAAGCCTATAGATTACTTGCAAAGTGCTAAAGGCCCAAGCGGGACTGTGACTAATTCTGAGAAGCAGATTCTCACGGATTTGGCACAAAGAGGCTTTATGGATGAGGTCATTAACCTCATGGTTGCCTATAGTTTGGGACGGACACGTTCAACGAATGTGAACCGAGAGTATATCTCTAAACTTGCCAACGATTTTGCCTTTAAGAAGATTATCACTGCAGAACAAGGGCTTTTAGCCTTGCGTAGTGGTTACGATAAGAAATCACAGCAAGCAAAAGCTGAATCTAAGAAGAAAACAAATGTGCCAAGCTGGAGTAATCCTGATTACGATAATCAGACCAGTCAGGCTGATCAGGCCAAGTTGGACGAGATTAGACGTCGGGCTTTGGCCAAACTAGAAAAAGGAAAGGAGTAGCCTATGGAAAGAGTTGGACAAACCCTAAATCGAACGGGACATCATGGGTCTGGCAATGCAACAGATTTAACTAAGCAAATCTTGGCGGATCCGAGAGTGGCTAGCTTTATTCAAGAGCATAGTCTAAGCCAGGATGAAATTAAGCGTAGTCTACCTAAGTTTAATCAATTCCTAGTGGAATGCCGTAAGGTCAAAGAAGGTGATGCCTCTTATATTGCTAAAGGGTATGAGCCGATTCTGACCATGAATGAGGGCTACGCTGACGTAACCTATAAGGAAACGCGTCAACTTAAAGAGCAACAAGAACAGCAGGCTATTGCTAAACGGATTAATTTGGTGAGTCTGCCTCAGTCATATCGTAAGATTACCTTTGCGGACATTGCTCTAGATGATGTGGCTCGTGTTGATACTTTTGAGAGTCTTGTGGATTTTGTGGCGAATTACCCTAGTCCAGACCAGAAAGGCCTTTATATCTACGGAGACATGGGGGTTGGAAAATCCTTCATGTTGGCTGCTATGGCTCATGAACTTTCAGAGACCAAGAAGGTTGCTACGACCATTATTCATTACCCATCATTTACTATTGATGTAAAAAATGGAATCAAGGATGGTTCAGTCAAGGAACAAATTGATGCTGTCAAACAGGCGGAAGTTTTGGTTCTAGATGATATCGGTGCAGAACAATTCTCTTCTTGGATTAGAGATGATGTTTTGCAAGTTATCCTCCAGCATCGTATGATTGAGGAGCTGCCTACCTTCTTTACGTCTAACTATAGTTTTGCGGATCTAGAAGCGAAGCTATCCAATGGACGTCAAGGAGATGAGACTTGGCAGGCCAAACGTGTGATGGAGCGTATTCGTTTTCTTGCCAAAGAGGTTCACTTGAAGGGTGTTAATCGCCGTTAAGTTGAATCTATTAATAATAAAGAATAAGAGAGTTTGCTTTCCTTGGTGGAAGTAAGACTGCTAAATGAAGAAAGGAATCCCTATTTAATCAGGGACTTAAACATATGACATTACCTACAGTTGCTATCGTGGGTCGCCCAAACGTTGGGAAATCGACCCTATTTAACCGAATTGCGGGTGAACGTATCTCTATCGTCGAAGACGTTGAAGGGGTAACACGTGACCGTATTTATACCTCTGCTGAATGGCTTAACCGTCAGTTTAGCTTAATTGATACAGGTGGTATTGATGATGTTGATGCACCATTTATGGAACAAATTAAGCACCAAGCTGACATTGCCATGACTGAAGCTGACGTTATTGTCTTTGTCGTTTCAGGTAAGGAAGGCGTGACAGATGCGGACGAGTACGTTGCTCGTATTCTCTATAAGACCAACAAGCCTGTTATCTTGGCGGTAAATAAAGTGGATAACCCTGAGATGCGTGCAGATATCTATGATTTTTATTCTCTTGGACTTGGTGATCCTTATCCAGTTTCATCTGTTCACGGTATCGGTACAGGGGATGTTCTCGATGCTATCGTTGAAAACCTCCCAACAGAAGTTGAAGAAGAAAATCCAGATATCATTCGTTTTAGTTTGATTGGACGTCCAAACGTCGGAAAATCAAGCTTGATTAACGCCATTTTGGGTGAGGACCGAGTGATTGCCAGCCCGATTGCTGGTACTACTCGAGATGCCATTGATACAAACTTTGTGGACAGTGAAGGTCAAGAGTATACCATGATTGACACCGCTGGTATGCGTAAATCTGGTAAGGTTTATGAAAACACAGAAAAATACTCTGTCATGCGTTCAATGCGTGCCATTGACCGTTCTGATATCGTCCTTATGGTTATCAATGCCGAAGAAGGTATCCGTGAGTATGATAAGCGTATTGCTGGTTTTGCCCATGAAGCTGGTAAAGGGATTATCATCGTAGTTAACAAATGGGATACGATTAAGAAAGACAATCATACCGTTGCTAACTGGGAAGCAGATATCCGTGATCAGTTCCAATTTTTGAGCTATGCACCAATTATCTTTGTATCGGCTGAGACGAAACAACGTCTTAACAAGTTGCCAGAGATGATTAAACGCATCAGTGAGAGTCAGAACCGTCGTATTTCATCAGCTGTTTTGAATGATGTTATCATGGATGCCATTGCCATCAACCCAACACCAACTGACAAAGGAAAACGCCTTAAGATTTTCTATGGCACACAAGTTTCGGTTAAACCACCAACATTTGTTATCTTTGTCAATGAAGAAGAGCTTATGCACTTCTCATACATGCGTTTCTTGGAAAATCAAATTCGTCAAGCCTTTGGTTTTGAGGGAACACCAATCCATTTGATTGCTCGTAAACGTAAATAAAAAAGAGACCAACCAGAATAGAATCTTTATGGGTTGGTCTTTTATCATTGTAAGGAGAAAACGATGTTAGAAAATATTCAATCTTATTTATCTAAACAAGGGGTTAAGTATATCAAACCTGAAAAAGCGGGCCCACATAAGGAAGAGATGGAAGACCTCAAGGCACTTGGTCAAGCAGCTCGTAAGGAGATGCAGGCTTTAGCAAAACTTCTAGAGGAGCGTTTGGCACCCTTTAAGATGGATCGTGTCAGTAATTGGGCTAATCAAGCACAAATATGCCGGCCACACTTTTGGTGCTATTACAGGGCCCCTGAGGATAGTTTAGACGATGTTGCCATGGCGATTCGACTTTATGGTCAGCCTGAAAAATGGGGGATTTCAGTAGAAGTTAGCTTTGTCGAACGTAAAAAATCAGATACCACTCTAGCTAAGCAACATAAGGTCCTAGACTTACCGATTGCACCCTCTCTATACTATTTTGCTCAGGAAAATGGTGTTAGTCATCGTGTGGAAGGAACGGAAGAGAATCGTCAGATGCTTAAAGAAGCAATTAGAGATGGTCGAGTTCGTAAGGTCTTGGTCAAGTATGATGTGACAGTGACTGCTAGTGAAACAATGGAAGAATTGGTAGAAGAACTTACTGATGGATTCTATAAGTTGAAACCATACTACGAGGAAGCTAATCAAAACTAAAAAATCTCCAGGTTCTTTCTGGAGATTTTCCTTGTTATTTTGGTGAAATCACTTCAGCACCACCCATGTAAGGACGAAGAACTTCAGGGATAGTTACTGAACCATCTTCGTTTTGGTAGTTTTCAAGGATAGCGGCTACTGTACGTCCAACAGCAAGTCCTGAACCGTTAAGAGTGTGAAGAAGTTTTACTTTACCATCGGCTTCGTCACGGTAACGGATTTGTGCACGACGGGCTTGGAAATCTTCTGTGTTTGAACATGAAGAAATTTCGCGGTAAGTGTTTTGTGCTGGAATCCAAACTTCCAAGTCGTAAGTTTTCGCAGCTGAGAATCCCATATCGCCAGTACACAAAGTGATGACACGGTATGGCAAGTTAAGTTTTTGAAGAATGTTTTCAGCGTTAACTACCATTTTTTCCAATTCATCATATGAGTCCTCAGGTTTTGAGAATTTGACCATTTCAACCTTGTGGAATTGGTGAAGACGAATCAAACCACGTGTGTCACGGCCGGCTGAACCAGCTTCTGAACGGAATGAAGGGCTCATAGCTGTGAAGTAGATTGGCAATTCCTTACCATCAAGGATTTCACCACGGTAGTAGTTTGTCAAAGGAACTTCGGCTGTTGGGATAAGGACATAGTCAGTACCGTCAAGCTCGAAAGTATCTTCTTTGAATTTTGGATATTGACCAGTACCGAACATTGAGTCGTGGTTAACCATGTAAGGTGTGATCATCTCAGTGTAACCTTCTTTAGCGTGCTCATCCAACATGAAGTTGTAGATTGCACGTTCCAATTTTGCTCCAAGGCCTTTGTAGAAAAGGAAGCGAGAACCAGTGACTTTAGCACCGCGTTCCCAATCTAGGATACCAAGGTCTTCCCCAAGATCCCAGTGTGCTTTAACTTCAAAATCAAATTCACGAGGTGTTCCCCAACGACGAACTTCTACGTTTTCATCTTCGTCAGCGCCTACAGGAACAGAGTCATTTGGTGTGTTTGGAAGTGTCACAACGATGGCATTAAGCTTTTCATCGATAGCAGCAAGTTCTGCATCAATTTCCTTAATTTCTGCAGAGACTTTTTGCATTGCTGCGATTTGTTCGGAAGCATCTTCTTTGTTACGCTTAGCTTGAGCGATACCATCTGAAGCAATGTTACGTTGAGCCTTGAGTTCTTCAGATTTGATAAGAAGTTCGCGACGTTTAACATCAAGCTCTTTGAGTTCATTTAAAGTTTCAGCAGCGACACCACGTGTAGCCAATTTTTCGGCAAGGGCATCGAAGTCGTTACGAATACGTTTTACATCTAACATAAGTTCCTCCAAAAAGTAAAACACTCCAGTGAAAGTGTTGGAGTGACATAGGCCACGGTTCCATCCAACTTCACAGGAGTGCACTTGTTTATGTTTTTAATTATTAGAAACGGTAGAATTTCGTAGGTCAACCCTACCTGCTCGCAGCAACCGCAGGCTTTCTGTAAGGGTCTAGCTAGTACTTATCCGTCTGCTATATTATACAAAAATTATGATTTTTTGGCAAATAAACCTTTGAGTCGAGCGCCAATAGTTTGAATAAGAGTTGGTAGCTTGACGACTTTTTCATTGCCAAGATGTTCCCTAGCAATCTTTAGAATCTTCCCAGAATCTTTAGAAGCAAAGAGGAATTTGCTCTTATCTGTCAACACTTCAAAGTGGCGGCTAATTCTCTTTCCTGATACATTCGCACCGATTTGTGTGATGCTAGTCCATGGAATTTGAATGTATTGCTCGACATTGACATCTGGGTAAAATTCAAGAGCCACATCTCCGATTAGAAATTTACCGACTTTCCCTCCGATAGCCATGTAGGAAACGCCTGTTGTATGCAGTTCAACTGTTTTGTTTAGTGATTGTGCCATATCTATCTCGCTTTTTGATTGTAGTACTTTTATTATAGCATAAGAAAAGAGTTCAGCTTTGCTAAACTCTTACTCTTTTTTACATGATTCCGAAGAAGCTTGCAACAATACCAACTACAAAGAGTCCGATGATGATTGTGATTGGTGAAACTTTCTTCTTAAGCAACCACATACATGCAAAAGTAAGGAGAAGACCCATCAAACCTGGAATCAATGAATCCAATTGTTTTTGGAGGGTATCAACTTGAATCTTATCGAAGCTAAGTTTGTCATTAACTTGGCCGAGGATAGTCTTAAGTTGGTCACCGCTAACATTACCTTTAGGCCATTCGATATAGGCACCTTTAGACAAAACTTTACCTGGAAGGTTTACAGTGAAGACGATAGAAACCCAACGTTCAACAAGGACAGCCAAGATGAACATACCAAGGATTGATGCCCCTTTAGTAATATCTTTCAAGATACCACCAGACATGTCTTTAGTGATTTCTGAACCTGCTTTGTAACCAAGTTCTTGAGTGTACCACAAGAAGGCCATACGGATAAGGTTCCAACCGATGAAGAAGATAAGTGGACCAGCGATGTTACCAGCTTGTGCCAATGATGCACCAAGGGCACCAAGGATAGGACGAACTGTGAACCAGAAAACAGGGTCACCGATACCGGCAAGAGGTCCCATCATACCGATTTTAACCCCTTGGATAGCAGCATCTTCGATGTCAGTACCGTTAGCTTTTTCTTCTTCAAGAGCCAAGGTAACACCCATGATAGGAGCAGCTACGTAAGGGTGGGTATTGAAGAATTCCAAGTGACGTTTAAGAGCTGCGGCTTGGTCTTCTTTGTTAGTGTAGAGTTTTTTGATAGCAGGAATGAGTGAGTAAGCCCAACCCAAGTTTTGCATACGTTCATAGTTCCATGAACCTTGCAAGAATTGTGAGCGCCACCAAACCTTTTTACGATCCGCTTGAGATAATTGAATTTTTTCAGCCATGAGAGCACCCCTTCCTAGTAGTCTTCCAAGATATCGCCGATTGGGTCGCCAGAACCAGATGAAGTTCCGCCACCATTTCCGCCACCTTGTTTAGAAAGGTTGAGGTAGATGAAGGCAATAGCGACACCGATAGCACCAAGAGCGATAAGTGTCAATTGGCTAATAGCAGCAAAAGCAAAACCGATGGCGAAGAATGGCCAAACTTCACGAGTTGCCATCATGTTGATAACCATGGCGTAACCAACGGCTACGACCATACCACCACCGACAACCATACCGTGGTTGAGCCAGTCAGGCATCAATCCAAGGGCATGTTGAACAGATTGTGCTGGGATAGCAAGAAGAAGGGCAGCTGGCACAGCGATACGCAAACCTTGAAGAAGGAGGGCGAGGTAGTGTGCACGTTCAACACCAGCGATGTTTCCGCTTTCTGCTGCTTTATCTGCAGCGTGAACAAGGGCAACAGATGCTGTACGAACAAGCATAGTTAGGAAGAGACCGGCAACCGCAAGTGGGATAGCTGTTGCAGTCGCAACACCGATACCTTCAGTTGTGAAGTTACCACCTTTAACCAAAATAATGGCAGCAGCAACAGAGGCAAGGGCAGCGTCAGGAGCGACAGCGGCACCGATATTAGCCCAAGCAAGGGCGATCATTTGAAGAGAACCACCAAGCATGATACCTGCAGTGAGGTTACCTGTAGCAGCACCGATGAGGGTACATGCAACAAGTGGTTGGTGGAATTGGAATTGGTCAAGGATACCTTCAAGACCAGCAAGGAAGGCAACAACTACGACCAAAATTGCAGAAATAATTGACATATCTGACATGGTAATAATTCCTTTTCTATTGAGTTGTGATTAGCTGAGAGTATCAACTAATTTATCCGAATGAAGGTTATTGAACGTTAGCTTTTTTGATAAGGTCGAACAAATCTTTCTTAGAATCGTTTGGTACCTTACGGACGTCGAATTCAACGCCAAGGTCACGCAATTTTTCGAAGCAAGCAACATCGTCTTTGTCCATAGACAAAACGTTGTTAACCATTGTTTTACCAGTTGAGTGAGCCATAGAACCAACGTTAAGTTCTTTGATTGGCACGCCACCTTCGATAGCACGAAGTGCGTCTTGAACAGTTTCGAACAAGATAAGCGCGTGTGTGTTACCAAAGCGAGGGTCCTTAGAAGCATCAATCAATTTTTGAATTGGAACAACGTTTGCTTTAACCCCATTTGGTGCTGCTTGTTTGATCAATTCTTTACGAAGCTCATCTTTAGCAACATCGTCTGAAGCAACAATGATACGGTCTGCTTTAGAAGCAGGTGTCCAGTTAGTTGCTACTTGACCATGCAAGAGACGTGTGTCCAAACGTGCCAAGTTAATCTTGAGTTTACCATCTCCGATAACTGTTCCTTCTGGGATAGCTCCTTGAGGTGCAGCAGCTTCTACAGGAGCTGCTGTTGTTTCCTCAGCTGGATTAAGCTCCTCTGGAAGTGCCTTGATACCATCCTTAGCTTCCTTGATGATATTAGCAGCAACTTGCTCTGCAGTAGCGTTAGCATCCATCATACGTTCAGTGTATGCTTGGATTAGCATTGGCAAGTTAAGTCCTGTGATGATGGCAATCTTGCGATCTGGATTTTCTCCAGCAATTCGGCTAGCTTGGTTAAATGGTGAACCAGACCAAAGGTCAGCCAAAACAAGAATTTCATCATCAGCATCGAATTGTGCAATGGCGTCGTTGAAGTGAGCGTACAAGTCATCAGGACCTTCACTTGGCATGAAAGTTACGACTTGAACTTTCTCTTGGTCTCCAAAAATCATAGAGCCTGATTGGTGGATTCCTTCAGCGAACTTACCATGGCTGGCAATAATAATACCGATACCCATTCGTGTTCTCCTCCTTATAAATTATTTTTTCCTAGGCTTAAAAAGACTATCTCCGATTTTTATCAAGACGCTAAAAAAAAGCGTCTCTCAATCTTTTTAAACATAAGAAATCAAGAACAATTATATTGTAAAACGCTTTCACGCAAATGTCAATAGCTAGTGAGATAAAATTTCAAAAGAAGTCAAATTCTTTCAAAAATGAGCAAAATATTATAAAAAGATTGTCCAATCATTAGATTGGACAACCCTTTTATAATATTCGGAGATTATTTCTTCTTGACAATGAGTCGGAAAAGATTTTTAAAGCCTTGTTTGAGGACAGCGATAAAGCTAGGTGCTTTTCGTAAACTTTCTCGAGGAATTCTTTTTTGAATTTCTTTCAAAGTTATTCGGCTTTTTCGACTGGCAAAACGGAAACGTCCATTTTGCTTAGTGCGGATTTCAAAGCGTGGGATGAACTTACCACCGAAGTAGATATCGGCAATCACATAAGTGATTTCATCCCAAGGAATTTGAACGTAGTCTTGCAACTTCGTATCATTGTAAAATTCGAAGGCCTTATCTCCGACCATGATATTTCCGTAAATAGGTCCTTCACGAAACCAAGTTCCCTTAGTTGTGTGAGCCATTTCCGTATTGAGCGATTTAACCATACCTTGCTCCGATTAGAGTAGACCAATAATGTGGAGCACAATAGCAAGGACAAAGATACCTAAGATGATAACGATTGGAGAAACTTTTCTCTTAAGAAGGTACATGCAGAGGAAAGTCAAACCAAGGGCAGCAAGACCAGGAATCAATTGGTTCAAGTTATCTTGCAAGGTTGTCACCTTGTTAGCGTCAAGAGAGCGACCAGCAGCTTGTTGATGGAAGGCTTCTTTAACACCGGCAATACCTTTTGGAAGTTTATCCCAATCGATATAAGCACCTTCTTGTTGTTTAACAGTAGAGACAACTGGTGTGAAGGTGATACTTACCCAACGTTGGATAAGAGAACCGATAACGAACATCCCCATCATTGATGCGCCACGAGTTACTTGTTGAAGAAGGTTACCAGATACGTCGTCTGTAATCGCAGCACCAGCTCTATAACCGAACTCTTGAGTGTACCATTTAACGGCAGCGACCATAGCATTCCAAAGTACGAAGAAGACGATAGGTCCCAAGATGTTACCTGAAACAGCCAAACCTGCTCCTAATGAAAGGAAGATTGGGCGAAGGGTAAACCAGAAGAGAGGGTCACCGGCACCTGCAAGAGGTCCCATCATACCAACCTTAACCCCTGAGATAGCGGCATCATCGATGTCTGCCCCGTTAGCACGTTCTTCTTCCAAGGCAAGTGTAACCCCAAAGATTGGGTTAGCCATGAAAGGTTGTGTATTGAAGAATTCCAAGTGACGCTTAAGAGCAGCTACACGTTCTTCTTTTGTTTGATAAAGTTTTTTGATTGCAGGGATGAGGGTGTAAGCCACACCACCATTTTGCATACGTTCATAGTTGAATGAAGCTAAAAGAAAGTATGAGCGCAAGAAAGCTTTGAAACGATCTGCTTTTGTTAATTTAATTTTTGAATCAGCCATTTTCTTTCCTCCTAATTAAAAGTCTTCCAGAATTTCACCGAGGGGATCACCTGATCCTCCATCATTTGAAGAACCCAATGAACCACTAGCTTCAAGTGCAAGGTACATAACGGCAAGACAGAGGCCGATGATACCCAAGCTAATCAAGGTCAATTCTTTGAGGGCAGCCAAAGCAAAACCAAGGAAGAAGAATGGCCATACTTCGCGACTAGACATCATGTTGATAACCATGGCATAACCAACGGCTACAACCATACCACCACCGATTGTCATACCTGATGTTAACCATTCAGGCATAGATTCAAGACCAGATTGTACAAGGTGTGCAGGAATCAAGAGCAAGAGGAGGGCAGGGATAGCAACACGGAGACCTTGGAGGGACATACCGATAAAGTGCCATCTTTCAATACCAGCGATATCAGCATCTTCAGCACGACTATCCATAATGTGAGCGATGAAGACAGTTGCAGTACGGACAAACATTGTCAAGGCAAGACCGGCAACAGCCAAAGGAACCGCAAGGGCGATGGCTGGACCAATTCCTTTAGCTCCTTGACCACCCAAGATAAGAATGATTGTAGAAGCTACAGCGGCAAGTGAAGCGTCTGGTGCCATGGCAGCACCAACGTTAGCCCATCCCATAGTGATCAACTGCAAGCTACCACCCAACATTACGCCGAGTTCGAGATGACCAGTAACAAGACCGATAAGGGAACAAGCCACAACTGGCTGGTATGTTTCGATTTGGTCGTTAACTGAGCTACAACCGATGATGAAAGCAACAATTACGACTAAAATAATTTGTACTAAACTCATTTATGCATCCTCCAAAATTATTTCTTCTCTGCTAATTTAGTTTCAGCTGACTTAATCAAGGCATCAACGTTTGCTGGGCTATCACTTGGCACCCCACGAACGTCAAATTTGACACCCAATGATTGCAACTCTTTGATAGCATCCACATCTGTTTGGTCAAATGAAAGAGCCTTAGTAACGTTGACTTTTCCTTCTTTATAAGCTGAAGAACCAAGGTTGATTTCTTTAACATCAACACCTGCTTTAACAGCAGCAAGAGCATCTTCAACAGATTCAAAGAGAAGCATAGCACGTGTATCTCCAAAACGTGGGTCATTGTTTGCTTTAACCATGTTTTTAATTGGGATAACGTGAACTTGAACACCAGATGGAGCGGCTTGTTTAATCATGTTTGTACGAAGTTTATCATGACAAACAGTGTCTGAAACAACGATGATACGGTCTGGGTGAGTTGAGTGAGTCCAACCAGTCGCAACCTGACCGTGGAGGAGACGTGTGTCAACACGAGCCAAAACGTATTTGATTTTTCCATCACCAAGTACTGTTCCTTCAGGAATGGTACCTTTAGGAATAGAAGGTTTAGCGTCTGCTGGTTTAGTGTCTTCTTCAGGAATAAGGCCTTCTGGAAGGACTTTAACGCCTTCTTTTGTTTCCTTATAAATGTTAGCGACAATCTCTTCAACCCCAGCATCAGGAGCTACCATACGTTCCGTATATGCTTGGATAAGCATTGGTAAGTTGAGTCCTGTCACGATAACCATCTTGCGATCAGGATTTTCTTCCTTGATACGGCTTGCCTGGTTAAATGGTGATCCAGACCAAAGGTCTGCAAGGACTAGAATTTCGTCGTCAGCGTCAAATTGAGCAATGGCATCTTTGAAGTGAGCGTACAAGTCGTCAGGACCTTCATTTGGCATGAAAGTAACCACTTGAACTTTCTCTTGTTCACCAAAAATCATAGAACCTGATTGGTGAATACCTTCAGCGAATTTACCATGGCTAGCAATAATAATACCGATACCCATTAGTGTTCTTCCTCCTTTTATATATTGTTTCTTAGGAATAGAAAAATGATTATTGGTATTAGCATCGATCAGTATGAAATGACAACAATATTTTTTTAGTCCCTCGAAAATTAGAACACTCTAATTATAGGACGTTATCATGAATTTGTCAATGGTTTTCGTAACAAAAGCGTCATATAATTGAAAAAAAACATCAAATTATTGCAAATATACTTTTTTTTCAGACAATAAGTGTTAAATATAGTTTTAAGCTATATCTAACTAGAAGAAATAGGATTAAGAAAAAATGAGATAAATGCTTGTAATAGCTGGTATTGGCTGCTATAGTTTCTTCAATTAACTATTTAATGTTAAATCTATAAGAAAAGAGGGCCTCCTTATGTCAGATTTACTAAGTATTTATAATGAATTGCAATCTAAGAAATGGGTTGACTTGACCCACAAAATTAATGCGGAAAGTCCACATTTCCCAGCCCTTCCTGCTTTGAAACAAGAAGATCTTTTCACATTAAAAGATGGTTTCCATGTTCAAAAATTTACAGTGGTTGGTCAATACGGAACGCATATTGATGCACCGATTCACTTTGTAGAAGGTGGTCGTTGGTTGGATGAGATTGCCCTCAAAGATCTTCTTTTACCACTCTATGTTATCGACAAGTCTAAAGAAGTTGCTGCGAGTCCAAACTTTGTCTTGAGCAAACAAGATATCTTAGACTTTGAAGCAGAACATGGACGAATTGTTGAAGGGGCCTTTGTCGCTTTTCGTAGTGATTGGTCGAAGCGTTGGCCAGATCAAGATGCTATGCGCAACCTTGATGAAAATGGGGTTCAGCAAAGTCCAGGTTGGAGCCGCGAAGCTCTAGAATTCTTGATTCATGAACGCCATGTTAAGGCTGTCGGTCATGAGACTTTTGATACAGATGCTGGTATTCCAGCAGCAGAACATGGCTTGGTTAACGAATACTACCTCTTGGAACAAAACATTTATCAGGTAGAAGTCTTGAACCAATTGGATCAAGTTCCAGCCGTTGGTGCTTTGATTTCAATTGCATTTCCTCACTGGGACAAGGCGACAGGTTCCCCAGTGCGTGCAGTGGCTATTTTACCTTAATCAGAACAAAAGACACCGAAGAAATTTTCAGTGTCTTTTCTTGTTTATAAAAAGAGTTCTTGAAGTTTGCGAGCAACGCCATCCTCTTCATTAGTCCACTCAATTTGTTCGTTAGCGTGGGGAAGAAGGACAGAGCTAGCATTCTTCATGGCATAACCAGTTTTAGCAAGTTCCAACATCTCTGTGTCATTGTGTTCGTCACCAAAAGCAATCAAATCATCCGTTGATTTACGCATGGCCTTAAGTAAGTAGTTCAGGGCGTAGGCCTTGTTAATACCTTTAGGCGAAAATTCCAAAATATTAAGTGGGCCACCCCAAGAATCAACTTCAATTTCTTCCTTGAAGTCTTTCTTGATGTCATCGGCTAGTTGGTACTTATCTTCATGGCGAGTTTGCATAAGGAGAGCGTTAGGGTTGCGCGTGATTTTAGTTGGTTCTAAACGCATAGCCTCAATAATTTTATCAACACCAAAGAGTTGTGGTTGAATACGCTCTGGGTGATTCATAGTGATATAGAAGTGTTTTCGATATTCACTAGCCAGAAAATCCATCTCTAATTCATCATGGCGTTGTAAGAGGCTAATCAGATATTTCTTATCTAATTTAACCGAATGCTCATAAGCCCAGTCTTGGTCTGGAAGATTGGTCAAAGAGCCGTTGAAGGTGATGAGTGGTGTTTCTAACCCTAGTGTTTTGTAATGGTCAATAGCCATACGATAAGGACGACCTGTAGCAATAACGACTTGGTGTCCTTTGTTTTGTACGTCTTTAATCGTTTTTTGTGTAAATTCTGAAATAGTTCCATCTGGGCGCAAGAGCGTTCCATCAAGATCTAGTGCAATCAATTTTTTTGTCATGTTCCTATTATAGCAAAAATCTGTCCTTTGTTGGTGATTAAGAAAGAGCTTTCTAAGAACGTTCGGTTTTTCATAAGAAAAGTCTCAGGAAATAAACCTTGCACCGTCAAATAATTTCATGTAGAATAGTAATGTTGCATTCTACATGAGAATGTTCCGAAATTATTCGGATTTTGACAATATTTTTTATTAAGGAGTCTAAACTTTCATGGAAAAGTTTTTCAAATTGAAAGAACATGGTACTGACGTCCGCACAGAAGTGACTGCCGGATTGACAACTTTCTTTGCCATGTCTTACATCCTCTTTGTTAACCCAGCGATGTTGGCCCAAACAGGAATGCCTGCACAAGGTGTTTTCTTAGCAACAATTATTGGTGCGGTTGCAGGGACATTGATGATGGCATTTTATGCTAACCTACCATACGCTCAAGCGCCTGGTATGGGGCTTAATGCCTTCTTCACCTACACAGTGGTTTTTTCTTTGGGTTACACTTGGCAAGAGGCCTTAGCAATGGTCTTTCTATGTGGTGTTATTTCATTGATCATCACAGTAACTAAAGTACGTAAGATGATTATTGAGTCTATTCCAACAGCCCTCAAATCTGCGATTTCAGCAGGTATCGGTGTTTTCCTTGCATATGTGGGAATTAAAAATGCTGGTTTCTTGAAATTCTCAATTAATCCTCATACCTACACTGTAGCAGGTAAAGGTGCTGACATGGCCAAGGCGTCAATTACAGCTTCATCGTCAGCTACACCAGGTTTGGTTGCTTTCAATAACCCAACTGTAATTGTAGGTTTGATTGGTCTTGCGATTGCGATTTTCTTTATTGTTAAAGGTATTCGTGGTGGTGTTCTTCTTTCAATCCTTGTAACGACTATCATTGCTATTTTTGCTGGTGTTGTTGATCTTGGAAGCATTGACTGGCACGCAGCTAGCTTGACATCATCTATTAAAGATCTTGGTCAGGTCTTTGGTGCAGCGCTTGGATCTAAGGGATTGGGATCACTCTTTGCAGACGTTTCTCGTTTGCCTGGTGTCTTTATGGCTATTCTCGCCTTTTCATTGACTGATATCTTTGATACTATTGGTACCTTGATCGGTACTGGTGAGAAGGTTGGTATCATTGCTTCAACAGGTGATAACAACGAATCAAAAGCTCTTGACCGTGCCCTTTACTCTGACCTTGTTGGTACAAGTATTGGTGCCATTGCAGGGACTTCAAATGTTACAACTTACGTTGAATCTGCAGCAGGTATTGGTGCTGGTGGACGTACTGGTTTGACAGCTCTTGTGGTTGCTGTACTCTTTGCCATCTCTAGTTTCTTTAGTCCAGTGGTATCAATCGTTCCTAATGCTGCCACAGCGCCTATCCTTATTATTGTAGGTGTTATGATGCTCTCTAACCTTAAGAGTGTCGATTGGGAAGACTTGTCTGAAGCTATTCCTGCCTTCTTCACTTCTATTTTCATGGGATTCTCATATAGTATTACCTATGGTATCGCAGCTGGTTTCCTTACTTATACTTTGGTCAAAATCGTCAAAGGTCAAGCTAAGGATGTCCACTTTATTATGTGGATTTTGGATATCTTGTTTATCCTTAACTTCATCAGTATGGCTGTGTTCTAAAGCTTGAAAGTAAAAAGTCTGTACATTTGTCAGGCTTTTTCTTTTGCGATTTTTATCTGGAGGAATGTGAGAGAGTTACTATTGGTTAACTTTTGAAACTATAGTAAGTTTTACAAAAGCATTTCTAATCTATGAGTGATTGATGTGGTCAAAATAAACACAAAATTAAAATACTCATCTTAATTTCTTGCTTAGATGATTCAATATTTATAAGTTTCTACTGTATTTTTACAGTGGATTCTAGTCCATATTTTTATTTTTTGATATAATGAAAACATGATTTACAGTCAAAATGAAGAAGAATTGATTAGTATCGGTCAAAAGCTAGGTCGACTGCTCGATTCTGGAGATATAATTGTTCTCTCAGGTGATCTGGGAGCTGGCAAAACAACCTTAACCAAGGGAATTGCCAAAGGTTTGGATATTTCACAGATGATAAAGAGTCCAACCTATACTATTGTAAGGGAGTATGAGGGGCGACTGCCACTCTATCATTTAGATGTCTACCGCATTGGTGATGATCCAGATTCTATTGATTTAGATGATTTTCTGTATGGTGAAGGTGTGACAATCATCGAGTGGGGTGAGCTCCTAGATGAGAGTCTGTTAGGGGATTATCTCCTAATTTCGATATCTCATCATGGAGATGGACGTCAGTTACTTTTTGAATCTTTCGGTCCTAGAAGTAAGGAGATTCAGGAGGAAATGGTAAATGGCTGAGCAAGAATTAGTCATTGAGGAAGCCCAAAGAGAGGATGCTGCCTCTCTAGCTCGTTTACTAGAGACTGTAGCCTTGGAATCGGATTTTCTAGCACAAGATGATAGAAGTTCTATACTGAGTGCTGAACAGTTAGCATCTTATATTGAAGGCCATCAGCATAGGCTTAATGAGATTTGTTTGGTGGCAAAATTGGGTCATGAGGTCATTGGTGTTTGTAATGTTACCTCTGATCAAGATACTAAGACCAGTCATATTGGCGACGTATTTATTGCGGTTTCTAAACCCTACTGGGGGAATGGTGTTGGCCAGTTTCTTATGGAGACAATGATTGACTGGGCAGATTATACACCAACTATCCGCCGCTTAGAGTTGACGGTTCAAGCACGTAATGAACGGGCGGTTCATCTCTATCAAAAATTTGGATTTGACATTGAAGGCACTAAGAAACGTGGTGCAAGAACTAAAAATGGAGAATTTCTAGATGTTTACCTTATGGCTAAACTCATAGATTAGGAAAAAACATGAAACTTGGACGAAAAATTTTATTGATGTTGTTGGCGATTTTTGCAACGACAGTAGTAGCTGCTGGTATTTACCTAACGACAACTTATAATTACGCCACAGGCGAATTGTCAAAAACGTTTAGGGCTTCTAAAGCAACTTCAGGGAATAGTAAGGCTATTCAACAGACTAAGCCTATAACTATTCTCTTGATGGGGGTAGATACAGGATCCAAAGAACGTAAGGAAACCTGGGAAGGAAACTCTGATACCATGATTTTGGTAACAGTGAACCCTAAGACTAAGAAAACAACCATGACCAGTTTGGAACGTGACCTTTTGACAGATATTGAGGGGTCGGGTGAAGCAAAACTAAATTCAGCATATGCTGAGGGTGGTGCTGACTTGGCCATTTCAACCATTCAAAAGGTTTTAGATATTGATATTGACTATTATGCACTGATTAATATGCAGGGTATGATTGATTTGGTAGATGCTGTTGGTGGTATTGAGGTAACGAATCATTTTGATTTTCCAATTTCGATTGCAGAAAATGAACCTGAATTTCAGGCAAAAGTTGAGCCCGGAACCCATAAAATCAATGGTGAGCAAGCTTTAGTCTATTCACGTATGCGTTACGATGACCCTGATGGTGACTATGGTCGCCAAAAACGTCAACGTGAGGTTATTCAAAAAGTTGTAGCTAAGCTCTTGAAGATGGACTCTATTGGTTCTTACAAGAAAATTTTGTCGGCTGTAAGTTCAAATGTTCAAACCAGTATCGATCTTGGTGATACCAATACTTTGCGTAGCTTGATGGGTTATAGTGATGCCCTTAAAAATATTAAGTCATACCAATTGGCTGGTTCGGATGCCATGATCAATGGAGGAAGCTATCAAGTAGCCTCCACTGAGGATATTCTTAAGGTGCAAAATCGCATTAAGCAGGAAGTTGGTAAGAAGAAAGTTTCTGAATCTAATCTTAAGACTAGTTTGGTTCTCTATGGTTCTGGTAGCTCTAACTATGGCTCAGATGATTTCGTTAATTCTAAAGGAAGTGCGGCTTCGAGTGAGGCATCTTCAAATTATGAGGCTGGGCCATCTGAGGCAGCTGGTGGTGGGTCAGTAAGTACCTACAATGGAGGTACTACCTATAGCAATAACTATAGTGAAAACACAGGTAATTATGTTCAGGAACAAGGTACGACAACCCCTACATACAATAATAATGGATCGGGTGTGACTACTTATAGCACTGTTCCAGCGACGCAATAAATAAGGTTGGGTGATTCCCAACCTTTTTGCTTAGAATTGATAGCAATATGGTTATTCCTTGCAATGGCTTTTGAGCTATGCTATAATATAGGAAAATAACGAAAGAGAGGCGGAGTAGAAACTTCGTCTCTTGTGTGTGTAAGGAGGTCATAATGTCGCAAAAAATTATTGATCTCGTGACGGCAGTCGTAGCTCCAGCTATTCCTGAGCCATACGAACTGGTCGATATCGAGTACGAAAAGCTTGGCGGTGACTATGTCTTGTCAGTTTTGATTGATAAGCCAGGAGGTATTACTGTAGAAGATACTGCAGACTTGACTGAAATTATCAGTCCCCTCTTGGATACTATTCAGCCTGATCCTTTCCCGGATCAATACATGCTGGAAGTTTCTAGTCCAGGGTTAGAGCGTCCCTTAAAAACCAAAGAAGCTTTGACAAATGCTGTTGGTCAATATATCAATGTTAGTCTTTACAAGGCTATTGATAAGATCAAGATTTTCCAAGGTGACTTGGTGGCCTTTGATGGGGAAACCCTAACAATTGATTACCTTGATAAGACTCGCCATAAAACTGTTGAGATTCCCTATCAAACAGTTGCTAAAGCTCGTTTGGCAGTCAAACTCTAAAACTCTTAGTGTAAATAAAGAAAGGATGCCAGTTTTAGCCTTTAGAGGCTAAAACAACAAAGAATATGAGCAAAGAAATGCTAGAAGCCTTCCGTGTCTTGGAAGAAGAAAAACACATTAACAAGGAAGATATCATCGATGCTGTGGTTGAATCGCTTAAGTCAGCCTACAAGCGTCGTTATGGTCAGTCAGAATCAGCTGTAGTTGAATTCAATGAAAAAACAGGTGATTTTCAAGTTTATACTGTTCGTGAAGTTGTAGATGAAGTCTTTGATAGTCGTTTGGAAATTAGCTTGAAAGATGCCCTTGCTATCAGCTCTGCTTACGAGCTTGGTGACAAGATTCGTTTTGAAGAGTCAGTTGATGAATTTGGCCGTGTTGCAGCGCAATCTGCCAAACAAACCATTATGGAAAAGATGCGCAAGCAGATGCGTGAAATCACTTATAATGATTATAAGCAACATGAAGGTGAAATCATGCAAGGAACAGTTGAACGCTTTGACCAACGTTTCATTTATGTGAATCTTGGAACGCTCGAAGCTCAATTGTCACGCCAAGACCAAATTCCTGGCGAAAGCTTTAAGTCACACGACGTCATCGATGTTTATGTTTATAAAGTTGAAAACAACCCTAAAGGTGTTAACGTCTTTGTAAGCCGTAGCCATCCAGAATTCATCAAACGTATCATGGAACAAGAAATTCCTGAAGTATTTGATGGAACTGTAGAAATCATGAGCGTGTCTCGTGAAGCTGGTGATCGTACCAAAGTTGCTGTTCGCAGTCACAACCCTAACGTTGATGCTATTGGTACTATCGTTGGTCGTGGTGGAAGCAACATCAAGAAAGTTGTCAGCCGTTTCCACCCAACACGTTTGGATGCTAAGACAGGTATTGAAGTTCCTGTTGAGGAAAATATTGATGTTATTCAATGGGTTGAAGATCCAGCTGAATTTATCTACAATGCTATTGCACCGGCTGAAGTGGACTATGTTCTCTTTGACGAAGATGATAGCAAACGTGCGACAGTAGTTGTACCAGATAACAAATTATCTCTTGCAATTGGTCGTCGTGGACAAAACGTTCGTTTGGCAGCTCATTTGACTGGTTACCGTATTGACATCAAGTCAGCTTCTGAATATGAAGCACTCGAAGCTGAAAAAGCTGAGGCTGCTACTGAGGAAGTTGTTGACGAGATTGTTGCAGAAGATGCTACACCTGTTGAAGTCACAACAGAAGAAGTAACTGAAACAACAGAAACAGAATAAGAAGAACATAGAGGTGTTTGATGGCTAAAACACGAAAAATACCTTTACGCAAATCAGTTGTCTCAGGAGAAATCATTGATAAACGTGATTTGCTCCGCATCGTAAAAACTAAAGATGGTGAGATTTTCATTGATCCAACAGGAAAGAAAAATGGCCGAGGTGCTTACATTAAACTAGATAATGAAGAAGCTCTCCAAGCTAAAAAGAAACGTGCTTTTAACCATAGTTTCTCCATGGATGTTCCTGAAAGTTTTTATGATGAACTCATTGCTTATGTGGATCACAAGGTCAAAAGAAGAGAGTTAGGTCTTGAATAACACAGAAAAATTGTCAAATATGTTGGGACTGGCACAAAGAGCTGGAAAACTTATTTCTGGTGAAGAACTTGTCATCAAGGCAGTTCAATCAGGGCAGGCGAGACTAGTTTTTCTTGCCAATGATGCTGGTAGTAACGTGACTAAAAAGACGACTGATAAATGTAACTACTATAATATAGAAGTCTCCACAGTGTTTAACGCACTGGAATTAAGCATGGCTATTGGTAAACCAAGAAAAACGGTTGCTGTAGTTGATGCTGGATTTTCAAAGAAAATGAGGACTCTTATGGAATAAAGAATAGGAGGACATCACGTGTCAAAGAAACGATTATATGAAATCGCAAAAGAGGTTGGTGTAGAAAGCAAGGTTGTTGTTGCAAAAGCTCAAGAACTTGGTCTTTCTGTGAAGAGCCATTCCTCATCAGTTGAAGAAGCTGATGCTAATCGTATCACTTCAAGTTTAAAAGGGGGAACAGCTAAGGCTGAAAGCAAGCCAGCTCCTAAAGCGACACCAACTCCTAAAGAGGAAAAGGTAGCGCCTAAGGTTGATAAGGTACCTGTTGCCAAATCAGCTCCAGCTAAAGAAACATCAAAGGCTGAAGTCAAAGAAGCCCCTGCGACTCCGAAAAAACCACAAAGCCGTAATTTTAAGGCAGAACGTGAAGCACGTGCCAAGGCAGAAGCAGAGCGTCGTCAAAACGGCGGAGGCCGTGACAACCGTAATCGTAACCGAAATCAACAAGGGAACGATCAAGGTAAACGTCAGAATAATGATCGTCGCAACCAAAATGGAAATGGTCAAGGCAACCGTAATAATGGGAACCGCGGTAACAATAGTAATCGTGACCGTAATTTCCAAGGTAAACAGCGCAATGATCAAGGTCGAAATAAACGTAACGATGCTGCCCGCAACAATCAGGCAGGTCCACGTATTGACTTTAAAGCGCGTGTGAGGTGGAATTGCCATTATAAAGAGCATTCCTTTGGGATCGGAACGGTCGTTTCAGTACTTGGTGTTGGAAGAGTGATCGCCGCATTTAATCATTTCTTTATGGAACGCATGGTTGCCGCAGCAGGTGTAGAATGAGGGGAAACAGGACATGTAAGATGAAGTATGAGTGAGATCTTTCGCACAGCATATGTGTATGTACGAAATGCGGGAGTGTTATGGATTGCGCTAGGATAGTAGAAGAATTGTATTTCAAGGAATAACGTGGTAAAATATGGCTAAATACAGGTGGCTGTGATTATGGGGATCCGGTTTGCCTAAGGAACGATAATTACGATCTTAGAAGTAATAGATATAGAGGGACAGAAGATGGAAAAAGTAAAGAATATTATTATTCGTGTTACGGATAAACTAGAAGAGAGTTGTGTACTGGGGGCTATCAGGCGGGCGATGATCATGATGATCCCGCTGTTGGTGGTTGGCTATATGTCGGCAATGTTTCTTAATTTGCCGATTCCTGCATATCAAACGTTTATTACAACGTTGTTCGGAGGACGTGTTACTGAAGTGCTGCAGTGCGTCTATTCGACAGTTAATGATTTTTTCTCTGTATTTTTGGTTGTAGCAACAAGCGTGAGTTATTCGATCATAAAACAGAAAAAGCAGGGAATATATGAAGGTACCGGGAATATTATTATTCTTGTCATTATTTCTTTGGCAGCCTTTGCCGGGTATTCCGGAATACAGTATGATGATTTTTCTATTACGAAGTTTAGTAATATGTATGCGTTTAGTGCATTGCTGGTTTCCTTGGTTTCGAGTGAGATGTATTGTGTGCTGAAAAATAGTGGGCTTTTTCGCTTGAAAAAGCAAAGAACGAATACGGATAGTGTTTATGAAGAAGCAATTGAGGAAATTATTCCGGCAGTGATCATTGTTGGCTGCTTTTCTTTATTGCATCAGTTCTTTCGTGTGTGTTTTGGAGTAGATAGTCTGCAAGAGTTGATGGAGAGGATGTTTAATTATATTTTAGGACCTTTGCAGAATGGTTTGGGAGCGGGGCTGATCATTGTTATGCTGACACATGGATTGTGGTTTTTTGGTATTCATGGGCATAATATGTTGGACACAGTCATCAAACAACATTTCGCAGATGTGACAGCAGGGATTTTTAGCAAAACAATGCAGGATGTATTTGTACTGCTTGGCGGAACGGGAGCTATGCTTTGTTTGGTCGTGGCACTATTGCTTTTTGCTAAGAAAAAGGGTACTCGTAATCTTGCGTGGATGGCGGCACCGACAGTTGTATTTAATATTAGTGAGATCGTGTTGTTTGGTATTCCGATCATATTAAATCCAATTTTTGTTGTGCCGTTTATGCTTGTTCCACTTGCTAATTTTTTGATAACTTATGCGGCAATTTATTCGGGACTGGTACCGCATCTTGTTAGTGAAGTGAATTGGACAACACCGATTTTCCTAAGTGGCTATCAGGCAACCGGTTCTTGGGCGGGAGCAATACTACAGATGGTATGTCTGGCGGTTGGCGTATGCATCTATATGCCATTTATTCGATTGTATGAGGAGCAGAGTGTTCGTAAAATGGAGCGTGATCTTAAGCTGCTCGTTCAGGAAATGCAGCGTGAGGAAGAAAATAATGCAATTATGACACTGACAAAACGTGAGGATGAAATAGGACATGTAGCACGAAGTTTGGCGATAGAACTTGTAGAGGCGATACAACATCAGGAATTGTACATCATGTATCAGCCGCAAGTAAATTGTGAAGGTGTGTGTGTTGGTATTGAGGCGCTGATTCGTTGGAATCATCCGGAACTTGGTTTTATTTATCCGCCACTGATCATTGAATTGGCAAAAGAAAAGCATGTATTATATTTGCTGGAACAATATATTTTTGATACAGCGGCAGCTACCGCAGAAAAGTTAAAACCATATGCAGGAGAGGAATTTAAGGTATCCGTCAATATCACCAATGAGTCTTTAGAGTGGGAGGGCATTGAACAATGCATTGATGATACGGTGGCCAAATATGATATCCCGAGCGAGTGGTTCTGCTTGGAGATCACGGAGCAGGATGCGCTTTCCTCCTCCATTGATATTGCAGATAAGATCAAAAATATTAAGGCAAAAGGACATAAATTCCTGATTGATGATTTTGGAATGGGACATACTTCATTGACATATTTACAGACAAATTATTTCGATGTAGTGAAATTGGATGGATCATTGACTAGAGATGTTTTATGCAATGAGAGAAACAGTGACATTATCGGTTCCATTGTGTATCTTAGTAAGTCATTGCATTTTAAGATCATTGCCGAATATGTAGAGGATGAGAATCAGAGAGATGAGTTGAAGCGGCTTGGCTGTGATGCGTTCCAGGGTTATCTTTACAGCAAACCATTGGAGGAAGATGCACTTCTTACATGGATGGAAGAGAGACAGAACGTGTGAATTGAATTTTCAGGAAAAAGGTAGTAGATATGTTGACATCATTAGCGTTTATTTTTCTGGTAGGACTGGCGATGGGAGCCATCTGCCAAAAGTTAAAGCTGCCGGCAAGATCATTTTGTCCGTAGCGGTGCTCGCCATTATCATTACGGCACCGATCGGAGCAATCGGCATTGACTGCAGTTACAAAACTCTGCTGGAAAAAAATTAAGATAACTCAAACTTGGGCATACGGACATTTCATGGTTTGAGAGTACACGACTAGAAATGAGGCAAAGAAAAAATGGCAAAACAGAAAATGGATATGCTGCATGGTTCTTTATGGGATAAATTGATCCTTTATGCATTTCCGGTAGCAGCAACAGGAATTTTGGAGCAGCTTTTTAATGCATCCGATCTGGCAATCGTCGGTAATTTCACTGGGGATGCCAAGACTGTCTGC
>OHAI01000473.1_pt1 | contig 31936 bp, 27 predicted proteins | sample 1577091 | NCBI WGS metagenome assembly OHAI01 (sample SAMEA3541548, study PRJEB24748) | human gut metagenome | biome: human gut; feature: human-associated habitat; material: faeces | place: China | collected 2012
CATGGCATGCAAGAGGTCACCGGTTCGATCCCGGTATTCTCCACCAGAAGGAAAAAGCACTACACAGAAACGTGTGGTGTTTTTTTGTTGTTGCCAAACGAGTGAGGGCTTAGCTCACCCAGAAGAGCGCCGTGCATGGACTGCAAGAGGGTCACCGTGATCAGAATCGGCCCGGTATTCTCCACCAAAAAAGCACTGTACTTCGTTTGAAGTGCGGTGCTTTTCTTTTTATATAGACGCAGAAAAAGGAGGGAACTTCCCACAAAAGGGAAAGTCACCGCCTTTGATGATCATCGGATGAGCCAGCCGTAATCCTGTCTGCAATCTACCACATGATCCGCATAAACCGTATGATCTACGATCTGGAAGATAAGCATATAGCGTTTTTCAAACAAGATAAATCGGTAAGCATTTTTAGGAATGTATTCACCTTTGAGCCATGGGCAGCGCTGCGGCATCTGCTCCAAAGACTTTGCAGCCTTTTCAAATTCGACTGTAAGCCGCTCTGCTGCCGCAGGGCTGACATGTGCCAGAAATGCGGCGTGGGACACCAGCATCTGAGCAGCCCGTGCTGACACGATCACGTGGTATTTATTTTGCTGTGCCATGCCCTGTGGCCTCCTTGACCGCACTGCGCATCATGGAAGTGACCTCGTCAATCGAATAGCCCTCGCTTCCACGCATCCGGTCCTCTTCCACGGAAAGCAGCTCTTCACGGAGCTTCAGCATTTTTTCACGGCGGTTGTAGGTTTCGATGTCCATGACGACCAAGTCACCCTCGCCGTTCTTGGTGAGAAAAATCGGCTCAGCGGTTTCTCTGCACAAATCGGCGATCTCGTTGTAGTTCTGACGAATCGCTGCAGATGGACGGATATTCATAAAAGCACCTCCTGCTCCTGAACGATCTATAATAGTAAAATTCTAATTATATTATATCCATATTGTGCAATGAAGTCAATGCGAACAGCTGTCACTTCGTTCTCCAGTTCCACCACTTTGCCAGCATTACGATCATAGCAGCCACGAAAACACACAAAAAATTTCTGCCCACTGCCGCAGCCTGCGCGAAACGGGCTGTTTTGTGCGCGAATGGCAGACCACGGAAGGTGGAACTTGTGCTATAATAGAATAAAAAATAGGGAAGCAGAAGGAACGGGGGGTGCAGCGATGAAACTGCGGACGGCGATCGTGGAAGACCGCAAGCCGGATGCCGAACGGTTGGAACAGCTGCTGAAAAAGGCATTTGAAAATGAGAACATATCCTGCAGCTGTTTTGCCAGCGGAGATGAATTTTTGCGGGCCGGCTGGCGCGAAGGGTATCAGGTGGTGTTTCTGGACATCTGCATGGAGGGCACCAATGGCATTGAGACGGCGCGGCGGCTGCGTGCGGCCGACCCGGACCTGCTGATCGTGTTTGTGACATCCTCGCCGGAGTACGTGTGGGATGCCTTTCCGGTACATCCATTCGATTATCTGCTCAAGCCTTATAAGGAAGAAAAGTTCGAGCAGCTGGCAGGGGAGCTGCGGCGGGTGCTGTGCCGCCAGCAGCCAGAGCTGGAGGTGCGCATTGCCCGGCAGATCGTGCGGCTGCCGCTGACCAAGATCTACTATGCTACGGCACAGAACCATTATGTGCGTGTGGTCACGGATGACGGCGAGTGCCGGGCCACGGCAAATTTTGCACAGGTGCAGGAACAGCTTCAGACCCAGCCGGAATTTCTGGTGTGCAACCGCGGCGTGATCATCAACATGTCCAAGGTGCTGCGGTTTGAGGGCGACTGCATTGAAATGCTGGATGGGACCCATCTGCCGGTGCGGCAGAAGGACAAAAACAGCCTGCTCGCCCAATTTACGCAGTACCAGTTCCGTGGGATGCAGCGGGAATTCTGATCTGGAAAGGAGAGCGCTTGTGAATTTTGCATTGTTTGGACGTTTTTTTCTGGAATTTGCAATGATGTATCCGGCAGAATATCTCTGCCTTGCCTCGCTGCAGGAGCACTTGCGTGCACCGCGTAAAACCTATGCCATCGGTGCGTCGGCGATCACACTGATGGGTCTGGCTGGCGCAGCGGTGTGCTGCATGCTGGACATGGAAACGAACTTCCTGCTCATCCCGCTGCTCATCATCAGCTTCTGGCTGCTGCGCTGGCGCACCGACCGGGAAGTATCGATCAGCCAGACCATGTTTCTGTTCTCGGTGTCGGCAGTGATGATGTCTGTGTGCACCCTGCTTGCCGTTGTGCTGAACGCGGAAGCTGAGCTGGACAATGCACAGCCGGTGTTTCTGCCCAGCACCTCGGTCATCTGCCTGACCCTCGCGGTGATACTCAGCACCATCTTCCGCTTTACGGCAGTGCGCTGGAGCCGGTGGCTGCTGCAGAAGTACCACGGAGAAGCCTTCTGGGAGTCGGCATGGCCGCTGCCGGCACTGTACGCGGCGTTTCTGGTGTTCTGTATGCCGAAGGAGATCGGCATCATCCTGATGAACCGCATCCGCATCATCGCGGTGCTGGCAGTGAGCATCTCGCTGCTGGGCATCTTTCTGCTGCTGTACGAGATGTACCGCGTGGCAAAGGAGTATGCCCGCAGCTCCCAGCTGGACCGCGAAAACCAGCTGCTGGCCGTGGAGTCCCGCCGCTATATGGAGCTGCGCAGCTATCTGGAACAGACCCGCCACCTGCGGCACGATTTCCGCCAGCACCTGCATGTGATCTCCGGCCTGACCGAGGCCGGGCAGCTGGATGAACTGAAAAGCTACCTGAGCCAGTACGAGAGCGAACTCAGCGATGCCAGACCCACCCTGTGCGCCAACGCTGCGGTGGATGCGCTTGCCGGCCACTACGACTACGAGGCCCGGAAACAGGGCATCCAGATCGAATGGAAGCTGGAACTGCCCAAGCTTCTGCCCCTGCCGGAAGCCGACCTGTGCACCATTCTTGGCAACCTGCTGGAAAATGCGCTCCATGCCAGCCAGAAGCTGCCGCCGGAAGAACGGCAGATCAAGGTGCTGGCCCGGATGCTCAGCCCGGCCATGATGGGCCTGATGGTGGAGAACCGCTACGATGGCGTGCTGAAAAAGCAGGGCGGCGTTCTGCGCTCCACCAAGCATGACGGACAGGGCATCGGCCTTGTTTCCGTCGAAACTGCCGTGCACAGGTATCACGGCAATCTGACGGTGGAAACGGGCGGCAACGTTTTCCGGGCCAATGTGCTGCTGAACCTGTAAAATATTCCTGCCCCAAGGCACCGGCTTTTTTGCACAAGCCGGTGCCTTTTGGTTGCACTTTTCCCGGGAGATCATTATACTTATTTATAAAAGAAAAGGCAGCAGAAAGCAAAACCGGCTGTTTCTTAAACTTTCCTAAGAAATCTTTCGTAGAAACTAAAACGTTCTGCTGGTATACTAAAATCGAATGACGGTACAAGGGGGAAGTGTGAATATGGCAGAACAGACGATCCTGATCGTGGAGGACGACCCGGATATCCGGGACGGTGTGCGCATCCTGCTGGCAGGCGAGGGCTACCACATTCTGGAGGCAGAGAACGGCCTGCGGGCATTGGAGCTGTTCGACCCGGAGGTGGATCTGGTCATTCTGGATATCATGATGCCGGGCATGAGCGGTCTGCGCGTGTGCGAAGAGCTGCGCAAGACCTCGGCGGTGCCCATTTTGTTCCTTACCGCAAAATCGCAGGAGTCGGACAAGCTGCTGGGCCTGACGGCGGGAGGCGACGACTATCTGGCAAAGCCGTTCTCCTTTGCGGAGCTGAGCGCGCGGGTCAAGGCGCTGCTGCGCCGGTACTGCGTGTATCAGGGCAAGGATCAGGTGCATCACAAGCCGCACAACACCACGCTGGAGCTGCACGGTGTGCGCCTTGCACTGGACTGCAACCGTGTGTGGGTGGACGAGCGGGAAGTGGATCTGACCGAGACGGAATACAAAATTCTGCGGCTGCTCATGCAGAACCCGCAGCGCATCTTTTCCATTCAGGTCATTTATGAGACGGTGTGGAACGAGCCGTACTACTATGTTTCCAACGGCACAGTGATGGTGCATATCCGCAACCTGCGTATGAAGGTGGAGGACGACCCGCAGAAGCCCACCCGCATCTGCACTGTGTGGGGCAAGGGCTACCGCTTTGTTTCCGGAGAGGAAGGCGGTCTATGAAAAAGCAGAACGGCCTTGCAAAGCAGTTTATGGGCATGATCGCACTGGCGGCGCTGGAAAGCGTGCTGCTGCTGACAGTATCGCAGGTGGTGCTTGCCAAGGGACTGCGCTTCTGGTTCAGCCGCACGGAGGTGCAGCAGCATGCCACCCAGAAACAGGTGCAGGAGCTGCAGAGCTATGTGACGGAACATCATCTTGCCAGCACGGATGTAAAGGAACTGACGGATTGGAGCCATAAGCGGCGTTATACCCTGCTGGAACTCTACCGGGGCCAGACGATGATCTACTCTTCGTTTGCACCCAAAGACGGGATGATCTCGTTTTTGCCGCAGAACGGCACATCGGATCAGAACCCGGGGGTCCTGGTGGATAAGACCGGCGTTTACGATTGGCTGCCCTGCTACACGCTCACCTTTGCAGACGGTGAGGTGAGCGCGATGCTCTACTACAACGGCTTCAATACCTATTACGGCACCGGGTGCGAAATTTTGCTTTCCCTGTGCATTTTATGGTGGTTTCCGGGCTTTTTCCTTCTGAACAGCCGTAAGATCGTGCGGTACGTGGTGCAGCTCAGTGAGGAGATCCAGGCCATGGAGGGCGGCGACCTCGACCACCCCATTACCATCCGCGGCAGCGATGAGATCACCACGCTGGCCTCCTGTCTGGACTCCATGCGGGTGACTTTGCGCCAGCAGCAGGAAGAGGAAGCACAGGCCGCTGCCAAGGTAAAGAATCTCATCACCGAGATGTCGCACGATCTGCGCACGCCGCTGACCACTCTGCTGCTGTATACAGAGATCTTGCAGTATCATAAGTACGAGACACCGGAACAGGCCGACAATTACCTGAACAAGATCGACGCGAAGGCCCGGCAGATCAAGCAGCTTTCGGATAACCTGTTTGAATATGCCCTTGTCACGCGGGATACGGTGGCCGTGCTGGACCCGCCGGCACATTTTTCCACTGTGTTTGAAGAGCCACTCACGGAAATGGTGGAAACGCTGCAGCAGCGCGGGTTTGCCTGCGCACTGGAACTGGGCGAGGAGGACGTGCTGCTCTTGGTCAGCGGGCAGTACGTGCGCCGCATTCTGGATAACATCACCTCGAATCTGGTCAAGTATGCCGACCCCTGCAGTGATATCCTTGTGCGCTTTGTGCAGGAAGAAGACAGGGCGGGCCTGTGCTTTGAGAACCGCGTCCTGCCGGTGCCCGCCTCCTCGGAGAGCACCAAGGTGGGACTGCCCAGCATTGAAACAATGATGGAAAAGATGCAGGGCATCTGTCGTATTGAACAGCCTGAAGGCATTTTCCGCATGACACTGCTGTTCCAGACCATCAAAGAATAAAAAAGCAGAGAAGGCTTCCCGCTGAGGGAGGCCTTCTCTGCTTTTTCACACATTGTTGACTTCTCTTAAGTCATCTTAAGACTTTTTTGCCCAAAATCCTAAGAATCATCCTGTATACTTCCAGATATTGGCGGAGAAGATCCCGCCGCATGCAATACAGGAGGGGCGATACGATGCTGCGAAAGAAAAACAGCGAACCGGCACAGCAGCCGGATGCCCAGCAGGAACTGCTGGACTTTGAGAACCCGGCGGTGCAGCCGGGCAAAAAAGACCCGAAACAGTTTTTGAAGCGCAACTGGAAAAAGATCACTGCGGTGGTCTGCGTGGCGGCGGTGGCCGCTGCGGTGCTGCTGCCCAAAAACAGCAAAAAGGCTGTGCAGGCCAGCACCCAGTACATGGAGGCCGCACTGGAACGGCGGGACATCACCAACACCTTCAGCGGTTCCGGAACCATTTCCGCAGCTAACACCTATACGGTCAAGTCGCTGGTGAAGGGCACTGTGCTCACCGCAGATTTTGAGGTGGGCGATACCATCGAGAAGGGTACCGTGCTGTACACCATCGACAGTTCAGACGTTGCCACCAGTGTGGAAAAGGCCCAGCTTGCGCTGGAGCAGGCACAGCGCAGCTACGACGATACAGCCGATGCCCAGTACATCCGCAGCGTCATTGGCGGCACAGTGGCTTCCATCAAAGTCAAGGCCGGTGACTACGTGACCGCCGGGCAGGAGATCGCCACCGTGCGGGACGATTCCAGCCTGCTGCTCACGCTGGAATTCCCGGCAGCGGATGCTTCGGGGTTTGCCGTGGGTCAGGCTGCGGAGGTCATACTCAACGGTACCTTTGAGACCCTTTCCGGCACGGTGCAGGCCGTGGCCGGCACCGATACCATCAGCAGCGGCAATCTGCTGGTGCGCACCGTGACCATTGCCGTGAAGAATAATGGCAGCCTGACCACCGCACAGGCCGCATCCGCCATCATCAACGGTGTCAGCGCGCTGGCTTCGGCCCGGTTCGATTATCAGCACCAGCAGACCGTCACAGCCACCACCAGCGGCACGGTGGCTGCTGTGTGCGTCAAGGAAGGCACTGCCATTGAGGCCAACACGGCCATCGTGCAGCTTTCCGGCACCGAGCTGAGCAGGCAGGTACAGTCCGCTGCCGATAGCCTGCTCAACGCGCAGCTTTCCATGAGCGATACCCAAAAGCAGATGGAAAACTACACCATTACCTCGCCCATCAGCGGCACCGTGATCCAGAAGAATGTCAAGGCTGGTGACACTGTGGGCACCGATACTACAGCCAGCGAGACGCTGTGCACCATCTACGACCTGAGCTATCTGGAAATGACGCTGAATGTGGACGAACTGGAAATCCTCTCCATCAAGGAGGGTCAGACCGTCACCATTACGGCAGATGCCATTTCTGACCGTACCTTTACCGGCGTGGTCACCAGTGTTTCAGCTGCAGGAACCACCACCGGCGGCACCACTACCTACCCGGTGACCATCCGCATCGATGACACCGGCGACCTGCTGCCCGGCATGAACGCCACGGCCGAGATCGAGGTGAGCAGTGCGTCCAACGCCCTTGCCGTTCCCAACGGTTCCGTGGTGCGCGGCAATTATGTGCTGGTCACCAAGGATTCGCCCAGTGCTGCCAATGCCGTGCAGGATATGACCGCACCGGACGGCTATGTGTACGTCAAGATCACCACCGGCACCAGCGATGATGATTACATTGAGGTGGCCGGCGGCCTGCAGGAGGGCGACACCATCGCCTACGATGCCGACGCTGCTGAAAAGCAGAACGCCAGCGACAGCATGGAATTCATGGTGGGCCCGGGCGGCAGCGGCGGGCACGGTGGAGGGAACGGAGGCCCCGGCGGCGGAGGCCCGGGAGGTGGCTTCTGATGAGTGCCCTCATTGAATTTGACAATGTGTGCAAGTATTACCAGATGGGCGATACCCTTGTAAAGGCTGCGGACCACATCTCCATGCAGATCAACAAGGGCGAGTTCGTGGCCATCGTGGGCCAGTCCGGTTCCGGCAAGTCTACCTGCATGAACATCATCGGCTGTCTGGATGTGCCTACGGCGGGCACCTATAAACTCAATGGCCGTGACGTGGGCAGAATGAGCCGCGACGAACTGGCCGAGATCCGCAACGAGCTGTTGGGCTTCATCTTTCAGCAGTACAACCTGCTGCCCAAACTCAGCCTGATCGAAAATGTGGGGGTCCCGCTGGTGTATGCCGGAGTGCCGCGCGGAGAGCGCCGCCGCCGTGCCGCCGCCGCACTGGAGCGGGTGGGCCTTGGCGATAAGCTCCGGAATAAGCCCAACCAGCTTTCCGGCGGTCAGCAGCAGCGTGTTTCCATCGCGCGGGCACTGGCAGGCCGTCCGGCTGTCATTCTGGCCGACGAGCCTACCGGCGCACTGGACAGCCACACCGGCCGTGAAGTGCTGGGCATGCTGCAGGACCTGCACCGGCAGGGCAACACCGTGGTGCTTATCACCCACGACAACTCCATTGCCGTGCAGGCCCAGCGCATCATCCGGCTGGAGGACGGCCATGTGGTGTACGACGGCGATGCCCACGCACCCGAAGCCGTGGTGCAGCCCAATTATGCACCCAAGGCAGAACAGGAGGAGAGTGCATCATGATCTATGAGACCTTCCGTGAAGCCATCCAGAACATCTGGAGCAATAAGTTCCGCACCTTCCTCACCATGCTGGGCATTATCATCGGCGTGACGGCGGTCATCGTTATCGTGGGCCTTGGCAACGGCATGACCCAGAGCATCCAGTCCAGCTTTTCAGATCTCGGCACCAACATCATCAGCGTGCAGGTCATGGGTTACGGTTCCCGCTCTGTGAAAGTGAAGGATGTTTACAGCCTCGTGGATGCCCACCCGGACCTGTTCGAGGCGGTGTCGCCTACGGCCAGCATCAACGGAACCGTGAAGGTGGGTACCACCAGCTACAGCAACACCAGCGTCAAGGGCGTGAGCGAGAGCTATCTTGGAATGAGCGGCTGCACCGTCCGCGTCGGGCGCGGCATCAACTACGTGGATCTGACTGACAACAAGAAGATCTGCGTAGTGGGCGATTACATCAGCCGTGTGGCCTATGGCGGCAATGCCGTGGGCCAGACCATCAAAATCGGAGCGGAGAAGTATACCATTGTGGGCGTACTGGAAGCCAAGGTGACAGACACCTCGGATCAGGAGGGCAGCAGCGATGATATCGTTCTGCTGCCCTACACCACGGCGCTGCGTGTTTCACAAACCAGCACCGCCAGCTCCTACGCCGTCACTGTGACCAGTGAGGACAAAATTTCCGAAGCGAAGACCGCACTGGAAAACGGCCTGCAGGAGCTGCTCAGCTCCGATAAGGGCTACATGGTCACCAGCATGAGCGAAATGCTGGATATGATGACCTCCATGGTGAACATGGTCGTCACTATCCTCACAGCCATTGCGGCCATCTCGCTGCTGGTGGGCGGCATCGGCATCATGAACATCATGATGGTGTCCGTCACCGAGCGCACCCGCGAGATCGGCATTCGCAAGGCGCTGGGTGCCAAGGAACGGGTCATTCTGGGCCTGTTCGTCACCGAAGCTGCCACCACCTCGGCGCTGGGCGGCATACTGGGCATCGGTCTGGGCTATCTGCTCTCGGCACTGGCAAACAAGATCCTGCCGCTGGTCATGTCCGATATGGAAATGACCGTGGCACCGTCTCTCAGCTCGGTGGCCGTGGCCTTTGGCATCTCGGTGGGCATCGGCGTGCTGTTCGGCTACCTGCCCGCAAAGCGCGCGGCACGGCTCAACCCCATCGAAGCGCTGCGTTACGATTAAGGAGGCAACTATGAAAAAACGATTCCTCGCACTGCTGCTGTCGGTGTGCATCGGCGTGTCCATGCTGGTGCTGCCCGCATCGGCAGCTGGCTCCAACACGGCGGTGCAGACGGCGGTAACGCTGGGCGCTTTCTCCACCGAGGAAGCTGCCGGGCTGAGCACGCCGCTCACCCGTGGGCAGCTGGCAAAGCTGCTGGTGGCCTTTTCCGCCTACCACGATAACGCCAATACGCAGGGCAGCATCGGCACTCTATATACTGATGTGAACGGCAGCAGCGCTTATGCGCCCTATATCCGCATTGCAGTGCAGCAGGGCTGGATGAGCGGCTATACCGATGGCTCCTTCCGCCCGGATCAGACCGTGACGCTGGAAGAAGCCTGCACCGCCGCTCTGACCCTGCTGGGCTATGATGTGACGACCCTGACCGGCGGCTTCCCCGCAGCACAGCTGAACAAGGCAAACGCCATCGGACTGCGTGCAAATCTGAGCCGCACCCAGGGTCAGGCCATGACCATGGAAGACGGAGCCATCCTGCTGTACAACGCCCTCACCGCAAACACGGCCAGCGGCAGTGTGTACGGTACCACCCTTGGCTTTACGGTGACGAATGGTCAGGTGGATGTTTCTTCCATCCTGCTCAGCAATCTGGAAGGCCCCTTTGTGGCATCGGAAGGCGAAAGCCTGCCCTTTGAGCCGGAGGCCGTTTACTGCAACGACAGCGTGAGCACCAACGCCCAGCTGTCCGCTTATGATGTGTACTATTATAATGCCAGTGCAAAGACCGTGTGGGTCTACACCCGCAAGGCGGCAGGCCGCATCACGGCGGTGTCGCCCAGCGCCAGTGCACCCACATCTGTTACCGTGGCTGGCACCAGCTACACCATTGCAAGCTCCTCGGCAGCAGCCCAGCTGTCCAGCCTGAACGGCGGCGGCGTGGGTCAGGTAGTCACCCTGCTGCTGGGCATGAACAACGAAGCCGTTGCCGTGCTGACCGGTGATGCCGCAGACGAAGTGTTCTACGGCGTAGTGCAGACGGCCACCCGCAGCCTTGTGGAAGAAAACGGCGCGGACGTGCAGCAGAAGGTGGAAGTGAAGTGCACCGACGGCATCACCCGCACAGTGAGCGTGGCCAAGGACCTGAACTACCCGGCCGGCTGGATGGTGAAAATCACCGTGAACGCCGACGGCGAGCAGGTGGATGCCATTGGTAAAAAGGGCACTTCCGGTACGATCAATGCAGACGGTACCGCTCTGGGCGAAACAGCCCTTGCGGACGGCGTGGAAATTCTGGATACGACTTCGGAGGGTGTGGCTGGGACGGTAAGTCCCAGCCGCCTATCGGGGGTAACACTTTCGGATGCCGATGTGCGCTACTATACCACCAATGAGAACGGTCAGATCGATCGCCTGATCCTGAACGATGTCACGGGTGATCTGTGGACTTACGGCGTGCTGGACGACGTGAAAAACCTCATCAACAATGTCACCTCTTCCAGCAGCACCACATCCACCGGCACGACGACCGGTACCACCACAAGCACCTCTTCCAGCACCGATGCAGCTTCCATCGCAGGCGATGTGGCCGAGATCGTGCTGCCCAGCACCGGCGACCTTTTGTGGGGCCTTGTGGACGGAAGCATCGGCAGCAGTGTGTGGGAAAGCGTGACCGGCAGCACCGACAAGCTGGCAAGCTATCTGCTCAAGTTGGGCGCAGCTAACACCAGCGGCGGTCTGAGCACTGTGCTCAACTATCTGGGAAGCGGTGCAGATTACGTGTGCTACGTGAACGGCAAGCAGACGACCTACAAGACCAGCACCAAGTACCCGGTGCTGGCGGGCGGCATTGCTGTGGGCATCAGCACTTCCGGCAAGGTCAAGTCCATGCGGCAGCTGATGCCTGCCGTGATCGACAAGGTGGGCGCGGCCTCGGTGATGAGCGGCGGCAAGAAGTACGAGACTGCCGACGATATGCAGGTGTATCTGTGGTATAAGGGTACCTACTATCCCACCACCCTTTCGCAGGTGAACGGCGAGGACTACACCCTCATTGGCTGGTTTGATAACGACGGCCGCGCAGCAGGCAGCAAGATCCGCGTGCTGATCGCGGTCAGGAAAAACTGAATCCGGCCCGGCCCTCCCCCGACGGGAGGGCTTTTTGCTGTCCGCACGACGCATACGGTCAAGTTGAAAAATGAATAAAAATTGAACATGGAATGATATGTTTTTAGGCTGAATGAGCAAAGAATCGAAAGAAGCCCCATAATCATATTGACATAATGGGTAATGGGGTGTAAACTACGTGCATCGGGTCGAGCAAATCCGAAAATTGAGATCATTCAGGGAGGAAACGGCTATGATGTGTTGTTGCGCAATGTGTTGTTGTACCGCAAACGCTTCCCGGACCGGCCACCCTGCAGTATGGTATGCCGTGTGAGCATATCTGCATATTCTGTGTGGGAACACGCAGAAGGATCTGTCGCTGATCGCCTGGGAGCTTACTTGAAAAGGGAGCTTCCGGGCGTTTTGTTTTGACCCGCAAATCAGGATACAAGGGAGGAATCCGGCAATGGACTGGAATGCAATCCAGCAATATTTGCCGCTCTACCAGAAAGCCGCTGTACTTACCGTGCGGCTGGGTGTTGCAGGCATCATTTTTGCCATCATCATTGGCCTTGCCTGCGCAGTGATCCAGTATGACAAGGTGCCCGTTCTGCGGCAGATCGTGGGTGTTTACATCCAGTTGTCCCGCAACACACCGCTGCTGGTGCAGCTGTTCTTCATTTATTATGGCCTGCCCAAGGTGGGCATCCGCACCAATGCCGAGATCTGCGGCATTGCCGGTCTGGCGTTTCTGGGCGGCAGCTACATGGCCGAAGCGTTCCGCAGCGGTCTGGAAGCCATTGAACCCATCCAGACCGAGAGTGCCTACAGCCTTGGCATGAACCGCTGGCAGACCATGCGCTACATCATTCTGCCGCAGGCCATGTCCACCAGTATGCCGGCTTTCATGGCAAATGTGATCTTCCTGCTCAAGGAGACCAGCGTGTTCAGCGCCATCAGCCTGATGGACCTGATGTTCACGGCAAAGGATCTCATCGGCATGTATTCCAAGACCATCGAATGTCTGTTCCTGCTGGTGGTGTTCTACCTTATCATTCTGCTGCCGGTGTCCATTGTGGGCAGCCTGATCGAAAGGAGACTGCGCTATGCTGGATTTGGGTCTTGATGTCCTGTTCAAGGGCAAAAACATGGCCCGCCTGCTGGGCGGCCTTGGCGTTGCACTCAAGATCAGCGCCGTCTCGGTGATCATCAGCCTGCCGCTGGGCATCCTGCTGGGCGTGCTCATGACCTCCCGCAACCCCGTTATCAAGGCGGTTCTGCGGCTTTATCTGGAGTTCGTCCGCATCATGCCGCAGATGGTGCTGCTGTTCCTCGTTTACTTCGGCACCACCCGTGCCTTTGGGTGGAACCTTTCCGGCGAGACGGCATCCATCATCGTGTTTGTGCTGTGGGGCACCGCAGAAATGAGCGACCTTGTGCGCGGTGCGCTGATCGCCATTCCGAAGCACCAGTATGAGAGCGCCGAGGCCCTTGGCATGAGCCGTGCGCAGACTTATTGGTACATCATCATTCCGCAGACGGTGCGCCGCCTGATCCCGCTGTCCATCAACCTGATTACCCGCATGATCAAGACCACCAGCCTTGTGCTGATGATCGGTGTGGTGGAAGTGATCAAGGTAGCACAGCAGATCATCGAGGCCAACCGCACCGCCAGCCCCAACGCAGCGTTTGGCATTTATCTCACGGTTTTCGTGTTATATTTCTTCGTATGCTGGCCCATCAGTCTGCTGGCATCCTATCTCGAAAAGAAATGGAAGTGACCGTACATGGCAGAACCTATTTTGACTGTTGAACATCTGATCAAGGCCTATGGCGAGACCCCCGTGCTGGATGATATCAGCTTTGCCGTCAAGCCCGGCGAGGTCATCGTGGTAGTCGGCCCTTCGGGCTGCGGAAAAAGCACGCTGCTGCGCTGTCTGAACGGTCTGGAGCCCACCCAGAGCGGCCGGGTGCGGCTGGGCAATGAGACCGTTGCCTACGGCGGTAAAAATCTGACCCAGCTGCGCCAGCGCATCGGCATGGTGTTCCAGAGCTACGAGCTGTTCCCGCACATGACGGTGCTGGACAATGTGCTTCTGGCACCCACCAAGGTGCAGAAGCGCCCCAAAGCGGAAGTGCAGCAGGAGGCCGAAGCTCTGCTGGACCGCGTGGGACTGCTTGCCAAGAAAAACAGCTACCCGCGTGAGCTTTCCGGCGGACAGAAGCAGCGCGTCGCCATCGTGCGCGCACTGTGTATGCACCCGGAGATCCTTCTGTTTGATGAAGTGACCGCTGCCCTTGATCCGGAAATGGTGCGCGAGGTGCTGGACGTTATGCTGGACCTTGCCAAGCAGGGCAAGACCATGATCATCGTCACCCACGAAATGCAGTTTGCCCGCGCCATTGCCAACCGCGTCATCTTTCTGGATGGCGGAAAGATCGTGGAAGAAGCTGCACCGGCCGAGTTCTTTGACCGGCCCAAGACCGAGCGCGCGCAGCGCTTCCTGCGCACCTTCACGTTTGATGCTGTGAAATGAGTCACAGATCAAGATAAAGACTGCGGGGGTTCCGCAGCCAATGGGAAAGATTTTGTAAAGGAGAATCCATTATGAAACGGTCTAAGATCTCTCGTCGTTCCTTCCTGCTGGGTCTGGGCGCAGCATCCGCTGCTGCCGTTCTGACCGCATGCGGCGGCTCTTCTTCTGCTTCCACCGCAACTGCAGCATCTGGCAGCGCAGCATCCGGCAGCAGCGTGGTCTACCGCACTCTGGATCAGATCAAGGAGTCCGGCACCATCAACATCGGCGTCTTCTCCGATAAGAACCCGTTCGGCTATGTGGACGAGAACGGCGAATATCAGGGCTATGATGTCTACTTTGCACGCCGTCTGGGCGAGGATCTGGGCGTAGAGATCAACTTCGTTTCCACCGAGGCTGCCAACCGCATCGAGTACCTGCAGACCGGCAAGGCGGATGTGATCCTGGCAAACTTCACCGTGACCCCGGAGCGCGCAGAGGAAGTGGACTTTGCTCTGCCTTACATGAACGTGGCTCTGGGTGTCATTTCTCCGGACAGCAACGTTATCACCACTCTGGACAACTGGAACGCTGACGATCAGATGATCGTCATTTCCGGCACCACTGCTGAGACCTACCTGACCAAGGAGTACCCCAATATTCCGCTGCAGAAGTACGATTCCTATGCAACGGCCAAGAATGCACTGGAGAACGGCAACGGCGTGGCATGGGCCAACGATAACACCGAGGTCATTGCATTTGCAAAGCAGAACACCGGCTACACGGTCGGCATTCCCTCTCTGGGCAGTCAGGACACCATTGCTCCCGCTGTGAGCCAGGGCAACACCACCGTTCTGGATTGGCTGAACGAGGAGATCAAGGCTCTGGGCGAGGAGAACTTCTTCCACAAGGACTATGAGGAGACTCTGGTGGATACCTACGGCACCGACTTCGAGGACGAGCTGGTGGTCGAGGGCGGCGAGACCGCTGCCAGCGAGGCAGCAGCTTCTGAGGCTGCTGCTTCCGAAGCAGCTTCCAGCGCAGCCGCACAGTAAATAAATAACATCGAGCGGGCAGGAGAGGGCTGAACCTTTCCTGCCCGTTTTTGCATTGCACCATCTGCCGGAACGTGCTATACTGGAACAAAACAACTCCTGTCCGAAAAAACTTGAAAAAGAGAGGATGTTCCCAATGAAACGTGCCTATACGAACGGGATCCTGCTGGATGGCACCGAGCAGATGCAGCCGGAAGCGCACAAGATCCTGCTGACCGAGGATGATAAGATCATTGCCATTGTCGATGAGGGCGTGGATCTGGACGGTTATGAGGTGATCGATCTGCACGGAGGCTATCTGTGCCCGGGCCTGATCAACCTGCATGTGCATCTGGCAGGCAACGGCAAGCCCAGCGCAAAGCCGCGGGATAATGCTGCGCTGGTGCGCAAAATTCTGAGCAATGGCCTGACCCGTGCGGTGGCCTACAGGCTGGTATGCAGCTACGCGAAGCTGGAACTGCTGGGTGGCGTGACTACCATCCGCACCGTGGGCGGCATTGCAGATTTTGACACCCGCTGCCGTGATGATGCTGCAGCTGGCAAGCTGCTGGCACCGCGCATTCTTGCCGCCAACGAGGGCATTTCGGTGCCCGGGGGACATATGGCAGGCTCGGTGGCAGTTGCGGCCCATAACAATACCGAAGCACTGGCTCAGCTCAAAAAGGCCAGCGGACAGAAGGTGGATCTTGTCAAGCTGATGATCACCGGCGGCGTGCTGGATGCCACCGAAAAGGGAACCCCCGGCGAGCTGAAGATGAAGCCGGAAATGGTCAAAGCCGTCTGCGACGAGGCCCACAAGCTGGGCTATACCGTGGCGGCACACACCGAGTCGCCAGCGGGCGTAAAGGTGGCGCTGGAAAATGGGGTGGATTCCATCGAGCACGGTGCAAAGATGGACGATGAGACGGTCCGCCTGTATAAGGAGCGGGGAGCCTTCCTGTGCACGACCATCTCCCCGGCACTGCCCTATGCGCTGTTCGATACAACGGTTTCCGGTGCATCGGAAAAGGACCAGTATAACGGCAAGATCGTGTTTGACGGTGTGGTGGAAAGCGCAAAGACCGCCCTTGCCAACGGCATTCCGGTGGGCTTGGGCAATGACGTGGGCTGCCCCTACATCACCCAGTACGATTTCTGGAGGGAGCTGTGCTATTTCCATAAGTATTGCGGTGTGAGCAATCGGTTTGCCCTCTACACGGCGACCCTGCGCAATGCTCAGCTGGCCGGAGTAGGAGACGTGACCGGTTCCATTGAGCCGGGCAAGAGCGCAGATTTTATTGTGACAAAGCACAACCCGCTGGAAGACCTGCGTGCGCTGCAGCATCTGGAACTGGTGGTCTGCCGCGGCCATGTGATCAAAAAGCCGAACCCCAAGCGGAACAAAACGGTGGATGCCCTGCTGGACCCGTACCTCGAATAATACTGAAAAAGCAAGGAGAGACGATCGGTCTTTCCTTGCTTTTTCGTTCACATGCCTGCCATCACGGCCATGATGCTTTGCCAGCTCTTGTTGCGGGCAGCGGGCACAGTGGTGCGGCGGCGTGCGGGTGCAGAGCCGGAAGAGACCGTATTCATGGCGGTCATCGGCACCGACGGATGGAAGAATACGGCTGTATCACCGGCCAGCCACTGGGCGGCAAGGCGGGCTGCCTGCGGGTCGGCCTGCAGGGTGCGGCGCTCGGCACCGGCCAGATGATCCGCCAGCCAGTAGAGGATGGCACCCAGCGGCAGGCTGGGCAGAACATCCTGACTCCAGTAGGTCCAGCGGGCACCGGCCCCTACATGGCTTTCTACCGTGATCACAGCGCCGGTGCGGGCGTTCTGCGGGATGCTGCCCTGATAATTGATACCGGCGCACTGGCGAAGCTCGGCGGTGATGCGCTGGGTGCGGGCCAGATCCAGCCTGTCCTCACGGCAGTAGGCGCGGAAATCGGTCTCGTCGATCAGGCCGTCGGCGCTGGAAGGGAAGCGGCCCACCAGCTGGCCATCGGCGTTGTGGCACAGCTGCCAGCCCTTGCGGAACAGCTGGAAGTTCAGGCAGCGGCGACCCATGGTGGAGTAGCACAGAATGGAAGTGCTCTCACCGGGCAGCTGCTTCAGCTCCAGGCAGGCATCGTTGCCGCAGGTGTCCTGCAGCTTTACCGTTAAAAGCAGCTGCGCACCGGGGTGCTGAGCTGACATAGCGTTGTGCATGGCATCAAAATAACGGTTGGCATCCATGATCGGTTCCCTCCTGAAACTATAACACAGCAGTTCGTTGTATAACGGATGGGCACTGCGCCAAACGACCCGGTGCACAGCAGGCGGCTTACGCAGGAATGTTTTATTGACTGAACATAGTATAGCATACTTTGCAACAAAAAACAACTATAAGTTTGCAGAAAAACAAAATATTTCCGCGCATCCTGCAACAGTGACCCGAAACATGGTTGTTGCAAGAGTGAATCAGTTGTGTTCTGTATCAAAAACAGCCCACAGACGGCAAGGCCAAAGCCTCCCATCTGTGAGCTGTTCTGGTAAAATATGGTTCAATCGCCCAGTTCACGGATCTCGTTCTGGATCAGCCGCCCGGCCGCGCGGGCCAGTTGGTCCATGCCGCGGATACGGGCCATGTTTTTGCCGTAGATCTGTGCAGCGGCACCGGCAGAGCTGTCCTCACCCATGAACACAGCCGACACCCGGATGCCCATGCGCTGCAGCGCACGCACCTGCGCGGCAGTGTCAGCCACACCGGCAGCGTCCTCGTAACCGCAGCCCAGCGGGTTTTCTGCACTGGGCGGGATGCGGCGGCTGTCGTTGGGCGAAGCGTCCGTCAGCACGATGAGCAGATGCCGCGGCGCAGGACCGGGCGCAAACCGCAAAAGGTCGCCTGCGGCCCGCAGGGCAAGGCCGTCACGGTTCCAGCCGGAAGCAAAATATCGGTTGATGTTCTGCAGGTTTTTGTCTGCAAAGCCTTTGAGCACACGCAGTACGGTGTAGCCCCGCAGGCTGCTGAAGCTGGACACCCGCACCGGGATACCGCAGGCTGCAAGGCTCTGGGCCAAAATGGACCCTTGAGCTGCGATCACTTCCTGACAGTGCAGGCGGGAAGCGGATGCGTCCAATAAAAGGTCTACCGTAAAAGAGGGCTGGTTCTCTTCCTCGGCACACAAAAACACCCGGTCATCGTTCAAAAGTGGTGCGCGCCAGATGCGCCCAGCGTTCAGATTGCCACTGCGGGCAACACGGGCGTTGGGCTGCTGGTGCACAAGGATGCAGTTGCGGATCTGCTCGGTGAGCCGCAGCACCACACTGCGGTGCAGTTCCCGATTTTTGGCGTAATAAGCGCGGTTGCGGTCAGCCTGAAGTTCAGCCTGCTCAGCCAGATGCTTTGCTTCCGGGGTGGGGGCCTGTTCCGGGCTTGGCACGCCGGCACTGAACCACAAATGGCACCCCAGATGGTCGCCCACGCAAAGCTCCTGCTCAGCCTTGCGCAGCCGTTCCGGCGGGTAGAGAGAGCGGCCGAAGCAGCTTTCGATGTAGGCTCTGTCCTGCGCGGCATTCTGCTTCAGGGTGATGTGGGCCCGGCGCTTGTCCACCGCCAGCCCGCCGCCCACAGCATCCACGGAGCTTGAGTGCTCCACGGTCACGCGGTCCGTTTTGATCATCTGGGTGGGCATGGCTTTGGTGGCAAGCTTTGCCAGCAGGCCGTCCAGATGCAGATGCAAAGCTGCTCTCTGGTGCACAGTGCCGTCGAAAAGGTTGAATTTTGCGTAGATCGATAAAATTTCGGCTTTCAGCTGTTCCGCTGCCGGCGCTTTTTCCGGGGAAAGAGCCGCAGCAAGGCCGGACTCATAAGGGGTCATCACCGGGTCGGCACGGCCCAGCACACGCCGCCATCGTGCGGCCTGCATGGTGTACACCAGCTGATTTTTGGCCATCCACTCCTGCCGCGAAAGCTTGTATTGAATCGCAAAAAAGTAATCTGCATGGGCATGGCGCAGCGCTTCCAGAACCGGGCGGCGGGGCAACTCCAGCCGATAGGCTGCATTTTCCAGATACAGCCATGTCATGTCGTCCAGCATTGTCTGCCGCAAGTCACCGTCCCATGCATCAAAAATGTTGCGGATCAGCGTGTCACCGTAATATTTGTGGATGAGGCCCACGACCGTGTTCATGTAAAAATCGGTGGTGCCGTCGGTATAGCGGGCCAGAAACAGCGGCTCAAAGCCATAGGCTCCTGCAGCAGCCCAGACCTGATTGGCCGCACGCCGCTCCTGTGCGGTGTAACTCTGGGCGTCCATCAGCCAAAGAGCTTGGCGGCATCCAGCTTGGCCGGAATGCGCGCTGCGATCACATCACGGATCAGGCCCTGCTCGTAGGAGTCAAAGGCCTTGTTGGTGATGCCCATATCCAGTGCCGCGCCTGCCGGGATGCCGCGCCGGATCAGCCGCAGGGCATCCAGCATACCGCGCAGATCCAGCGCCTTGGTGGAAATTTCCGCACTGTCGCACTTTTTCTGCAGGTCAAGGAACAGCAGTGCAAACTGGCGCACATACTTGGAAGTAAGATCGGGGAACTGCGTCCGCAGCAGCTTTTCCAGATCGTCCTGCGTAATGGTGGGCATCTGGATGACCACGAAACGGGAGGTGAGGGCCTCGTTCAGCTCACGGGTGCCGGCATAACCGTAGTTCATGGTGGCAATAAAGCGGGTCTCCTCCGCCAGCGGGATGCGGTCGTAGCCGGGCACATCGATGGCGCGGCGGAAGTCCAGCACCGCGTGCAGCACGGCCAGCGCTTCGTTTTTGGCCATGTTGATCTCATCCAGCACACCAAAGCCGCCGCACTGGGCGCAGCGGTATACCGGGCCGGGCCGGAACACCACCTGACCGTCCGCAAAAGTGTCCATACCGATGAGGGATGCTGCATCCATGTTCACATGGAAGGAGATGTCCCACGCAGGACGGCCAAAGGCGGCGGCAAGATTCTCGGCCAGCACGTTTTTGCCGGTGGCTTTTCCGCCTGCCAGCAGCAGGTTTTCGCCGCAGAGCAGCGCCGCCAGCGCCTGCTCCCACACATCCTTTCCATAATAAGTAAAGGCAGGGGAGGGAATGCGTGGTCGCAGTGCGTCCGGCAGGGCATGGGCAGCGCGGTACTGTTGGACTGCTTCCAGCAGAGCGGGGTCTACCCCTTCCTTCTGCAGAGTTTCAAGGAGATCAGACATTTGTACAAACACCTCGATTTTGCCGGTTGTCTGGCACAAACCGGCTGTTCAGCTTTATCATAGCACAATCGTGGGGATTTGTGTAGGGGGCGGGTGGTGAAAAAATGGCAAAGAGAGGCGGCCCCAAACAGGGACCGCCTCTCTTCATGAAGAAAGAAGAAATGGAAAAACGCTTAAGTTGTGCCGGAAAACCGCGCTGAATCAGGCGTTATCCAGACCCGCCATCTGCTTGACGGCCTTCATGGCGAAGGTCAGGGTGCGGCCCATGGCTACACCGGCCATCAGGCAGGGGTAGTTGTTGGCAAAGAAGCTGCCGGACATATCACCGGTGATATACAGGCCCTCCATGGGCTGGTTGTTGTTGTCCAGCGCCTGACCCTTTTCGTTGATGGCAATGCCCTGCTCGGTGGTCAGCAGAGAGGCACCCAGCCAGCAGCCATAGAAGGGCGCAGTGCGGATGGCACTCAGGCGGTAAGCGGGCTTGCCGAAATCCTCATCGTTCTGCTTGTCGTACAGCTCATTGTAGCGCTCCACGGTAGCAAGGAAGGTGTCCTTGGCAGCACCGGTAAAGCCCATCTTGTCAGCCAGCTCGTCCAGCGTATCGCACTTGAACAATGCACCGGCCTCAATAGCCTCGTCCATCTTACCCTGAATGTACTTCTCGCCGCCGTTGCGGGTCTGGGCAGAGCAGCCGATGGTGTGGAAACGTTTTGCGTCCTCCAGAATGTTGGCATCGCAGATCTGTGCGTAGACGCGGCCCGGCTGGTGGGCAGCAGCGTAGACGATATCGTTGTAGGGACAGCTCTCGTTGGCAAAGCGTTCGCCGTTGCGGTTCACCTTCAGGAAGGGCTGGGTACCGGGGTTGTACTGGCGGATCTTGCCGGGGAAGGTCTTGCCGCCAAAGGCAGTGTCGCTGTCCACATAGCCGCCATCCACGCCGGGGGCAACAACGCCGCGGTCAAACAGCATGGGAGCGGCTTCCTTGTCCAGATTGGCACCGGCCCACACAGCAGCGCGGATGCCGTAGCCCTTGTCGGCGGGGGAGTAGGAGCAGGCGGTGGTTACGCTGGTGCCCAGCGGGTCCAGCTGCTCCATCATGTAGGGGTTGCCGGGGAAACCGCCGCAGGCCAGCAGCACGCCCTTGTTGGCGTTGTAGCGGATAAAGTGGTCATCCTCGGTGCTCTGGGCGATGATGCCGGTAATGCGGCCCTCACTGTTCTTTTCCAGCTTGGCCAGACTGGTCTTGAAGTCTACATCGTAGCCCAGCTCCTGAATGTACTGCAGCAGCAGCTCGTTGCGTGCCAGACCGGACTCGCGTTCGCTTGCCATGTAGTTGTGCTCCTGCACAGGGAAGAGGTAGTCGGTATTGTGCTCGGCATTCTCTGCGGGCCATGTAGCCTCGCTGCCGGAGGTGAAATCGCACACCCAGCCGTACTTATCTTCCAGAATGCTGCGCATGAAGTCGTGCATAGCGGCAGACTCATTGATCCAGGTCTTGACGACGCGCTGGTCACACTTGCCGGAGGCGTAGCGGGAGATCTCGCTCAGCAGCTTGGCGCGGTCGGCGGGCTTTTCACCGGCCTCCATGGCGGCAGCGGAGTCGATAGCACCGTACCAGTGGCGGGTGTCCTGTACGTTGGCATTCTGCTCAATAACGCGGAAATTCAGGCCGTTCGCAGCTGCATAGGCGGCAGCGAACATACCGCCGTTGCCAGCACCCACAATGAGAATGTCGGTGTCTACGGTCTCGGTGATGGCAGCCTCGTCGATATCGGGTTCTTTGCCCAGCCAGTCGTTTGCGTCGCCTGTGGGCAGCTGCACGCTGGACACCACAGCCTCACCCTTTGCCTGTGCATAGCAGCTCTTGGCAGCCTTCATCACAGCATCGGAGGTGATGGTAGAGCCGGAAACGCCGTCGATCTCGGCAGAACCGGCAGAAAGCAGCTGCTCACGCAGCTCATCGGCAGCGGCAGCGCCGAAGGAAGCGGTCTCGCCGGAGGTGTCCACCACCACATCGGTGACAGCGCTGTCGGAGAAGGTCATGGTGACCTTGACGGTGGAGGAGATGCCCTCGGCGGTGCCCTCGTAGGTGCCGGGGATGTACTGACCGGCAGCACCGGAGGCAGTGGAGCTGGAGGCGGAATTGCAGGCAGCCAGTGCGCCGGCAGTGACACCGCTCATGGCGGCGGCAGCAGCAATCTTCAGAAAGCCTTTGCGGGAGATCTTGTTCATAGGTACGCTCTCTTTCTCTTTTCTCTTCTTATCGTGCAGCAGGGTAAAAACCACTTTGCTGAATCTTTAACAATTGTAGCGTAGAGTGACGCACTTTACAATTCAATTATGTTATATTATAATTTAGGAAATCCTAATGTAAGAAGGCGAGGACGCGCAGATGAACCAGAGTGCACTGGAAGGATTTGTGAAGATCGTAGAGATGGACAGTTTTTCGGCAGCAGCAGAGGCACTGTATCTTTCGCAGTCGGCGCTTTCGCAGCAGATCCGCACGCTGGAAGGGCAGCTGCAGTTTGAACTGTTCCAGCATGTACCGCGCCGGGTGATCCTGACCCCGGCAGGCCGGGACTTTTACCCCAAGGCAAAGCAGCTGACGGCTTTGTATCAGGAGGCAGTGCGCCATGCCCGTGCGGTACAGCAGCAGGAAAATCCGCCGGAACGGCATCTGGTCATTGCATGGAGCCATGAGGCCATGCGGATGTTCGGATACGACCTGTTCTCTCTGACGAACGAGCTGTGTCTGCAATACACGTCTATTATGATGCAGTGCGCCAGTCGCAGCGAGGTCTGGCGCAGTCTGAAAAAAGGGGACGCGGACCTTTCTTTCCAGTTGGAAAGTGCGGAATTTTACGCGCAGGGGTTCACTTTCATCCCGCTGCTTTATGTGCCGGAGCTGTGCATCCCTATCCATCCGCCCGCCGATATGCCGGTGGGCAGGCTGAGTCTGGAGCAGGCGCTGCAATACCGCTGGCTGCCCGTCAAAGAGATGTACCAGACTGTCTACGAGACCAGCCTGCTGCAGGAGGGGCTGGAGCGCGGAGTGAACTTTACGCCGGTGGGTGGCATCCGTAGCGCATCCTATGGGGATCCGGCGCTCAAGATGGTTCCTGCAGTCTATTACCGCAGACCGGATCTCAGCTTTGCGCGGGTGCTGGACTGGGGCAGGGGACACCGGTTCGGCATCGTGCTGGGACAAAAGCGCGAGGACCCGTGGGTGATGGCCTATGTCCGCGCGGTGCAGCAGCTGCTGCCGTCCCTCTCGGAAAAGCTGTTCGGCCTGAAGCTGGAAGCGATTCAAAAATAAAAAAGAAACACCGCCCGGCGGTTCTCAGTTCGGAGAACTGCCGGGCGGTGTTGATAAGGGAATCATTCAAAAAGGGAAAAGTTCTTTACTCCACCACGTCCTCGAACTGGCTGTTGTACAGGTCGGCGTAGAAGCCGCCTGCTTCGATCAGCTGGTCGTGGGTGCCCTGCTCCACAATGTCGCCATCTCGCATCACAAGGATGAGGTCGGCGTCCTTGAAGCCTTGCTGTTGGTATCTTTGGAATGGGCCACGCAGTATCGTGAACATCATCTGTGGATAATTGCTCTTTTGCCTGTGGCTGGTTTGCTTATCGGTTTGATGTATCATTATTGGGCAGGAACGGCTTCCCGGGGAAACAATTACCTGATTGAAGAAATCCGTTCACCACATGACATTATTCCTTTCCGTATGGCTCCGTTAGTATATATCGGAACTGTATTAACTCATTTGTTCGGGGGGTCTGCCGGACGAGAGGGCACCGGGGTACAGATGGGAGGAGCCATAGCCGACCAGTTTTCCCGTCTGTTCCGTATGCGTCGCAGAGATCATCGTCTGATGGTAGCTATCGGAATCAGTGCTGGTTTTGCTTCTGTATTTGGTACCCCATTGGCTGGAGCCGTTTTTGGCTTGGAGGTCATTGTAGTGGGACGCATGCGTTACGAGGCCATTTTGCCGAGCTTTCTTTCGGCTGCCGTAGCCAGCATGGTTTGTCATGCGTGGGGAGTGGAGCATACGCATTATGTGGTTTTTGACGACGGTACGCTAAAAGCCAACGCACGCGTAATATACGTTACGGCAAATACAGCAAAGACGGTAACATGTCCTGTTATTGGTGATAAGGAACAGACTTATACAGGACTGCAGGCAATACTCAACGCATACCAAAAAGGAAAAGAGACACGTCCGCTGTGCGTAAGAATCATCGGGATGATCAAAGACACCGATATGGATGCATTGTTAAGCAACGAAGGACTTCAAATAAAAGGCAAGAACAATTCTGTTGAAATGAATATAACAATAGAAGGCATAGGTGAAGACGCAACAATAAACGGCTTCGGATTTCTTCTGCGCAATGCCGTAAACGTAGAGCTGCGCAACTTCGGCATATTAAACTTCATGGATGATGGTGTTTCGTTGGATACGGACAACAAATACTGCTGGATACACAATCTGGACTTATTCTATGGTCAGGCCGGAGGAGATTCAGACCAGGCTAAAGGCGACGGCACTATCGACATCAAAGGCGATTCTCAGTATATAACCGTATCAAGCAACCATTTCTTCGACAGCGGAAAATCGTCATTATGCGGAATGACAAGCGAGAGCGGACCAAACTACATAAGCTACAACAACAACTGGTTTGACCACTGCGACTCACGTATGCCGCGTATCCGCACGATGTCTGTGCATGTATGGAACAACTACTTCGACGGTATTTCCAAATATGGCGTAGGTGCAACATCCGGCTCAAATGTATTTGTAGAAAGCAACTATTTCAGAGCAACAAAATGTCCGATGCTCATATCCAAACAAGGATCAGACATTTCATCTGACCCTAAAGGCACATTCTCTGGCGAAGATGGTGGTATGATAAAGTCATTCGGCAACATCATAACAGAAAAGACACAATATTATAAATATGTGACATACCAGGAAGACAATGTACAATTTGATGCATACGAAGCCAAAACAAGAGACGAGCAAGTACCGCAGGACATAAAGACCTTGCAGGGTGCAACTTCTTATAACAACTTCGATACCGACGCATCATTGATGTATGACTATGAACCGGTAGAAGCAGCAAACGTACCGTCAGAGGTCACAGGCTGGTATGGTGCAGGAAGAATGAATCACGGAGATTTCAAGTGGGCCTTCAATAACAGCATCGACGATACAGACTATAACGTCAATAAAGAACTGAAAGAAGCTGTTACAAACTACAAGTCATCACTTATCGGCATCTTTGGAGACGAAAATGCTTCTAGCGGTGAAACAGGCGGAGGTGAAACAGGTGGAGAACCGGGTGACACAGAAACACCTGTTGAGGGTGAAATAATCTGTGACTTTACAAATGGCACTCCGTCTAACAGCGCCATTACAATGACCGGAACAAAAGAAAATTACAGAAAAGAAGATACTATAATAGATGGTGTTACATATACAAACAGCCTTAAGATGGAGTCAGGCACAGAGATATCATTCTCTACAACTGAAAAGATGACCCTTACAATATACTTTGGCTCGAGCAGCACTAAATACAACATAAAAGTTGACGATGTTAAAATTGAAGGCGACAGCTTTTCTAAGAGCCTGACGACCACAATAGAGCAAGGAAGCCACAAAATAACAAAGGCCGACAGCTGCACTGTAGCCCTAATAAAATTAACGCCTATTGCTGAATAAAGCCTAAACTTGATTTTTAATTATAACGTGAAATCTGATTGACAATTAAATTCTATCTGAAGCGGACCTGACATAAATCAGGTCCGCTTTTATTTTATATGCCTCATAGGTCTATTAATCTTTACGTAATAACTTAATTTAAATTCTATCTCAAAAAATAATAGCTACAAAGACGGAAACAGATAATTATATTATAGGTATATCACGTGAAATAATATAACTAACTTATAAAAATCAAAAACATTTATTTTACAAAAAATATCTTTCTTGGTATTGCCATTCATATCCGATTATTTAGAATAAAATATTGAAAAATATAGAATTTTGTTATTACCTTTGCAATATGGTAATATTGTGAGTTAAGTGAAAATATTTAAATAATAGGCTATAAAATAATACACAGAAACGTATCCTAATAAAAAGGTTGCTTTAAAAGAATGTACTACAATAGTCACAAGGGAAGCGAATAGACTTGCTTTGCATATGTAAAAAAGATCAGCAATAGTATTGATTATGTATACAAACAACATTATGTTTTCAATATTAAAGGTAATAATTTAAGACCGATTGTAGCAATAATATTTACTAAAAATCTATTTATAATCACTTTATTGGCACTCATGCAGAATATGATAAAATAGTTGATTGCTCTAAAATTTAAAGATATGACAAAGATAGAAACAAAAGATCAATATGACAGGGCTGTACAAAGAGTTGAAGAGTTACTTCCACTGATAACAGACAAAACACCTCTCGATGACCCGAACAGTATAGAATTGGAACTACTTTCTAATCTTGTTGCAGAGTATTCGGAAAAACATTTTGCATTGAGAGCACCCTCACTTGCTGATGTTCTCAAATTCCATATGCATGAAATGGGGCTTACCCCAAAAACATTGGCTAAATTGATAGGTGTTACCCCTCCCCTTTTGAATGATTATATTTCCGGTAAATGCAAGCCCACATTGAAGGTAGCCCGTGAAATTAGCCGGAAACTGAATGTTGATGTTAATATTGTTTTAGGTGTTTGATATGAGAACTGTTGAAGTCATTGTTGAACATGCATGAAACGACCTAAGTGCTTACATAAAACTTGAGGTGACAAAACATATTTATATCGAGGGTATATGGAAAGTTCAACAAAACATCTAATGTATACATTTTCATGGCAAAAAATAATGCCAAGACTTATAAGAAAGAAATGATGCAGTCTGTAAGTTGTATCATCAATCAATATAAACGCAAATAAGAACATCTATGATAAAAAGAAAAAGGAGCATCACATGATGCTCCTTTTCTGTGATTCCGTTGGAACTTGTATTTATCTCGTATTCCACTGTCTATCAATATAATACAGACAACAATAAATTTATGGTAGAACACTGGTAGAATATATGCTGATATAACCGTTACTTATAAGCTCTTCCAATGCGTTTACCTGTCACCCATCCGTCACCGATTTGGCAATCCTTTACATCAACAATATTCACTCCTTTTATGTCAAGCCCGGCCCGTAAGGCATCCTCAAGGTAACTTTCTGCATATTTGCTCCAGGATAAGCATCTACCGCAAGAACAAATTGACATAAAAAAATAAATCAGATACTTAATCTTCTTTTTAATTCATTATACAGGTCCGAATCCTTCATATCCTCCCAATAATATTTCGTGTATCGGTCTCTACTAAAACCTTTATTTTTCTCATACACTAGAATGCATTCCTTATCACATAATACGATTACAGAAGACAGCAGAAGTTTGGCATAAGAGAATGCCTGAAGAAATGCCAATTCTATCTCCTGATTGTTTTTCATGTAATATTTTGCTTCAATCAATACCTTCGCGTTTTCTTCTTCCGGCTTATTGTTATAATGGAGCGCATAGTCTGGGAAAATTCTGTGGCCTCTACCTGCATGGATTGGCAACTGACGGATATAGTCTTTATTCTCTTGCCATCCCATATTGTTCAGCAGTGGTTCCAGCAGATTCACTTCAACATCTCTTTCGTTCTTAACAATAATTCCTTTCGGCAAGGAAGGGGTATAAATCTGTGGCAGCTTACTTGTATCAAATCCTTTAGATTTTATCATCCTCATAAGTTCCGCATAATCCTTTCCTGTAGCAGACCAACCGTTCACCCCCTGGAAATTCTTCCTAACAAGCGGATGGTTTGAAAAATATCTGTCGGACTTCAACTCCTTTAAAGAGATATGTGGAATTTCGATCCTGTCCCCTATACAGGTGTTACTATAATAATGAAAGAACGGATCTATCACACCGTCTACTTGTGCTATCCACAAGTAGGTAATTGCACTCACAGGAGAAGTCTCATAGTGGATAAGAATATCTCCCTTCTTCGTGTCTTTATTGGACTGCCATAAGCCTGTAGTCCAATGTGTCCCATATCCTTCAATAATCCCTCCGATAAACCACGCAGCCGATGGCTTTGGCATATCTGTTTTATCTTCTTTTGCCAAAAGATTTGGAGCATAATCATACATGAATGCACTCAACTCGGCTGGCGTCAGTTCATTCTCTTTTCTGAATCGATAGAATACCATGCATAGCTCCCAATAATACATGCACCTGGCTTTATAATCAGCCTTTTGGGGTATTGGAGGAAATTCGATTTCAAAGAAGTCTGCAAGTCTTGTAAACTGACAGAACTCGTCAATGTATATATAAGGGAAGAAATATTCTCCGAACAGATAGTTCAGCTCCATTGATAAGAACGGTACAAACTCAAGCATCCGGCTAAAGTCACCAATCTTTAGAATTTCTTCTGATTCAATCGTCAATCCGGTAGATATTATTTCCTCATACAATTTTCCAGCATCATCTAGAGATTTTAATTCCATACCTTCGTGTTCTGATACTTTATAGCACCAGAAATCCTCAAGTATTCCGCAAATCATCTCCGAGTTGAAGCCGTCCATGATTTTCGGATTATATTTCACGAGCAGCCGTTCTTCTTCAACCCACTCTTTCCTATCTGAAAATTCGGATATTGCCGACTTACCGTCAAGAGAATTCTTGTACAAACCCCAAAGGTATTGGTTGAATTTCATGATTAAAACCTTCTCATAAGACCATTAATTTCTTTTTGGGTGTAGACATCCTTTATCGGCAATTCATCAACACCCAGTTTAGCGAATTCCTCTGCATACTTTTCCTTTATTATTTTTATACCCTCTGGTGATATATTATCCTCGCTGCTTTTCTTAACCAACTCTGTTGCCAATTTGTCCGTAAGCAACTCTATGGCTTTCTGCTTGTCACCTCTTAATAATGCAATTCGCATTTTATCTATTCTATCTATTTCAAGATCCGCATCCATTTTCTCTCTAATTTTTCTGACATCATTTGTCATTACCCAAACTTTGAAGAACAGCACAATCTGCAATACTCCCGCTATGATTATTATGATTAAAATGAAGTTTGACATAATTATTTATATTTATTTGTAAAAATTTGCTCACAAAGTCTCTTGGTTAAATGGTGTTGCTGTTGCGTAATTTATTATTATATATTATAGTCTTTTCATACATCCAAGGACTTGGAAAATATGTTCTATCATATCTTTAGGAAGTTCCTGAATGCCATATTCTGGAGATTTATTCGTAGGAACTAATGTATAACATTTCGGATCACTTGATGGACCAAGTCTTTTAATTGTCCTCATTCCATTGGTTGTTACTATCGCATACACTTCTCCCAATGGAAGAAAAGACTTGTCTTCAATTTTTTTCAATGCTATAATATCCCCATGTGTAATTTCTGGTTCCATGGAATGCCCAGTAACATTACACCAACATGTAGCTTCGTTGTATTTCCTGAAATCAATCAAATATTCAGGACTGATTGTCTGGTCATTAAGTACTATATCGAATCCACCTATAAAATCGACATTATAATAAGGTACACCTTTAGTAAAATTAATCTGAGGTTCTGAATCTATCTTTACTGAGTTAAGCATTTCACCTTCACCTGTCAGCAACCATGACTGATTAAGATCAGGATATGCACCGATAATCATCTGTATTTTTTGAGGACTAGGCGAATGCCGAAGTTGATTTATATAACCATTTGATAATCCGACAGTCTTTTCAAATTTACCTTGACCAATCCCTTTGTATTTTATAAATTGTATAAGCCGTTGTTTTACTGACACTTCCATAATTTTTATTATTTAGACAGTTTATAAATAAACTACTTACCGATAAAATTACAGATAATTATTTGTTTTATATTAGATAATTATCTATATTTGCAACAGAATTAATAAATCAGCAACGTTTCTATAACGTTTGACTGCAAATATACACAAATAAAATAGAACGACGATGCCACAGAGAAAAAAAATTGAATTGAAGTATGGGTGCGCAAAGAAACTGGCCGCTGATTGCCAAGTCGCACCCAACACAGTGAAGTTTGCTCTAAACTATGTAACAGACACAGAGCTGGCTGAACATATACGCAAAACGGCTTATGAGAAAGGTTATGTAAAAGAGTTTTAACATCAAAAAGCACGATTATGAAAAGAAATGTATTACACGATATTATGAGCCTTGCATGGCAGTTCGTAAAGCGAAATGGCTTTACAATGAGTGAAGCATTAAAGGTGGCCTGGGCCAACATGAAGCTGAAGGCAGCAATGAAACAGAGAATCGTAAAGTTCTACTTTCAGAAAGTTGACGGTTCTATACGTGAGGCATACGGCACACTGAAAGAAAACCTGATACCAGCAACAAGCGGTGACAACAGAAAGAGAAACGACACCGTTCAGGTTTACTTCGACACTGAAAGACAAGAATACAGATGCTTTAAGAAAGCCAATTTAATTTCAATTTGTATGTGATATGACGAGAACTGAAGCGCGCATGATAGCTGAAGAACTGTTCAAATTATTTGAAAAGAACGGATTCAAGCCGCAAATGATTACACCTGAGCGGTATCTGAACGCCAAAGAAGCCGCCAAGCTGCTCGGCATGCCGCTGAACACGCTGTATAAGAAGGTAACAGAAATACCTCATGTTAAGCAGGGCAAGCGACATGTGTTCAAAGAAAGCGCGCTTCGTGAGTGGATGGACAACTGCTAGCATTGAGGTGCCGGGAGAGCTGAAGGCTCGCATCACGCAGCGAGAGCGGCGGCACCACACGTGACAGGCGTTCTTTGACATGTTGAAAAATACGAAAGCGAAGCAGACGGCAAGACTAACAATCTATAGCCGTATGCGAGGACGCAAGTAGGGCTAAAAATATAATCGGTAATAAAGCGCAAAAATTAAAATCATGACTGGACATGCATGAAAAAATAAGTGTCATGTAACTAATGAGTTTACCAGTTATGTGTTTACGGCAATAATGCCGTGAATTTCTGAAGATCTAAGATTTAGCTAAATGCTACGCAATATGTCCATCCTAAAGGAAAAGGTTATAAAGGGCATGGTTTGGGCGACCATTTCGGCTGATGCTTTATCTTTTACAATAACCTTGTGCTGTCCATTGAGACTGCGGTAGAACCGGGCACAGGGTACCAATTTTATAAGTTTCTAGTTTTTATCATTTTTCTTGACTGCATCCACTGTGAAGTTCATGCAAAGGCCGGGTAGCTCAAAGTATAGAGCCGCGGAATGGTCCGCGAGGTTAGAGGTTCGAGTCCTCTCTCGGCCACGACAAGATGAAATACATAACAGTCAGTTATTAAGAATTACTTGAGAACTGAATATTTTTCTTAGCCTGCTACGTCGTGATGACGCGGCAGGATATTGTAGAATAATCAAAAATAATCAATATATGAAAAAGATGGTTTTAGCTGTAAACATTATAGCATTTATTTATGCCTGCCATACAGGCGATGCCACTGCCTTAGCAGTAGCTTTTCTATGGTTCTCAGCCGAATACGGCAAGAGCTTGTATAAAATATGGTATAAGATTTTATTATGAAACTTTACGAACGCGACTACGCAGAT
>OHAI01000487.1_pt1 | contig 31532 bp, 29 predicted proteins | sample 1577091 | NCBI WGS metagenome assembly OHAI01 (sample SAMEA3541548, study PRJEB24748) | human gut metagenome | biome: human gut; feature: human-associated habitat; material: faeces | place: China | collected 2012
AGAAAGGGATGAATAAAACTGTAAAACAGGGGTGTTAAAACAGGGTAACGGACAATCGGAACGGATTGCCCGTACTATAATCGGAGGAAGGTGAACTATAAAGGGAGGTGGAATCGGGTGGATTGGCCCATCTCTTGATAATTGCAGACTATTACTCTCAGAATGACGACTATATTAAATGTCGTAAAAAAATGCAACGGACTATTTTTTTTGTATCATGAGCGTATTATTCAGCAAATTAGTTGTATCTTTGTAATCGCATAGATTTTTTTGAAATGAAAACAGCTATACAGATTGCTAAAATAAGAGCAGTGGTACTCTACATCATGCAGAGTTTCACTCAAGGAGTGGACTATATAAAGTTATTTAAAATACTTTATTTTGCCCAACAGGACCATCTTGTCAAATATGGCAAAGTGATTGTCGAAGACTCTTTCAGAGCATTGAAGCATGGCCCGGTGCCAGCCTATACCTACAAGGCACTGCAAATTGCAGAAGGCAAACCCTTGGATGGGAATTTTGACGAGTTCCTTTCAGACATAGAGGTTCGTGACAAGAAGGTATATACTTCTGCCGTACCCGATATGGACTATATATCAGGTGCCAACAAACGTTGTCTTGACGCTGCTATCGCTAAATATAAGGATACAGACCCTTATGACTTGTCCGATTTGTCGCATGACTCGGCATGGGAAGAAGCGATGACACGCATTCAGGATGATCCTCAAAAAAACTTCATTACCATTATAGATATAGCCCGGGCAGGAAAAGCTACCAAGGACATGGTAGATTATATCCGAGAAAAGCAGATTGTCAAGAACGCTTTATCTTAAATCAAATGGACGACAAAACCGGTGCATTGGAAAAGCTGAAAGCTATAATGGCCAAAGCTGAGCAAGTAGATATGTCATCAGTCAAAATTGGTGATATTATTTATGTCCCCTTGGACGAAGAGGACGGACTGATACTAAAAGACGGATATAAAGACCGCAATAAATATATTGTTATTATCGGCTTTACTCCGGAAGGTGTCGCTATCGGTGCCTTACTGATAAATTCGGAAATAGATTCTTCCAAGAGGTCGGAAGAGCTACTGGACTGCCAATATCCTTTGATGGTTCGGAACTATCGTGATATTCTGGACTATGACAGTTGGCTGGATTGTTCCGATATATTCGAACTTTCAAAATTAAAAATCACGGAAAAGAACGGTAAACTGAAAGGTTGCCTGATTTCCGAAGACAGGGAACGGGTAATGCAGTTTCTAAGAGAGACAGAGGTGTTCGATAATGCAACTAAAAGACGTTATGGCATTATTAAATAATGGCGTTAAATCATAGGGAATGGATAGAATAGGTTTAGATACCAGAATTTCAAGGAAAGAATCGTTTCTATTGGCAAATGACGGTTTGTATTTAGGCAGATTGTCGTTGAACACATCTACTCCTGATTCCATATCCAACAACGAGAATATATACGGTAGTCACTTTTCAAGTATATCTTTCAAGAATCGGTATTCCATATATGGAAGTCCCAGTTCATCGTTAAGTCCATACAATCCGAATACATTAACCCCACCAGTTATTTATTTAAGAGGTGAGAAAATCGGTTGTTTGAGTAAAAATGTGAATCTTACAAATCGTGTAGATCCGGACGTGCTTAATGACTGGATGATAAGTCAGCGATTATTTGATTAGTTTTCCATACAGAAAAATACATAAGTCTCCAATCGTAAATTGGGAACTTATGTATTTAGTAGGTCAAATGCTGATGCCGTCCTTTAAAACGACTGGAGTTATCGTTGTAAGTGACAACTTCTTCAGACATCATTAATCTCTACTTTCCAATCTTATACATATTATCACGGGAGTCAAACCGCACACCGCAAAAAATGTAGTCAGGTGTACGCACTGCCCTTGCCGTGTATATATCCTTGCAGTTGCATTCTTCAAGGTATCCTGCCAAACTATCCACCATAATAGCGCAACTTAACTCCGCTGTTTGATGCTTGAACCGCCTGCCGTTTATTTCGACTAACACATAAGGGGTAAAAAAATCAAACGGGCTATTGCTTTCGGGGGATAAGATGCCAATGTCTATCAGTCTGACAGGATTTAACTTTTCGTCCTTTGCCTTGTCGTTGTCCTTTTCAATTTGTTCACGTAGCAAGCGAAGGTAGCAATCTTTCTTCGCTTCAAAAGTATGTATCGACTTAATCCACTCACGAATCCGTTTCTTAAAGTATGCCATACTATTGGAAACAAAGAGCGTTATCCGTCCGTCTATGACAAAACCGTAATCGGTCATACCACTCCATTTACCCATACATTTATGTCGTACAGGCTCCCATGTCTTGCCTCCTACAAGGGCGACAAATTCATCTACTGCTGCTTTCTCTTTCCTTTTCATTGTATATAGTTTTTAAAATTCAGGAATAGTTGCTTTCTCAATCAAAACGTTGTCGGCATAATACTCAATCGCCCCCATCGTAACACCAATATCCTGACAAACTGTTTTGAGATAGTTTTGATAGTCGTTTCCAGAAAAGTTCTTACCACATAAGTTTTTGAAAATCATCGGAATGGATATATCGTCTGTACTCGATAGTATCACTTTGCCATTCTGCCTAATCTCTGTTTTCATAATGTTATTTTTGTTTTTATTGTTACTATTTCCCTTTGTTCAACCTGTTTGCGACCTTTGGGATTTATTTTTCTGCCTCCAAAAGGTGGCGGAAACAATCTGACAAGGCTGATGCGGAAAAATACGCTCGACAGACGGAGAGGAAGATTTTTACGGCTCACTCGCAGCGGAACGCCGGCATTGGCAAGATTGGAGCAGCCTATTACCTTTGCGGGAAAATAAGTCCACGAGAGGTCGCACGGCAGCAGCAAAACGATAATAAATGACAATCAAATAGAAAGGGATGAATAAAACTGTAAAACAGGGGTGTTAAAACAGGGTAACGGACAACCGGAACGGATTGCCCGTACTATATCGGAGAAAGGTGAACTATAAAGGGAGGTGGAATCGGATGGATTGGCCCATCTCTTGATAATTGCAGAATGACGACTGTATTAAATCATAGGGAATGAGTAAGTCTTTTTGATAAGGCAGAATGCAGTTCGGAACAGGCAACCAGAAAAACAATGTTTTTTGTTTGCTTATCCGCCAATTTTTCGTTATCTTTGTCAAAATGAAGACAGCAGACGGTACTTTCGGGTACGGTCATTGTCGTGACATGGAAGATTCATACTCGGCTTGGAAACAGGCGGAGATTGATATACATATTATACGTTCACTGAACGTCTTGGAATAGAAAACTGACACTTATCAAAAAGACAAGATGTATAGCAAAATATTCATACTGTATGTTTATACAGCAAGGGTTTGCTTATCTGCCTTTTAGGTATGGCAGTACCTCTATTCCGGAATAGCGTGGGTTCATGCTGTTCTTTAGGGTGCAAGGTGGACATAATTCTTAAAAACACATTGAATATGAAACAGATTTCCTTGCACGTGTATCAGTCCATCGACGGTTGTCCGGCTCCTTCGGACAAGCATTTTGATGCGGCTGTGGATGCCTCCAGTTGTGTGCTGATTGACGAAGAAACTTACCTGCGTATTTATATGAACCATTTGGGTTGGCCGATTACGGCGAAAGAGACTTTGGTTGTGACGAACGGCGGCATCGACCTGACGGAGAATGAACGAGTGAAGTTCATCCAAGGAGATGCAGTGGCAGAACTGAGACAGATGAAGGAAGACGGCGACGGTATGGTGGTGGCTTACGGTGAGGAAATCGGGGCTTTACTCTTGGATAACGGGCTGGCGGACGAAATCACAGTGACAACCGTTCCGGTACTAATCGGCGGCGGCGAAAAGGCATTGGAATGCGGATTGAATGACGGCAGAGCTTGGATTGTGCGGTCAAATAAGGTGCTGGTGGACGGAAAAATGAGGACGGTGTACGGGAAGGTCTAATATGACAAATAGATATTATAGCAAAAGTGCAGCAACCAATTGCTGCACTTATTTATAAAAAGACGTGCCTTAAACATGCTAAATAGGCGAAAAGTAAGGCAAGTATATTACTTTTTAAGCCGAATACTAAAAAAGGTAGAGAAAGATATAAGGAGGATGGAGCCTCCGAAGATATAAAAATACAGCAACACCAACTAAACCGGCACATAGGTAAAGCCGGGCAATACATCAGAACTAATAGCGTACTTTGCCATATCACGCTATGGCTGACAAAACAGCCTTTACATGAATGGCAAAGGAGTCACCGCTACGGCTCGGAATATGCGAAAACAAGATGGCTGTTATACGATTGAGCTGCCATAGAGATTTAGAACTTTTAGTCCATTCGCTGTAGCCTTACGATAAGTATAAAACGTACCACCCTTGGGTTTGCCGTCATACCAGGCAATAAGAGACGAACTTTGAAAAACCATATAGTCGTTGCGTCGAAGCAAACAGCCATGGTAGTAGTGTTCGCTCAGGATGATAACATCATCCGAGTTACAGAGAATAGTATCATACCGGGCTTTCATCGCATCGTTCCACCGCTCGGATTGTCCGCGATACGGTACTACGGCAATAACTTGCAGACCTGACAATTCGGACTGCAACGCAAGAGCAACTTCTGCCGCCAGCATATCAAACCCCATGGCACAACCACAGTAAAAATGACGATAACCTCCAGCGTATGCCTTGGTTATCGCTGCCTTTAATTGCAGCTTCAGTTGCTTCCTGTATAGGAATGGAATATTGCGGTGTCCACTGAAGCAAACGGACACTGCCTTATCATACTTTGTCTGGGTCATATTATTTCACTTTGTAATGGGTTCTTGCGAGGAATATACCTCCGAGTACATTAGCACCAAGGCTTTCAAGCTGATTGGCATAGGTAGCATAACTCAGCCCTTTGGTTATCACATCATCAAAGACTACCACAGACCTGCCGTTGAAAAAGGCCGAATCAAACTCAATGACGTTTACCTTACGGACTTCTTTCTCTGCCTTACGGTTTTCGTGAATGGTTAGCCTCTCACCACTCACTGATACATGGTCATAACCATTGATAGCTCCCGTCAGTTCGCATACTCTTTGGCAGAATGCTTTGTAACGTATCTCGTTCTTCTTATCGGTGGATGCCGGTACGGGAGAAAATACAATGTTAGTACATGATGTTCCATAACGTTCGGTCATGTTGGCTGCCGTGCGTTGAGCAACCTCTTCGTATGCCCGTCCATCCTTGAAATCAAAGACTAACTTGCGGTCTGCTATCTCACGCTCACTCACATTGCGTATGCGTGCAGGAAAATACTTACAGAACCATGCCTGTGGCTTGTCCAACTGTTTTTGAAGTTCTATGTCTATCGTCTTTGCCATAACTCTGATAATTTTTCTTTTTCCCTCTTTTTGAAGGCTGTTCAGCCTGCTGAGGGATATTTTCTGCCATCAACTGCCGCCCAAGAATACCGATAAGACAAAACGGCGACAAGAAATACGCTCTGACGTGTCAGAGGAAGATTTTTCGTTCCAGCGATAGTGGCGATTTGATGTTTGGTAAAAGGCGGCTTACTTTGCGGAAAATATGACTACAGCAGAGCTAACCAACAAACAGAATATGCTTTCTTACTACAGGCGGTTGTCATATAGACATGTAGAATAGGTGCAAGATTTATAAAAGGAATGGGTGGGCAGTGGAACGTCTGTGGCTTGCCGGTCCAAACTTCCCGATGAAGTGACCATACAACTTAGTCTCAAATCTGGCGAAGCGTAAGCCTTGGCAGTTTGTGACCGAGGTGTACGGTCTTTTCATGTTTGGCTTCCGTAAAGAGTCTTTCACTCACCCCATAGCAGCTCTGCTGCCATAAGGTGAGTGAATGTCTCTTGCGGACAAGTCCTGTGACGCTCCGCTGATGGTGTGGGGCGAAGCTATAAAAACAAACAGACGGCATTGCCGGTTACAAAAGAACAGATAGCAGAGGTCGCTGCAAGGACAACAGATTGGCTTGATTGACACTTGTGGCAAATATGCCATCGTCCTTGCTTTATCCCAAAGACTGGTACACAGCATATAGCAGACTTGTATGCCATTTGCCGTGTACCGGTCAGGGCGAACATCTTCTATAAAAGTTGAGCATGTACAATTAAAAGAGGAAATTGTATGGGTAAGACTTTATGATATAAAAGTGATATGGCTTATAAATTATCGGTGCTATTTTAGATTAGTGCCACGATTTTGCTAACTTTGCAAGTGAGTGAAAACGAATTTGATATAAGTAATGAAGCCATAACCCCCATATCCGATTATGTCGAAATACACCGTAATGTTGTAAATAACCAGATTGAAACGGGCTGCTTCATTCAAATAAAAATACGATGAATGCAAGACTATTGTTCATACTCCTGCTTTTCACAATTGGGGCATTGTGGTATATTATCGGCTACTGGCGACGAAAAGCAGGAGAAGCGGCATTCGCCGCCGCACGGTTGACCGAAAAGAGCGAGGAACGTGAACGTTACTGTCGTCTGGCGGTAATGGCCGGTCATCGGGAAGCCTGCCGTATGTTCTGTCTCTTGCATCCCGAACGGTTTGATGGCCATTCTCCCCATAAGCCGTTCAAGTTACGAGGCATCCGAATCTCCTTTTACGGATATTACTATCCGTCACGATACAATGCGCTGCTCAATGATGAACAGAGGGCTTTCTGCCATTCCATCTACCAGTTCAAACAAGGAGATATACACGGAATCGAGTTCTTTAAAACGTGTATGAATGCCTTGCAACTGAAAAAGAGACCTTACCATATAATGTTCATGCCGTGTAGCAACTGGATAAAATACGGTCAACGGTTCAAACGGCTCGACTGGTACATCGGAAAGCACCGACAGGATTTAACTTCAGGACTATACGACGTTGATATTTGCGATGCACGAGAAAGCCTGCATGAGGCCAAAGGTGGAGAGAAGCGTATCCTCGAACGAAACTACCTCATTACCGGAAAAATCAAAGGGAAAGAGATTATCATCATAGATGATGTGCTGACAACCGGGCAAAGCGTGGTGGATTACAAGGAAGAGATAGAACGGTGCGGTGGCAAAGTAGTGGCGGCTATCTTCTATGGCAAGACGCTCTCCATGCCTTCGATGCTCCTTGTACAAATACACGTCTGGGGCAACCATATTGCCCATATTATTGAACGGATGACAAAGTAACCGGAACGTTTTCAGCCCTTTTCACTTCTCTTTTACAAACCTGCCAATGCTGATATACACTCCTGCCGGATGGATTGGATATAATCGAGTATAAGCGAGGGGCTGATACTCCTGCCATTGAGTTTGCAGGTGATATGCAGGTGTTCGCCGGTGCTGCGTCCTGTGGAGCCGGTAATGCCAACCACATCACGAGGATGAACTATTGCCCCTTTGACGATAAGAATTTTAGAGAGATGACAATAACTGACGGTGTACCTACCATGCCGCAAGGTTACATACTTGCCGGAAGTCTTGTCCTGTCCGACCTTCACGACCACACCCTCCATCATGGCCATCACCTTGTCGCCACGTGCGCGCAAGTCCAGTCCGCCATGAAATTTACTCTTTCCCGTAAACGGGTCCTTACGGTAGCCATAAGGCGAAGTGACCTTGATATAACGTAACGGGTAACTTACACTCAAGTAACGATCCATCCACTTTTTCTTATCCATATCTGCGGATACCGGGATACCTGTTGAAACTTCCTGTACGGAAATCTCGCTTTCGGATGCCGGTTCCGCTTGGTCTAACCCCATATCCAATACCTCCATCTTGTAGCGTGTTGGGGTAACGGCAACGGTATTGAATTGTGCTTTGGCTGGCGTGATACATAATGAGACACCCGTCATCATCAATAATAAAATCTTTCTCATGGCAGCAAAGTTAGCACGCTCTTCTTATGGTCTGTCCATTGCCGACTGTTTTCTCTCCAAATATAACTATTTAATCAATTTTGAATATGATTATTTGCGAAAAATCATATTCAAAACATTAAAAATACCACTTTATAATCACTTATAAAGAAATGTTTTAGTCATCAGATAAGAAATCGCTCTATATTTGCTGAGTATAATTTTATAACATCGTTCAGAATATGAAAAAAGAACAATTTGAGTTCAACGAACTGCCTTATCCGACATTGGCCCGCTTTGGGCTTACCCAAGAAATGATTGAAGATTTGCCCCTGTGTATCCTGAAAGAAATCGGGAAAGGCGGCTACTCGCCGGTACTGCCCATGCGTGTCACTAACGAGAATGGCGAAGTAATCGAGAGTCGCAGTCGGTTTGCCTTTATCCGTATGGATAGCGGCGAGGTGGATGTGGTCTTTTATCCCACACTGAAGTCGTCACCACTGGAATGCTACAACGAGGAGCAGCAAAAACAGTTGCTTGACGGCAAATCCATCATTGCAGACGTGGCTATGGCGGACGGACGACGCAGTAAAGCTTTCGTGCAAATCGACGAGGAGACAAAACAGGTGATGTATGTTCCGACACCCATCATCGCCCGTAACCTGAAAGTGCTGGCAGAGGTAATGCACTTAGGTACAGTAGAAGTAAACGGAATGCAGCATGGTGAGCCTCTGACGGTGGCAGTGGATGGCGAACCTGTCACGGTAGGCATCGACCTTCACAACAAGACAGGCATCCGTTTCTGCGCAGGTGACGCGCAGAAATGGAAAGAGCAACCCAAGCGTGAATGGGATAAGTACACCTTCGGTTGCTACGGTTGCTGGGTGATGAATGATGACGGCAATCTCGACTACGTTCCAGAGGAGGAATACACCGAAGAACTGTGGAACGAACAGAAGAAAAGCGGTGAGCGTAACCGAATGGCAGGTATTCACAAATAAAACCTATTTAATATAAGCGTATGGCACAACAGAAATATTATCCCGAAGAGATTCTCGTCGAGAAGATGCAGAGCGGCGAATACGGCTGGCTCGATTACATCAATCATTTTTCTGCCGAGTGGCAGGAGGAGTACGCCCATTACTGTGAGGAAAAAGGACTCACGGTCTGCGAAGATTCTGCCGCCGGGTTTGTCCGTTTCAAAGACGAACAATTGGAAGCGGCTATGAAATACGGCAACGCATAACAAGTAACCATCATAACATCAGACTATGACGATACGAACAAACACTAATCCTCGGCAGATGGACTTGCAACCCGAAATGCGCAATCTACTGATGCGTAACGGACTTCAAGCCCATGTCGCATTTGACGGAGGCGGCTACCGGCTGATTGTGCAAGGGCATGATTCACCGTTATTGGTCTATCCTATAACAGAACGACAGATGTTGGCTCTGACGGACTGGGGCACGAATACGGCCAACAAGAAAGCCTACAACATACTCACGAGTATCATAGGAAAAGATTTCTATATGCCGAAAAATTTCGTCCATGCCCGCAATGCCAACGGTCGCGTGGCGATGGGGCTACATGGCTACCGCATCGGTATCGGTGAGTACGGACACATGGGGCGACTGGGTATGCCCCCTCCATTCCTTGGTTGGACACCACGCGAACAGTGGGGTTTCCACCTACGCAGAGTTGGTGGGCAGCTTTTCTTTCCGGGGCCATCCATCGTACCCGAACGCCCAGACGGGCGCATGAAGCCCGGCGAACTGCAATCGGGTGGCTACGGCTTTTACTACAAAGGCGGTCAACAGGAGCAACCCATTGTACAGCAAGATGTATTGAAGAACTTGCAGGAGGTCATTACACCGCTTGTCAGCCGTCCGCGCAGCAAGGAACCGGCACAAGCATACAAGGAGTTGATTGCTTCACCAGTCTATTTTTCCAACGAGAAATGGTCGGAGTGCCTTACTTCGCACGGTCTTATCGTGGATATGGAACGGAGGACACTGACCGTACAATCGGAAAGTGTCAATGCCGATATGGTCTATGACCTGACGGAAGAAGAAGTGAAAAAACTGGCTACCGCATCCATCGAGGAACAACCTGTGGAGAAACGGCTGGATCTGCTGAACGGCATTATCGGAGCGGACTTTGCCGATAAAGTAACGATGGAACAGCTCAACAGCGAACAACGCATCAGTATCGGCCTGCATCCCGAAGTGCGGCATGAACTGGAAGAACGGCAGCGGCAGGAACAAGAATTATTCATGCAGCAAGAAACTCCGATGCGGCAGGAATACATACAGGGCAGTATCGGTGCAGCCGTGGACGGTCGTGACCTGCAACTACTCAACGAAAGCAAAGGCTGGTATCGTGAGGAGAAACATGGCCGGGAAGTAGAGGTCAGTGACATTGCCGTGCAACCAGCACAGACGGAGGGTAAATACAAGATGTCCGCTGTTATTGACGGACAGGTCATCAGCCACGAAATCAGCCAGAAAGACTACGACAAGTTTCTTGCTGTGGATGATTACCACCGGATGAAACTTTTTTCGAAGATTTTCAACGAGGTGGATATGAAGACACGTCCTGAAGCGAACAAGGGGCTTGGCGTGAAGATATTCGCTGCCCTTACCGCCGGTGCTGTGGTGGCATCGGAAGTCGCACATGGCTTCCATCACCACCACTCTCCGGAGTTCTATGGCGAACGTTTCAGCGGACCGCCACATCCATACTTCAAGCCCGGCGTAGATACACCGAGAGATGTGGCCATCCGTAATTTCGAGGCACAGATGAATCAAGATATTAATGAAATGAGAAGAGGGAGGTAAACCTATGAGAGACGGAGACCTTACATACGATGACTTTCTGCAACGACTAAACATCCAGGACGTATTGATTGACGCAGGGTATCACCTGAACCGTCGTGACGGTCTGCGCTATCCCTCGTATGTTCGTTTGGACAGCGACGGCAGACGTATCCGTGGTGACAAATTTATTGTGACACAACAAGGAAAATGCTGTTTCCACGCACAACAACAGAAAGTTTATAACATCATTTCCTTCATCAAGGAGCATCCGCACTTTTTCACGGAGTACCATGCGGGTATGTCTCCGGACAGACTGGTGAATCTTGTCTGTAACAGATTACTGAACATTCCTGTCACTGAACGGAAAACCCGAATAGTGAACCCTAAACGAGATGTAAAGCCATTTGACATAGCGGATTACGACATTCATAAGTTCAATCCGCAGAATCGGGAAACGCAGAAAAAATTTTATCCTTATTTTAAAAGCCGAGGTATCGACCTTTATACACAATATGCCTTCCATCGGCATTTTTATCTGGCTACGAAACATCGGGAGGACGGTGCGACCTACACGAACCTGTCCTTTCCACTAACCCTGCCCAAAGGCGACGGAGCGATTGTGGGACTTGAAGAACGAGGACGTGCCCGTATGGACGGGAGCGGCAGCTACAAAGGCAAAGCCGCAGGGAGCAATTCAAGCGAGGGACTGTGGATTGCCAGCCCTGCCCGCACTTCTCTCACCTCCGCCAAACATATCTATTGGTTCGAAAGTGCTTATGATGCGATGGCATATTACCAACTTCATCAGGCACAGAACAAGGATCTGCGAAAGGCGGTATTCATCTCTACCGGAGGGGCACCGAGCCAGCAGCAATTCATAGGAGCGATAAAAGCAACTCCCCATGCCTCACATCATCTTTGCTTCGATCATGACCGTGCCGGACAAGTCTATGCTATCCACTTTGCTCTCACTCATGCAGGCTGGAACTTCTCCACCTGTCTGTCACAAACCGGCAGACTGATTGTACAGAACAACAGCGAAGACTATTCACAGTATGAAATAGAACTTGAACCATTCAATTTTGAAAAGATTACAGCCATTCTGGGTATAAATGATGCAAAACAAAATTTGAAGAATGGGGAGCGTGACGAACGTGCTGTCGAACGACGCGCTGTTCAAGATTCAGAGCGACGTGATCCGCGCCGTCGCGGCGCGTGAATCGGCGGTTTTTGTGGGCCGCTGTGCCGATTACATCCTGCGCGAGAATCCGCGCTGCGTCAATGTCTTCCTCACGGCCGACGATGCCGACCGCATCGGCCGCATCCGCAGCCGGCAGGGATGCACTGCGGAGGAGGCCCGCGCGATGATGGAGCGCGTCGACGCCCGGCGCGCCTCGTATTACAACTATTACAGCTCGCGGACGTGGGGCGAGGCGGCGACCTACCACCTCTGCGTCAGCACCTCGCCGCTGGGCGACGAGGGCACGGCGGATTTCATCCTGGAGTTCGCCGCACGGAAACTGAACATGAAATTTTGAGCATATTATGGTACTTGCGGAACAGATCAAGGAGATCGAACAGCGCCGGGAAGCGCTGGAACGCTGTTTGGACATCGACCAGAAGCGCATCGACCTGCGCAACGAAGAGGAGAAAACCCAGGAGCCGAACTTCTGGGACAACCCCGACAAGGCGCGCGAGCAACTGCGCAAGGTGGCGGGGATCAAGGCATGGGTCGAGGATTACGACGCCATTCGCAAGGATGCCGAGGACCTTCAGCTGATGCCCGACTTCGTGAAGGAGGGCGTGGTCAGCGAAGAGGAGATGGACGCCCACTACGCCGCGACGCTCGAAAAGATCGAAAAACTCGAAATGCGCAACATGCTGCGCCGCGACGAGGACAAACTCGGGGCCATTCTCGACATCAACGCCGGGGCGGGCGGCACGGAGGCGCTCGACTGGGCGTCGATGCTCATGCGCATGTACACCCGCTGGGGCGAGGCCCACGGCTATAAGGTCAAGGTGCTGGACTTCCAGGCCGGCGACGAAGTCGGGGTGAAATCCTGCACGCTGGAGTTCGAGGGGGAATACGCCTACGGCTACCTCAAGAGCGAGAACGGCGTGCACCGCATGGTGCGCCTGTCGCCGTTCAACGCCAACAACAAGCGTCAGACCACGTTTGCGTCGGTGTTCGTATCGCCGGCCGTCGACGACACGATCGAGATCACGGTCAATGCCGCCGACATCGAGTGGGACACGTTCCGTTCGTCGGGCGCCGGAGGGCAGAACGTCAACAAGGTGGAGACGGCCGTGCGCCTGCGCTACCACGCGAAGGACCCCGACACGGGCGAGGCGATCGAGTACCTGATCGAGAACATGGAGACGCGCTCGCAGCTGATGAACCGCGAGAACGCCATGCGCATCCTCCGCTCGAAACTCTACCAGCGCGAGCTGGACAAGCGTATGGCGACGCAGCAGGCGCTGGAGGCTTCGAAGAAGAAGATCGAGTGGGGTTCGCAGATCCGCTCGTACGTTTTCGACGACCGCCGCGTGAAGGACCACCGCACGGGCGTGCAGACTTCGGCCGTGGAGTCGGTGATGGACGGCGACCTGGACGCCTTCATCAAGGCCTATCTGATGGAATACGGTGCGCAGGCGTAGGGATTATTCCTCCCAATGATAAAGTCCGCCCACTTCTTTCCAGCCCGAATGCGTCTTATGTAGAAGGACGCCGCTGCCGTTGTACTCTTCCACTACCTCGGCAACGGCCTTGTCGAGTGATTTGTTCAGGACGATGTATCCGATTGCGGGGATTCCGAGATGCCATCCTTCCCAATGCCCGTTGATGACGTACCAGTAGTTTTGCAGGAAACGCATCCGCTTCCGGCCCGATTCTGCGGATGTCCGCTCTTCGTCGGGCCAGTATCCGTTTTTCTCCAGAAACAGTTCGAGAGCATCCTTGTATTCATCGGTGAGATAGAGCTGTTTTAACCCCGCTTGCCGGATTTGCGGTCGGAAATCGTCCAAAACCCTGTAATAGGCTCCCGCTTTGCGGAGAAGGTAAAATCCGTCGGTCGGAAATGTGGGAGGAGGGGAGCTTTCGTAATAATAATCGAACATGCTGTCCTCTGCGACACAGAACGTCAATTGCGATTGGATAACGACGTAGCGGTAGGCCGAATCGCTCCGGAAACCCCTCGGACGAAGCGTCGGGTCGGGATTGAAGAGGGTGGTAAAGAGATTGTAAACGTTACGCAGCGTGTCGTTCTGGTTGTCCGGAGCCGATGCGTTGGACGTATATTTCCGATGCCATGTCTCCAGAAACTCCTCCATCCCCGGTCCCGATTTGCAGGAATAGATTGAGTCGAGTTCCTGGGCTAACTCTTTTGCCCGGGATGGAGCGTAGCGAAAATCCGTATTGTCCGCCTCCGAGGGCAGCGCATCTTTCGTTGCCCAAAGGAAATAGCCTCCGATGAAACAGACAACCAGAAAAGACAGGGCCGGGAAAAGGTTCAGCTCGGAGCGATCCGTTTTACGAAGGTTCATGGCAGAGGCGCTTTTCCGCAAAGATAGCATTTTTCGGTGCAAAATATTATCTTTGCTCTATGAAGCGATCTGTTTTTATCCTTGTATTCACCATTTTTGCAGCCTTCGCCGCTCCGGCGCAGGTGAACGTCGGCATGACCGACACGGCGTCCTATTACCCGCTGCTGCGGGGGCGGCGCGTGGCCGTGCTGGCCAACCAGACCTCCGTGGCGGAGCTGCCCGGCGCGCCGGGGGCCGATGCCTCCGGGCGGGTGCATCTGGTCGACCTGCTCCACGGCGAAGGGTTTGCCGTCGCGGCGATCTTCTCGCCCGAGCACGGATTCCGCGGCACGGCCGATGCCGGGGAGCGGGTCGCAAGTTCGGTCGACGCCCGGACGGGCATTCCCATCCGCTCGCTCTACGACGGCAACGCGAAACGGCCTTCGGACGAGGCGATGCGCTCGTTCGACGTGCTGGTCGTCGACATGCAGGACGTGGGTCTGCGCTTCTATACCTATTATATCTCGATGCTGCGGATGATGGACGCCTGCGCCGATTTCGGCCGCCTGGTCGTGGTGCTCGACCGCCCCAATCCCAACGGGCATCTTGTCGACGGACCCGTTCTCGACATGAAGTACAAATCGGGCGTCGGGGCGATTCCGGTCCCCGTGCTCCACGGACTGACGATGGGCGAAATCGCCCGCATGGCCGTCGGCGAAGGGTGGGCGAAGCCGTGCGACCTGACGGTCGTGAAGTGCCGCAACTACACCCATGCCACCGAATACCTCTTGCCCGTCGCTCCGTCGCCCAACCTTCCGACTGCGCGCGCCGTCTATCTCTATGCCGCGCTGTGCCCCTTCGAGGGCACGGTCGTGAGCCTCGGACGCGGAACGGACTGCCCGTTCGAAATCTACGGACATCCCGATATGACCGGACGCGCCTTTTCCTTTACGCCGCGCCCCACGGCCGGGGCCAAACATCCGCCGCTCGAAGGCCGGCTGTGCCACGGCGTCGACCTGCGCGGCATGCCGCTCTCCGAGGCCCGCGAAGTGGGATTCTCGCTGCGCTACGTGATCGACGCCTACCGCGATCTGGGGCTGGGGGACAGGTTCTTCACCCCGATGTTCGAAAAGCTGGTCGGTGCGGGATGGGTGCGCGGGATGATCGTGGCCGGGGCTTCGGAGGAGGCGATCCGCGCCCGCTGGGTTCCCGATGGGGAACGCTACCGCGAAAAGCGGGTGCAGTACTTGCTTTACGAATAGAATGATGGGGTTTTACGTCATTGCGAGGAGCTGCAGGCGACGTGGCAATCCGAAAAAAACGCAGAGTCGGCCATGGAGAGCAGCTATGTATATATATTGACCAATAAACTGCATACGGTGCTGTATGTCGGCGTTACGACCTCGTTATCCCGGCGTATGAAAGAACATGCCGCCGGTCAGTCTGCATTTACGCGCCGCTATAACGTCCATAAGTTGATTTACGTCGAGGAGTATCGGAACGTTCGGGATGCAATCGCCCGGGAGAAACAAATCAAGAGTTGGAGCCGGAAACGGAAAATCGGGTTAATAGACTCTCAAAATTCATTGTGGAAGGACTTATCGGACGGGTTCGTCTGATTCTTGATCTGGGCCGTAATGCCACAGCGCAGCAATCGGATTGCCGCGTCGCTGCGCTCCTCGCAATGACGTAAAAGCGCCCCGGATCGGAGCGCTTTTTCTTTTTCATACGGGCGTTACCCGATCCGCCTCGGTGATCTTCCGCAGGACGCGGCAGGGCGAGCCGACGGCCACGACTCCCGCCGGAATGTCGCGCGTGACGACGCTCCCGGCCCCGATCACCGTGTTGTCGCCGATCGTCACGCCCTGCATCACGACCGTGTGGCCTCCGATCCAGACGTTGTTGCCGATGGCAATGGGCAGCGAACGCATGATGCCGGCGTTGCGCTGGTCGGGCAGCAGGGCGTGGTTGACGGTGTAGATGCCGACGTTCGGCCCGATGAAGACGTGGTCGCCGATGGTGACGGGCGCTTCGTCGAGGATCGTCAGGTTGAAATTGCCGACGAAATGGTCGCCGACCGAAATCTGCGCTCCGAAATCGCAGTGGAACGGGCTGTGGATGCAGACCGACTTGCCGACGTGTCCGAACAGCTGCCGGATGATCGCCTCCCGCTCCTCCCGGCGGCTCGGGGGCAGCTGGTTGAGCCGGAACACCAGCTCCTCGGTCCGCAGCAGCGCGCCGCCGATTTCAGGACAGATGGCGTGGAGCCAAAGCCCGGCTTTCATTTTTTCGAGATCGCCCATGATTCGTTGGTTGTTGGGTGGGGGAAGCGGCTTTTCAAACCGCAAAAAGCACACCCCGTTGCCGAGGTGTGCTTCTCTTTCGGATATTCCGTGTTACTCCGAAACGATCGCCTCGCTCGGGCATACGCCTGCGCAGGTGCCGCAGTCGATACATTTGTCGGCGTCGATCACATAGATGTCGCCGGCCGAAATAGCCTCTACGGGGCACTCGCCGATGCAGCTGCCGCATGCAACGCACGAGTCGGTAATTTTGTAAGCCATTGTGTTGAGTGTTTATTGTTAAATGTGTGTGTGCAAATATAAAAACTTATTTGATAATATCAAAACCCGTGTAGGGAATCAGCGCCTCGGGGATGCGGATGCCTTCGGGGGTCTGATAGTTCTCCAGCAGCGCGGCCACGATGCGCGGCAGGGCCAGCGACGAGCCGTTGAGGGTGTGCGCCAGCTGGATTTTCTTCTCCTCGTCGCGGTAGCGGAGTTTGAGGCGGTTGGCCTGGAACGACTCGAAATTCGATACCGACGACACTTCGAGCCAGCGTTTCTGGGCCTCGGAGTAGACTTCGAAATCGTAGGTCAGCGCCGAGGTGAACGACATGTCGCCGCCGCACAGGCGCAGGATGCGGTAGGGCAGGCCCAGGGCCTTGACGATGCTCTCCACGTGGGCCACCATGCCGTCCAATGCTTCGTAGCTCTTTTCGGGCAGCGAGAGCTGCACGATCTCCACCTTGTCGAACTGGTGCAGGCGGTTGAGTCCGCGCACGTCCTTGCCGTACGACCCGGCCTCGCGGCGGAAGCACGGGGTGTAGGCGGTCATCTTCACCGGAAAATCCTCCTTTTCGAGGATCACGTCGCGGTAGATGTTCGTCACGGGAACCTCGGCCGTGGGAACGAGGTAGAAGTTGTCTACCGTGGCGTGGTACATCTGCCCCTCCTTGTCGGGGAGCTGTCCCGTGCCGAAGCCCGAAGCCTCGTTGACCATCACGGGCGGCTCCACTTCGAGGTAGCCGGCCGCCGTGTTGCAGTCGAGGAAATAGTTGATCAGCGCGCGCTGCAACCGTGCGCCCTTGCCCTTGTAGACGGGGAATCCCGCGCCGGTGAGCTTCACGCCCAGGTCGAAGTCGATGATGTCGTACTTGCGGGCCAGCTCCCAGTGGGGCAGCGGGTTTTCCGGAAGCGCGGTGTAGCTTTCCACGAGCTTGACGACGAGGTTGTCCTCGGCCGTCTTGCCTTCGGGGACGATCTCGGCGGGGAAGTTCGGCAGCGAGACGATGGCCGACTGCAACTCCTGCCGGGCGTCGGTCAGCTCGGCTTCGAGGCGCGAGGACTTCTCCTTGAGGTCCGCCACGAAGCGTTTGCGCTCCTCGGCCTCCTCGCGGCGGCCCTGGCCCATCAGTGCGCCGATCTCCTTGGCGGCCTTGTTCTGGGCGGCCAGCGTGTTGTCGAGTTCCAGCTGGAGGGCTTTGCGCCGGTCGTCGAAGCTGATGATCTTTTCGATGACAGGCGCGGCGTCCACGCCCTTCTTGGCCAGCTTGCGTGCGGCGGCCTCTTTGTCATCGCGGATTTGCTTTATCGTAAGCATAATATCGTGAGTTTTTTGTGTTTTCGCCTTACAACCTGCAAAATTAGTAAATTCGCGTCAAACTGTCACGCCGAGACGCCGTTTTTTGCGATTTTATGAAAAAACCGGACTTCCGCCCAAAGCGGAAATCCGGTTTTCGGTTGTGCGGGCTGCGGATCAGCGGGTGTGGAGCACGAGGTCCGTGCGCAGACGCTTGCCTTCGGCCGGGACTTTCGCTGCCGTGCTTCCGGAGGCTTTCGCCGGAACGGCGACGCGTTCGCCCGTCAGGTAGGTCGTGAAACGCTGTCCGCCGGTCTCGATGCTTCCGGTCCGCGATTCCGCGGCGCGGGCCGCGGTCTGTGCGGACGCCTGCTGGAGGGGCTTCATCTTGAGGGACGAGTAGGTTTTCGAACCGGCGTACTGGCGCAGGTAGCTCGAACTCGACGCCTGCGGCGTGCTGAAGAGCAGGAACATGTAGCTGTTGACCTCTTCGGGCGAGTAGGGGCTTGAAGCCCAGTAGAGCGTGTCGCCGATGTAGCCGACGGCCATTCCGGCGTCGCCCCAGAAGATCGACAGTCCGTTCGAGAAGCCGAGCGTCGCATAGGCGCCGTTGTACATCCCCGCGTACTGGGGTTCGACGATCAGCATGTGCAGCTCCTTGTCGTAGTAGCCCTTCAGCTGGGGTGCGAAGTCGCGCATGTCGGTCATGCCGCTGATGAGCACGTCGCGGTCGTTGATGCGCGCGATGTCCATGCGGAAGGTCTTTTCGGACGATTGCGAATCGACGTCGACGGTCGCCGTGACGCCGAATGCGCCGATGAAGTCCTCCAGGGTCTTCGTCCGGTCGAAATCCTTGGCGAAGTAACCGAACGTCGACGCGCTCTTCGAAACGAAAGCCGTGTCGCCGAACGAGTTGTACATCAGCAGGGCGAGTGTGTACGTGCTGCCTTCGTCGAGCGGGCTGAACGACGTGCCGCGGCCTTCGGGGGAGTTGAGCTGCGCGATCATCTCCTCGGGAACGTCGTAGCCCCGGGATGCGGTCACCTCCTCCAGTGTCATGCCGAGCGCTTCGCACAGGTAGTCGGCGACGGCGGTTTTGACGCAGAGATATTTCATCGCCGCCACATTCGCGGTCTGCATCTGCCAGATGAGCGTGTTGTAGGGCGAGTAGTTGAGGTTGTTCTCCGGAGCGTAGAACTCGAATTCGAGCGATCGGGGAGCATATTCGTCGTTCGGGTCGTTCGTGAACCGCTGCGTGTAGAGCTTGCAGGGGTTCTCGATCGAGTCGTAGGCCAGCGCCACGGCGGTGTAGTTGCCCGAGGGAACGTTCCAGACCGAGGCGTCGTCCGCGAGGAGCGTCACCACGGGGGTCACGGCCTCCAGTTTGTCGTCGATCAGCTGCCGGCGCACCTCCTGCTGCCGTTCGGCGTCGGCGGTGATGTCTCCGGCGACGACCGCGGCCTTGTAGTACTTCGTGTATTCGTTGGGCGAGAAGTGGAGTTTCGGAGCCTTGAATCCGGTGCTCGTGGTCTCGATGCCCTCGAAAGCGATCTCCACGACGGGCGTGGTGTCGATGTCGGTGTCGAAGATCAGTTTCTCGGTCCCCTGGGCGAAATAGCCCGACGACACGTAGTAGATCAGGTAGAACGAGAAGGTGCTCTCGCCGTCGAACGTGCAGGGATAGCTGGCGTACGCCGAGTCGTTGCCGGTGTAAACGGCCATGTCGGCGACGTAGACGTACTCGTTGTAGTTCGAGTTGTAGTAGCCGATCGACTGCGCCGGCACGGTGCAGGTGTTGTCGTCGTGGAGGACGAACTTGAACGTCACGCCGCTGGCCCAGTCCTTCAGCCGGAAGATATTGGCTCCCACGGCTTTCTCGACCTCCAGGCCCGAATCGCGGCCCGAATAGTACCCGTTGTAGTGGTAGGTTGCCAGCTGGGGGATCTCTTCGCCCTCTCCGGTGGTGCGGTAGAGCGTCTCCCACTCCAGTTCGTAGGTGGCCGAAAGGGTCACCTTGTCGGAGTACTGCGCCACCTGCGCGGCGTTGTCGCCCGGACGCGCCTCCCGGCTGCTGATGTAGAGCGTGGTCTTGTAGTTCGAACCCATGACGAAGTTCGAAAGGTCGACCTCGACGGGAACCGTCACGGAGTGGCTGCCGTCGGGAATGGTCGCCTCGGCCGGAACCGAGAACAGCTCGTAGTCGTCGTCCTTGGTCGCCAGATAGACCTTGTAGGCGCCTTTGTTGCCCGGACGCGCGATTTCGACGTTGATCACGCCCTGCACGGCGTCCTGCGGAAACTCCTTCTGGATGGACGACTGGATGAAGTGGATGGCCTTCGCATCGTCCTTGTTGGGGGTGTATTGGTCGCCCTCCTGCGTCTGGCTGCAGGCCGCGGTGAAGAGCAGCAGTCCCGCACCCAGATATTTCGATATGTTTTTCATAGTGTACTTGATTTTCAACGGTTCAAAGGCTCGTTAGGGATTCTGGTCCTCCTCGTTGATGTTCGGATTGGCATCCAGTTCGGCTTTGGGAATGGTCAGCACCCAGTCGTAAGTGTCGGCTTTGGTGATGTTGACGTTCCGGCGGTTCATCATCGAAATGCACTCCTCGGAGAAGCCGTCGTCGGTCCGGCGGTCGATGCCCTGGCCCAGGCGGCGGACGTCGAACAGCCGGCCGTACTCACCCCACAGTTCAATGCGGCGGTGGGTGAGGATGTTTTCGAGGAACGATCCGGTCCAGGTCGTGGTCGTCGCGCCGAGCAGCGTGCCGCTGCGGTTGTTGGCGCTGTAACCCGGGTCGCGTTCGGCCATGACGGTGTTCATCAGTTCGCGTGCGCTCTTGAGGTCGTCCAGCCGCAGGGCCGCTTCGGCGGCCGTGAAGTACATCTCCTCGACGCGCATGTAGATGTAGTCGCCCAGGAAGGAGGCCACGTTGGCGAACGAGAATTTTTTGCTGACGTAGGGCGACTCCTTGTCCGAGGGGTCCCACCAGTCGCGGCGGATGTCTGTCGCGCTGATGCGGTTGTAGAGCTGCTTGCTGATCAGCTTCGGAGCCGATTTGGCATAGGCGCCCTCCTTGTTGTCCATGTGGGTGAAGAACCCGGCGTAGCCGCCCGCCTGGTCGGCCACCTGAATGCCTGCGCCCCACATGACGTTCTGCTTGTCGAGCGAGTTCATGCCGCCCGTCAGGTCGCTCTTCGTGCCGACGGCGTAGCCGCCTTCGTCGATCACGCGCTTGGCCGCCTTGAATGCCCCGTCCCAGTCGCCTTCCGCCAGACAGGCGCGCGACTTGATGCCCAGGGCCACGTAGAGGTTGATGTGCGATTTGTTATTCTCGGCCAGCGTGGTTTCCCTGGCCTTTTCGAGCAGTTCGATGGCACGGTCGATGTCCTGGTCGATACGGCCGTAGACCGTGCGCAGCGATTCGCGGGGCTGTCCGCCCGTGTCGATCGACGTGCCGGTGGTGTAAACCGGTACGCAGGGCTCGTTCCAGCGCGAAGCGCCCGTCAGGGAGTTGTAGGGGGCGCGGGAGAACCACGTCGCCAGGTTCAGGTAGCAGAGCGCCCGGATGGCGTAGGCCTGTCCTGCGACGTAGGCCACGTCGGCCTCCGTTCCGGCCATTTCCGGCTCGGCGTCGATGATGTAGTTTACATTGGCGATCCATTTGTAGTTGGCGTACCAGACGTCGTACGACCGGAAGGCCGACGAAGTGTAGTTGCTCTTGACGTTGTAGCAGTGGTCGCCCCAGAACCAGCCGTTGCCCTGCGACTGCATGATCAGGTCGTCGGCCATGCAGTCGAGCGCCAGGTTGTAGGCCGCGATGCCGAAGCACTGGTGGGTGTTTGCGGTCGTGGACCATCCGGCCGTCCACATCGAGCGGTAGACGCCGTTGACCGAAGTGATGGCCGTGGATGCCGATTTGAGCAGTTCCTTGCCCGAACCCGAGTCGGTCGGGGAGAAATCGAGCATCGAGTCGCTGCACGAGGGGGCTGATAAGCCGATCAGTGCGATGATAAGATATATTGCTTTTTTCATAGTTGTTTTCTCCCGTGGTTAAAAGTTCAGGTCGATACCGAATGCGATCACGCGCGACGGGGTGTAGCTGTAAGCCACCGATCCCGTGAAGTTATACTGCGGGTCCATGCCGTCCATGTGGTTGAACATGGCGATGTTGTCCAGCGTGGCGTAGATGCGCAGCGACTCGATGTCGATCTTCTTGAGCCAGCGCTTGGGAAGCGTGTAGCCGACGGTGATGTTCTTGATGGCGAAGTACGAGGCGTCGATCAGCGAGTTGCTGGTCGTGGCGTACGAGCCGCCCACTTCGAGCATCGGCACGTCGGTCTTGTCGCCCGGCTTCTGCCAGCGGCGTTTGGCGTTTTTGTGCCAGTTGTTGCCGGCGTACTGCACGTACATCGAGCCGTTGTAGAGTCCGTCGTAAACCCATCCGCCGATCGAATAGGTCGTCAGGAACGAGACGTCGATGTTCTTCAGGATCGTGAACGTCGAACCGATGCTGCCGAAGAGTTTCGGCTCGCGGCTTTCGTGGTAGTATTTGCTCAAGGTGGCCATCGCCACGTTGTCGGTGATGTACTCGTCGCAGCGCGTGTTCACCAGCGCCCCCTCGTCGTTGACCGTCTGGGTCCAGTAGGCGTAGTAGAGCTGCTTGCCCGTGGCGGGGTCCACGCCGGCCGTTTTCGGCAGGTAGAAGGTGTAGATCGGCCGCCCCACCTCGATGACGCGGATGCCCGACGTGATGACATCCTGGCCGCCCGTGAGCGAGAGCACCTTGTTGCGGTTGAACGAACCCATCAGCGTCGCGTCCCAGCGGAAGTCGCGCTTGTCGAGGATCGTTCCGCGCAGCGAGACCTCGAGCCCCTGGTTGCGCAGCGAGCCGACGTTGTCGTTGAAGCCCGTGAATCCGGTCGAGATCGGCAGCGGACTGTTGAGCAGCATGTCGCGCGTTTTGCGGTTGTAGTACTCGACCGAAACGCCCAGTCGGCCGCCGAACATCGTGGCTTCGATGCCGGCGTTGAGGTTGCCGTTCTTCTCCCAGGTCACCTTCCTGTTTTCGAGCTTGTCGACGAAGGCGCCCGCATCGGTGGCGTTGGGCCACGTGTAGTCGTAGAGACCCTGCCATGCGTAATAGGTTCCCAGGTTGTCGTTGCCCTGTACGCCGTATGAAACCTTCAGCGTGAGGTTGTCGAGCCACTGGCGGGTGTTCTCCATGAACTGCTCTTCGGAGATGCGCCACGAGGCGCCCACCGACCAGAAATGGCCCCAGCGGTCGCTGGGATGGAAGCGCGACGAACCGTCCGTTCGCCAGCTGGCGTCGATGTAGTAACGGCTCTTGAAGCCGTAGTTGATGCGCGCGAGGTAGGACTCCACGCCGTAGTTGTGCGAATAGCTGTTGTTGTCGGTGGTCGTCACGGCGGGTCCCAACTCGTCGATCCCGCCGACGATGCCGGTTTTTTCGCCGAGGGCGTAGTTGTACTTGTAGCGGTAGTACTCATGGCCGGCCAGCAGGTTGAGGGAGTGGTCGCCGAACGTGCGGTCGTAGGTCAGCAGCTGGTTGAACGTGTAGCTCAGCGTGCGGGTGTTGGTCTTGCTGAGGCGTCCGCCCTGCTGGGCCGCGTTGCCGTGCTCCTTGTCGTAGACCAGCGTGCGCTGGTAGTCGGTGTAGTCCGTACCGAAGTTCATCGTGAGTTTCAGTCCGTAGAGCCGGGCCTCCTCCCTGACCGTCCCGAAGGTGATGTAGCTGCGCGCCGAAAGCGAGTTGCGGGTGTAGTAGGCCTTGTTGTTGTAAAGTTCGGCCTTCGAGTTGAAGCCCTGGGCCGAGGGGCGGTTGGCGTAGCCGTTGTCATCCTCCGATCCGTATTCGTATTGCAGCCGCCCGTCGGCGTCGCGCACGTTGTTGCCGGCCATGTCCTTCAGGTAGACGGGATAGACCGGGGCCATGAACTGCGCCGTGTACCAGACGTTCGACGTGCTTGCGTCCTCGAAACTCTGGTAGCTCGATTCGCTGTGGGCGAAGTTGGCGTTCATGCCGATCTTGAGCCAGCTCTTGGCCTGCGAATCGGCGCCCACGCGGCCCGTGTAGCGGGAGAAGTCGGTGTTCTGGAGAATGCCGTCTTCCATGTAGTATCCCAGCGATGCGACGTAGTTGGCGCGTTCCGAACCGCCGTTCACCGAGACGATGTGTTCGGTGCGTATGGCCGAATTGTCGCTGATTTCGTCCAGCCAGTTCTCGTTCCATGCAGCTTTGGCATCCGAACGGATCTTGCCCGTCGACTGGTCGATCAGCGTCTCCCACGTGTAGTTCTTGTACGGGTTGTAGTATTCGGGATTCTTCAGTCCGCCGATCTGCTGGCCGAGGTTGGCGGCGGCGTAGCGGCTCGCGCCCTCGAAATCCATGCCCGTGCCGTATTGGGCGCTGTTGCGCAGCGCTTCGTAGCTCATCTCGACGTAATCTTTCATGTCGACCAGGTCGTAGCGGGGGATGGCGCGCGAGGCGATTCCGACGTTGCCCTTGTACGAAATGCGGATTTTGTCCTTCTTGCCCTTCTTGGTCGTGATGACGATGACGCCGTTGGCTCCGCGGGCGCCGTAGAGCGCACCTGCCGATGCGTCCTTGAGCACGGTCATCGTCTCGATGTCCGCGGGGTTGATCGCGCTGAGCGACCCGTCGAAGGGGATGCCGTCGACCACGTATAGCGGTGTCGCCGAGGCGTTCACCGACCCGATGCCGCGGATGATGACCGATGCCGCCTCGCCCGGCTGGCCGCCGCCGGAGGCGACCTGCACGCCGGCTACGGTTCCTTCGAACGATTTGGTGACGTTGCCCACGACGCGCTTCTGGAGTTCGCCGCCTTTGACGACGGCGGCCGAACCGGTGAACGACTCCTTCTTGGCCGTACCGTAGGCCACGACCATCACGCCTTCGATCTCGGCGGTGTCCTCCCGGAGCGTGACGTCGATGCGGGTCTTGTTGCCGACAGGGATTTTCTCGGTCTTGTAGCCCAGGTAGGAGACGACGAGCGTGGCGTTGGCCGGGACGTTCGTCAGGGTGTAGTCTCCGTCGACGTTCGTCGTGATGCCCTGCGTAGTGCCCTCCACGAGAACGTTCGCGCCGATGATGGCTTCGCCGTTGGCTCCGGTGACTTTGCCGCTGACGGCGACGTTCTGCGCCCAGGAGGCCGTCGTCCATGCCAGCGACAGGATGCACCAGAGAATTGCTGCTATCTTGTTCATAGATGTACTCTTATTTGATGTTGTGCGTGTTGTGAATGATGGTCCAGAGGTCGCCTTCGGGTTTCGCTCCGGCGGGCAGCTGGACGCTCTCCATCGGGTAGATGAACTTCTCGGGGTTGGCGATGGGTTTCCCGGCGGGCGACCGGAGCGGTTCGTCCGTTCGGGTTGCGGCCTGCGCCTTCGCCCGGGCGGCGTCCGGAGCCGCGCTGGTGGTCGCCGAACCCCATTTGGTGACTTTGTCGCCGACCGTGTTGGTCGCCGTCGCCATGAAGACGTACGTGGTTTCGGGCGTTACGCCGCTCTCCCCGGTGAAGAGGATGGCAAAGCCGTTTCCGTTGATGTAGGGGAGGTACTCCTCCTTGAGGTCGTGTCCGAACTCTTCGATCACGGCCGGATAGTTGTCCGTGCTGACGTTCGCCAGGGCGCTCTGTTTGAAAATCGCGTAACGCACCGTTGCGATGTCGATGCCCTTCATGACGCCGGCCACGGTGTTGTGCGTCGGGCCGTAGTTGGCGTTGGTCGAGGCTGCGGCTGCGAACCACGCGGCTGCGGCCGTGCTGGTCTTCGTGGTGACGGAGTTGACGCAGACCGTTTCGGCGCCGCTCGACGAGGTGGCCAGCGTGAGCAGCGTGTAGGACGTGCCGGCGCTGACTCCTTCCGTAAGTCCGTTGTAACCGTCGGCGCTGTTTACCGTCGCCGAGAGCAGCGCGGGGTTGAACTGGACTCCGTAATTGGGGTCTTTCAGGAATGCGGCGATGGCCTGTCGGTCGTAGGGATCGGAGAAGACCTGATTGAAGAGCTTGGTCGTCAGCGTACGGTAACGGACGTCCGTCACGTCGTCTCCCTTCCAGTGGGTCCACACGGAGTTGGTCCAGCCGTAACCCGTCAGGGCGAGGTAGGCGTTGGTGATGTAGAACCGCTGCGTGAACCAGTCGCTGCCGCCGTAGTTCGGACCGGCGGAGTAGCCGTCGGCCGTGGTCTTGAACTGCGTGGAGGAGAGGTTCGAGGTGATGTTGCCCCGCAGGTCCATGCCGAAGGCGAAGATCACGTAGCTCAACTCGGGGGTGAGTCCCGTCATCTGGAGGCTCTGGGTTCCCGACTTGAGCATCGAGGCCATGGCCAGCTGGAGGCTGATGCCCTGCTTTTTGGCGTATTCGACGATATAGGTCTGGAAGGCGGTCATCAGCTCTTCGGGCGAATACTTGGCGAAGGTCGTGGCCGGGAGAATCTCATAATAGTAGGTTTCGTCGCTGGAGGCGTAGATGTCGAACGCCACGGCGTCGGAGATGATCGTCGTCGGGGCGATGACCAGCGGCGGAACGTCGGCGTCCGAGGTGACGAACGAGAGCTGTGCGGCTTCCGAGTTGGTGAAGCGCGTGGCGTCGGACGTCATGGCGCGCACCGAGAAGGAGTAGGTGCGGCCCTTGTCGAGTTTCGACAGGATGACCGTACGGTTTCGGGTGGTCGACACCTCCCCGCCGTCGACCGAGAACTCGTAGAGTTCCGCTTCGGGCACTTCGGTCCAGGAGATGACGGTTTTCGACGCATAGGCGCTGCCGAGCGTGATCTTCGGCTGGGGAAGCTGCTCCAGGTCGTCGGTCAGCACGTGGATGTAGGTGAAGGGGGATTCGGTGTATTCGGCCGGGTCCCGGGGGCAGGCCTTGACCGCCACGACATACTCTTTCTGCCGTTCCAGACTGTTGAATTCCAGCCGGCAGTCGGTCGTCGAGGTCTCGCTCCCGCCGTCGAACGTGTAGACGTAGGACCCTGCGTCGTCGACGGCTTCCCAGCGGAGGGTGAATCCGGTGGTCGTCAGGTCGCTGACGATGATCTGCGGCTGTGCGACGGGCTGCAAGCCGGAGCCGGTCTCCGCCGCGTCGTCGTCCGACGAGCAGGCGCACAGTCCCGCGAGGGCCGCCGCCGCGAATGCCGCGTATTTATAAAAGGTTTTCATAGGTTTGATTCTCTTTTGCGTTAGTGAATGTGTCATTCGACGGTTACCTCGATCGGTTTGCGAATGGCCGCGCCGTCCGAGACGATGATCGTCGTCCGGCCTTTCTTGAGGCCGGTGAGCTTCATCACTCCGCCCCGAAGTTCGATCTTCACGAGGTCGGGAACGGAAACGGTGTACCCCAGGACATTGGTGGCGGTGAAGTGGTTGCCCAGGTCGATGCTGACGGTGTCGCCCACGCCGACCCGCTGCGCCGGGATGCCGTCGATCTTGGCGATGTTCCGCAGCAGCTTGTAGGTGTCGAGGCTGCCGATGCCCATGTTGCCCAGATACTGCTGGTATTTGCCGGTGCAGTAGCGGTCGACGGACTGGGTACTGCTCAACAGCGCCTGCCGGAGCATTTCGCCCGTAAGGCCCTTGCGTTTTTCTGCGCCGTAGTAATAGCTGACGGCCAGCGCGCAGGCTCCCGATACGTGGGGGCAGGCCATCGAGGTCCCCTGGCTGCCTTCGTAGCCCGAAGAGCCGTCGGCGGCCACGCTCGTGCTGTAAACGCCGCCGTAGGCGTTGCTCAGCATCTGGTCGCCGCCCGGGGCCGAGATCTGGACCCATGTGCCGTAGTTGGTGTAGTAGGCCGGGGCGCCCGTGAACGCGGTTGCGCCCACGCTGATCGCGTTGGCGTCGGCGGCGGGATAGCAGACCTCGCTCGAAGCGTCGTTGCCCGCGGCGAAGAGGACGATGCCGCCGGCCATCGGGCCTGTCTGGTTGCCGTTTTCGTCCAGTCCCGCATATTTGTTGAAGTACTCCATGGCACGCGAGAGCGCCGAGTAGGAACCGCGTGTCCAGTCGGTCACGGAGATGGTTCCGGCGGTGTATCCCCAGCTGTTCTGGCAGATCACGGCGCCGTTGTCGGCGGCGTACTTGATGGCGCGGATCTGTCCGGCCAGTCCGGCGCCCGACGATCCGGACTCCGACTTGCCGAGAATCTCGCACGACATGATCTTCACGCCGTCGCCCCTGCCCGAGCCGCCTGCGATGCCGCAGACGCCCACGCCGTTGTTGTTCACGGCGGCGATCGTGCCGGCGACGTGCGTGCCGTGCATCAGTTCGGCCGAGAAATCCAGTTCGCCGGTCTCCTTGGTGAAGTTGTAGCCGTAAATGTCGTCCACATAGCCGTTGCCGTCGTCGTCGACGCCCGGCGTGCCGTTCAGTTCGGCCTCGTTGACCCACATGTTGGCGGCCAGGTCTTCGTGGTCGTATTTGACGCCCTGGTCCACGACGGCGACGATCACGTCGGAATTGCCCGTCGAGAGCTGCCAGGCGGCGTATACGTTGGCGTCGGCGCCCAGCTGGCTCGTCTGCGCGAAGATGTTTCCCGTGTTGTTGTAGTGCCATTGCATCTGCTGCGAGCGTTCGCTCTCGTTGAACGGGAAGGGGACGTTGCGCACCTCGTCTGCGATGGCGCGGGTGACGCTCTGCGCCCCGGCGGCGGGAGATGCCGCGCGGCGGTGGTCCGAAGTTTCGGCGGCCAGCGAGTATTCGATGATTTCGATGTCCTTGCACGAGGAGAGCAGGCTGGCCATCTCGCTCGTCGGGACCGACGGGTCGTATTTGGCGTAATACCAGAGGTGCAGGCCTTCCCTGCGGGTGCGTTCTTCGAAACGCCCGCCGTCCGGGAAGAGCCGTTCGAAACGTACGGTGTTCACCGTGTTGAGGATGCGGTCGATCTCGTCGATGCCGCTGCCTTTCGAAACGCCCTGCGCGCGGCTCTTTTCCACGATGCCGGAGGCCTCGGTCTTCAGTTTGAGGACGATCTCGCCGCCGATGGCCGCCGGGGAGGCGTTGACGATGACGGGACCCGCGGTCTCTTCGCCGCCGCTCTGCGTGTCGTCCTTGGCGCACGATGCCGCCGCGAGGACGGTTGCCGCCAGGAGAAGCGATTTGAATGGATATTTCATAGACGATCAGTTTTTAGTGTTATTCCCGGATGCAGCGTATCTGTGCGGAACTGTCGTGCTCGCCGAGCCTGTAATTGCACCAGTTGGGGTTGAAGTTCACGAAGTAGGCCGATGACTTCGTCGCGTCGGGAGTCGCCTGGGCGGTCCAGTAGAATGCCATGCCGCCCGTGTAGTTGCAGATGCTCACCGAGATGTAGTCCGTGTAGTAGATGTTGCCGGCCATCGGGTAGTAGTCGCCGGTGTTTTTCCAGCGGCGCCCGCAGTCTTCGTAGGCGTTCCAGTCCCATTTGACGCTGACGCCGGTTTCGTCGTAATCCGCCGCGGCGCCGCCGTTGGTGATCGAGTTGTTTCCGGCGGGAATGCCCCAGAGATCGGGTCCCGGGACCTTGTAGCCCGGAGGGCAGGGGTCGAAAATGGTCTTCTCGGGACCCCACAGCCCCGGATGCGTGGCCTTCGGGTCTGTTCCCGTGCAGTACCAGTCGGCGTGGCCGTTGTACGGCGATTGCAGGTAGGTCATCGGGTTCAGGATCGAATTGGGAATGTTGGCCGGCGGCGTGGCGAGCACGGCGGCCTGCGCGTTGTAGACCCATGTTCCCGTTCCGTCGCCGATCGCGGTGTTCGGTTCGTTGTAGGCCGGGACGTTGTTGCCGTCGGTATCCGCGTGGTAGGGCGATCGCGAAGGCGTGAAGGGGTCCTTGCGGCCCCACTCGTAGAACATGCCTCGGTTGCCCACGTCCATCGGGGTGTTGTTCAGCGCTCCGAGGTTGCGGTCCATGATCACGGCGGCGACTTTGCCTTCCGAGTCGATGTGGTCGTGCGCCGTGATTTCGTCGTTGCAGACCCAGATGTGCCAGCTCCAGACGATGTTGCCCTTGATGTCCTTCACGGCGATCACGGCGTTGCCCTCCGAACGCCCCGTCGAGAAGGTCACGTAGCCGCCCCGGTAGATTGGCGCGCCGTCGATGATTTCGCGCGACATGGTCTTGTCGCCGTCGTGGCGCGATTCCCAGAGCAGTTCGGCGAAGGCGCCGTCCTCGATGGCGAGTCCGTAGTTGGCGATGTAGTCGCTGACTCCGTCGCCGCCGCCGTTGCCCTTGACCGATGCGTCGAATTTGTAGACGCCGCCGGTCCGGGCGATGTAGCAGTTGGCCGTGCCTTCGGCGCTCAGGTTGACGCTCCGTTCGGCGCGCTGTACGAGTGCGACCTCCTGCGAAACGGTCTCCCCGTTCTTCTCGGCGCTGACCGTGAGTTTGCCCGTCAGGGTTTCGGCTCCGGCGTTGATCAGGGTCTCGACCAGCAGGGCGTTGCCGTCCTGCCGGGCGACGGTGAACCAGTCGCCTTCGGCGGCGTAGTCCCAGCCGTCGGCGTTCGTCGCCACGGTGATCACGGCGTTGCCTCCGTCGGCGTTGAAGATCACTTTTTGGCTCGACACCTCCACGTAGGCCTTGCTTTCGCCCTCCTCCGGCCATATCCGGGTGGTTTCGGTGCAGGCTGCCAGCAGTGCGGCCGACAGCACTGCGATGCTGCATATTATCGTATTTTTCATGTTCGGGATCGTTTTGTGTTCGTCTATTCCTTCCACGTGGTGGGGATCTTGTCGTAGTCCGAGAGTTTCGTACATCCCGCGAAACTGCTCTTGGCGGCGGTGATCGCGGTGAGTCCCGAGGCGGCGGCATTCTCCGCCGTGCGGTCGTACAGGTGGTATTTCACACCGTCGACGACCGTGTAGGGCGATTCGCCTTCGAGCGACGCGCAGCCCTGGAAGGTCGAAGTCAGCGTCTTGAGCTTCACGGCTTCGTCGAACAGGCTCACCGGAACGCTCCTGAGCATCCCGCAATCGCGGAAGAGATTCGCGACGCTGGTCAGTTTGACGGGGCTGACCAGCATGTTCTTGCCGACCTCTTCGAGCGACGTACAACCGTCGAAGACCGAATTGAACATGGTGGCCGAAGCGCAGTTGAACACCTCCGACCCGACGCGGACCAGTCCCGTGCAGTCGGCGAACAGGCTGGTGTAGGTTGAAATCTGCGTGGTTTTCAGCAGCCCGTCGGGGATCTCCCGGAGTGAGGTACAGTTGAGGAATGCCTTCTGGAAATTGAGCGACGTGCCGTTCAGTCCCGTGAAGGCGTCCGGCGCGATGCTTTCGATTCCCGGCGTGGGTGAGGCGATGTTTTCCATTACCTCTTCGCCGACCAATACGGAGTTTATGGAATTCAGCATCAAAAAATGTGGTTGCCTGACAGATTGGCTGCACCAGATGGATGTAGGCCAGCAG
>OHAI01000491.1_pt1 | contig 31367 bp, 25 predicted proteins | sample 1577091 | NCBI WGS metagenome assembly OHAI01 (sample SAMEA3541548, study PRJEB24748) | human gut metagenome | biome: human gut; feature: human-associated habitat; material: faeces | place: China | collected 2012
ATACGCTGCCCAGAAGGTGTTATGGGACCAATTCAGGGAGAATCAGGGGAGCCTGGCCCTGAAACTGGATTTCCAGAAGCCGGAGGATTATATAAGCATTGTGTATTATTATATCAGCGAGATTTAAAGCGCTGAGCCAGGAAGGGAAAATGATAAAAAACCAGCCGGAACAGGCTGGTTTTTTATTTGTTCTCAGAATACCGCATAGGAGCGGGGATCAGAGGGAAACCCTACACTATAACATCAGGGATGAAACCTGTGGTATAAAAGAATAGGAGGTGCATCTTTATGAATACATACAGGACAGTGGATCTGGCAAGGATGTTCGGCATTCATGTGAACACCGTACGTCTGTATGAAAGGTACGGCCTGATTCCGAAAGCAGAGAGGACGCAGAGCGGCTACAGGATTTTTACGGAGCTTCATGTGGAGCAGTTTAAGCTGGCAAGGGCGGCCTTGCGGGTGGAGGTTCTGCAAAATGGACTGAGAAAGCAGGCAGTAACTATCGTTAAAACTTCTGCGTCAGGGGATTTTGAGACGGCATTGAAGCTGACAAAACGTTACAGTGACCAGGTGGATCAGGAAATAAAACATGCAGAGGAGGCTGTCAGGATATGCAGGAGGATGCTTGCAGGCATTAAGGAACCGTGTTCCAGAAAAGACAGGGAACAGACCATGTATACAAGAAAGGAAGCAGCCGGTATCCTGGGTGTCACCATTGACACGCTCAGGAATTGGGAACTAAACGGCCTGTTTTCCGTCAGGCGGATGGCCAACGGCTACCGGGTCTATACGGAGGAGGATATGCAGCGGCTGACCATCATACGCTCCCTCCGGTGCGCCAACTATTCCCTTTCGTCCATTCTGCGGATGCTAAACGCCTTATCCAGAAATCCGTCCGCCGATATCCGGAAAATTATTGATACACCCGGAGAGGACGACGATATTATCACTGCCTGTGATAAGCTTCTCACTTCCCTGGCAGAGGCGAAAGAGAATGCAGGGTACGTGGAGTCGCAGATTGGGAAGCTGATAGAGATGAACCGCCGGAACAGCTGTGAAAGACAGTTATAGCATATACCGATACACAGTGAACTAGGAGGCAGGAAGATGACAAATCGGGAAGAACAGAGGAAAGGCAGGGAAACAGCAGTGAACGCACAAGCTGCACTCCGGGAAAAGGCGGTGACAGTCACAGGGCTGAGCAAGTCCTATTCCGGAAAAAAAGTGATAGAGAACCTGAACCTTACGATCCGGACGGGCCAGATATATGGACTGCTGGGAGCCAACGGTGCGGGAAAGAGCACGGCCGTGGAATGTATACTGGGGACCAGAAGGGCTGATTCGGGAGAAGTGCGGATACTGGGAATGGACCCGGTGACAGAGCGCAGACATCTGTTTGAGCAGGTGGGGGTGCAGTTTCAGGAGGCAAGTTATCCGGACCGCATTAAGGTGCGGGAGCTCTGTGAGGAGACTGCCTGCCTGTATGAGAAAACAGCGGATTACAGGGATTTGCTGCGGCAGTTTAAGCTGGAGGATAAGGCGGATTCCATGTTAAGCCAGCTGTCGGGCGGGCAGAAGCAGAGGCTTTTTATTATACTGGCGCTCATACCAGGTCCCAAGGTGGTGTTTTTAGATGAACTGACAACAGGGCTGGATACAAAATCCCGCAGGGAGGTCTGGAAATGCCTTTTGGAAATGAAGGATAAGGGCCTTTCTATATGTCTTGTATCCCATTTCATGGATGAGGTGGAAATGCTCTGCGATCAAATCGGTATCCTGAGGGATGGAATGTTTGTCTTTGAAGGAACCGTAAAGGAGGCGGTGGATAACAGCCCTTACAGTAACCTGGAGGATGCGTATTTGTGGTGGACACAGGAGGAAGAAAACAGATGAAACGGTTTTATACCATACTGAAAACAGAACTTAAGTTATCTATCAGGGGCATGGATATGATTATCTTTGCCATCTGCATGCCTCTGGTGGTCATATCCCTGCTGGGAATTATTTTCGGCAGCCGGCCCGCTTATCCGGGGGCAGGCTATACATTTCTGGAACAGTCCTTTGGGGCAGTTTCTGCCATAGCGGTCTGTGCGGGCGGTGTTATGGGACTTCCTCTGGTGATTTCGGAATACAGGCAGAAGAAGATACTTAAGCGGTACCAGGTAACGCCGGCCAGTCCGGCCCTCCTTCTGTGCCGAAGCGGCTTGGACGGTGCTTCATGCGGTGGCTGGAGGATATGACGGTTATCTTCGCTGGGCAGTAAACAGCTGGCCGATGGATCCGCTGCGTGATTCACGTTTTCGTACGTGGGCAGCCGGTGATACGTACAGTATCTATCCTGGTCCGCGTAGTAGTATCCGTTTCGAGCGTCTGGTGGAAGGTTTGCAGGGTTGTGAGAAAATCCATATCCTTCGGGAAGAACTGGCAGCCAAGGGAGCAAACGGAAAGTTGAAGAAGCTGAATGCCAAACTGTCGGAATTTACACCGGAAGGTTGGATAAAGACGAATAAGAAGTCTCCTGCTAAAATGGTAAGTGAAATGAATGCATTGCTCAATGAGATGTAAAAGATGCATCTGCAGGAAATAAAAAAGTCCGGTCGCAATGGCCGGACTTTTTAGTATGATAAAATCAAATGAGTATTTATTTCTTTGTACTTGGAGTATAACGTGCGTTCAAGCCGTCAACGATTTCCTGTGTAATATCCAGTGACTTGTCTGCAAACAACAGGTTGTCCAACTGTGTGTTGCTGATGATCAGGCTGTAGCCTTTTTTCTGGTTGTATACTTTCAAGAATGAGTTGATAGAATCGCGAAGCTGCAAGCTGTTCTTCTGGTTTTCAGCCTGGAGGTCAGCATAAAGCTTTTCCTGCAACTGCTGCAAGTCACGCTGTTTCTGCAACAGACGTGCGTTTTCCTGTTCTGCACGTTCGCGGCTGGCAAAACCGTTGTTTTCCAGTTTACGCTGGAATTCTCTCATTTCGCCGTCCAGTTCTTTTGCTTTTTCATTCAATGTCGTACGGATGTTTTCTTCCTTCTGAATCATCAGTTCGTTCAGGTCATTCCAGTAGCGATATTTAGTGAGCAGCGAATCAACTTCTACGTAGGCAATCTTCATATTTGTACCTGCTACTGCCGGAGCAGAAGCTTCAGTAGAAGTTCCCTTGTTGTCTGTGCATTGTGCAAACAGGAATACTACGGCAAGAGCCAGGAGTCCTTTCAAAACATTCATTTTTTTCATAATGATATTGATATCGTTTTTTAGTTAATTATTAGCTTCATTGTTCTGTTGCTGCCGACTGTCTTTCAGGAATGGCGTGAGGATTGATGCACTGGGCTTCACGGTCTTGCGATTGCACGCATCCGATGCCTCTTTTCCGCATGGCCTTGCTTCCGCTGACGTGTGTGTTAGGGAAGCGTCCATTCTTCTTGAAAAGTATTTTCACCGATAATAGCGCTATGCAGATAGCAACTATTAACAAAGTTATCAGGAGAGTCTTGAGCATTTCTATTAATTTTGTGGTGCAAAGATATAGTTTTTGTCACGATTCCTCAGGGTTTTGTCTTTAAAAAAGCCTTTTATGTGAGGAAAAACGCTGTATTTAACTTTTGTTTGCATCTAATTTTTAATCGTTTATTGAAATACTTTTATGGAAAAGAAAGATTTGAAGCCGGCATCGGTTTTTCATTATTTTGAAGAAATCTGCCGTGTGCCGCGTCCTTCCAAGAAGGAAGAAAAAATCAGGAATTATCTGGTGGACTTTGCAAAAGCCCATGCGCTGGAATATAAAGTGGATGAGGCTGGAAATGTCTTGATTAGCAAACCGGCTACCGCTGGTATGGAAAATCTGAAAAAAGTGGTGTTGCAGTCGCACATGGACATGGTATGCGAGAAAAATAACCAGACAGTACATAATTTTGAAACAGACCCGATTGAAACTTACATTGACGGGGAATGGTTGAAAGCGAAAGGTACCACACTGGGGGCTGACAACGGTATCGGTATGGCGACTGAACTGGCTGTACTGGCTGCAGATGATATTCAGCACGGACCGCTGGAGTGCTTGTTCACCGTAGATGAGGAAACGGGACTGACCGGCGCATTTGCCTTGAAAGAAGGTTTCATGAGCGGCGATATTCTGATAAACCTGGATTCGGAAGATGAAGGTGAATTGTTTATCGGCTGTGCCGGAGGTGCTGGTACCACAGCTGAATTCCCTTGCCCTATGACAGCAGCTCCTGAAGGTTATTTCTTCTTCCGTGTGGCAGTTAAAGGATTGACCGGCGGACATTCTGGTGACGACATCAATAAGAACCGTGCCAATGCCAACAAGTTGCTCGACCGTTTCCTGGTAATCTTGATGAAGCAGTATGATTTGCGTCTGAGCCACATTGACGGAGGTAACTTGCACAATGCTATTCCGAGAGAAGCGCATGCCGTTTGTGCCGTACCGATGGCTGATAAAGAAAATGTACGGGTGGCATTGAATATATTCCTTGCTGAGGTAGAGAATGAATTTGCAGTGACGGAACCGAATCTGACCATGGAACTGGAGTCGGAAACTCCTTGTGCGGAGGTGATGGAGAAAGAAGCCATGGCACGCTTCCTGCATTCACTGTATGCCGTGCATCACGGAGTGTATGCCATGAGTCAGGATATGGAAGGCTTGGTGGAGACTTCTTCTAACTTGGCTTCGGTGAAGATGCGTGACGGCAAGATTGTGGTAGTGACCAGTCAGCGTAGTTCTATCCTTTCTTCTCGCAAGGATATGTCGCAGATGGTACGTTCAGCATTCGAGTTGGGTGGAGCTACTTGTGTGACCGGTGACGGTTATCCGGGATGGAAACCGAATCCCTCGTCTGCTATTCTGAAGGTGGCTGTAGAAAGCTACAAACGTTTGTTTGGAGTGGAACCGAAAGTGAAAGCGATTCATGCCGGACTGGAATGTGGATTGTTCCTGGAGAAATATCCGTCATTGGATATGGTTTCTTTCGGACCGACGCTGCGTGGCGTGCACTCACCGGATGAACGCATGCTGATTCCTACGGTGGACAAGTTCTGGCGTCATCTGCTGGATGTGCTGGTAAATATTCCGGCTCGTTCATGAAAAAATTAATTTATAGCTTGCTATGGGCTGTGTGCGGCATGAGTGCCGCACCGGCTCAGGCACAGCATGCGTTCCGGGTGATGGAGTACAACGTGGAAAATTTGTTTGACTGCCGTCACGATTCTTTAAAGCAGGATACAGAGTTTTTGCCGGGGAGTGTACGGAACTGGACATATAGTCGCTTTCAGGATAAGGTGAACAAGATTGGAAAGGTCATACTGGCAGCAGGAAAGGAGCAGGTGCCCGATTTGGTGGGCTTGTGTGAGGTGGAAAATGACTATTGCCTGAAAAGTTTGACCCGTTATTCTCCGCTTCGTGAGGCAGGTTATAAGTATGTCATGACCAGCTCGCCCGATGAGCGTGGCATCGATGTGGCTCTGTTGTATCAGCCAGTCTCGTTCCGGTTGCTCGCTTCACAGAAAATTCGTATCCCGTCAGATTCATTGGGTATGCGTCCTACGCGGGATGTGCTGTATGTATCGGGACGTGTGGTAAGCGGAGATACGCTGGATGTCTTTGTCTGTCATCTTCCCTCGCGTGTGGGAGGTGCAAAGAAAACAGATCCCTATCGTTTGTGGGTGGCCCGCAGAATCCGTCAGGCTGCTGATTCGGTCATGGCTGAACGGCATCGGCTGTCTGCTTGTCGAAGATACCGTGTTCCTTGAAAGCTTCGAAGGCATCGTTGTCCAAAACATTGGCCCAGAGATAGCTGTAGTAGCCTGCAGCATAACCGCCGATGATGTGGTTGAAGTATGTGGTACGGTAGCGGGGAGCTATTTCCGGAATCAACCCCAGTTGGTCCATCGCTTCTTTTTCGTATGCAACGACATCAAGGCCTTCGGTATCAGTCAGGTTATGCAGGTTCATGTCGAGGATGGCGGCGGCCAGCAACTCGGTAGTCATGAAACCCTGGTTGAACGTTTTCTGGTTCAGTATCTTTTCAATCAGGCTGTCGGGAATGACCTCGCCGGTCTTGTAATGCTTGGCATACATTTTCAACACTTCGGGTTCGGTGGCCCAATGCTCGTTGATTTGAGAGGGGAGTTCCACGAAGTCGCGTACGACATTGGTGCCTGAAGTACCTTTATACTGGCATTGGGTCAATAATCCGTGCAGGGCATGGCCGAATTCATGGAACAAAGTTTCCACTTCGTCGATGGTCAGCAGGGAAGGAGTGTCGCCTACGGGCTTGGTGAAGCTGCATACGTTGCATACCAATGGACGTATGCTGCCTTGTTGTTCGCGGTAATTGCTCATCCAGGCACCACCGCTTTTGCCGGGACGGGGGAAGTAATCTACATAGAAGATACCTACTTGTGAGCCGTCTGCGGCTTTCACTTCAAACACTTCTACATCGGGATGATAGACGGGGATACCTTCGAGCTTTGTCAGCGTGATGCCATAGAGCTTATTGGCAACGGCAAAGGCGCCTTCACGTACGTTTTCCAGCTTGAAGTAGGGCTTAATCTCTTCTTCTTCGAGGTTATATTTCTCCTTACAGAGTTTTTCGGTGTAGTACCACCAATCCCATGCTTCCAGTTTCTCTCCTTTGCCTTCCTTGTCCATCAGCTTTTGCAGTTCGGCTGCTTCGGCTTTTGCTTTGGGGAGTGCATAACTCCACAAGTTGTTGAGGAAGTCCATCACGGCGGTGGAATTCTTTGCCATTGTATTGTCCAATACAAAGTTGGAGTAACAGTCGAAACCCAGCAGTTGCGCCTTTTCAAGTCTCAGGCTTACGATGTCGGCAATGATTTTCTTGTTGTCGTTCTTGTCATTGTTATTGCCGCGGTTGATGTAGGCCTTGTACATCTGTTCGCGTAGCGGCCGGTTGGCGGAGTATTGAAGGAAAGGCAAGCGGCTTGCATTATGGAGGGTAAACAGCCATTTGCCTTCCTGTCCGGTGGCACGGGCTTCAGCCATGGCGCTTTCGCGGAACCATTGGGGAAGTCCGGCGAGGTCTTCCTCTTTTCCTACATAAAGCTTGAAGTCGTTGTTTTCGTTCAGGATGTTGTTGCTGAACGTGATTCCGAGTGTGGAAAGCTGCTTGTTGATTTCACGCAGACGGGCTTGCTTGTCGGCCGGAAGATTGGCGCCGGAACGGATAAATTTCTTATGGGTCTTTTCCAGCAGCCTTTGTTGTTCGCGGGTCAGGCCGAGAGCATCTTGCTGGCTGTAGACAGCATCCACTTTCTTGAAAAGCTCCTGGTTGAGGGAGATGTTGTCTTCGTGTTCGGCCAATGTCGGAGCCAGTTTCATGGAAAGGGCTGTCAGTTCATCGGTAGTTTCGGCCTCCGTCAGGTTGAAAAATACACCGCCTACACGGTCCAGGGTGGGAGAGCTGTTGTCGAGGGCAACAATGACATTTTCGAAAGTAGGGGCTTCCGTATTGTCAATGATGGCTTGGATATTGGCGTTCTGCTCTTCTATACCTTTCTGGAATGCGGGTTCATAGTGCTCCAACTTGATTTTATCGAATGGAGGCACGCCATTGGGTGTTTGAAACTCAGTAAGGAACGGATTGCTTTCCGTCTGGGTGGCACAGGAGTACATCATACAACTTGCTGCTAAAATTAGAATACATTTTTTGAACATTGTTTTCTAAGTATTAAATGTTTAAGTATTAATTTTCAATATCTCTTAGTGATATAGCACCATATCGGATAGTGGTCTGACTCTTTGATGGAGCGGTCTACTGTACAATTGTAGGCTCTCAGGTTCTTGCTTGTCAGTATGTTGTCTATCCGGAAATAGAATCTGTTCTGGTTGTAGGAGATGCCCAGCCCCCGTCCTGATTGGGTGAATGCGTCGTCCAAATCCTGGGCGATGGTGCGGTGGGCATAGGAGATGGGGGTATCGTTGAAATCGCCGCACACAATAATGTAAGGATGCGGTGAAGCGGCTATTTCATGTGCAATAGTGTCAGCCTGCGGGGCACGGATGGCCGATGCTTCTGCCAGCTTGCGTATGAGCAGGCGTGCGCCGCTTTTCACTTTTTCCTTTTCGGGAGATTTCAGCATGTCTTCGTACACGACTTTATCGGCTTTGGTCAGTTTGTTGGACTCCAGATGATTGTTGATGAGGGTAACCGTGTCTTCCCCAATCTTGATTTCATAGAGTACCGAACCGTTGTATTCGCTGGGATAATCCAATATGCGTGACGAGAGAATCGGAAATTTAGAGTAACATGCTATCTTGTTGGTATGTCCCTTTCCGCTACCCACTGTGTTGATGCGGTGGTATGGATATGCCTTGAGTTCCCGCTCTACGTCTTTTTGCGAAAGATGCTTTGAGGATTGTACTGTGGAATATTCCTGCAGACAGAGGATATCGGCGCCACTTTCCTTCAAATAGGTCAATATCGGGTTTTTGCCATCTTGCTTGGCGGCACCGTCAAATCCCATAATGTTGTAGGAGAGCAGTTTGATACTTGTTTCCGGTAAGTGGTCTGTATGGAAGTTGATGGGCAGATAGGTGCGTATCTGCGAATAGCAGAGCAACATCCCTATCAGGGGCAGCAAAGCCGACCTATAGCGCTGGATGACCAGCCAGAAAATGAGGAAGCCGGCATTTATCATCAGGAACACGGGAAATGTCAGCCCCAGGCACGATTGCACCGGATGTGTGACCGGCTGGATGTGCGGACTATAGGCGGTGAACAGTAATAGGCCCGTAAACAAGGCATTGACCGCTAAAATCAGAAGAGCGACAAAATTACCGAGATGCTTCATTATAATAGTTGAAAATTGAAAGGTGAAAACTGAAAATAAGAGTGGCGGTTATATTCTCATTTCTCATTTTTCATTTTCCGTTTTCCATTGGTTTAACGTTTACTCGCGTCGAACAAGCTTTTCTTTTCCTCTGTAGTAAGGCTTTCGTATCCCGATTTCTTTAATTTGTCGAGAATGCGGTCTATCTCGTCGGATTGGGCTTTTTTCCGTGCGTTGTAATCATAATCTTTTTGTTTGCCAGTACCGTAATGTACTTTCATTTTCGGTTTTCGGGGTTTGAAGCTGACGATGGAAACTAAGGCATCCAGACATTTGTTTATCCATGAGGTCAGGTCGCTACCTTTGCTGAGGCTGGCGGCAAACCATAACCCTGCCAGCGCACCTCCTAAATGTGCGATGTGTCCGCCGGCATTGCTGGAGGTGATGAACAGCAAATCGGTGCCTATAACGATGAGTGCCAGGTATTTCAGCCGGATGGTTCCGAACAGCAGCAGCCTTATCGGATAGTTGGGCTCGCGATAGGCGGTGGCGGCTACAATGGCAAGTACAGAGGCAGAGGCGCCCAGCATGAAAGAATAGTCTGTCATGGGACGGAAATACGGAAAAATGTTATAGGCGGCCATATAGAGCAGACCGCCGCAAATTCCTCCCAGAATGTATACACCCCGCAGATGCTTTGCAGAGAAGAAACTCAGGAACAGTGCACCGAACCAGTAAAGCCACAGCATATTGAAAAGAATGTGCATGAATCCTGCATGCATGAACATATATGTCAGTAGTGACCATGGTTGCAGGATGAAGCGTAGGACTGATGCCGGCAGTTCCAACCATTCGAATACGCCTGCTATGCTCCGGTTGAACAACTGGAACATGACTTCGGTTAGCGTAGTAAGTATGAATACCGCAACATTGATGTAAATCAGTTGGATATAAATGTTCCCCCTACGGAAGGTCTCTTTCAAATCAGTTATAATAGTAGCCATTTCCTCTGTTCTTTTTTCTCCAGTACATAATCAGGATAAAGCCGAATACCATACCACCCAAATGTGCGAAGTGAGCCACATTGTCTCCTGCACTGTTTGCAAATCCGGCATAAAGCTCAATCAGGGCATATCCGATGACAAAATATTTGGCCTTGATGGGAACCGGCAGCGGGAAGATGAACATTTGCTGGTTGGGGAACAACATGCCGAATGCCAGCAGAATGGCGTATACTGCGCCCGAAGCTCCCACGGTAGTCATCATATTGAGATATTCCTTCATCGGGATGATGGCCATGCCGGTATTCACGCTGTCGTAGGCGGAAAGTACTGTCTCATAATGAATATACTGTACCACCTCCTGGATAATTCCGGCTCCTATGCCGCACACCAGATAGTAGAACAGAAATCGTTTTGGCCCCCATACCTGCTCTAAAATACGTCCGAACATCCATACGGCAAACATGTTGAAAAACAGGTGCGCGAATCCGGCGTGCATGAACATATATGTTATCAATTGTGCTGCATTGAAATCTTCGGCAAGGAAAAAATGCAATCCCAGATATTGGGCGAGGTCGATGCCGTAGCTTTGGGCGACAATGGTGCCCAAAAACATCAGCACATTAATGATTAAAAGGTTCTTGGTTACAGTAGGTATAGTATTCATAATCTGTTGTTTCAATTCATTTTACAGTTCAAAAACAGTTGTCTGTTTTTGCATTCTCCGGCAAAAATACGAATAAATTCTGTTCTATAACAGAAAAAGCAGATTCTATTCCTTCTTTTTCGCTGTTTTCCAATATTTTTTTAATGTTTTTATTTGATATTCAGAAATATTGCTCTATTTTTGTGGAGGTTTGTGATGAAAAGTAAAAATATCTTTTGTGTAACATATTAATTAATTTTTAAGCATTATGAATAAGGCGGAACTTATTAGCGCTATGGCAGCGGAGTCTGGTTTGTCAAAGACTGATTCAAAGAAAGCATTGGATGCATTTATCGCGTCAGTCACTAAGGCAATGAAGGCCGGTGATAAAGTATCATTGGTTGGTTTTGGAACTTTCAGTGTGGTGGAAAGAGGAGCGCGTATGGGTATCAACCCCTCTACTAAAAAGCCTATCGAGATTGCTGCAAAGAAAGTTGTTAAATTCAAACCAGGTGCGGAATTGACAGCTGAATAAGAACAGTATACTCAACATACAAAGAGGGGACGTTTTACAAGGAGCGTCCCCTCTTTGTATGTTGAATATCTTGTGAGTCAATAAAAACAAGCCTGCTTGTTTTGTACTGATTTCGGTTTACGCTATCTTTGCACGCAGGAAAATACATTTGAATCATGAATATAGAACAGAAACTGGTATCGTCCGTCATCGGCGGACTGAAAGCGCTTTACGGACAGGATGTTCCTGCCACACAAGTGCAGTTGCAGAAAACCAAGAAAGAATTTGAGGGACACCTCACGCTGGTTGTATTCCCTTTCCTCCGTATGTCCAAGAAAGGACCGGAGCAGACGGCCCAGGAAATCGGTGAATACTTGCAGGCAAACGAGCCTTCGGTTGCAGCATTTAATGTCATCAAGGGCTTCCTGAACCTGACCATTGCCTCCTCTGCGTGGATAGAATTGTTGAATGGCATTCATGCGGACAAGCAGTACGGTATCGTGGCTGCTACTGACAACTCTCCATTGGTGATGATTGAGTATTCTTCTCCCAACACCAACAAACCGCTTCATTTGGGACATGTACGCAATAATCTTTTGGGAAATGCGCTGGCTAATATAGTGGCTGCCAACGGTAATAAGGTAGTAAAGACAAATATTGTCAATGACCGTGGAATTCATATCTGTAAGTCCATGTTGGCATGGCTGAAGTACGGAAATGGTGAAACTCCCGAATCATCCGGCAAGAAGGGAGATCACTTGATTGGCGATTACTATGTTTCCTTCGACAAGCATTATAAAGCGGAAGTGAAGGAGCTGATGGCCAAGTTCCAAAGCGAAGGCATGAATGAGGAAGAAGCCAAAGCCAAGGCGGAAGCTGAATCTCCTTTGATGAAGGAGGCTCGTGAAATGCTGGTAAAGTGGGAGGCCAATGACCCGGAAGTACGTGCGCTCTGGAAGAAAATGAACGACTGGGTGTATGCAGGTTTTGACGAGACTTACCGTATGATGGGTGTAACTTTTGATAAGATATATTACGAATCAAACACGTACCTCGAAGGTAAGGAGAAGGTAATGGAGGGCCTGGAGAAAGGCTTCTTCTACCGGAAAGAAGACGGCTCTGTATGGGCGGACCTCACGGGGGAGGGGTTGGACCACAAGCTGCTGTTGCGTGCGGACGGTACATCCGTCTACATGACGCAGGATATAGGTACTGCCAAACTCCGCTTTGCAGATTATCCCATCGACAAGATGATTTATGTGGTAGGCAACGAACAGAATTACCATTTCCAGGTATTGTCCATCCTGCTCGACAAACTGGGCTTCGAATGGGGTAAAGGGTTGGTGCACTTCTCTTACGGTATGGTGGAACTTCCCGAGGGCAAGATGAAGAGCCGCGAAGGTACAGTAGTTGATGCTGACGACTTGATGGCGGAGATGATTGATACAGCCAAGGAAACCAGCAATGAACTGGGTAAGCTGGATGGTCTGACAAAGGAAGAGGCAGACAATATCGCCCGTATCGTTGGTCTGGGTGCCTTAAAGTACTTCATCCTGAAAGTGGATGCCCGCAAGAACATGACATTCAATCCAAAAGAGTCCATCGACTTTAATGGTAATACGGGACCGTTCATCCAATATACTTATGCACGTATCCAGTCTGTTCTCCGCAAGGCAAAAGAGGCCGGTATCGAAATCCCTGCCCAGTTACCTGCCGGCATTGAACTGAGTGAGAAGGAAGAGGGACTGATACAGATGGTTGCCGACTTTGCCGCTATTGTGAAGCAGGCAGGTGAGGATTACAGTCCGTCCATCATTGCAAACTATACGTATGACCTTGTGAAGGAATATAACCAGTTCTACCATGACTTCAGCATTCTGCGTGAGGAGAACGAAGCAGTGAAGGTATTCCGCCTTGCATTGTCCGAGAATGTAGCCAAGGTGGTACGCTTAGGTATGGGATTGCTGGGAATTGAGGTGCCGGATAGGATGTAAACATTGTACTATAAAAGAATAAGCCCGAGGATACTTCTTCGGGCTTATTTTTTTATAGTGCAATATTTATTCTTGTGGTAGAAATAATAGAAGTTTAAATTATCGTCTCCTTTCTCCCATTTTATACGTGTAGACTAAGTCCTATTTTGTCTTGCTTGTTTTGGCAGTTGCCTTGGCGGTTGTTTTAGTCGTTTTCGTTGCTTTCACCGCCTTTGCAGTCCGCTTAGACTTGCCCGTATCCTTGTCGCTTTGCAGTTTCACAATTTCCAGACAAGCTTGAAGGTTCAGGTCTTGAGGGATGATGTCTTTAGGAATCTTGTAGTTGCTGCCTTTATAAGCGATGTAAGGGCCATAGCGTCCATTCAGGATTTCCAGTTCCGGTTCTTCCTCAAACTTCTTGATATGTTTTTGGGCTTCTGCTTCTTGTTTCTTTTGCAAAAGTTCAATAGCTTCTTCCAGCGTAACAGTCATCGGGTCCATTGTCTTGGGTAACGAGGCATACAAGCCGTTGTTCTGGATATAAGGTCCGAAACGTCCCGCACCTACGACTACATTCTTACCTTCGTACTCTCCGAGGGTACGGGGAAGTTTGAACAGCTCCAGCGCTTCTTCCAGCGTAATGGTCTCGATGGACATTTCTTTTTTTACCTGGGCGAAACGGGGCTTTTCCTCATCTTCGGCAGTACCTATCTGTGCTACTGGGCCGAAACGTCCGATTTTTACGGACACTTGTTTTCCGCTGACGGGGTCTGTTCCCAGAATCCGTTCGCCTGCCTTGTGGGCGGTTTTCGCGGCAAGTGTGTTTTCTACTGAAGGATGGAATTTCTTATAGAATGTTTTCAGAATGGCGGTCCATTGCTTGTCACCTTCAGCTATTTCGTCGAATTGCTTTTCGACGCTCGCAGTGAAGTTGTAGTCAAGGATGTCCGGGAAGTACTCTATCAGGAAGTCATTGACCACAATACCGGTGTCTGTCGGCATCAGTTTTGACTTTTCGGCTCCGGTGATTTCTGTATGGTTGTTGTCCGTTATTTCATTACCCTGCAGGTTGAGCACATTGTAGGTGCGTTCTTCACCCGTTTTTTCTCCTTTTATCACGTATTCGCGTTGCTGGATGGTGGAAATGGTCGGAGCATAGGTAGACGGACGTCCGATACCGAGTTCCTCCAATTTGCGCACAAGGCTTGCTTCCGTGTAGCGGGGAGGGTGTTGGGTGAAACGTTCGGTAGCGGTGATACCTTCATGTTCGAGCTTCTGTCCTTTTTTCAGAGGGGGCAGTAGGCGTGCCTCATCTTCCTGGGTTTCTACGTCATCATCGTATGATTCGCGGTAGACACGGAGGAAGCCGTCGAATTTCACCACTTCGCCGGTTGCAGTGAAAGTCTCCGTCTCGTTGCTGATAGCAATGGTTACGGTTGTCTTTTCCACTTCGGCATCTGCCATCTGCGAGGCGATGGTACGTTTCCAGATGAGGTCGTACAGCTTTCTTTCCTGCGGGGTACCTTCTATCTTGGCATTCTCCATATAGGTGGGGCGGATAGCTTCGTGGGCTTCTTGCGCTCCTTTGGTCTTGGTGGCGAAGTGGCGGTTGTGTACGTAACGTTCGCCCATCAGGTTGGAGATGGTTTCACGGCTGGCGTTGACGGCAAGTTCGGAAAGGTTGACGGAGTCGGTACGCATGTAGGTTATCAATCCGGATTCGTACAGACGTTGCGCCACCATCATGGTCTGTGCCACGGTGAATCCCAGTTTGCGGGCAGCCTCCTGCTGCAAGGTAGAGGTGGTGAACGGGGCGGCGGGAGTTTTCTTCAGCGGACGGGTAGTGATGTCGCTGATGGTAAACGTAGCTGCTTTACAGCTCTCCAGCAATTTCCGGGCTTCTGCCTTTGTCTTGAGCCGGTGCGCCAGTTCGGCTTTCATTTCCACTGTTTTGCCGTCAGTGTCCGGAACGAGGAATACGGCGGTAACACGGTAGGATGCTTCGGTTTGGAATGCATGTATCTCGCGTTCGCGCTCTACAATGAGACGGACGGCTACGGACTGTACACGGCCTGCAGAAAGGGCAGGTTTCACTTTCTTCCACAATACCGGTGAAAGTTCAAAACCTACGATACGGTCCAGGATACGTCGGGCTTGCTGGGCATCGACCAGGTTGATGTCAATGTCACGGGGATTTTCTATCGCTTTCAGGATGGCACCTTTGGTGATTTCATGGAAGACGATACGTCTGGTGTGTTCCGGTTTCAGTTTCAGCACTTCGTACAAGTGCCATGCGATGGCTTCCCCTTCGCGGTCCTCATCGGAAGCCAGCCATACGGTTTCTGCCTGCTCGGCTTCTTCCTTCAGCTGGGTTACGATTTTCTTTTTATCCGCCGGTATCTCGTAATGCGGTTTGAAGTCTTTGTCTACGTCAATACTGAATTCTTTTTTCTTCAAATCACGTATGTGGCCGTAGCTGGAAAGGACTCTGAAATCTTTTCCAAGGAATTTTTCAATTGTTTTTGCTTTCGCCGGAGACTCGACTATGACAAGGTTCTTCTGCATAAATTTCTGTTTTTTAGTGACTCCCGCCACTGAATTCGCCCGCAAAAGTAGGAAAAAAAGATTCTTCCCACCTTATAATATAAGGAGAATTTAGCAAAAATGACCTTTTTTGTTCAAATTAGAGCTCCGGCTTGTGCTGCCCCTATTAAAAGAGGAAGCTTACTCCGCCTAAGAAACTGAGACCTTCTGAAGGGTATCCCCAGTAGTACTGGTAATCTTTGTTCAGCAAGTTGTTCACGCGCGCATACACGGAGATACCTTTGAAGAGTTCGTAACTGCCGTTTAGATAGAGATTGCTGACGGGGTCTGCCTTGTTGCCCTCCACGCCTTGGCGTGAGATGTGCTGATAGCCGATGCCGACAAGCAGTGGGGAGATGGGGCGTACCTTGAGATTGAGATTGCCTTCTACGGAAGGTTTGAAGCTTACTACGACATCAGAACCGTCTGAGTCCGTTGTCCAATGGCGATAGACGGCATTGGCGGCGAGATAGAAAACATCCTTGTAGTTGTAGCTCAGGTCGGCTCCGGCGTAGAGGTTCTTGGTATCTTCTGTGAGGTAAACATTGCTTATCCCGTCGGACTTGACAGTCGGAGTGTCAATCAGGTCGTTTTTCAAATCTTGATACCCGCCGTATAGGTTGAACCACAATCCGCTGACCGGGCTTGCCTTGAAGCCGATGGCTGCGTTGAGCTGTTCGTAGGTATTGTCAAGCTGCTGGTTTGTAATGCCATAAGGCGTAATGGTTTCCAGACGGCGGAAATCGTTCTGCAGCCGTCCTCCCTTACCTTGTGCGTAGAGGATGTAGCTGTCCGAGAAGATGTATTGCATTTCTACGTCGGGAGCGGCGCGGAACTTCTTGCCGAAGCCGAAAGCCAGGTCGACGTGTGCGCCGAGACGTATTTTCCAGTCGTCATTCTGAAAGAGATAGTATGGATTGAAGTCTACGTCGGTGTGATTCTCGAAACGTCCGTCGCTGTAGAATGTGTTGTCCATGGCAAAAGCCATGCCGATGGTCTGCTCATCGGAGATGGAACCGGTGACATCGGCTTTGGTGCGCACGATATTTTCTTTGATATTGCTCACCATGAGGTCGTGTTGGCGCTGGTAGACCAACAAATTGGTTTCGGCACGGAATTGGAGAGGCATATCGTCACTCGTGGAACTTACCCCGAAATGTACATCACCCGAAACGAATTTCTGCTTGTTGCTGACGAAGTCGGGCAGGAAGTTGAAATTGCTTTGGTTGAACTTTCCGGCAATATTCAAATCGACTTTGCTGAAAGCATGTACATAATCCATGGCAGCATGGGTACGGTAGTAGAATGAATTCCACTTCCCGCCATTATCCGGCAAGTCCAGTTTGCCATCCATGCCATCCATTGTGAATGTCAGGTTGAGGCGGTCTTTGGGGGATAAGGAGAAGAGGTAGTTGGCGCGTACATCGAGGTTACCGTAGTTACCGTATCCCAAGCGTACATATCCGGGCAGCGCTTTCGCCTGCGTCTCTTTTCCGGTATAGGCTTGCATGATACCTGCCGGGATATGGGTTGCCGGCATCAGGGTGGCGTCATATTCCACCGCCTTTTTGCTGACGGTAGGAGGTTCCACCTTGGGAAGCACGTTCACTTTGGAGGCATCCATGATGTCCGGATTATATTCTTGTTCCACGACTACCGTACGGTTCATGGTGGTGTCTTGGGGTTGTGTCTGGGCTTGTGCTCCCAAAGAGAGGGAGACAAGCATAGTTCCTGCGAGGATATATTGTATCTTTTTCATAATGTGCTATATTTCTTACTTCAATTTCTCCAGTCTTTCGTTAATCATGCTTGCTATATCGTCGTCGGCCTGGTAGTTCTGCTGCAGGCTCAATAGGTATTGGCGTGCATCGAGCTTCTTGTCCATGGCTACATATACATCAGACAGAAGTATGAAACTGCGTGCCAGCCAGTAGGCATGCGGTGTACTCTGGTCGATGAAATTAAGGATTTCCTTTTCTGCAGAGGCATAATTACCGGCGTTGTACCATTGTAATGCCACCAGATATTTGGCTTCGGCTCCATAAAGGGTACGGGTGTCTTTGGCCAGCAGCTGAAGGTCATCCATTGCCTTCTTGTCGGCTTTCTGGTTGAGGTATGCCTTGGCACGGTAGTACAATGCCTCGTTCCGGAGCTCCGGAGACAGCTTGGCTTCGGCAAGCAAGGCTGTGGCGGCGTTGATGACTTCCGCATCATCATGCATCAGTGCTCCACAGCGCAGTACACCGATAGCGCCAAGCTGGCGGCGCTCTGCCGTGGTGGCTTTGGCCTGCAATTTCTTGTAGTCGGCCAATGCCAGGTCATATTGCTGGCGGTTGAACAGAATTTCTCCATGCATCAGCAAAGCCTCTTCAGAATATGGGTTATCGGGGTATTCCAGCAGTTTTCCGGCATGTTCCAATACCGCCTCGTCATCTTTCTGCTCTTTGCCTATGACGCAGAGGTAGTAGTGTGCATTCAGGCTGAAAGCGCCTCCCGGATAACTTTGCAGATAGCGGGTGAAGCTCTCTTTGGCAGGTGCGGCTTCGCCTTTCATATATACTTTTTCGGCAGCGATGTAAGTCAGCGAGTCTTGCTCACTGGGTTCGAAGCGGATTTCTCCCGGCATTTGGGCGGCAAGGGCGGCAAACTCATCCACGCGGTTGGCATCTACGTAGATGGACTTCAAGTCGCGCATGGCAAGGCGGGCTTCCTCGCTTCCGGGATATTGGGTGACTACATGTTTGTAGGCTTCTATGGCACGGTCATAGTCATCGTTCTGGTAGTAAAGCAGGCCGATTTCTGCAGCAGCTTTACGGCTGACGGGACTCTCGGGATACTTGCCGAGCAATTCGCGGAAGGCGGCGATAGCTTGGGGGCTGTTGTTGCTCTGTACGTAGGAGCGCCCCTTCTCGTAGAGGGCATTGATGGCGTAGGGCGAGTTGGGATATTTGGCTGCAAGTCGGTCCAGCATGCTCACCTTTTCCGTATAGTTCTTCTGCATGCCATATACCAGCGCTAATTGATAGACGGCATAGTCTCCGGCGGGAGTGTTCAGGTTCTCGGCTTTGGCGTAGTATTGCTTGGCTTCCTCGAAACGGCGGACGTGCAGGTTACAGTCACCGATGCGGTTGTAGGCATCTGCCAATGCGGTCGGGTTTTCGCCTTTCTCCAGTTGGACAAAGTTGCGGAAACGGTTCTCTGCCGTCGAATAGTCTTTCTGGTGGAAAGCGATGTAGCCCAGGTTATAGTAGGCAAGGGCGAACATCTCCGTATCCCTCTGCCGGGTGAGTGACAGATATTCGTTGAAATTGCGGGCGGCTTCTCTCATCCGGTTCAGGCGGTAATAAGACTCGCCGAGCCAGTAGAGGGCGTCTGCCTTGGTCTGGAGGTTGTATTGTCCCAGCGTGACGCTTTGGTTGAAGTAACCGATGGCTTGCTCGAACTGTGTGTTGGCAAAAGACTGGGTCCCGAGTTGGAACAGAATCTTCTGCTTGGCTTCCAGAATGGCTTTGCTGGGATGGGAGATGCGGTCGATGGATTTGAGTGCGGCATCGTAGCTGCGTGTATTCATGTACACTTCCACCAGGTAGTTGCTGACTTTCTCGGCATAAGGAGAGTTCGGGAACTCGTTTAGGAATTTCTCAAAGACGGTCACCGATTCGCCGAAAGCGGAATAGGAGGTCTCGTGGATGCATAAGGCGTAGTTATAGGCGGCTTGTTCCTTGACTTTCATATCGGCGTTGGAGGCGGCAGCCTGCTCGAAGGCCATACGCGCTTTGGTCTTGTCTGCCAGTTGCAGATAAGACAGTCCCATGTGCAGGTATGCGTTCTGCGAAAGGGCGTCGTTTTCGGCAGTCACTCTGCCGAGGACGGAGGGGACTTGCGAATACACGCCGCATTGATAATAGGACATTCCCAGCATGTAAAGGGCATCCCTTCTATGAGCGGCAGATTCGGCATTGTGTTCTATATATTGTCCGAAGGACTTTACGGCTTCGTGATACTTCCCGAAATGGTATTCGGCTGTACCGAGGATACGGTTCAGCTCCGCCGTGTGGGTGTAGCTCAGACCGTCGGGATGGGCTGACAGTGCATTCTGCGCCACGATTTCCGCCTTGTCGTACTGCTTCTTCAACAGATAGATTTCGGTGATGTAATAGGGAACCAAGTCCTTGTATTTGGCATTGTCCTGCAAAGGCAGGAAACCGCTGAGCGCTTCGTCATACCGTCCTTGGGTATATCGGATATAAGAGATGTAGTAAGCACAGTCCGCTGCATATTTCCTGCTGGTGCTGCGCAGGGTCTCGAACCAGATGGCTGCTTCCTTTACATTGCCCGTCTTCAGATAGCAGGTGGCAAGGCGGTAGGTCATGTCGTCACGCTCCTCGGTACCCAGAAGGTCGAGGCGGGCAGAGTTGAACATGGCGAGGGCATCGTCATAATTGCCTTCGAAGAAGTAGGCGGAGGCAATCAGGGCGTAGATGCGGTTGGCATGGGGAGTATCAGGATATTCGTCCAGGAAGGCGCGGAGCAAGTCTATGCTTTTGGGGTCTCTGAGCTCGTATGCGGCGCATACCAGCATGTATTCCGCTTCTTGCCGCTCGCCGGTATCGGGCAGAGGCTTGCCGTCTGCATTCATCTGGCGTACATAGGCTTGCAACGGAGAGATGGCGGCAGCATAGGCCTTTTGCTGGAACAGCGTTTGTCCTTCCTGGTAGAGTCGCTTGGGAGAAGTACTCTTCTCGCTTGTTTGTGCTGAGGCGAGTAAAGGTGCGCAACAGAGTGTTGTGCACAATATTCGGGAGATTTTATGTTTCATCTTCTTTTGTTAGAATAGGTATTTTACAAAAATACGGGTTTTACCCCGGAAATGTTACACTTGTTTGGCTTTTTTAGGATATATACCATAATAGGAACGAATAATCATTCGCTTTTGTTCTTCCGCATGTCTTCCAGGAAGATACCCACTCCTTTGCGGATGGAGCCGAGCCCGAACTCTTTCGTACGGATATCTTTTAAGGGGAGGAAGAAGAGGTCTGCCGCGTCGTCCATCGCCTCGAAGTGCAAGGTGTCCTCCACCGTACAACGGAAAAACATATCCAGCGTGTGTACGGGGAAGCCGGAATAGATGTAAATATTGGGTAGGGAGAAGAGATATTCGGCCTTTGCCACCTTCATGCCGGTTTCTTCTCTTACTTCGCGGGCAACGCCTTCCTCACCGGTCTCGGTCATGTCGATGAAGCCTCCGGGGAGGTCCAGCGTCCCTTTGGCAGGCTCTTTGGCGCGGCGGCACACCAGCAGCTCGTCGCGCTCGTTCAGTATCAAGGCGACGGTGGCGGAAGAGGGGTTGAAGTAGTAGACGAAACCGCAGTCGGCGCACTGCTTCGACTTCTCGTTATGAACTTCGAAATGGGCTGAACCGCATTTCGGACAATATTTGAATTGCGAAAGTGGATGTTCCATGATATTTTAGCCTTTGTCCGGGGGACAAAGATAATGGAAACCAGGTGTAGAATGAAAGGAACAGAGTGAATTTTTCGTATCTTTGGCGACTATAAAACCATATCGGATGAAAGATTTTGCTGCCATTGATTTTGAAACGGCCAACGAACAGCGTACCAGCGTTTGTAGTGTAGGAGTGGTTATCGTACGTGATGGAGAGATTGTGGACCATTATTATAGCCTCATCCGTCCCGAACCGGAGTATTACACTTATTGGAATACCCGCGTGCATGGTCTGACGTTGGCAGATACCCAGGATGCTCCTATCTTTCCCGTTGTGTGGCAGGAAATAGCTCCACGCATTGAAGGCTTGCCATTGGTAGCGCACAACAAGGCCTTTGATGAAAGCTGCCTGAAAGCTGTTTTCCGTACTTACTGCATGGATTATCCGGATTATGAGTTTTATTGTACTTTGCAGGCATCACGTCGTGCTATAAAGGGATTGCCTAACTATCAGTTGCATACAGTGGCTGTTTGCTGTGGCTATCAGTTGGAACATCATCATCATGCGTTGGCTGATGCTGAGGCTTGTGCATGGATAGCGAAACAGGTCATATAAATAAACAGAGGAGACTTGTCATGAAGCCTCCTCTGTGGAATTGTTTGTTTCCTTGATAAAACTCTATCAGTTTATCCTAATGGATTTTCACCTTGGTCACCATCATTGCCGTCGCCTCCGCTTTCGTTTCCTCCGGGATTTTCTTCATTGTCCGGCACGATTTCAGAGCCGGTTACCAATCGTGTGATGCCCGATTGTTTCATCATGTTCTTCAAACGTTGTCCCGGCACGAAAATCAGTTTCTGGCGGTAAACGACATCAGCCGTTACAGACTTTGCATCCTCCTGGCTTTTGCCGTTCAATCCCGGTCGGAGGCTTCCGAAGTCTCCCAGCCGTACGGTTGCACCGATGCTGGCATAGGTGCAGAGTGCGTCAATCATACCGTCCAATACGGCTTTTACGATACCTCTTGGCACCATCCCTTGACTGGTCACCTGGTCGCATAATCTATCAAAATCAATATTTGCTACGGAATAAGAAGCAGCTACATACTTCTCGGTTTTGGTACCAATGCCTACCATTCTCTTTTTTACTACATAACGAAATGCCATAATGTTTTTTGTTTTTAATGGTTGTTACTTGCGGTTTCGTTCACTCGTCAGTTAGCGAGACCTATTTCTTTGTGACCACGGTGCGAAGTTACAACACTTAAAAACGGCATGGTGCTTTAACGGGACTGAACGACTTTTTTTAACGTTGTATTTAGCCATTTGACGACATGGAAAGTCCTATGCTATAACCTATTGCCTATATTTAAAAAAAATGAGTGATTACATAAAATAATAATTTTGTGATTCTCCATCTGTAATCAAGTACAATCCATTGTCTGTAAACTTGATGACTTTGGGCTTGAATGTGAGTTTCTTCAATGCCTCTGCCAAATTGGATGGAATGTTTTTGTAATATACTCCGTTTTTGCAGCAAGCTATCATCCCATAATTGGTAATATAGGCATAGTAAACCTCTTCGTATAGTTCTTCGGCTTTCAGTATGAAGTTTTTGATGGTTTCATTTGAATAGCTGTAATGCTTGTCCGTGATAACGACCCATTCTCCTTTATCATTGAAGCAGGCCGAAAGAATATTGTCGTCTCTTAAATCTCCTGTACGATATTGTTCCAGTTTTTTGAGGAATGCATCCGGATAACCAAGAGTCCAATACCCTGAACCGCCTAAGATAATTACATAGTTGCCATTTTCAGTGATGTTGATGTCTGTTATTTCAGCATTGCTGCTGTTGGCTTCTTCTATACGTTTCTTAAGCTTGCTGGGAGTACTGCCGGTGTAGGCATATCCACTATTCCCATACACTCCTACTCCTGCTCCATACATAGTGATTGCTCCGGTACGGCATTTCCCCCATTTGTTGATGGCTTCTGTGATGTATGACATGTATGAGCTGGTCGGTAAATTTATATAGCGAACAGTACCGCTATAGGAAAATGGTTTTGAAACGGTTCTGGTTCTGGCTGGAAGAACCGGTTCCGCTTTTTCTTTACAGATATAAGAAGTACCGGCTATCAATTCATTTCCAATCCATTTTCCTGACTGAATGGTGTGTGCCGTAATATCAAAGTAAGCGCCGTATCCATTTCTTTCACCATCCTTCCAAGGGCCGAACCACATATTCCCATTTTCCCAGATATGAATGCCGTATCCGTGGCGTTGTCCATTATAGGTTTCTCCCCAATATTTATTCCCGTTTGTGTAGTTTGTCCGTTCAAATATTTGTCCGGGATATTCTTTGGCTTCTATTTCATAACTGTAGGGGCGGAGCAGCATATACGGTTTTCCGGTGTTTCGGTTGTATTCTACACCATTTTCAGAGCCATTTTTAACTATTATGTCATCTTCTTGAATATAGATGAATAAAGTGAATTCTGAGTTTTTAGTAAAGCCAATTTTAATATTATCTTCTTTGAATTCTACCCTGAATCCATTTATTTCATCATTTTGGGTTTGTCCTAGAGAAGCCTCTCCTTCTATTGTTTTTCCCCACTCTACCGTGCTATTGCGAACAGATTCATGCATGCTTTTCTGTTCACTTTCCGAAGGTGCAGTGTAGAATGGTTTATAGTCCGGTATCATTTTGAGGAGAGTATTCTGTCCGTTGAATCCCGCTTCTTCCAATCTTTCTATGGCAGCTTCTGCTATAGACTTCTGGAGTTCTCCAATGTCTTTGTTGAGAGCAGCCTTTTTGTACCAATATAACGCTGAATTCCCATCTTTTCTCAAGATGTTGTCTATGCCGTATTCATAAGAGATTGCAAGCGAAATCTGTCCGCTTGCATTCCCGTTTTTAGCTGCTCGTTTTGTCCATGCCATTCCGGCGGGGTAATTCTTTGTGACTCCTAACCCGTTTTTCAGTAAATAGGCTAAGCGGCTTTGTGCATAATAAGATTCCGGGCTATTATTGTGTTCGGCGGCTTTTTTATACCAGATAAAAGCCTCTTCATAGTTTTCTTTGTCTTCATATATGCGTCCAAGGTTCTTTTGTGATAGAGCCAAATCTTTTTCAGCCGCTTTTTTATACCAATAGATGGCTGTTTCTTTATTTTGGGTTAAATTTCCCCAGCCATTACTATAGGCTACACCCATATTGTTTTGTGCAGTAGGATCTCCTTGCTCAGCCGACTTTCGCCACCAATAAACGGCTTGTATGGTATCAGGTTTTATACCCCATCCCCTAAAGTAGCTCTGTCCGAGATAGAATTGTGCAATCGCGTTTCCATTTATTGCATCTGTCCTATAGTCCGCAGCATTCTTGTGGTTTTGCCCGTAAATACTGATAGTAAATACGGCAAGGAATATGCACATTAAATAATTTTTCATGTTTTTCATAAATTAAGAGTTAATCAATTGCGTCCAATAAAATGAATGCAGCCCAGTAATAGGGGGAGGCATATCTCTTTATTTTCTTTATTTTTTGAGGAGCAGGCTCTTTGCTTTTATTCATTTTTTGTCTGATTTGCGATTCCCAGCGTTTGTTTGGAGTAATTTCAATTTCCTCTTCGTAGTCACGTACATATTTCTGTGCTTTGCGTAAGGATTCGAACTTACTTTCTCCTGCTAACAGATTTTTGTAGAATTCAGTCATCAGTAAGTGCGTGGCGTTATCGTCTACTTTCCAAAGACTCATTAATAAAGTGTTGGCTCCGGCTTTCTTGAAACCCCGCTGCAAGCCAAATACACCGTCACCTGCTATATCTCCTATGCCGGTTTGGCAAGCTGAAAGAACGGCTAGTTCTAATCCTCGTAAATCTAAAGTGGAGATCTCTTGGGCTGTAAGTATTCCATCTTCAACGTCTTTTAAATTTGCACCTTTTTTAAGAGCAATATTGGCTCCGGACATCAATAATCCACTTCGTTTTAAAGAGGAACTCTCTTTAGACATTCCTTTGTTTATTGAGGTATGAGGGGATTCTGAAGACCTCTTTTGGTTCACGTAGAATCCATGCGTTGCTATATGTAATATGTCTATTTGTTTTCCTGATAATGACTTGAATGATTCTTCAGTACCTTGCAGTTCAGAATAAAGTTCCGATTGGATATTGATTTGTTGCATTGAAGCATGAATGTTTTTTATCTCTGTCAGAGTAGCTGGTAAGTAGGAGACACCTCCTCTTAAAGTAAGGGAATCAATTACAATTGTGTCCAAATTTGGAGAATAACTTCTTGTTGCATATTTCAAATGTTCTTTTATAAGTGACACAGAATCTGCATCATATTGGAGACCACCGTATAATATCGCTTTTTTTGTGTTATTTCTATTTTTATTTTGTGCCAATAATCTGGTAGACGAGAGGCGGTACAAATTATATTTTTCTTGTAGAGGGATGCTGTCTGCCATGGTGTACTCTATGCCAATGTTATGTAGTATGCCGTCAGGCGTGAAATATATATTAGGGAGATTTCCTGAATAAGTCAGTATGGGTTTCCATAATAAGTTGTAGAGAGTGGAGGTTGAATAAATATCAGTTATTTCTTCTATGCTTTTTTGTTCACACAGTGGAATAAATTGTGGCATCCCTTTGCTTTTTAGAGTGATAGCAGCATACATGATACTGTCTTTTCCTATAGGAAAACAAGTAAACTCAACGGCTAAATCTTGCGGCTTTAATTCTTTCTGAATATCTTGCCATGAGCACTCCAGGCTTTTTGTGAAATCTCCTAATATAGCAGCTCTTTGCATAATTTCAGTGTTGAATCTGTCAGCAATTTTTTTAGCTTGTTCTTTTGAAATTTTTCGGTTCCCTTCTTGAATATATGAATCTCCTCTGTCCAACTCCTGTTCAATAGATAACATTCTTTCGTATTTTTTTATCAAGAGGCTGTCTCCTTCATGTTTTATAAGGTTAATGGCACTGATTGAAGAATTCAATAGAATGTTTTTTCGGAAGAGGAGGTTATTGTAGACTTCTCCGGGCGAAATACCTTGATGGTATCTGTATAATAGGTATTCTCCTAATGTATATGGAATTTGCTTATAATCCTCCCAAATACGTTCTCTATCTGCTTCTGTGGCATTACGAAAATTTTCTTTGAGTCGGTTTGTTATAGCGTTTGTTCCTTGACGGAAATAAGCAAGTAGCCTGTCTTCTTTATTCTGTTTCATATAATTGTCGAATAGGGACTTAAATACGTTTCCGATATATTCGTTATGGATATCTGCTGAGATAGCTTTTTCCCAATATTGTTGCTCCGTGGCCAACTCTCCTTTGTCGCGATATAGTTCTGCCAGACGGCATAATGACCAGAAGTGTAAATTTCTTAACTCCCCTATTTGTGAACTCTTGGCTACATTATTTTTTAATTGTTTTATGTAGTTCTCTTCACCTTCCAGCTCGGCAATATCAGTTAGGGTTTCAATATAGCGCTCATTATTGGTATGATTTGGGGATAGTTCTCTTTTTAGTTCTTCAAGGTGTTTCTTGTGATATAGAATAGCATTTGTGGTGTCTTTCATAATGCTATAATGCATTGCAATATCAGAATAATCATAGTATACATCGTTTTTATTATGTTCCAATATAGCCAATAACGAATCATTGAGTGCTCTGCATTTCTGTATGTCACGTTCTTCAGAGAATGCATATTGTAGAAACATTTTATTGATTTTATACGACTTTGTCCGTATATACATAGGATGCTTTTTCCCTTTGATGGAAACAATGAAGTCCATTTTTTTATCCAAACATGCAAGAGCGTCTGAACTATTCCCTAAATAGTCAAATAACTCATAGCATTTATCCCATGTATTGCATATCATATCAAATTCCACTTGAATTTGATTTGCCATGAGTTTGTCTTTACTACGTATTAGAAAATCGGACATAACTTGAACAGAATGTAAACTATGTTGTAGAGATAGCTCTGGTTCTATGGATACTTTTTTATACAGCTGACTAAAAGAATGTAATAATCCTCCATATGTATACCCATCTAATGTATCGGTTATCATTGTCATCGCTTTATTTAAGTACCGATGTGCATTTTCCGAATCATATAAGTATACGTATCTGTCACCTATTCGCCTATAGTTGTCCGATACCATGTTCTTATCGGGTATTTCTGTATGGTTCATTATAGAATCTATCTTAATTTTCAGGAAATCTATTGATTTTCGAAAATCTCGCCTAGTGTCATAGATGTTTATGATATTGTCTATATCACTTAGTTTGTCTTGAAAAAAGTAGTATGGATTTCCACCGTCATTGGTTTGGATAGCTTCTTCTCTCAATTTTAAAGATAAGTCCTCATATTTCCGGGATTGTATAGAATCATTGATTCTTTGATAGCAGTTAGATAGTAAATCTAACATTTGGGCATATGCAGAGATAGATGGCTCAACTGTTTTATCTGCCATAATATCTTTTATGCTAAGATAATCGGCTATTGCTTTATCATATTCTTGATTTAAATATTCAGTAAAGGCTTTGCTCTTTATGTATGATAAACATTGTTTGCTCTGTTTCTCTGGACAACAATTTATAAGCTGCTGATAAATAGAAATAGCTTTGTCGTATTTTCCAATGTTGTATGCTTTATAAGCCTCTGCCATACTCTCCATTAACAGATGATTCTCACAAAAGCTGAAGCTGTTTGTTTGAGTGATTTTTTTTGCAGTTTGCAGGAAGTATTCTTCGTCATTTAAGATACTGAATAAAGGATAAGAGCTGGCAAATATCTCTATCAGTTGCTTGGTTTGATATTTATTTGTGGAGAGTGAATCAATGAGTCTGGAGTTGAAGGCTTTATGTAACCAGTGTTTGGCTTTGTCAAAACTACGCTCTTCTTCCATTCTCATATAATAGTTTCCGAGTTTTAAATAAATCGTCGCTGTTTCCACAGAGTATTCCCCATAGTTCTCTAAAGCGATGTCTAATGCTCTTTGATATAGCGCTAACCCTTTTTTTCTGACTTCATAAGGTTGCGGAATAAGTATATTACCCGCATATAATGTTGCCAAAGAAGTTGCTATGATATATTCGTTTGCATTTCCCTTACGGTTAAGTCCCGAAATTTTCTTCAACGCTTCTTCACCGAATTCTATAGCACCGTTAATGTCGTTGGTATTGGTAAGCAAATTTATGCCTGCCTGAATAATGAGCCCGTAAATACTGTCATTTGCGCTACTAAAAGGAGCATTCATTGAGGGTTCGGCAAATAATGCTGCGGCATCGTTAATTTCAATGATGTCTTTGATATCATCGAAATTTATTTTGTTTCTTACAGCTAAGACGAAGGGTATGATGTTGTTGGCAATTTTCTTCCCCCATTCAGGATTTTTTAAATAGATGGGGACGATTTCTTTAATGCAGGTAGTGGCTTCTTTAATATTTTCCGTTATGCAAAATAACGGTAATAAATTAGTTAAGGTATTGCCATAGAATGGATGGTTTTCTCCTATGCATTCTTTTTCACTTTTTCCACACTCTTTTATTGCAGAAATTCCTGCTTCTAAATTGCCTTTTGACAAGAACTTCTCTCCGATGGCTGAAAGGGAATCCGATAGAACGGTCAAGCGTCTGTCTACAGGAATAATAGTGTAATATTGGTAATGTTTTTGGGCTGTTTGTATTTCTCCCAGCTTATAGTAACAACTCCCCAGCCACATTGCCGAATACTCCCTGCGGTTACTCGTCGAATCAAGTTCTGCTTTGTCTATTTTATCGCTTTCAGTAAATAGGGGAATGGCAGCTTTATAATCCTTTTGGTTATAAAGCTCCACCCCTTTGGCAAAGAGAGAATCTGATTTGAGCAGTGCCTGTTTATTTTGTGAATGACTATATATGCATATAAATAAACTTAGGGTAAAGAAAATTCGTCTCATACGCCGATTGATTATTGTATTTTGTCTTGATGGCATTTTCGCATGACGAGATAACGAAAGTTTTAGTATCTCGTTTCTGCTTCAAACCCCAACTTATCTATTACATCCTGGGTAATGATGTCTGCCGGTGCTTTCAGTGTTGTAATAACCCATTGCTTGGTCAGCTCATTCCATTGTTGGCTGGATACTACCTGCCAGCTGCGCGTCAATATGTCTTCCGAAGGTTCCATTGCTTTTCTTTGTTTCCGGTCTCTTTTCCAGTTCTTGCGATATTGTTCTGTTATGTCACAAGTCTCTTTCAATTCTATGGATAGCTTGTATTCTCCGGTACCGAAGCTGATGCGGTATTCATCGTTTTCATCGCGGAAGCCCATATAAGAACGGGGGACAATGAAGCTTTCGCCTCTGATTTTGTATTTGGGAGTTTCGTTCTCTTCCCGTACATAACGAAAGAATCCATTCTTGTCAAGTTGGCTCGAATCGACAGGTATTTCCAATGAAAACTCCCCTAATTCCTGGTCCTTTTGTAATTGTACAATCTCGTTCATCCAAGATGAGGTAAGCTTCATGGTCATAGAGAGACAGAAGTTTTTCCTTTCTTCAAATGAAAAAGGAATGTCTAAGACGGAGTTAGGCAAATTGGAACGGGTTGGACAGATAATCAGTGTGTCGAGTGCCAGCTCAAATTTGGAGTGGTTTATGATACGGCTGATTTTACTTCGGTCAATGTGGCATGAGATATAAAAAACAGTATCATTACCCTCTTTCCGCAAACATCCTATTCCGTCGAATCTCATGCCTTTGGGGTCTAACGCTCCATCGAACGAAGTTTCTTTATAGAAGTCGTTCATTTCCGATACAGTGCTGATTTGGGTGGTATATACATTTTCACTGCGGACGGTTTCCTCCCATTCCTCTTTTAGGCGCGAGTTTCGTGTCAACAAGGAGCCTATGGCATTTACTCCCAAATCAATGAAGGACGTCACGTAACCAGATGCAATACCTTTAGCCGATTCTTTGCTGGCATTGAATAAATCTCCCACATAACTGCGGGTAGAGTTTCTTTCTTCACATAAACTTTGAATTTCATCTGCTAAGTCGTCACTGCTGTAAATGAATGTTTCATACTTTACTGATTGTGCCAATGCTGTTATGGAACTTAGCAAGAATATTAAAAGAAATGATGGCTTTTTCATCTATTAAAGAGTTATGTTATTATTATTTGCGTATGCACTATCACTGTCATGTATTTTACAAATTTATAGGAATGTGACGGACTTTGCAAAAGTGTTTAGAATGTAAATGTACTATTGGCGATGTATCTGTGGTTATGCGGTTTTAAAATGGGATTAAGTGTGACAAATATTCTTCTTTAATATAGAAATATGCCTTTTTTATTTTTCACTTTACTTTTATCATTACCTTTGAAGGCTGATTTTAATTCGTTAAAGCAGGCTTGTCTTTACGTTGTATCATGGTTGCCGTTTCGTTAAACAATAGTCTAACGAAGAGACGACTCTGGTGCAACGAAGAAAAATTACTGAAAGGATAACTTATTAAAGTTGATTCAAAGATTATAATTGTCTAATCAATACATTAATGTCTTATGAGCGCTTATTATGATTTATACCAGAGTCCTCCGGACGAAAATGGTGAAGCCTCTTTGCTTCATGCACGTATCCTTCCCAAAGGGACCATCCCTGCCGACAAATTCCGTGAACTGGTTCACAAAGCTACAGGTTTCAGTCCAGCCATCCTTGACGGCACTTTACAGGCTATAACGGACGAACTGTACAGCTGGCTGGCAGATGGATGGATTGTGGAGGTGGGCGAACTGGGATTCTTCTCCTTGTCCTTGAAGTGTGACAAGACTGTGACAGATAAAAAGGATATCCGCTCTCCGTCCGTGCATTTCCGGAATGTGAATTTGCGTATCGGTAGTAAATTCCGCAAACGCTTTCAGACGATGGGGTTGGAACGGAAAGCGTCTCCTTACGTCTCCCACTCTAAATTGACTCAGGAGGAACGAAAGCAAAAACTACTGCAACATTTGGATAAGTATGGTTGTATCACCCGTGCGGATTATGAACAACAGACAGGAAGGGCGAAGCATCAGGCTGTGGCGGATTTGAATCTATTTCTTGAAGAAGGGATCATCCGTAAATATGGTAGTGGAAAGACAGTGGTATATCTCAAGCCTTGATTAATCTTAGTATATACTGCCGGAGCACTGATGATAATGAAAAAGAAACTTTTTAAATTGCCGATTTGTTCTTAACTTTGTCAAACAAAAAGCAATTAAAAAGAGAAAAGATGAATGTAAGAGGAACATCTATGTGCTTGCTATGTGCCGGAGCACTGTTTGTGGCTTGTGGTAGCAAGAGTGGCCGGCCCAGCGGGAGCAACCGGTTGACGCCGCCCACCAGAACGGTCGGCAGCACC
>OHAI01000502.1_pt1 | contig 30969 bp, 25 predicted proteins | sample 1577091 | NCBI WGS metagenome assembly OHAI01 (sample SAMEA3541548, study PRJEB24748) | human gut metagenome | biome: human gut; feature: human-associated habitat; material: faeces | place: China | collected 2012
TGAGTCTCGGACAGAAACTGCGTGAGCTGGATATGGACTGTTATCTGACGCAAACCTCGTTGACGACTTTCTCGCCCACATCGGCGAGCACCTGACCACCCAGCCGAGCGACGCGCTCGCCCTCGCCGAGACCGGCACGCTGACCGTGACGGTCGAATCGGCAGAGCCCCTGAGCGCCGCCGCGCTCGACGCGCTCACCGACACGCTCACGCGCGCCTACGGCCACGTCACCGTCATGACGACCGTGCGCCCGGAGCTGATCGGCGGCGTGTGCCTGTGCATCGGCGACACGCACTATGACGGCACGCTGCGCCACGCGCTCGACCTGCTCGAGCAGGACGCGGCCAACAGCGTCCTGCACACCACGCAGGAAACGCCCGACCTCGCCGCGTGCATCCGCGCCAAGCTCGCGGACACGCACGTCGGTATCGACGTGTTCCAGTCCGGCGTCGTCACGAGCCTGTCGGACGGCATCTGCCGCATCCGGGGCCTCGCCGACGCCATGGCCGGCGAGCTGCTGGCCTTTGACGGCACGCTGCGCGGCATGGTCATGGACCTCGGCCGCGAGGACATCGGCGTCGTCCTGCTCGGGCCCTACGGCCACCTGCAGGAGGGCGACCGCGTGCGCCGCACGGGGCATGCAGCTCATGGTCGAAACTCCACAGTCCCATATAGTCGCCGCTTAGGCAGGAGTTTCCTCCAAGACGATAGACATAAGGACCCGCATCACCCATCTCCGCTCCACGCACCGCAGGCTGATAGGGCATCTCCAGGCAATCCGGCATGTGGCACGTAAAGCTAACGTTGAGAATGGCAGTACGAATGCCGCGGTTTTCCACGATGTCCACTATCTCCGAGCTCAGCACACCGGTCTGCCAAGTGAAAGCGGAACCGGGCTCAAGAATGATTTGAAGATGCGAATAGCGTCCCTTCAAGCCCTGCAACAGACGGACAAGATGCTCTACATCATAATCCTTACGCGTCATCAGATGCCCGCCTCCTAAATTCAACCACTTAATCTGTGAGAACCAGCGGGAGAATTTTCCTTCCAAGTGCTCCAATGTGTGTTCCAGTTCGTAGGAAGAAGACTCGCAATGACAATGACAGTGAAAACCTTCAATACCCACCGGAAGTTCTTCGGGAAGCGGGTCGGCCATTACACCGAAGCGAGTACCGGGTGCGCAGGGATTATAAAGCTCCGTTTCCACCTCAGAGTATTCGGGATTGATACGGATACCGCAGGAAATGCCGCTTCCCTCCGCCACCACTACCGGATAAAAGCGGTGGAACTGCGAAAGCGAATTGAAAGTGATATGGCTGCTGCACCGCATTATCTCCGGAAAATCGGCCTCGGTATAGGCAGGCGAGTACGTATGTGCCTTACTTCCGAACTCCTCCAATGCCAGACGGGCTTCGTAGACGGAACTTGCCGTAGAGTGGTCTATATACTCCCTGAAAATGGGAAAAGAACGCCACATGGCAAATGATTTGAAAGCGAGGATTATCTCCACACCTGCGCGGTCGGCCACACTTTTTATCAGTGCGAGGTTCTTTCTCAGCAATCCTTCTTCCATAATATAGCAGGGAGAAGGGAAAAGGGAAAAGTCTTTATTTGTCATTTTATATATATTTTTTTTACCATTTATGATTCCATCCTAATAAACACGCCACAAGGGGTTGACAAGCCCTCTCCAACGATTTAGTAAAACTTCGGAGAAGATTTACTAAATCGTCCTCCTCATTTTAGTAATTCTCCGGGGAATATTTAGTAAAACAGATGCCGCCCTTCTGCAAAGTCATTCTTTTGTAAACAATATTCATCACCATATAACTTTGAAACGCGCGAAGCGCAGCAAAAGTTGTTTGTCTCCCGCATTCTTGAAGCGGATGGTGGCTTTCGCATTGTCTCCTTCGCCCTCCACTTTCAAAACTTCACCCAGGCCGAAACGTTCGTGCTCTATCAATTGTCCCTGCTGTACACGATTGGCAGACCCGCCGGCAGAAGGCGATGTACTTGCCGTATTTGCAGAAGGCGCCACCCGTTTCAGGTTACGTGGAACAGTCGGCGCAATAATCTGCTGTTTCGGTCGTACAGACACACGCTCTTTTCCTCCATACGGAGCATCTTCCCTATCAGGCGCAAAACCTCTGGCGTTCTCCCTGCGGAAAGCGGCGGCTTCCTCCTCTACCCTGCGGAACATTCCCGCATCCTGAGGCAGACGCAGGAAACGTATATCTATATCCTTCAGGAAACGGCTGGGACTGCCAAACTCCATCTTGCCATATCGGAAACGCGTCTTTGCATACGATAGGAAACAGTGTTCTTCAGCACGTGTGATGGCTACATAGAACAGCCGCCGTTCTTCCTCCAATGCCCGGGGAGAGTCACCCACCATGCCGCTGGGAAAAAGATTCTCCTCCATCCCCACTACAAACACATTCTTGAACTCCAATCCCTTGGCCGAATGTACAGTCATCAGGGTTATCTCCTCATCGTCCCCATCCTTATCCGAATCCTGGTCGGTAAGAAGGGAAACTTCCGAAAGGAAGTCACCCAACAACACGTTCGGGTTTCCTTCCTCCTGCCGTTGGGCACAAAAATCACTCATACCGTTCACCAGCTCCTCTATATTCTCCTTACGGCTCAGATTCTCGGGAGAGTTGTCCTGACACACATCATTGATGATGCCCGATTGGCGAATAATGTCGGCACCGATCTCGTAGGCATTCTTCTCCGCAGCATCTGTGATAAAGGCGGATATAAGTTCGCGGAATGCCTGCAACTTTCCCACCGTACCTTTATTGAAGTTCAAGCCATACGCCAACGGCTCACAAAGCACGGTCCACAAACTTACATTGTGCCCGGTGGCGGCAGCAATGATTTTTCCCACTGTCGTATCTCCGATACCACGCGCAGGATAATTGATAATACGCTTGAAAGCCTCTTCATCATTGGGATTCACTATCAGACGGAAGTAAGCGATTACATCTTTGATTTCCTTGCGTTGATAGAACGACAAGCCTCCGTAAATACGGTAAGGCATACTGCGTTTGCGCATGGCTTCCTCAAAGATACGGCTCTGCGCATTGGTACGGTAGAGTATCGCAAAATCAGAGTAGGCATAGCGCTTTTCACGCCGCAGTTCAGCTATCTTATTCACCACAATATCCCCTTCTTCCACATCACTGTATGCCTGGTACACACCAATGGCCTCTCCCTTCTCCTTTTCCGAGAACACTTCCTTGCGTATCTGCCACTGGTTCTTTTCTATCAGGCTGTTGGCCGCGCGGACAATGGTCTGGGTGGAACGGTAATTCTGCTCCAGCTTGAAGACCTTCGTATCGGGATATACTTTCGTAAAGTAGAGAATATTGTCAATATCGGCACCACGGAAGGAGTAGATACTCTGTGCATCATCCCCCACCACACAGACATGCTGATGGTTCTTGGCAAGTTGCAGCACGATGCTGTGCTGTGCAAAATTGGTATCCTGATACTCATCTACCAGAATGTAACGGAACTGGTCCTGATAACGCGCCAACACCTCGGGGTGGTCCCGGAACAGCAGGAATGTGTAGAACAGCAAATCGTCGAAGTCCATCGCATCTGCCTGCCGGCAACGCTCCCAATATCTCTGGTAGATGTCGCGAAGCGCCGGAACCTTGGCTGCACGGTCTCCTTCGTAAGCCTCCTTGTTGTTGGCATAGCCTGCCGGAGAAACCAGATGATTCTTGGCATTCGAGATACGCGCCTGCACCATCCCCGGCTTGTACACTTTCTCATCCAGCCCCATTTCCTTGATAATGGAACGTATCAAGCTTTTACTGTCTGCCGTATCGTAAATGGTAAACTGCGAAGTGAAGCCGATATACCCGGCCTCGACATGCAGAATGCGCAGGAACATGGAGTGAAAGGTTCCCATCCACAGATGGCGCGCCCTCTCCGGCCCCACCTGACGGGCTATACGCTCCTTCATTTCGCGCGCCGCCTTGTTGGTAAAGGTCAATGCCAGAATGTTCCAAGGCTGGTAGCCATTCTCCAGCAGATAAGCAATCTTGTAGGTCAGCACGCGCGTCTTTCCCGAACCGGCACCGGCTATCACCAGTGACGGACCGTCATTGTATAACACCGCGTTCCGTTGTCCTTCGTTCAGTTCCTCTATATAATCGGGCATATCCGTATAATCTTAAAATGATGATATTTTTTCTTCCTTTGTTTTTACGGAGGCAAAGATAAAAAAAGCTTCGGAGACGTACGAACATTTCTATAGGTTATAGTGTTTATATAGTAAAGTTCCAAAATTAAATAATTGAAACTTATGAATACAATATTAACGATTTTAATGATAACAGTTATGACTTACGAAATGCCAAAACTTCCCTACACCAACAATGCACTGGAACCTGTAATCAGTCAGCAAACCATAGATTACCACTACGGTAAACATCTGCAAACCTACGTGAACAACCTCAACAACCTCGTTCCGGGAACGGAATTTGAAGGCAAAGACCTGGTAACCATTGTTGCCACAGCACCGGACGGTGCCATCTTCAACAATGCAGGACAAGTGTTGAACCACACATTATACTTCTTACAGTTTGCTCCGAAGCCTGCCCACAGCGAGCCTACCGGCAAGCTGGCAGAAGCCATCAAACGCGACTTCGGCAGCTTTGAGAATTTCAAGAAGGAATTCAACGCGGCAGCTGTCGGCTTGTTCGGCTCCGGATGGGCTTGGTTGTCTGCCGACAAGAACGGCAAACTCCACATCACCAAAGAAGCCAACGGTAGCAATCCGGTACGCGCCGGTCTTGTTCCGCTACTCGGATTCGACGTGTGGGAACATGCCTACTATCTTGATTACCAGAACCGCCGTGCCGACCATGTGAACGAACTGTGGAGCATCATCGACTGGGATGTAGTAGGTAAAAGACTGAAATAAGCAACAAGGTCCCACTAAACATGTTAATGACGCATTCTTGAGCAACTAAGGTTCAAGAATGCGTTTTCTTGTTTAAAATAGCCATCTAACATATTTTAAAGAAATTCTTTGGCTTCTACCATAAGTATTCATTAACTTTGCTAAACTTAAAAGTTAAACAAAAGAAATGAAACTCATCGTAGTAACAGCACCCACATTTTTTGTGGAAGAAGACAAGATTATCACGGCACTATTCGAAGAGGGGCTGGATATTCTACATCTGAGGAAGCCGGAAACTCCCGCCATGTATTCAGAACGGCTTTTAACGCTGATACCCGAAAAATACCATAAGCGCATCATTACCCATGAGCACTTCTACCTGCAGGAAGAGTTCAGCCTGATGGGGATTCATCTAAACACCCGCAATCCCAAAGAGCCCCACGACTATTCGGGCCACATCAGTTGCACCTGCCATTCACTGGACGAAGTGCAGAACAAGAAGCATTTCTATGACTATCTGTTCCTAAGCCCGATATATAATTGCATCACAAAGTCCGGAGTCACGTCCGGCTTCACAGCCGAAGAGTTGCGGCAAGCAGGAAAAAGTAAGGTCATAGACAGTAGAGTCATGGCTTTGGGAGGCATTACTCCCGACAACATACTGGAGATTAAGGATTACGGATTCGGTGGTGCCGTTGTAATGGGTGACTTATGGAATAAATTCAATGCCTGCACCGACCGCGATTATCTGGAAGTAATCCGCCACTTCAAGAAGTTGAAGAAAATGGCTGATTGAGCCTTCTTGGACTGGCAAATCAAAATTTACCGTACTCTTTGTATTCAATACCGGCAGGCAACGTGAAATAGAAGGTGGAGCCTTCCCCTTTCTTAGACTCCACACCGATACCTCCCCCATAGTGCTCCACAATAGATTTGGTGATGGAAAGCCCCAACCCCGTACCTTTGATATTGTAGTTCATCTTCACAAACCGTTCAAAGATGGCATGTCTTCCCACTTCATCGATACCACAGCCTGTATCTGCCACATAAAAATAGAAGTTATGGTTGCTCAATCTCCTGCAACCGATTTTCACACTGCCCATCTCCGTAAACTTCAAGGCGTTCCTCACCAAGTTACCTATGACTTGGGCAAAACGCACGCGGTCCACCACCAAACGGCATTGAGGCAACCGTTCTACAAACTCCACCTGAATGCCCGTGGGATGCGAGCGCATATTCTCCGTCGTACAGACTTCATCAATCAGCGCGTTTACATCCACTTCTCCATCGTTATATTCCAGAGTATTTGCCTCAATCTTCGAGTAGTCCAGCAAGTCATTGACCAGTTGCAGCAGCGAGTCCTTGTTATCATTAATCTCCTTCAGAAAAGCCATACGGGTTTCTCTGTCCAGATCATCCATTTCGGCAAGCATAGTTGTAAAGCCTACAATGGCATTCAAAGGAGTACGAATTTCGTGAGTCATATTAGCGATGAAAGCATTCTTCAGCTGGTTGGATTCTTCGGCAACCTCATTGATGCGCTGCAACGTCTTCAACCTTTTGCTCTTGCTGATGGAAATGATTATCATGATGACCAAAAGCAGAATGACAATTATCCCAAAACTATATACCAATGCTTCATTATTCTGATAGAAGTCATTCGTCCAAACATCGTATGCTGCCGTAATTGTCAATATCATCGTTTTTTGCTTGCTTATTGGAAACTATAAAATTATGGGAAGCAAATATACTAAAGAAAATACAAATAAATTAATAGAAACTACAGTTTTTTCCAACAAAATAGGCCGCATGCCATTACCAAGTAAAGCATGCAGCCCATAAATGTCATTATTCAGTATTATTGAAATCAGCCTTCAATGGCAGCCTGCGCCGCAGCCAGACGTGCAATAGGCACACGGAACGGAGAACAGCTGACATAATTCAAGCCAACTTTGTGGCAGAACTTCACAGAAGAAGGTTCACCTCCATGCTCGCCGCAAATACCGCACTTCAAGTCCGGACGGATAGCACGTCCCTTTTCAGTAGCCATGCGCACCAACTGTCCTACACCATTCTGGTCGAGTACCTGGAACGGGTCTACTTTCAGAATCTTCTTCTCCAGATAAATCGGGAGGAAGGAAGCGATATCGTCGCGTGAATAACCAAATGTCATCTGAGTCAAGTCGTTCGTACCGAATGAGAAGAACTCGGCAGAGGAAGCAATGCGGTCGGCAGTCAAGGCGGCACGCGGAATCTCAATCATTGTACCTACCTTGAAGTCGATGCTGTCACCCACTTCTTCAAACAACTGGGCAGCCTCAGCACGAATCACTTCTTCCTGCTGCTTGAACTCATACAAGATACCGGTCAGAGGCACCATGATTTCAGGATGGGTTTCAACACCTTCCTTCTTCAATTCCAAAGCAGCACCCAGGATGGCACGCGTCTGCATCTGTGTAATTTCAGGATATGTATTTCCCAAACGGCAACCACGATGACCCAACATCGGATTATGCTCACAAAGTGCCTCAACACGTTGCTGGATATACTGGAGGCTCACGCCCATCGTATCTGCCATTTCCTGCTGTCCCTTCAGGTCATGGGGAACAAACTCATGCAAAGGAGGATCAAGCAGACGCACCGTCACCGGACAGCCTTCCATTGCCTTGAAAATTCCCTTGAAGTCAGCTTGCTGGTAGGGAAGAATCTTAGCCAAAGCCTTGCGGCGCCCTTCTGCATTTTCTGCCAGAATCATCTCGCGCATGGCTTTAATCTTCTCGCCTTCGAAGAACATGTGTTCCGTACGGCAAAGGCCGATACCCACCGCACCAAAATTGCGTGCCACTTCTGCATCGTGAGGAGTATCCGCATTGGTACGAACCTGCAGCTTCGTATATTTGTCTGCTAAATCCATCAGTTCCGCAAAGTCACCGGACAGCTCAGCCGCTTTTGTCTCCACCTTGTCTTTATATACTTCACCGGTGCTTCCGTTCAAGGAGATATAGTCACCTTCTTTCAACAGTACACCATCCACTTCCACTGTACGCGCCTTGTAGTCGATGTTCAAGGCACCTGCACCAGACACACAGCACTTACCCATACCACGAGCAACCACTGCCGCATGCGAAGTCATACCACCGCGGGCAGTCAGGATACCTTCGGCAACTGCCATACCTGCCAAATCTTCCGGAGAAGTCTCGATACGTACCATCACCACACGCTTGCCGGCAGCATGCCATTCGGCAGCATCATCGGCAAAGAATACGATTTGTCCCGTAGCGGCACCCGGAGAAGCGGGAAGACCACGAGTCAACACCTTAGCTTGTTTCAGAGCTGTCTTATCAAATACCGGGTGGAGCAGTTCGTCCAACTTATTGGGCTCACAACGCATCAATGCAGTCTTTTCGTCAATCATACCTTGATGGAGCAAGTCCATGGCAATCTTCACCATAGCGGCTCCGGTACGCTTACCGTTACGGGTCTGGAGGAACCAGAGTTTACCCTCTTGTACTGTAAACTCCATATCCTGCATATCACGGTAGTGATTTTCGAGTTTTGTCTGCAAAGCATCCAGTTCCTTATAGATTTCCGGCATAGCCTCCTCCATGGAAGGATATTTGCTGACACGTTCTTCTTCGCTTACACCGGCTAATTCAGCCCAACGTTGAGAACCGATTTTTGTAATCTGTTGCGGAGTACGGATACCGGCAACCACGTCTTCACCTTGTGCATTAATCAAATACTCGCCATTGAAAAGGTCCTCACCGGTAGCAGCATCGCGGCTGAAGCAAACACCCGTAGCAGAGCTCTCGCCCATATTACCGAATACCATAGCCTGAACGCTTACGGCAGTACCCCATTCGTCAGGAATTCCCTCCATCTTACGATACAAGATGGCGCGTTCGTTCATCCAGGAGTTGAATACGGCACAAACGGCACCCCACAACTGCTCGTAGGCACAAGTCGGGAAGTCTTTTCCGGTTTGTTCTTTCACCGCAGCCTTGAACTTCTTCACGAGTTCCTTAAGGTCTTCCACCTCAAGCTCGTTATCCAGCTTCACGCCTTTAGCATGTTTCACATCTTCTATAATAGCCTCGAACGGGTCTACATCTTCCTTGTTCACCGGCTTCATACCCAGCACCACGTCGCCATACATCTGCACGAAACGACGGTAAGAGTCCCATGCAAAGCGTGCATTGCCCGTCTTGCGCGTCAGGCCTTCCACCACTTCGTCATTCAAGCCAAGATTCAGGATAGTGTCCATCATGCCCGGCATGGAAGCGCGTGCACCCGAACGAACGGAAACCAGCAACGGATTCTCCACATCACCGAATTTGGAACGCATCAGCGTCTCCACATGGGCAATGGCCTGTTCAACTTCGTTCTTCAACAGAGCAACGACTTTATCCTGCCCCATTTCATAATATTCCGTACAAACTTCTGTCGTTATTGTAAAGCCCGGAGGAACCGGAACCCCTATAAGGTTCATTTCTGCAAGGTTGGCACCTTTCCCACCCAAAAGGTTTCTCATATCGGCCTTTCCTTCTGCCTGGCCGTTACCAAAGGTATAAACTCTTTTTTTGTCCATAATATAAATTTAAAGTTTTTGATAGTGATTTCTCTTTTCTGTTCGCAAATCTAAGTATATTTCGCAGACTAGAAAACTTTTTCAGAAAAAACTTTATGCTAAAATGCAATTTCGACATTGCAATCTTTAATATTTCATTTCATAGAGAGAAATCCCGAAAAAATGTCTATTTTTGCCGAAGAATTTATTAGATTGGTGTAAAAGTGGCAAGAAAGAGAAAAGAACTTCCCCTACTGGAGAAGGTGACAATTACGGATGTGGCTGCCGAAGGAAAAGCCATCGCAAAAGTCAATGATTTGGTGATTTTCGTACCATATGTCGTCCCCGGCGATGTAGTTGACCTGCAAATTAAGAGAAAAAAGCATCATTATGCTGAAGCCGAGGCTGTGAAATTCCATGAATATTCGGCAGTACGGGCAGTTCCATTCTGCCAACATTATGGTGTATGCGGCGGTTGTAAATGGCAGGTTCTCCCCTATTCCGAGCAAATCAAGTATAAGCAAAAACAAGTAACGGACAACCTCACCCGCATCGGCAAAATCGAATTGCCGGAAATCTCTCCGATATTAGGTTCAGAAAAAACTCAGTTCTACCGGAATAAACTGGAGTACACTTTTTCCAACAAACGTTGGCTGACGACAGAAGAGGTTCAGCAGAATGTAGTGTACGAACAGATGAATGCCGTAGGCTTCCATATTCCCAATGCTTTCGATAAAGTGCTTGCCATAGAGAAGTGCTGGTTGCAGGACGATATATCCAACCGCATCCGCAATGCGGTACGCGACTATGCCTACCAGCACAACTATTCCTTCATCAACCTGCGTACGCATGAAGGAATGCTACGCAATATGATTGTGCGTACCTCTACCACCGGCGAACTGATGGTAATCCTCATCTGCAAGATAGAGAAAGAGGAGGAAATGGCTCTGTTCAAGCAAATGCTGCAATACATAGCAGATACATTCCCCGAAATCACTTCCCTGCTATACATTATTAATAATAAGTGCAACGATACCATCACCGACCTCGAGGTACACACCTTCAAGGGAAAAGACCACATCTTCGAGGAAATGGAGGGACTGCGCTTCAAGGTAGGTCCCAAATCTTTCTATCAGACCAACTCCGAACAAGCCTACAACCTCTACAAAGTAGCGCGCAACTTTGCCGGACTGACCGGTAACGAGCTTGTTTATGACCTTTATACCGGCACGGGTACCATTGCCAATTTCGTATCCAAGCACGCACGCCAGGTAATCGGCATAGAATATGTGCCCGAAGCCATTGAAGACGCCAAGGTCAATGCCGAGATTAACGGAATTAAAAACACATTGTTCTTTGCCGGAGATATGAAAGACATGCTGACACAAGACTTCATCAACCAATACGGCCGTCCCGATGTCATCATCACCGACCCTCCCCGTGCCGGAATGCACCAGGATGTAGTGGATGTCATTCTGTTTGCCGAACCCAAACGCATCGTATACGTCAGCTGTAATCCGGCTACGCAGGCGCGCGACCTGCAACTGCTCGATGCGAAATATAAAGTGAAGGCCGTTCAACCGGTAGACATGTTCCCGCACACCCACCATGTGGAAAACGTAGTATTATTGGAATTAAAAGATTGAAAGTCCAAGTAGTTTTCAATCGTAAATTGTAAATTGTCTAATCGTAAATTAAAACCAGTCGTGGCAAAAGAAAAAATTACAGCAAGAGCCCGCACACAATATACGGACTACATGGTGAAGGAACCGATGGAGCTCATGGAGTTTCTGGCAGCTAAAATGCCGGACGCCAGCCGCACCAAGCTGAAATCATTGCTGAGCAAACGCATTATATATGTGGACAGCGTTATCACTACACAATACAATTTTCCCCTGAAACCGGGTATGAAAGTACAAATCAGCCGTGAGAAGGGACGTAAAGAGTTCAACCATAAACTGATGAAGATTGTATACGAGGATGCCTATATCATCGTGATAGAGAAGATGCAGGGTTTGCTGTCCGTCAACACTGACCGGCAAAAGGAACGTACCGCCTATACCATCTTGAATGAATACGTGCAACGCTCGGGCAAGCAGCACCGTGTACACATCGTGCACCGCCTGGACCGTGACACCTCCGGCTTGATGATGTTTGCCAAAGACGAGAAGACCCAACGTACACTACGCGATAACTGGCATGACATTGTAACAGACCGGCGATACGTAGCCGTAGTGGTCGGCGAGATGGAAAAAGATGCAGGAACCGTAGTTTCTTGGTTGACGGACCGCAAGCTGTATGTATATTCAAGTCCGACAGATGACGGGGGACAAGAATCCATTACGCATTACCGTACCATCAAACGAGCCAATGGATACTCTCTTGTTGAACTGAACCTGGAAACGGGACGAAAAAACCAGATACGTGTACACATGCAGGATTTGGGGCATCCTATTATCGGCGACGGACGCTATGGACTGGAAGACGTAAATCCTATCGGACGCTTGGCCCTGCATGCTTTCAAACTCTGTTTCTATCATCCCGTCACGGGAGAGCTGATGCGGTTTGAAACACCTTATCCGGGAGAGTTCAAGAAATTGGTTTTGAAGAATAAGTAAAAAGCTGACATACAATAAAAAACGGAGCAATTGATTTGCTCCGTTTTTTATTGATAAGCATGTCGTCATTGCCGACGCATACGAAAAGGCTGTCCGTGAATATTATCTTGATATTCCCTCCAGCTATTATACCAAGTACCACTGAAAGAATAAGAATCAGCCATGGCTCCTTCAATGTAAGCCATGCTGCCACCATCATAGAATTCCAATTCCATCAGATTGTAAGCCCCACTAACCCAATTCCATCTGAAAAGCAAATAATTCGGGTCGCCATATGAACCAATAGTACCTTGGTTGCGCGCGTTAAAGGTCATAATCGTCCCCCTACCCCAAGTATATGCCCCGAAATCTATTTCTTCAGATGTATACCATTCACCGGGCAGATTATATTCCGTTTCTTCCTCACTATCACATGATGTCAATCCTAATACAAGGACAAACAACAATAACATTTTTGTGTATTTCAACATATTATTCATAAGCCATACTTTATTTATAATTAGCATCTACCATCATAACAACCACTCCATCCAGTTTACCGGATAAATAATGTTCGCGCACCCATACATTATCAAAGTACTTGATTTCACCGGCACCATAATTCAGAGTCAACCCCTCCATAGACTTATCCATCCATTTCCAAGTAAAAGTACGTGAAGTCGTTTCATAGGGACGGGACTCGCCTCCGCGATAATACTCCCAGATTTCCTGTCCAGAATTATCAGCCTTGGCAAACTTCAGCTGATGACTGCATAACACTTCAACTCCATCTTTGTTTTCCGTCTGATATTCTTCTATCCACGTCTTCCCACACAATTTGTCGTCGCTATTCTGCATGGTATAATATACATCATCCCCACAAGACGCCAGCCCAATCGTAAATACACACAACAGCAATATCTTCACATAATTCAAAGTCTTCATAAGTTATCGAGTTTAGTTAATACTTGCGGACAAACATACACAAAAAAAATGAAACACTTAATACTTATCCTGGAATTTCTTGTAGAAGACAAGGAATAAAATAAATCCCATCAGTGCAAACGGTACGCCTGCCAATGCGGGATAACGGTATCCTCCACTCAAGGCAAGACCTCCGATATAGGCTCCGATAGCATTCCCCAAATTGAAGGCCATCTGCACACAAGCGCCTCCCAACATTTCTCCTCCAGGGGCCACACGAATCATCAACACCTGCTCCGGACTGGAGACGGCAAACAAACCTGCCGTACAGAGTGTCATCAATATTGCCGAACACCACGGATGGGGCGAGAGTAAAAATATCAATAATAAAATAACACATATCATCCCTTGCACCACCGTACCGACCTTCCCCGGAGTGTACCGGTCGGACATGCGCCCACTGACCAGATTGCCGACAACCATTCCGAATCCTGCCAGTACCATCAGCGCTGTAATGCTTTCCGCACTAAAACCGGAAACCTCGGTCAGCAACGGGGTGATGTAGCTATACCAGCAGAATACGCCACCGTTGCCCAAAGCCGTAGCTCCCAATATGAGCCACGGCGCCGGCTTCTTCAAAAAACGGAACTGTCCTTTAAATCCCGTGTCTTTCAGTCCTTCGACCTGCGGTACCCAACGCCAAATGTAGTACAATGTTATCAATCCCCAGGCACCTACCAGCAGAAACGTGGCACGCCAAGACAGTGTATGGCTCAACGAAGTACCCAACGGCACCCCAAACAGATTGGCCACAGTCATTCCCGCTATCATAATTGAAACCGCCTCCGAGCTTTTCCCCTTATCAGCCAATTTTCCCGCAACAATGGAAGCCACCCCAAAATAAGCGCCATGAGGAAGTCCGGAAACAAAACGTCCCAACAGCAAGACCCAATAATTGGGTGCCATAGACGCACAAATATTACCCACAATCATTAATGTCATCAAGACCAGCAGAATCTGCTTCAACGGACGTTTGCGGGCCAGGAGCAGCATGGGTGCACCAAAACAGACACCCAACGCATACGCAGAAATGAAATGACCGGCCACGGGAATGCTGATTCCCAAATCAGTAGCCACATAGGGCAAAATACCCATCATCGTAAATTCGGCAATCCCCAGCCCCAATGTACCGAATGCCAATGCAATAAGACTCTTCTTCATACCTTAAAAAAACAACCTATATTTTTTACCGGGCGCAAAGATAATGACATTGCATTCTCCAAATAAAAAGGATACCGAATTATTTTCAGTATCCTTCTTCATTTTTTATCTTATATCAATTGTATACCCACCATTAAAGACTTCTCCCGGTATCAAGTGCTGCATCCAGTCCTTATTCTTATATTCACCTTTATAATGGGCACTGTCACAACGCCCGTACCACGGCTCGATGCAGACAAACGGAGCATTCTTGGCCGGAGGCGACCACAGCCCCACCACCGGAGTGTCGAAATACAGACTGAGATAGGGTTTCTTTTCCTTATTATATAATGTAACTTCTTTCACTTGACTGTTTTCCAGAATCAAGGCATCTTTATCAAAGGAGTGTATGTCCAAAGGCAGCAGGCCATCTGTCAACTCAAGCAAATATTCCTTATCCGGAGCGGCACATCCTTTCTCGGAGATAAGGATATAGTGCAAACCTTCCGTCTTATCAAAGCCGAAATATCCACGGTCCGTTGTCTCCGTATCATAGTCCGGGTAATAGAAAGCCGGATGGGCCCCTATCTGGAAGTGCATTTCGCGTGTTCCGGTATTGATGACTTTCCAAAGCACCTCAATCTTCTTTCCCTCTATCCGATAGCCTATCTCAAGGCAAAACGGGAAAGGATATTTCTTGCGTGTTTCCTCACTGTCAACCAGTCGATAGCGTACCTCATCTTCCAGTTCAAGCATCAATTCAAAATCCATATCGCGGGCAAAACCGTGTTGCGTCAATGCGTAGGAAACGCCTTCGTGGCGGTATTCATTCTCCCAAACGCTGCCTACAATGGGAAAAAGCACCGGAGAATGCCGTTTCCAAAAAGCGGGGTCTGCCTGCCAAAGATATTCTTTTCCATCATGCAAGATACTGCATAACTCGGCCCCATGTGGGGAGACTTTAATTGTCAGTTCTGAATTAGAAAGTGTTTTCATATCATATATCATTTTGTTATTTTCTCATATAGTGTGGCATCTCTCCGGGTATTTCCATCGAAATCTCCACCAGGCCACCGACCACTCCGTCCTGCTTCCATGCCGTCTGATAAATCATTTTCCTGACACCGTTCTTCTCAATGGTGTAGGCATTCACTCCCCCCGTCTCCAGCAGTTCGCGTATCTTGGCTTGCGATTGCGGGTTGTGGCAATCAAAGAGATTCTTGCCTATCAGGTCACCGTGTTTGGCAAACGTACGGCATGCTTTCTCGTTCATATATAGGATGATTCCCTTTGTGTCGCATACAGTTACGGCACAGTTCATTTCATTGGCCCATTCGTACATAATTCTTTATTTTTAATTGGCTATTTTCTATGCACTTGAAATGCATTTACAGAAAACTCTTCAAAGTCAAATGTCCTTTTCTCTATCGAATTATTATTGCATTAATCCTCCTTCTATGAAGAAAACGACTTCATTCAATCGTTCTTTATTCGATTCTTCATCTTTGAAAATAGCTGGAGTGAAGATTATCCTATCTTGAATCAGATTATCTACCAAATCCCACATGACTTCATGGTACAGCATCACCATTGCCACTTTTTCATTGTCAATACCATATTGGCTTGCTAAGGAGCCACAATTATTCTTTAGTTCCGCACTGATAGAGTTTACCAATTTTTCAGTTATTTGATGAAAGCGGTCTTGCCGTTTCTTTATAATAGGAAATAATACATCTCCATTATCATCTACCAGCCCATAAGGTTTTAACTGAGAAACGAGTTTGGCATCTGTTACTTTTCCGAATTGTGCTATTTCATCAGCACAATGGTCCATAATGTCGTTGTCAGGAGCAATGCCGCTATTGATATAAGTCAAAATCAAATTCTGTTCTCCGAAACCATTCGTACCGCATGCAAAGCCATTTCTTGATTCGTATAATACCCAGTAACAGCCACTCCAGCTTGTATAATTGTCAACATCCTCAAACAAGACTAACTTTGTCCACATTTTTCCATCCAGAAGGTATGAAAAAACAAGTGAGAGTACATTGTTCTTGAATCCCATTTCACTGATAGTTTGTGCCAATGATATAAAGTCTGCCTTTGTTTTGACATACATGGATTCAGCAATCTCCTTACTTAAGCTTCTTAGAGAATTGGTCTGTTCTTTGTCGAGAATGGGTATAGTAGCTTTCCATTTTCCTTTTGTTTTACTGACAAGTCCACCTACTTCCAATAACAATAATTGGCTATCAGAGCATTTAATACCCATTTCACGAAGTTCGGCTTGAGTACGTGGAGTCCGTAAATTGTATAGTATTTCCCAATTATTATCTGGCGTTACATAGTCTTCGGGCTGATGTCCGTTCACTGCAACAAACTGGGTTGCTTCCCATTCGCTATAAGGTCTTATCGATATTTGTGCTTTAATCATTGTGGTAACGGACAATAAGGCAAACAACAATAATAAGTCCGGATAATGTTTCATATATCGCTTAATTTTAGTTTTGTTCATCATTCATGCACTTCTCTTATGTAACAAAGATAACGTTTTTTTCAATTCCTCTCTCAAACCTATAACAAAAAACTTCCCGACTACCAATAAAAAACTTCCTAACTACTAATAGTAAAGTTTGCAAGTATAGAGATAAAGAATTACCTTCGCCCTTGGTTTGTCTATCCCAAGCCTTGGGATAGAAATCCCCAACCTTGGCATACACATCCGCAACCTTGGGACAAACTTTGTAAGCCCCAATAAACAAACGAACCTCATAACAACGCTACCATCATGGCAGAATACAACATGCAGGAACTGAACCTGCCGGGAGAAGACGGCAAACGCATTCTCTACCCACGAATGAAACTATACGGGCAGGTGGACTTGGAAACCATCACCGAAAAGATAGCATACGCCTCATCCTTCACACGAGGAGACATCATCGGACTGGTGCAAGCCATCACCGACGAAATAGCCTACCAAATGGGGCAAGGTTACTCCGTGAAGATTGACAACTTAGGAGTATTCACCCCTGCCCTCGGTCTGCGGCAAGACCGTGAACGGGAGACGGGCGAAGAAGGAGACACCAAGCGAAACGCCGTCAGCATCTGCCTGAAGGACATACATTTCAAGGTGGACAAAGAACTACTGTACCGTACCGCTCGCCATTGCCACCTGAAACGTTCCACCGACAAATTCCAACGCTCCTCACAAGTGTTTTCTCCGCAGGAACGGCTGGAACGGGCAAAAAAATACCTGGAAAAGAACAGCTTCATGACCCAAGCCGACTATTGCCAACTGACCGGCTTATTGAAGTCCGCCGCCTCCCGCGAGTTGCGCGAATGGATAGCCAATCCCGAATCGGGCATCGACTACAAAGGACGAGGAACACACAAGATTTATATTCTAAGGAAACCATAACCCACATCCATTGAAGTAACAAAAACAATGAAAATACTACATACCAGCGACTGGCACCTGGGACACACCCTCTACAACTACGACCGCACCGCCGAGCAGCAATCCTTCCTACGGCAACTCACCCGCATAGTAACCGAAGAGCAGCCCGACGCCATGGTGGTAAGCGGAGATATCTACCACTACTCCTCTCCCGCTGCCGCCACGCAGAAGATGTACACCGACGCCATGCTGAACATTCACCAAGCCTGCCCCGGAATGGCCATCGTAGTCACCGCCGGAAACCACGACAGCAGCTCCAAATTGGAGATAGACAGCAGCCTCTGGCAGCACTTCGGCTTGAACGTTGTGGGAAACATCGAACGTACAGCCGAGGAAGTGAATCTGAACAAGCATATCATCGAGATAAACAATGAAAAAAAGACAATAGGCTACGTCATTGCCGTGCCCCACGTCTATCCGCAAAACTTCCCCCTGCTGGACACTGAAACACCGCGCGACCAACGGCAGGCACGCTTCTTCCAGGCACTGCTGGACGAAGTGAAGAAACGGAATACGGCACAGCTTCCCGTCGTCCTCATGGCCCATCTCTCCATTGAAGGCAGCGACCGTAGCGGGCACGATGAGAGTATCGGCGGAATAGAGTATGTTCCCCTCAGCGCTATGGGAGAAGGGTACGACTACCTCGCCCTCGGGCACATCCACTGCCCGCAGGACATCAAAGGCAGTCATCACCACGCACGCTATTGCGGCACTCCCCTCCCCGTCAGCTTCGATGAAACCTATCCCCATTCCGTCTCCGTCATCGAGTTGAAGAAAGGGGCAGAGCCACGGATAAGTACATGGAAGATAGAAAACCCTGTCCCTCTCGTCACACTGCCTCATGACCCGGTGCCTTTTGAAGACGCCTTGAAGTTGCTGGAAGAGTATCCTGAAGAACAAGCCGCCTATATTCGCCTGAATGTACTGACAAAAGGCTACCTGCCACCCGACTGCAACGAAAAAGCCTCGAACGCCGCCAAAGGCAAGGCATGCAAATATTGCTACATCAAGACCACCCGGGAGCGGCAGGCCGACACTAACGGAAACAAGCATATCTCCATCCAAGAGATGCAAGAAATGTCTCCCCTGGAAATAGCCAGACTCTACTACCGAGAAACCGAAGGAGAAGAGATGGACACAGAACTTTGCCAGCTGATGGAGACTGTCGTGCAAAAAGTGAAAAGCAAGAACAACTCCTAATCATTTGTCCGGAACATGAAACTCCAGAAACTGACCATAAAGAACCTTGCCTCCATAGAAGATGCCGTCATCGACTTTGAGAACGGACCGCTAAGCGAGGAATCCCTTTTCCTTATCTGCGGCGAGACGGGTGCAGGGAAGACAACCATTCTCGACGCCATCTGCCTGGCACTCTACAACGAAACGCCCCGCATGGACCATGCCGAGAACGAAAAATACAAAGACCTGAACCAGACTTTCTCTGCCAAAAAGGAAGACGTTGCCATCAACGACAGCCGGCAACTGATGCGCCGTAACACCAGTGAAGCATGGACGGAGCTGGAGTTTACCGGCTCGAACGAAACGCCCTACACCGCCCGATGGTACGTGGCACGGGCACACCGCAAGATTTCAGGAGCCGTGCAGGATGTGCGCTGGACACTGGAAAACAAGAAAAGCGGCATACAGCTCAACAAAAAGAACGAGATAAAGGCAGAAATACAAGCTGCAGTGGGGTTGACCTTCGAACAATTCTGCCGCACCACCATGCTGGCGCAAGGCGACTTCACCAAGTTCCTGCAAAGCAAGGAAAGCGAAAAATCGGATATTCTGGAAAAGCTGACCGGTACAAGTATCTACTCCGAAATAGGAGCCGAAATATATGCCGCCACCAAGGAAAGACGGACGGAATACGAAAACCAGAACCGGAAGCTGGAAGGCATCCACATCCTGGCAGAAGAAGAAGTCGCCACAATCAAGGAAGCCATAGCCACACAAAATGCCGGAGTCAAGGAAGCCAATGAGCAGAAAACTACCGCCCTCGCAAAACGGGACTGGCTGAAGAAACACTCCGAACTCCTCCTCACCCGTGAACAGCAAAAGAAGATGTGGGAAGGGAAGCAAGCGCAACTGCAATCGGACGAATTCAAACAGAAAGAACTCCTGATTAAAGAATGGAATGCCACCGCCGACGCCCGCAACTGGCTCTCTACCTTGAAACAGCAGCAACAGCAGCAACAACAGAACCATGCACAAGCCGGGATACTGAGAGCATCCTTTGCCCGGCTGGACGGAGGAAGCAAGTGGCTATGCGGTTTCCTGAAAGAGCAAGAAGACAAGCTGCATCGTGCCGAGAAGTACTTGCAAGAGCATTCGCCCTTACTGCCCATGTTCGAGCAAAGCCAATCCATCATTACCGGCCTAAAATCCGCACTCGATGCCCAAACACGCATCGGCACCTACAACGCGCACCTTGAAAGACTTGCCGCGCAACAACCCGTAAAAGTCAAGGAGCGTACCGACAAGGAAGCTGCCCTCACCCGGAAAGAACAAGAGAACCATACATTGCAAAACGAAATAAACCTCCGGAACAAGCAGCTTGAAACCATGGACCGCCCTGCCCTGCAAGACAAGAAAAACAAACTCGATGCCGGACGGGAGAACCTGCTACAAGCCTTGAGCGCCTTGTCTTTACTGGCTGAAACGGAAAGGACACTGAACGAGGCGAAGGAAAACGAAAAGGCTTTGAACGCCAAAGTGGAGGCGTGCCAAAAGCAATACGTCCTCCTGCAAACGGCATTCGACAGCAGGAAAACAAGTTATGATGACATCCGCACCCTCTACGACAAGCAAAAGGAAGCCGTAGAAGAGTGGGCAAAGGAAGCACGCTCCCGGCTTGTCGTCGGGGATACTTGCCCCGTGTGCGGACAAGAAATAAAATCGCTTTGCAAAGATGAAGATTTCCAGTCTGTCCTTGCTCCCATACGCACCTCCCTGGAAACAAAAGAAAAAGAATACAAGGAAGCCGAGCAGGCATTGAACAACAACCTGACAGAATCCAAGACCTACGGAACGCTGGCAGAGAATGCCCGTCAGTCCACAGCAAGAGCGCTCCGGAGCTACAACCTTGCCCGTACTGACGCACAAGCCAAATGCGCCCAATGCAACGGCATCGGCCTCTCCACAACCACCGGCGAAACCCTGAAGAAGCTACTGGAAGAGAACAAGCTGGAAGCAGACAAACTGAACGAAAAGCTCACGGAAGTTCAAAAGCTCAGCGCACAAATCATAGCTCTGCAACGGCAAAAGGACGAATGCCAAAAACATGTGGACGCTGCACGCCAAGCCTTCAACTCTGCCGACAGAGTGCTGAATGAGCTGAAAAATAGCATCGTCAATTACGAGTCGCTCACCGCCAACGAAAAGGAGAACATACGTGCCACCATGGACCGCGTCACTCCCCACATCCTCTGGGAAGGATGGAACACGGAATGGGAGAACTCCCCCCTCTCCTTCATTGACCGCCTGACACAAGCTACGCGCAACTACCAGCTGGCGCAGGAAAAACAAAGAGAACTGAAATCCACCATTGCCCTTATCCACAAAGAGCTGGAAGGGATAAACATCAACAAGGAAAGCATCGATGCCGCATTCCCCGACTGGCGCAACGCACCTGCAGCAACACAGGAAATAGAAATCAAGGACCTGGGGATTGCCTGGAATAATCTGAATACACAAGCAAGCGGACTGAAACAAAGCATATCCTCCACCGCAGAACAAATGGCAAGGCTGCAAAAGGATTTAACCGGGTTCTATGCCGCCAACCCCACTCTCGACGAGGAGCGTATCACCGTCCTATCCGCTTGGTCCGGCTCCCGGATAGAAGCATTGCGTGCCTCATTGCAGACACTTAAAGAGGAAGAAGTAGCTGCATCGACCGCCTTTCATCTGGCCACCGGACAAGTGGAAGAGCACATCAACCGGAAGCCCGAAATAGAAGAAAACGAAAACCTCGAAACCCTGGATGCACTCATCGCGAATCTCGAAGAAAAGATAACCGTCGGCAACCAATCCATCGGCCAGCAGAAGTTACGCCTGGAAGAAAACACCCGTAACATCGACCGGATAAAGGAAGAAAAGGAACGTGCCGACCGGCTGCGCGAAGAGTATCTGAAGTGGGACCGCCTCTGCCGCCACTTCGGTGACGAACGGGGAAAGAACTTCCGCAACATAGCCCAGAGCTTCGTCTTGAAAGAACTGCTGGCAGGCGCCAATTTCTATCTGCAACGCTTGACCGACCGCTACGAACTGGAGTGCCAGGCCGGTTCGCTCACCATCCTGCTGCGCGACTTCCATCAAGGAGGCTCGGCACGTCCGGCATGCACCTTGTCGGGCGGCGAAAGCTTCCTGGTATCTCTGTCACTTGCCCTCGGACTTTCTTCCCTCAGCCGCCAGAGCCTCTCGGTAGACACACTGTTCATCGACGAAGGTTTCGGCACACTGAGTAGCGACTACCTGAACACCGTTATGGACACATTGGAAAAACTGCACCAGATGGGCGGCAAGAAGGTAGGCATCATCAGTCACGTGGAAGGACTGAAAGAGCGCATAAAGACCCAGATACAAGTACGGAGGATAGACAGTTCAAGAAGCGAAATAGAAGTGGTGAATACCCTCTAAGCTGGTATCGGGATAAAGAAAACGAATGTTTTTTCGGCTCTTGATAGTACAAGCACCTGCATTATTGTGTATTTTTGCAGTCTCATAAAAAAGAAAAGACAATGAAAAAGTTCATGAAAGGAGTCCGGTTTACTCCTAAAAACTATTCCGACGAAGTAGAAGCCAAAATTCAACATTATAAGAAAGAAGGATATAAACTGCCGATGCGAAGCGCACTCCGCACCGAGGAGCAGTTGGCCGGTATCCGCGCAAGCGCCAAAATCAACACTGCCCTGCTGGATTATCTCTCCGAGAACATTCGCGAAGGCATGTCCACAGCCGAAATTGACCATATGGTGTATTGCTTCACCACAGACCACGACGCCATCCCCGCCCCCTTCATGTACGAAGGCTTCCCCAAAAGTGTGTGTACCAGCATCAACGATGTAGTGTGCCACGGCATTCCCAGCACCAGGGAATTCCTGAAAAGCGGTGATATTGTAAATGTCGATGTATCCACCATTTACAAAGGTTACTTTGCCGACGCATCACGCATGTTCATGATTGGCGAAGTCAGCCCCGACATGCAGAGACTGGTACAGGTCACCAAAGAATGCCGTGACATAGGCATACAGACCGCACAGCCCTGGGCACGCCTCGGTGACGTAGGCGCCGCCATCCAGGAGCATGCGGAAAAGAACGGATACAGCGTGGTACGCGACCTCTGCGGACATGGCTGCGGCGTCAAGTTCCACGAAGAACCGGATGTGGAACACTTCGGCAAACGTGGTACGGGCATGCTGATAGTGCCGGGCATGACGTTCACCATCGAACCGATGATTAACATGGGAAGCTACGAAGTCTTTATCGACGAAGCCGACGGATGGACCGTCTGCACAGACGACGGACTGCCTTCTGCCCAATGGGAAAGCCAAATCCTGATTACTGAAGACGGAAACGAAATATTGACACAATAAGGCGGACACTTCAAAACACCTATGGAGATAGTATTACTGATTATAGGGATAATCATCGGAACCGTAGTCGGCTATCTGGCGGCAGACCGCAAGTCTGCCGCACTGAGGGCAGAAATCAGCGGGACAAAGAAGGAAATAGAATTATTGAAGCTGCAGAAGGAAGAAGCCGAAGCGTTGCACAAGCGCATGAACACCGAGTTCGAGAATCTCTCCAACCGTATCTTCCAGAGCAAAGCCGAAGACTTTACCAGGCTGAATGCCGAACACCTGGGCAATCTGCTCCGTCCGCTGGGCGATAACCTGAAGGACTTCCGCCAAAAGGTGGAACAAGTATACAGCACCGAAGCCAAAGAACGCTTCTCGCTGGGTGAACGCATCAAGGAACTGGTAGAACTGAACAACCGCCTCAGCGAAGATGCCAACAACCTGACTCGTGCCTTGAAAGGAGACTCCAAGATGCAAGGCAACTGGGGCGAAATGATTCTGGAACGTTTGTTGCAAGCCTCCGGACTGATTGAAGGCGAACACTACTTCCGCCAGGAGTTTCTAAAAGACGAACGGGGCGAAGCCATCATCAACGAGGAAAGCGGGCAGAAGATGCAGCCCGACATCATCGTGAAATACCCCGACGAACGGGAAATGATTATCGACTCCAAAGTGTCGCTGACTGCCTATGCTGCCTACACCTCTGCCGAAAGCAAGGAGGAGCAGGCACACTTCCTGAAAGCACACCTGCAATCTGTCCGCTCCCACATCGACGAGCTCAGCCATAAAGACTACTCGCATTACGACGCCCAATCACCGGATTTCGTTATGATGTTCATCCCCACCGAAGGTGCCTACCTCCTCGCCATCCAAAGCGATGCCCACCTCTGGGAATATGCCTACAACAAAAAGGTGGTACTAATGAGCCCCACCAACCTGATTAGCGCCCTGCGCCTCTCGCTCGACCTTTGGAAGAAGGAGAACCAGGTAAAGAATGTGCAGGCCATCATCAAGCGCGGCACCATCTTATATGAAAAAATCGCAGGCTTTACCGACACCTTCCTCGGTATCGGCGACCGGCTGGCCAGCCTGCAAAGGGATTACGATAAAGCCTTCAACCAGCTCTCAGACGGTAACGGCAGTGTAGTACGCCAGGCCGAAATGCTGAAAGGCATGAGCCTCACTCCCAAGAAACGCATTTCTCCAAGATTGCTGCCCAAAGACACCATTCAAGAAGAAACAGAAGAGGAAAACGATAACATTCAATAAAAACATCCAACATGAAAACTCTGAAAGACCGCATTCTCCTTCACCAAGAACCATTCATACGAGGTCTGTGTCAACAGGAATTACCACCGGAGAAGTAACAGCCATTCTGGCAAATGCACTGATTCATATCAAGGAATAAAGAAAAAGCGACGAAGAATCCACTCCACTTTCTTTCATTAGAGAGGAAATGCCCCGAACAAAAAACTCCGGCAAAGCCCTGAAGGACAAGCCGGAGTTTTTTTTATCTCAAGACGGACAAGGAAGATTATCCGCCAAAGTTATCGAACATCAGGTTCTGAGCCGGAACACCGAGGTCGTCGAGCATCTTCTCAACAGCTTTCGACATCGGGCCGGGACCACACATGTAGTATTCGATGTCTTCGGGAGCTTCGTGGTCTTTCAAGTAAGTCTCGTAAATTACGTTGTGTACGAAGCCCGGAGTGTACTTCACGCCCGCTGCATCGGCTGCCGGATCGGGACGGTCCAGTGCAAGATGGAACTTGAAGTTGGGGAAATCCTTTTCTATCTGCAGGAAGTCTTCCAGGTAGAACACCTCGTTGAGAGCACGCGCGCCGTAGAAGTAGTTCATCACACGGTCGGTTGTGTGCAGCGTCTTCGTGAGGTGCATAATCTGCGCACGCAACGGAGCCATGCCAATCTATCTACCGGAATGAAACAGAAAGCATCACTTGCCATCTCTTTGGTGCATGATCCGGATATTGTCATCTTTGATGAACCAACCAACGGTTTGGATGTTTTGACCGCGAGAGTTGTAACGGATTTTCTGCTGCAACTAAAGACAGAAGGGAAGACGGTGATCGTATCCACGCATATATTCAGCCTGATCGAGCGTATTTGCGATCGTGTCGGTATTATTATCAATGGAACGATGATCGAATGTGGTACGTTAGCAGAAATATGTGCCGGTAAGAGTTTAGAGGATCGCTTTTTTGATCTATATCAGGAACATGTTGACCGGGAAGAGACGACCATTTCCGGAAAGGAGCGTGCATAATGAATTCTACGATCTTAACTGTTATGCGCAAAGAATTGGCACGTTTCTTTGGAGATTACCGTATGGTAATGACGACCATTCTTTTACCGGGAATTTTGATCTTTGTACTGTATCAATTCATGGGTGACGCCATGTTAAGTCAGTTTACAACGGACAAATTTGCGCCAAAATGTAGCGCAGTCAATATACCGGACGATTGGTCTGCGGAGTTGAAAAAAACCGGTTTTCGGATTCATAAAGGAAATGCGGATACCATGGATTCTGCCCGTCAAAAGGTCAAAGACCAAAAGGCAGAGTTATGCATTGTTTTTCCGGAAGATTTTGCAAAGCAAGTAGAAGAGTATGAGGTAAGCAGCGGTAAACCTGCCCCTAATATTGCAATTTATTATAATTCTGCATCGACGGATTCTGCGAACGCTTATGATACGTTGTGTACTTACCTCGATCAGAAGGAATCTGCCATGGCCAATAAATTTGATGTTAATCGTGCGGATTCCAAAGCAGATACCTTTGATATGGCAGATGACAAAGATTCTACCGCACAGCTTTTTTCTTCGATGCTGCCATTTTTATTGTTGATCTTTTTGTACAGCGGATGTATTTCCGTTGCACCGGAATCCATAGCAGGAGAGAAAGAACGCGGTACGATCGCATCGTTGCTGATCACTCCGGTCAAACGAAGCCACATTGCACTTGGTAAAATTGCTGCATTATCGATCATTGCACTCCTAAGCGGTGCATCCAGTGCGATCGGAACCATTGCTTCCGTACCAAAATTGATGTCCGCATCGACCAATAAAATATCTGGTACAAGTTATGGTGTCGATGACTATATCATGCTGGGGATCATTATCTTATCCACTGCATTGGTGCTTGTCACACTGATTGCTCTGATCTCAGCATTTGCCAAAACGATCAAAGAGGCACAAACCTATGTAACACCATTAATGATCGTTGTGATGTTGATCGGTATTACATCCATGTTTGGTTCGGGTGCCAGATCGCAGATCTATTATTATCTGATCCCGATCTATAACAGTGTCCAGTCTATGGTCGGTATTTTCTCGTTCCATTTGCATGGATCATTAATACTTACCACTATTGCCTCTAACTTAGTAGTCACCGCTATTGGTGCAGCTTGTCTTGCTAAAATGTTTGACAGCGAATATATTATGTTTCATAAATAGGCAGAACATTTTTTTGCAGATTTAGAAAGGAAGGAACGTATAGAATGATAGATAGTTCGATTATGAATTTGATGATGGAGTTAGCAACGTTTAGCTTTATTGTTCCATTAGTGCTGATCATTGTATGGAAACTGCGTACCCGCAAAAGTCTGATCCCGGTCTTTATAGGTGCTGGTATATTTTTTGTGTTTGCCTATGTACTCGAGGCAATACCACATACCTTTTTCCTGCGGATCAATAGTCCGGTATCGACGTTCCTCACAGGAAATCCATGGGCGTATGCTTTATATGGCGGTATTATGGCGGCCCTTTTTGAAGAAACGGGACGATACATTGCTTTCCGAATATTCCTTAAAAATCATACTGAACGCGAGACGGCAGTATCCTACGGATTGGGACACGGTGGTATTGAATGCATTATCGTATTAGGATTAGGTCACTTACAAAATTATACCTACTGTCAGTTGATCAATAATGGTCAAATGGATAAATTAATTGATAAAATGGCAGGAAATGATACCGCGATTGCTTCCTATCAATCGATTGTAGACTCTTTATCCAAAATGAACGTCTATACATTGATGTTAGGAGGATTAGAGCGTGTCGCAGCGTTGTTTTTGCAGATTGCATTGTCTGTATTAGTTTTTTATGCCGTTCGTAAAGCGGATAAGATCAAATACCTGTGGATCGCTATGGGAATTCATGCATTAGTGGATTTTATTGCAGCGTTTTACCGCGCAGGCATTGTGCCATTATTGGTCGTAGAATTATGCATTGTGATCCTGACTGCCGGTGCTTGTAAATTAGCATATCAGCTATATCAATCTCTTCCGGCCAGTGCAGTCCAAAAGAAAAATACTACAGAATGGGCTTATGCAAAACAAAGTTATAAAAAAGATACAAATAGAGAAAATAAACAGGAAGAATAAATGTTTAGATTACATAGCAAGACTAACATTTTGCTATGTAAAAATTGTTAACACAATTTTCTGGCAAATGAAAAATATGTAATCTGTACGTAAGCAGACAGATTATAGAAAGGCACCGCTTCTTCGCGGTCATACTTCATAGTGCTCACCCTCCTTCAATGCACTTTTCCAAAAAAAGAGTTGCGTGTTTTGTCTTTATCAGCATCGCAATCTTTGTATTACAGTTTGTACTTACCGGTTCTATGCTTGCAAAACAGCAGGTAACAACGGAAGCGGGCAACTCACAGAGCAGTGTGATCGGTATTTTAGATGATACAGAGATTATCCGTCAGAAGTTTCAATTTGATCGTAAAGTCGTGTTATCCGGTTTTACGTTAAGTTTTGGTTCTTTTGAATATGATAAAGTAGGAACTGATCTGCATATTCAAATGTTAGATGGAGAAAATATAACCGTATATGAGACAACAATTCCGGTCAAAGACATAAAACCGGATGCAACGTATACCGTAAAAATGGATCATACGGTAACGATCCCGAAAGGTGTTACCTGTTGTCTGGCACTGAATTGCAGCAATGGCAGCCGCCCTTATGCAACGTTGCCGACACTAAATACGACAAACCGAACAGATCCGAATCTGACATTGTCTACGCTGAATATGCGTACACAAAAGAAGTCGCTGACAATCTCTTATACGTATTATTATCGTTTGCTGCTTCCATTTATCGTAATGATCTTGGAATTTGTCGTATTGTTTGTACTCTGCTTTGAGCGTGTCACAGAATACGCACCTCGTCTGCGCAAAAGACACGACAAACTGCTCCGTAGATCCGACAAATCCGGCGAAGCGATCAAAAAGAGATTAAAAATCCGTAATTTGAAAGATTTTGTCAAATGGTGTCTGGCAGAGCGTAAGGTATATCGTTATGCCCGTAGGACGGTATTGATATTAAATCCATTTTTGTTGTTCCTAATGTTGGAACTGCTAAATGGAACTTTTCAAAAAACGTATCCGAATGTCTGGATCTTTACCTGGGTCTTTTTGGGAGCAATACAACTGCTGATCTTTGGTGTGATCGGCAATGCGGAGAGAGCTGCGCTTATACTTGATATCATATTGTTCCCGGTTGGTCTGGTCAACTTTTTCCTAATGAATGTTCGAGGAACTCCATTCCTTCCGGCTGATATTTTGGGTGTAACAACTGCAACCGAGGTCGCTGACAAGTATCATTTGACGATGACACCATCACAATTTGTTGCGATTCCAGCATTTTTCATTTGGTGTCTTCTGTTGTTAAGACTACGCGGTGATAAGAAAAAACGCGCTTTCAAACAGAAACTGTTGCGACATGTTCTTCCGGTTGTCACTTCTGCAGCCTGCATCGTTCTGTTGTATTCCACACCGATCCTGGAGACCTGCGGGATCAAAGATAGCGTGTGGAACAAGGTGGTTTCTTGTCAGAACAACGGTTTCTACCTCAACTTTTTCATCAATTTACATTACCTGCGTGTGTCGACGCCATCCGGTTATTCACAGGCAAAGGTAAAGGATATTCTATCAGATTTTGAAAAAGAGAATACTAAAACTGATGGAAACAGCAGCGAAGAGACGAACACAACGCAGTCCAACAAAAAGCGCACGTATAACAAAGACTTTAGTACTAATCAAAGTCTTGGCGACAAGCAGCCAAATATTATTTTGATCATGAACGAAAGCCTTGCAGACTATTCTCTGATCGGAAAGGTTAATTATAACCGTGATCCGCTTGCTTTTATTCATAGCCTGGATGAGAACACCATTTATGGACGAGATTATGTGTCCATCTTTGGTGCAGGAACCAGTAATTCTGAGTTTGAGGCCATGACAGGAAATACAATTAAGTTTTTCCCAAGTGGAAGTAACGTGTATCAACAGTTTATGCATGAGTCCACCTTTGCGCTGCCTGGTTATCTCAAAAAACTTGGTTATCGCTGTGAAGCAATTCATCCAAGCAGCGGTGCTAACTGGAACCGTACGGCTTCTTATAAGAGTATGGGCTTTGATCAGTTTTTGACGATCGATGACTTCAAAAATCCGGAATATGTTCGTTATATCAGTGACAAGGAAAGTTACAAGAAAGTTATCGAGCGCTACAAAAATAAAAAGGAAGGCCAGCCGCTCTTTGTATTTGATATGACAATTCAAAATCACGGCGGTTATCTGACCAATACGAATTGGAAAGATCCGGTTTATCCGGAAGGCAGTCATTTGCCGGAAGCAAAAGAATTTTTGTCAGCAACCAAAGTATCCGACGATGCATTTCAGTATTTGGTAAAATACTTTGAAAAACAGGATGAGCCAACCATCATCTGTATGTTTGGGGATCATCATCCATCGATTGAAACCGAATTTTATGAAACGCTTCTCGGCAAAAAGCAGAGTAACTGGGGCTTAGAAGAGATCCAGAAACGATACGCAACGCCGTTTATCATTTGGGCAAACTATGATATTGAAGAAGCCAAAGAAGTCTCGATCAGCAACAACTATTTGGAGAATATGTTGTTAAAGCAAGCAGGTATTACATTGCCGCTTTATAACCAGTATATCGAAAAAGTATCTCAGGATATTCCTGCAATGAATGTCAATGGATATATGGATATGAATGGAAAGTGGCATAATTATGGGGATTCCGAATCAAAAACCGTTTCATCACTTCTGCATAACTATGAAATTTTGCAGTATGGTTACTACAGTGACAGTGATAAAACAACAATGAAAAAATTATTCCAATGGAAGTAAATATGTTGGAACTCAAGAAGAGTTTATCAGAAAGGCAGATGTTTAATTATGAAGTATTTTAAACAATTTTGTATGATTCTTCTGGTGTCATTTGCGGGGGAAGTGCTTAAATTAGCGCTTCCTTTTCCTGTGCCGGGAAGTATCTATGGAATGTTGTTATTGTTTATTGCACTATGCACCGGAGTTATCCGTTTAGAACATGTCCGCGAAACAGGACTCTTTCTCGTAGAGATCATGCCGATCTTGTTTGTTTCTGCAGGCGTTGGACTCATGGACTCTTGGGGGGATCTGCGTAAGATTTTACTGCCGGTTCTCCTGATCATGTTAGTCACAACTGTGATCGTCATGGTCGTATCCGGATACGCAACGCAATTTATTATGCATCACAAAACAAACAAAAAGCAGCCTAAAGACTGATCATATATATTCTTATAGAAAAGAGGTTATTAAGTCATCATGATACAACTATTACAAAATTCATTATTTTTTGGCGGCATTGTTACACTGCTTGCCTATGAGATTGGTTTATTGATCAGGCACAAATTTAAG
>OHAI01000524.1_pt1 | contig 30384 bp, 21 predicted proteins | sample 1577091 | NCBI WGS metagenome assembly OHAI01 (sample SAMEA3541548, study PRJEB24748) | human gut metagenome | biome: human gut; feature: human-associated habitat; material: faeces | place: China | collected 2012
ATATTGTAACTCGTTTGGAGTTTTTTTGTTATGACGGTATAACCTTCGATGCGCATCCGCATAGCGGGTCGTTTATTTGTTTCGCACCTTTGGAGCGAAACGGACTTAAAATCACATAACAAAATAGCGATACATCGTGTATCGCTATTATATATATAATCTATTTACAAAAATACAACTGAAGTTATACTTTAAAATAATCAAGTATCTCAGTCAAAAGTTGTTCTCTTGTCTCTTCAAAATGACTATCAGACAGTGACTCTAATCCTTTATCTTTAAGTTCCCACAGCTTCTCTTGTAACAGTTTCTCTGCTAAATGTTTAATATCCGACTTATTATCTTCGTCAGGAATCTTTGAGAGTTCTATTTTAATTGCTGATTTTACTGCTACCACTACTAGTCTTAAACGGTCTTTGTCATCCGTTCCATTTTCATAGTTTGGCTCAGACCAGTCTGGAACATTTGAAGGACGATTATCCTTATTAGTTGGGTGACTATCTCTCAAGTCTGAAAGCTTTGTGTATCCCGCTACTTCCCATTTATTGAGCAATGTTCTTGTCCAACCAAAAGTACGGTTTGCATCACTTCCTGTTCTTTCCAACGCCTCAATAACTAGTTCATGGTCCATTGTTTCAAGCCAACGTTTGAGTTGATTTTTATTATTGTAGTTGTCAGCTTTGCTCCCTTTAGGAAAAACAGTGTAGAATTTCTCCATGACAATAGCCATCTTACGTTTGAAGTCTAACTCCTTCTTCTTCTCAAAGGTAATGACTTTATCGTTTGTTGCAACAATACGTCTCAAATCGTCATCGAACGGTTTAAACCTAAATATATAGTGGGTAATTGATTTTCCTTTTTTGATTCGCTCTACTGTCAAATCTTGTATTACAGGAAGTCCATGCTCATCTACCAATAGCGTATTGATTTCATCCATTGCTTGCTGCAGCTTAGTACCTTTCGAACGAAGTAAGCTAGGGCTATCCAAAATCAAAACTTCTTGCTCTAGTTCTTCAGCTGTATCTTTTACAAAACCTGTTTTACGCCAGTCTGCTAGATGTCTAAATAATCGTTTAGAATACTTACTCTTCAATAGATTATGGTAGTCACGACCATACTGAATGTACTTAGCTTTTTTACCCCATTCCGGGTTATTGAAAAGATCCTTAACTGTACGCTTGACCGCTACTTTTACTTTTGATCCTTCTTCTGTAGTTATTTCTTCATACTCAGTATATTCCGCATCTGACAAGTGGATTTTAATCAGTTTATTTTCATGGTCTACTCTAAAGGTCTTGAACAGTGGAATAGTGGTGTAAGAGACTACCTTACCATCGACAACCTTTTCGGGATGTCGATATACAATTTTAGTCATTCTTTCCTCTAGTTCCTCAACTGTAGTTTCAAAGCGTTTACCTGTCCTAGGAACAATTTTTTGTTCCCTAGAGCTGTAAAATGTATTTCCTGCTAGCATTGCCAGACTCGAATAAGAAAATATTGCTGCTTCGTTTTCGTCATAAATATCTCGCAACTCACCAAATATAGAGTAAATCATATTTTCTTGAAGAGGTGAAAGGTCTCCAAGTTGGAACATTTGGGTAAACTTATTATCATATTTGATGATTTCTCTGAACTCTCTATTCTCTACCAAATGCTTCTACCTCTCTTAGTTCATTCATCATACATTTTGGTCGTATTTTAAATAAAAGTAATTATTTTACTACAAGCTAATTACTTACTGCAATACGTGACAGGGTATAAAAATATTAATTTACAACCCTTTTGTATGACATTATATCACTAATATTCTGATTTTCATAGTATTTTTTTAAATTTACAACCATTTTGTAGGATATACATGCAATTTTATATGACATACATGCATTTTTGTAGACTTAACATACAAATTTATAGGACATACATACCGTTTTGTAGGATACGCCTGCAATTTTATATGACATACATACATTTTTGTAGACTTAACATACAACTTTGTGTGACTTTCATGCAAAGTTATATGATATACCTGCCAATTTGTAGGATATACATACACTTTTATATGATAAAGGTAGGCTTAGCTCAATAATAGCAAGGGTTTCAGGAGTTCTACTACTTAAACTATAATTAACTACTTAGTTACTATAATTAACCACTTAATACTACTTAATACTATTTAAACTATTATTACTAAAACAAAATTAGTAATAATAAGCTTTAAAACATCACTATGTTCTCTCTAAACTATATTTAAAATCACAACAAAACAAAAAGTGTAGTAATTACCTACACTTTTGTATGCAAAAAATGATTTCAATTCGAGTTACCTACATTTTTGTATGATAACTACATGTTAAATTAGATTATTTAAAACTCATCTCAGTTTCTACCAATGTATTAAACAACTCTTTTTGTTCTTCATCTAGAAGTTGGTACATCTGATCTAACATTTCAGTGAATAGCTTGTCAGACCCTCCACGTTTAGGATAATTGCCATTTTCTCCTTTGAGGTCTTTTTTATTTAAAACAGCTCTTAATGCACTAAAACGAGACATCGATAATTGTGTCATGTTTAGATTTGAACGCACTTTTTCTTCCGGAGTTTTTGCTGGTTCAAGTTTAGTAGGAATTTTGTTTTTTTCTTTTTTCTGAGTAACAATGTTTACTTTTTTAGGAGAAACAGCAGCTTTTTTGGGTTCTACACTTGCTTCAGTTAGATAGGCAATATCATGCTTCTCCTTAAGTTTATCAATTACTACTTCTTCAATCTCTTTCCCTTTAAAAAAACGGTCAAATACTTCTTTAGCTGTTGTGCGATCATTTGATTCAACAGCTGTTAAAAGGTTATTATAATTTCTTTGTTGGATAGTATTAAGCTTTTTCGCCATTGTGTTCTCCAATCGTCTTAATTAGTTCATTCATAACATTTGTAATTTGTTTTTGAGGGATGCTATAGCCACTATTTGTAAAAACATTTGCTTGATTAGCAATCATATCTTTGTATTGTTTATTATTAAATAAGTATTGCTCAAAAACTTTAGTATTATGTTCTTCCGCAATTTTCTCAAGAGTTGATACTGCTTCTCTTGCTTTGACTTGTTTAATTGATTTTTTACTAAAGCCTGGCCCTTTATCAACCTGAGTTATAACGATCCCAGCTATAACAATATCAATTCCAAAGAAAGAGAATCCTTCTTGAACTGCTTCAATATCTTCGATTGTATCCTTTACACCTTCAATACCAAACTTATCAGGTGTTGTAGGGATAAGTACAAAAACTTTAGAATTAGTAAAAAGCGTACTAGTTGTTGAAACGCCAAAGAAAGGAGGGGTATCAAAGAGAACAAAATCATAGTAGTCATTGATATCTTGAACAACGTTTCTTAAACGAAAATCTCTATCTTTTAAACCAGATGCTTCACTCTCCCAGTTCTTCATCAGCTTACTACCTGGAAGCAGATCATATCCGTCAACCGGGACAATAGCATCAGCTACTTCTACTTCTTTTTTTAGTACAGAATAAATACCTTCTTGTTCGTCTTCGTTCACTCCTGCTGCCGTAGTTAGATTGCACTGTCCATCTAAGTCACCTGCACACGTTTTATAGCCAGCATTTCCTAGAGCTTGAGCCAATAATAAACTCAAGGTTGTTTTGGCTGCTCCTCCTTTTTCATCCATTACTACGATTGTATTTGCAACCATATCTACTCCTCTCAATACAATATATACGATACACTATGTATAACAAAACGATACATGTAATTAACTACTTAAAGTATACCATATAGAAATCGAATATCAAGTAGTATGTAGATATATCGTAAATAATACAAGATACACTATGTATAGCATATATTTATTTCTAACCAGATTGTTACGCATTAAGTTATACATAGTGTATCGTTCACTATATACTGTTTTGAAAGAAAGCATCTATCATAGTATCAAAACTCAACAAGAATAATACACGATACATTATATACTATATAAAATATAAGAATGTACGGTAGACGATGTATTTTTTCCATATATAAAATACATAATGTAACGATATATAGTGTATATCACTATATTTGAGTTTCTACTTAAATATTATACACTACACTATACATTACCTGACTATATATAGTGTAGTACAAAGAAAGATAAATCTTTATAGTGTACTATAGACGATGTAAAATGTATTGCTAGGTATTATATCGTATATCTTTCATCTATTCCTTATACTATTCAAAAACAAAAAATATTACAGAGTATCAAACCATAACTAGAGTATACCCGATACACTATATGTTATATAAAATAAGATAATGTATAATAGACGATGTATATTACCAAAATATATTATACATACTGTATTGATATATAGTGTATAGCATCATATTCGAGTTCTAACTCAAACATAATACAATTTACACACTACACTATACATAGCATTACTATATATATGAGTAATGAAATAAATTGCAAATCTTTTATCGTGTATTATGGACGATGTATAGTATATATCTAAATAATGCATTGTTAGGCATTATATCGTATGTCATTTATAAGATACTTATGAAAATCAAGAACATCAACGTACATCACTATACACGATATATTATGTAGTGTAAATAATATATTGTTTATTATTTATCGTATATAGTAGATAGTCTATGATGTATAGTGAACGATACATTTTAAAACTATATATATGATTACATTTTATTGTTTAATAAGTTATATATTAAAAATAGTATAAAGAGGGTAATAGGTGATTAACGATACAAGATACATAGTTTAGCAATATATCTTGTATACTTTTATTTCATGACGTTTGGTTCTTCGTTTGTTACGAATGGTGAGCTATACATAATGTGTTGTAAACTATAGACTATGTATAGTATATAATACAATGAAGAGTAGTATATATGGTTATAATTCTAATAACGATAAACTTGTAATGTTAGTTGCTCTTTGCTATACTAAAGACATAAATTGTTTAATTTATATTTTTTTCACCACCTCAAACGGTGAACCTTTGGTCACGTGACTAAAGAGAAGAGGAAACATGGAGGAGGAGATGTCATTACTGGTTCTGTCCCAGCAATAGGTATCCCATGTTTGAGTGGGTTAAAAGGGAGCGTACTCGCTTTTAGCTATCAGTTAAGCCATCAGACAGAAGAAGGGGCTTGACAATTAACAACACGTACGAGATAATTTGCCTTTAATTTTTTGAAAGGCTACAACAAACGTTATTAGCAACTAAGCATAACGAGAAGTTTTTCCTATGGTTTTCCATAGGTACGCGCAACCTTGTTTTTTTGAGACAAGGCTTGCCAGCTTCTTTGTTATGCTTTTTTGTTTTGAGTTTGGGTAGACGGACAAAAAAGGAAGGCGACATCTCGATGATTAGAGGCGAGGAACAGGTGTTCCCAACTCTAACTTGTCGTCAAACGGAGGAAAGACTACGAACAGGTGTTCGAGACTTTCCAAGGTCACTTTACAACAACAATGTTATATTTTATAAGGAGAAAAAAATGACAAAAATTATTACGATTGGACAAACTAAAATGATTAGGGTAGGACGTGATTACCCTTGTCCTATTTGTGGGAAACCAGATTGGTGTCTAGTTTTTGCAGATCAGACTAAGGCTGTCTGTGCTAGAAAGATTGACCTAGACAAACCACAATTTGGTAGTGCTGGGACTATTTATGATTTGGACCCTAAAAAAGCGAAAGAGGTGACTTTTGAACCTAGTTGGAAAAGTCAACCTTTGGCAAGTATCTCAACACTTCACAAAGTAAATTCTCTTGTTATTGATGTGTTGGGATTGACTAAGGAAGATGTCGAGCACTTAACAAGTGCGGAACGAGGTCTTTCTGTTGAGACCATTGCACTGCGTGGCTACGCTTCATCAACAAAGCAAACACGCCAGAAGCAGGTTGATACAACAGTATCTCATCCAGCAACTATTTGGGAAAAGCTCTTTGTTGCAAATGGACTTCCTAAAGACGCTTGGCGTGGAGTTCCTGGTTTCTATTGGAACGAAAACGCAAAATGTCCTATTTTTGAATCAAAAGATGGAATCCTAATTCCATGTCGCAATTCTTGGGGACAAATTGTAGGTTTTCAAGTACGTCTTGATAACGTCAGTTATCAAGCCAAAGTAAACGAAGCCTTTCAAGAGGGACGAAATGCACGTACTGCTAAGGTCTTCCAAAATGACGATGGAAGTTTCGATTGGTATGTGTTTGCTAAAGGTTCATCACACGAACTAGCAAGTGGGACAACTAAGGAAACTAGTGTTAAACTTCGTTCCGGACTTGAGTTGACATTTAAAAAAGGGCAAAAATATGTCTTTGTTTCGTCAGCATATAAGCCAGAGGGAACAAGTGCTAAGTCTTTTCCCCATTTTGCTTATTCTGATGACATTTTAGAACAAGCACGTTTTTCGGATGAAGGCAAGGCAAAAGTCAACCTTATGAGTAAGGTTGATAACCTTCTAGTTACGGAAGGTTTGCTTAAAGGAGATATCACCGCATCAGTTGCGAAAAACACTCGTCTTTCTCAATTGGGGAGTATCTGTGTTATCTCTATGGCAGGAGTAGCAGCATGGCGTCCTATATCGGACTTTATCGGAAAGACTGAACTCAAAAAGGTCAAACCTATTTATCTAGCATTTGACCAAGATTTTGAGGATAATGACTCGGTATTTGAACGTATGTATGACATGGTTCAAGATCTAGTGACGAAGCAGTCTTGTACGGTCCGTGCTCTAATCTGGCCTCACGAAAAGGGAATTGATGATTTCCTTTTGAAAGCTACCCCAGAAGAAAAGATTAAGTTCAAAACGTATAATAAACAGGATATGGTATAATGAAGAAAAATTATTTGGAGACGTATAAGGGTTGAATATCAAGAAAGTAGAGCGACTGATCTTTGAAATCAACACCATTCTTATAAAGTATTCAGAAGAGTATTTTGAAAGTGGTAAACTTGCTAAAGTCAATCTTAATCACACTTTTGCGAAGGTGCCAGTTGATGAGATTCTAAAATATCGTTTGAATCTGCACGAATCTATCAACGATTATTTGATGGTAGCAGATGTCAGCGATATTAGTTACTTCTATAGAGTGAAGACATCTGAATCTATTGTAGATAAGATTGAGCGTTTTACTAAAAGAGCAGAAGGGTATCCAGTAAATTCGTTTTTAAATGATATTTTTGGAGCACGTGTCATTTTGCCAACATCTGTCATTACTGAAGTGATGGATTGTTTAGATGATTGGAAGGAAGAATACGGTCTTAAAAATTGGTATTTAAAAGATACTGAAGACTATACTGGCATCCATCTCTACTTTAAAAACAAGAGTCATTTCTATTATCCTTGGGAATTACAAATCTGGGATAAGAATGATATTTTTCGAAATATAGAGAGTCACAAACGAGATTATGCAAGGAAACTTGATAACAATCATTAGGTTTCCTTTTTTTACGCCATAAATTGTATGTCATACTATGTATAGTTCATAGTGTATCGTACATAGTACATATAAGAGGAAGGTAGCAGCTTTAAGCTTTACCTTCCTTTTTGCTATTAAGGAGAAAAACAATGGCAAATTTACTAGCAGTAGCACAACAAACAACTAAAAAAGTCACTTTTCCGAAGATAAAAGAGACTGATAAAGCTGCAGATATCGTGAGAAGGTTTTGTACTTATTATGCGAATATTCGTAGATATCAATGTCAGGAACTTTTATCTCAAGAAGTCGGAGCAGTAGCAGTAGAGGTATTCGGACAAGATAATGTCTATACAGCCTATAAAGTCAAAGACATCATGGCTGATATTGAAACCATTGGTTATGATCAAGCACATTTTTCGAATAAGCTAAAAAGACTGTTCGAGGGCATGAGTTTGAGGGATGAAGAAAATCACGAACACCTTTTCGGTGAACAGATTCTTCTCACACTCCATGGGAGTAGATTACCTGCTACTAAAAGTGCAGAAGATACCAAACGCACTTTGTATCTTCTCATTGTCGACGATTCAAAGGTTAGAGTACCTTTGAAGAAAAACCTAAGTTTTTGGAGAGAGAGTAGTTCTCAAACGAGGTATGGACTAGTATCTTTTAGCTTTCTTGAATTGATGTCTATCCATAGTGAAGGTATCTACAAGGAATGTAGTTATTATGGAAATATCCAAAAGATAGCTAACGTTCTTAAAAGAGAGTATGAAGATGCTCTTGCAGCCAACCTTAATGCACAATATGTTAATCAGTCAACTAAGACGATAGCTAGTGTGCGTGAGGATAAAATCTTTCAAGATCACGAAATGAACAGTAATACGTCATTTCTTGATTTAGGGTTTTCGAGAGTTGAAGTGGATACCGAGCGTTATCGAGGTAGTGATTTTGATAAGGAGAAATTCAGGGTTCTAGAGAACGAATGGGAGAAGTTGTGTAATCACTTACCTCATTCTACTGTAGAACCCGAACTCAAATTCCGAAAGCTAGGAAAACATAAAGCAAGCGGACTTTATGTGCCAGGGTTAAATATCATGGCAGTTGATGTAAGAGATTCCTCATCATTCATACATGAGTATGGACATTATTTAGACTATACGTATGATCAATCAGGTATCATTAGCTCTACATCACATAGCTTTAAGGATATTCGTAATATCTACAAGGCTAGCTTGCTGAAACTTATTCAAATAGCAGAGGAAACCAGAACGGACTTAGCTCAAGCTGTTCATATTAAGAAGAAGTTGGATTATTATTTGACACCGACTGAAGTGTTTGCACGTGGCTTTGAATGGTGGGTTTTTGAAACTTATACCAAAGATTCAGAACTGCTATCTGATGAAGCTACTTACTATACTCGATTAGAGTATAGGGCTTTGAGGCAATGTCGACACCTTTTGTTTGCATTTTTTGACACGTTCTTTGAGAACTATCGTGCAATGCAACCTATTTATAAGGTTGAGAAGGAGCCAAAAACACTAGTAGCTTGTCGAAAGCCACTTGAAGATAAACCAACAACTGAAGGAAAACAGTTAAGCTTGTTTGAGTTCTGAGAGGAGAAAAACAATGATTATAAACGATATTTTAAAAGAAGCTATCGATAATAATATCCAAGATATTACTATCTTCCCACATGGTGAAGATTACGAGGTAGCATTTAGAAATTCTGATGTGAAACAGGTCCATGACTTCGTTTCATCAGAAGATGCGGATGCTCTATTCAGTCATATTAAATTTATGGCTGAGATGGACGTAACAGAAAAACGTTGTAGTCAGGTAAGAACTTGTGACTATCAGTTGAACGATGGTAGAGTTATCACCATTAGGATATCGACGATAGTTAATTTTCAAGGACTAGAAACGATGTCTATCCGACTTATTCATGTGAATGAGCGACGAATTTCTTTGAGTGAGTTTGATAGTAGTTGTATGGAAGAAGTGCTTGAACAAGTACGCATTCCAGGCTTACATGTCATTACTGGTCCTGCAGGTGTCGGCAAAACGACCTTAGCCTACTCGTTACTTGCTGAAGCTTTTAAAGAAGGTAAAGTAGTAACAATTGAAAGACATGTCGAAATTAAGGAAATGTCTTTTTACCAACTACAAGTCAATAAGGCTAACGGTATGGAACTGGAAAATCTCGTGACTTTTGTATTACGCTTCAACCCTGACGTCTTGTTTATTGGTGAAGCTAATACACAAGAAGAAGTAGAAGCAGTACTTAAGGCTGTTTCTGCAGGATTAAGTGTCGTTACAACAGTTTATCAAGATGACTTTTTAGTCCCACATGATGTTTTAGAAATGAAACAAGGAAAAGATGGGAAACGAAACGTAGCATTGATTAAATAAAAGAGGAGAAAAACAATGACTGATACAATTAAGATTGATGCTTTTGACCGCTTCATGGCGGTAAGCCATTTTGATGAAGAAATGGCTGAAGCAAATACACCGACTGAGGATGCTATTCATAATTGGATAGTTGTTCATCAAGAGGATGATGAGCTGATTGCTGGGATTCTCAAACATCTTGATCGTACGATTAAGGATGCTATGGCTTACTGCATCAGAAAAGCCAGTAAATCTGACTATAGAAATGGTCAAGGTGCTATGGTTGATGATGCCACAGTCTTTTCTTGGGTTAAAGAGTATTTTACCGCTGAGAAGGTTGAGACCAAATCCGTTGTAGGGAAAATGACTACTGGTAGTAAGAAATCAACCAAGCAACCAACTAAGAAGCCAAAAAAGAAACAGAATCAGAGCCTAACTAAAACAGAAACTAAAAAGAAAATCCCAACTAAGAAAACTCCTGAAAAGGATGAGAAACAGTTAGATCTTTTTTCAGATTTATCTGTTGAAGAAGGCGAATTTTAACAACAATAAATAGAAAAATGGTCCTAGGGCCATTTTTTATTAATTAAGGAGAAAAACAATGACAAAAGCAGAGAATATTCAAGAAATCGTAGATAATCGTTTAAAAGTTCCTAACGGATTTTTCAAATGGGCGAAGAATAATTTTCCTATCTATGAATGGTCAAATAAGTCTAAGACAATTATCTCTTCCGACCGAAAAAAATTCTCGGAAAAGGTTACAAAACGCTTATCACTTAACAGCCGTTTAACCTTTGTAGGTGATACTTTTTACTATGTCTGGATGGGAGTCACAAAGAAACGCATTGAAATGCAAATGTATGCAGTGACTCAATCATTTGAAGAAGGAAAAGAAAAGTTTGACGTCAGCCTTTATAACTTTTATCAGCTTGCCAACAATAAGATGGTGAAAGCACACTGGGATCCATATCTTTCAGTCCAAAAAGGTAAAGAAATCTATAGTACTGGATTCCAAAATCAGAGAAATGCTCTCTTTTTCGGTTCTGGTGCATTTAGTGTCTATACGCTTTATGGTGGTATGGAAAATCTTATTGAAAAGTTACAATCAAAATCTGAGTTGAGATACTTAGATTTTGATGAAGTGATTAAAGAAAATTTTGAGATAAGCTCAGTGCTACCTCATCTTTATAAATATAGAGAGCGTATTGAATTCGCTCAAAAAATCAAGGCGCGTGGAATCGTCAAAGATTTGGTAGGTTCTACGTTTTATAAATCATATTACTCATATAGTCTAGGACATAGTCATGCAAATATGAGTAAGGTTACCATGAACTTTCTTAAAAGGAATAAACCGTATCTAAAAAATACGGATATAAATGTTGAAAAGGCATTTTTCGAGGAAGATTTGCGTAGACGATATGGTCGAAACTTCGAGGGGTTATATGAGTTGATTATAAACGCTATGATTTCTGACAAGAAGCCACTAATTAAGCGTTTGGAAAGTATCATACCATTCACTGTGAAACCAATTCGTTTTATTAACTGGATGATGAAAAACAATATCTCCCTTCGTGATTATGAGGACTATCAAGAAATGGTAGAAGCTCTGGGAATTCCATTTGATGGAGATTATGTAGTTATCCCAAAAAATTGGGAAAATAAACATACAGAGATCGTAGAAAATTATTCAGCTCTTCTCGAGAATCAACAAGCACGTGGTACATATTTACGTGTAACTAATGCTGTCAGAGATTTGAGAGTTGAGAAACAACGCCTTGAGGACGAAAAGAAAGAGGCGAAGTTGAGGGTTGAAACAGCTAAACGTTTGACAAGCATGATGAAGGCTCAGACCGCATTTGACAAGTATGCTTTTATCTTTCCTAAAGACGAAAGTGAAATTGTCAAAGAAGGCAAAACCCTACATCATTGTGTTGGAAGTTATGCAAAAAAACACTTTGTCTACGGAACTTCTATTATTGTCTTTGTTCGTGATAAAGCGTACAAAGAAACCCCTCTCTATACCCTTGAATTGAAAAATAATAGGATTATTCAACTGAGAGGAGCAGGGAATAAAGCTGCAGATGAAGAGGCTAGGAAAGAAGTTGAACAATTTTTAGCCCATTGTGGAAAGCTTAAAATTGAGTTTTAGATAAAAGGAGAAAAAATGAAACTTAGAACTCATTATGAGTCAATTGCGTTTTCATGTTATACTAGAGATAACACTATACGTGATTTCATGTATAATTCAGGGAGAAACGTCATGAAGTTGACTATTATTCTTTATAACAATAAAAAGATGATTGGAAAATACCTGGTTGATACAATCAGTAAAACCTTAGATACGTTTGAAAGGAAAGATGATTTTTTGTTGAACACAGAATTCACCTATGAACGTATGGTAGATTTTCTAAAAGGGCGTCAAATTGATTTTGGACGAAAAAACCGAAAGGAACTTTTAGGGTATACCTATACAGCTCCCGATGTCTGGCACGAGATTGCTATGACACACGGTTTTGATACCGATGATTTTTATTGGGTATCAATACCAGAACTCAATGATGAGCCATTTGTTTTAGAAGATCATCATCCTAATTTAAGTAGAAAATAGGAGAGATACTATGACTGTATTTACTTCTAGCAAAGGAACTCAAGAGAAATGGTTGAAAGAAGACTATTTCTATAAGAGAGACTTTTTTGGTGGGGAGGCTGAAGCTGAGTTTCTAGTATCTGAGTTTTTGAAAAGTTGTGGGATTGAAGATTATGTACCTTACGAAAAAGTAGGTAGTGATCTTTGTCGTTCACAAAATTTCATACCAGAAGGTGGAAGCTTCGTTACGATGTTTCGTTTGCTGCAACAAAGGGGGTATACGGAATCAGATATCGAACAAATAGCCAAGAAACAACCTCAAGAGCAGTATAACTTTTTGAAAAAAGAGTTGGCTGAGATTGGTTTTTCAGAGGCTGAGCTTGATTCGATATTTGCCAGACTCTTTGAGATTGATCGCTTAACCTTAAATGTTGATAGACACTGGAATAACTTTGGGATTATCTTTTCTAAAGATGAACCGCCATATCTATTAACTTTGTTTGATTTTGGTTACTCTCTAGGAGTTACCTTTCCCAGAACAATGCCCACGCATGTAGCTATTCGTAAGAGCAAAGCTATGACAGTCAGCAAAAGCTTTGATAAGCAATGTGAACTGGCTGGAGCATTCTCTTTTGACATTCAAGATAGTTTTATTGAGTTCCTCAAAAACAGGAAAACACGAGAGGCTCACATATTTTTGAGTCGTATAAACAAATACTACAACTAAAAAGAAAGACTTGGTATTATACCAGGTCTTTTTTTAGTTTTAAGGAGAAAGAACAACAATGGAAGAACAAACAAATAATACTAAAACAATGACTAAAGCAGAAAAGGTTCAAGCTAACCTTTCTGCCATTAAACTTGTGAAAGTACTAGAAGCAGATAACCGTCTAGCTGATAGTGCCGAACAAGAAATTCTCTCTAACTATGTTGGCTGGGGAGGACTTGCTAACGATTTCTTTGATAGTAAGATTAATCGTTTTGCAAAAGAACGTGATGAGCTAAAAAGTCTTGTCACTAAAGAAGAATATCGTGCGATGGAAATGAGCTCCTTGACGGCTTACTACACAAGTCCAGAGATTGCTACTGCAATGTGGGATAAGATTGTAGAAAGTGGTTTTAAAGGAGGTAATATTCTTGATCCATCAATGGGTACTGGTATCTTCTTTGAAACAATGCCAGAGGATATCAAGAAGAATTCTACTCTTTATGGAATTGAACTTGATACTATTACTGGTGCTATTGCTAAACACCTTCATCAAGATGCTACTGTTTTAGTCCAAGGATTTGAAACAGTAAACTTTGAAGGGACACCATTTGACTTGGTCATTACGAATGTTCCATTTGCGGATGTTCGCATTGTCGATAAGGCTTATGATAATAAACCTTATCGTATTCATGATTATTTCTTTAAGAAAGCTATCGATTTGGTACCCTATCATGGGATGGTTGCTGCTATCACTTCAACTGGTACTGCAGATAAGAGTGCTGGTTCAATTCTGCCAGAACTTCGTCGTAGTGGAACTCAGTTTTTAGGTGGTGTCCGCTTACCAAATACAGCTTTTAAAGATGCTGGAACACGAGTGGTAACAGATATCCTCTTTTTCCAAAAAGGAGCATTTATCCCTGTTCCCGATAATAATATTGACTTCTGGTCTTCAGATAGAAATAAACTCCCCTTTGATAAACGTGTCTCACTCAATCCCTATTTCTTCCAGGATGCTATTTGTAAAAATCCTTGTGTCCTAGGTGATTATCAGGTACGTAATTTCAATGGTGGAACACTGGATCTTGTGGTAGATAGCTCTTTTGACTTAGCTTCAGAGCTTCAAGAAGCACTATCAAAAGTAACAGTGCCTTTCGAAGTGGAGAGACTAGAACCTCGTGATATTATCCTTAAAGAAGAAGTGAATCATCTTGACCAAGACTTACTTGCTTCACTTGATATTCGATTGAACGAGTATGCTTGTGATAAAAATGGGCGTGTCTATTATCGTGATAACACGTCTATCCGTCCTAGCTCACGCGCAGCTGAAATGATTTTTTATCAAGACGAACAAGGACAGTTCGTAAAGTACGATGATAAATACAAAGAAGAAGCCATTTTAGACTTTGAAGCAGCAGTAGAAGCAGACCCTAATATTGTTACAAATACATGGGTAAGTCAAACACCTTCTAAAGCAGCTAAAAGTAAAGGGCTTTATAAAGGTATTTATTTCTATGAAACACCCCTTACGGATACAGAAAACAAGCGTATCCGTGGCATGGTTGCTATCAAAAATGCGTATCAAGCCATTATTGATATTCAAATGTCGACAGACTATGATGAAGGGAAATTCAAACAACTGCTTGCAACACTTAATCAAGCCTACGATACATTCAAGAAGAAGTATGGTTATCTCAATCAAGCGGTGAATGCTCGCCTCTTTGACCGAGATGATCGTTATCCTCTTATCGCTAGTCTTGAATTAGAGGAGTTGGACGAGAATGATAGCTCAAAGGTAGTCTTTGTGAAGTCAGATGCTTTTCAAAAGCCAACTATTCGTCCTAAAAAACACCTCCATCAAGTGATGTCAGCAGTAGAAGCCTTGAATGTGTCGCTTTCGGAAGGTCGTGGCGTTGATTTGAACCTTATGAGTTCTGTCTATCCAGATGTCTCAGAAGATATGATGATTTCAGAACTAGGTGAGACAGTGATGATTGATGTGGAACGCTATATTGATGATAAGACTGTACACTATGTTACCAAGGATAAATTCCTTTCAGGTGATGTTCTTGCTAAACGTGATTGCATTAACTCTCTTATTGAAGACGGAGATACACAAGCGGATTGGGAACGTTATTTGGAATTGATTTTATCTGTTGTACCAGAACCAGTTGTCTTATCTGATATTGATTTCAGCATTGGTTCTAGCTGGATTCCTAGTAACGTCGTTTCTCAATGGGTGTTTAATGAATTGTTGGATGAAAAGGTTGGTCTCCATTCTGAAGAAGCTAAATCACTATTAGTGACATCCAGAATCGGACGAGGTTTCAACGAACGCTTGTTAAACTGCTATATGAGTCGTCAATCTAACCTTCGTTTAGGTCTACGTGATGAGTACAATAAAAGTTACTCACACGCAACAGATATTGTGGCTCATTTGCTTACAAGTAATCAACCAACAATCATGCGTAACTTTGGTACGACTGAAAACCCGATACGGAAGGTTGATGAAGTGGCTACAGCAAACCTACGTGAGTGTGAGCGTGTTCTACAAGAAAGCTTTAAGAACTTTATTCATGAAAACCCAACAGTCCAAGAAGTGATTGAGGATACCTACAATGAAGTCTTTAATCGCTATGTGACACGTCAATATGACGGAAGTCTCTTGGAATTTGATGGGTTGGCTAAAGGTGTAGAGCTTCGCCCTCACCAAAAGAATGCCGTACAACGTATTCTTGAAGAGAGACGTGCACTGCTTGCTCACGAAGTGGGTACTGGTAAGACACTAACCATGATTTCAGCAGCTTTCAAGATGAAAGAGCTTGGGCTTATTCATAAACCATTGTTTGTGGTTCCATCTAGTCTAACAGCACAATTTGGTCAAGAAATTATGCGTTTCTACCCTACCAAGAAAGTGTTTGTTACGACTGAGCAGGACTTTGAAAAGTCACGCCGTCGCTTGTTCGTTTCTCGTATTCTAACAAGCGACTATGATGGTATTGTGATTGGGCATTCTCAATTTGAGAAAGTTCGTGTCTCACAAGAACGTGAACATGCCTTTATTTCTGAAAAGATTGATGAGCTTGATGAGATCATTGGTTACGCAAAAGCTAATGACGACAAAATTACTTTTAAGCAAGCACAATCTATGCGTAGAAGTCTTGAGGCAAACTTGGAAACGTTGCTTGAAAACAAGACTGGTATTGATGAGTTTATCAACTTTGAAAGTCTTGGTATTGATATGCTCTTTGTTGATGAAGCCCACGGGTACAAGAATGTCCGTCCTATGACACGTTTGGGGAATGTTGCTGGTATTACCAACCGTACCTCAAAAAAGAATATGGATATGGAAATGAAGGTGCGCGTGCTTCAAGAAGAGCATGATACACGTCACGTTGTCTTTGCGACTGGAACACCAGTTTCCAACTCTATTAGCGAAATGTATACGATGATGAATTATCTTCAACCAGATGTCATAGAACATTTCGGTGTAAGTTTCTTTGATGCTTGGGTTGGTGCGTTTGGGATTGTTGAGAATAGTCTTGAACTTAACCCTACTGGAGACAAGTATATTTCACGTAAACGCTTTGCTAAATTTATGAATCTCCCTGAGCTGATGGCGATTTACCGTCAGACTGCAGATATCCAAATGACTGAAGACCTTAATCTTCCAGTCCCTATGGTAGAAAAGGTAGCGGTTGAAAGTCAGTTGACTGAGAACCAGAAAGTTTATTTGGATGAGCTTGTAGAACGCTCAGACCGAGTTAAAAATGGGAGTGTGGATCCTAGTGAAGATAACATGCTCAAAATCACTAGTGAAGCCAGAAAGTTGGCTTTAGATATGCGCTTGCTTGATGCAGAGCTTTATGTAAGAGCTGATGCAGATAAACTCATGCAAGTGGTTGAGCGAGTGGATAAGATTTATCATATGGAAGCTAAGCATAAAGGGACACAGATGATTTTTTCTGACCTTGGAACGCCTAATGGCAAAGGTTTCTCTGTTTATCAAGAGTTGAAAGATTTGCTTGTTGAACGTGGGATTCCAGAAGAAGAGATTGCTTTTATTCACGATGCTGCTAACAAAAAGGCTAAGCTCCAACTTCAACGTCAAATGAATGCTGGTGAGATTCGTATTCTCATGGCTTCAACGGAAAAAGGGGGAACCGGTCTTAACGTCCAACGTCGTATGAAAGCTGTTCATCATCTCGATGTGCCTTGGAAACCGTCTGATATTATCCAACGTAATGGACGTTTGGTTCGTCAAGGAAATATCTATCGCAAGGTAAATATTTTCCACTATATCACCAAGGGAAGTTTTGATAACTACCTTTGGCAGATTCAAGAAACAAAGCTTCGTTATATTACACAAATCATGACCAGTCGTACACCGATGCGAGCTTCAGAGGATATTGACGAGCAAACACTCTCAGCTTCTGAATTTAAAGCCATTGCGACAGGAAATCCATATCTTAAACTTAAGATGGAACTTGATAACGAATTTGAGTTGTTGTCTAATCGTCGGAAGGCTTGGAAACGTGATATTGCTTTGTCTCAAAAACGTATTAAGCAAGCCCTTAAAGATAAGGAAAATTACGAGAAGAAACTTTCTCTATTAGTCCAGGATAAAGAGCTTGCAGAAAAGACAAAACCTTGGAAAGAAGTGGTTGAAAAAGAAGATGGTAAGAAATATGAGGTTGAACATAACCCATTTGTTATGACATTTGAACCAGATGGATACGAAGCAACTAAGAAAGATGTTGCAGGTAATCAACTGAACTATGCTATGCAGATGAATGTTGCCTCTGATCCACTCCATATGAAAATGACAACCCTTGCTCATTATCGTGGTTTTGTTCTTCGTGCGTTGGAACAAAAATCACCTTGGCAACCAGAACGTATGCTTGACTTGCACATTATTGGTCAAAATAGCTATGCTGTTCGTCTAGATTTTGCGAGTGGTATTGGGACTATCCAGCGTATCAACAATGTTATTGATGGTATGGATAAACAAGCCAAACTCTTGCAGGAAAACATTGACCGTTGTGCAGATACTATTAAGCGAGGAGAAGCTGCAGATGTTTTTGCAGACCAAGCTCGTCTTGACTATGTATCAGCTAAACGGGCCATTGTTAATCCTCTTATCGAAGTTGAGGATGAGTCTAAAAAGCCTACTGTAGAACAAATTGAAGAGGCTATTAATGCTTTTGAATTGCAGTACAAGGCAGACCATCCAGAAATGGATGAGGACTCTGATGTAAAAGTTAGCTCGATCACCGAGGAATATAGTGCTAGCTATGATCCTGATGAAGAAAGCGAACTTGTTGAAGTTGATGATGAGTCAGTAGAGGAAACAGAAACTGGCTTTGAGGAAGAAGTAGTAGTTGCTCAAGAAACTGTTGAGGAAAAGACTCATGTCGTCGTTTCACAAGAAGTTCTTGATATGGCTGATGACTTCCTAGAAAGCATTTCTGAACTCTTTGGAATGACTGAAGAACATAATGATAATGTTTCTACAGAAGTAGTTTCTGAAACCTCTATTAATGAGGTAGAAGAAGTAGAAGTCTACGAAGAAATTTCACTATTTGACTTTGTTTAATCATAAAAAAGGATAATATCTTTTTGAGGAGATGTTATCCTTTTCTCTTAGCATAATTTTCTTTTTAAATTCATAGATGAGAGGTTTATTCACATAAGTCAATATCTTAATAAAAACACCCCCAAGTTAGTTTTTTTCTGTCTAACTTTTGGGGTGCAGTTCGTCTCAAGTATTGAGGGAAGATTTTTTGTTAGTATATCAAAAATAATTATTTAATATTTATCAATTTAATTGGGGATGTATTCATTATCAAGAGGAATTCCTTTTTGAAAACAGAAGGTGGCGTTGGAAAATCATCACTAATCCAATTAGCAAAAATAGCCATAATATATTCACACATTATATTTATAAATTTTTCGGTATTTAGTGGGCCATTATTTTCAGTCTTATCAGAAATAGTCATGGTAATTTTAACGTATCTACTTCTAAGAAAGGTTCTCCAATTAGGATCAATTGAAGTTGTATATAGGATTTTTAGCCAGTGTCTATGTTTATAAATTGAGGGAATCAATGTTTCAGCAATAATAGAATATATAGATTCACCATTGTTATTCTGCAATGCTTCACAAAAATTATTAAAAATATGTTCATCTATTATATTATGTATCTCTTCAAAAATATCATTAGTACAAGAAAAATGTTTAGCATAGATGGCTTGTCTTGTTATATTAATTTCGTTTGCTACCTCTGTAAGACTAATTCTATCTTTCTCCGGATTTTTAGAAGCAATACGAAATATAGCATTAATAATATTTTCATGTGTACCTTGAACCATTCTTAATCCTCCTCTTATATAATTATGATTATAATAAAGTTTAATTTGAATAAAATTACAAAATGTTAACATTTTGTCAAAAAAATCTATAAACTTTATAGAAAAGAAAGATTTGGAGAACATTATGATTTACAGTGTGTAAAATTTTAAAGCTTGTTTAAATATTTTTTGTGCACTAATATAAGCATAAATTGGGATTAACCAATTTATGCTTATAAATTTTTATTAAAGGAGAAATGCATTGAATAATTCAAAAATTGGAATAAAATCATACGGCATATCTGTTCCATATCTTAGATTACCTGTAAAAGATACAGTTGAAGTGTGGAAAAATAATAATTTGGAATATATTACTCAAAATATTGGGGTTAAGAGGAGAACTGTGGTAGGCTCGGATGAGGATACCCTTACATTAGCGGCTGAATCTTGCAAGAAAGCGCTCTCAAGCCTCAAAGAAGATACTCAAAATATAGATTCGATTCTACTTGGAAGCTGTAGTACTCCAGATATCTTTAGAAGCAATGCTAATCAATTGATGTCATTTCTTATGAGTAAGACCAATTATTTTAGTTGTGATGTAAGATCATCTGAAAATTCAGGAGTTAGTTCAATTGTACTGGGCTATTCACTAATAAAATCTGGAATTAGTAAAAATAGTTTAGTTTCTTGTTCAGACACATTAAGTAAAAATATATTTCCTAGTGAGCTAAGGGAGGCGTACATTGGCTCAGGAGCCGCTAGTGTCGTTATTGGAAGCGGAGATGATGTATTAGCGGAAATTATTGGTGTAGGTAATTCCAATAGTAACTTTCCAGAACAAGGAAGAATGGAAGACTCTAGATATTTACGAATAATGGCTAATCTCAATAGTGCAATAGCTGAGGAAGGACAAATTAAAAGAAGTATTGAGTCTGTTAATAATGCTTTAAAAGACGCTTCTGTGGATATCAGCGAAGTAAACAACTTTGTTTTTCAAGAGTGTTCAAATCAAATTCTACTTAAATTAACTCAATCATTAGGCATCAAGAAATTTGATAGAAGTAATATTTTTGAAGATTTAGGTCAATTAGGTTCTGCAGGTCCAATTATAAAAATGTTATCTATACTAGAAAACGCCCAAAAAGGGGATATTATTCTAATGTGCGGATATGGTCACGGTTCTGGCTCTACATCAATACTATTTAAAGTAAATAAAACAATCTCAGATGGTAAAATTCAAAAACAATTACAAAATTATAAAGATATTAGTTACTCCGAGGCTATTAAAAATGAATTCAAGTATAGTCAACCGGAAATAGCATTTGGAACATTTATGTAGGAAGGTAGGAATGTTATGGGTATAAAAATTCAGGTTAGTGGAGTAGGGTGTACATCATCTCCTGGATCTCAACATATTGGAAAGTCATTTAAAGAATTACTAGTTGAAGCATCTTATGAAGCAATAGAGGATGCTAATATTTCTCCTTCCATGATTGATGGAGCAAGTTTTTCATATGCAGGAGAAGGGGAGATAGGGCATGGTGGAATTGTACCAACTTTAGTAGATGCACTAGGCCTAGCTCCTCTAGAGGCTTATATAAATTGTGGAAATTGTGCGAGTGCTCATATGGCATTTTTACAAGGGTGTGAAATGATAGAAAGTGGGAGATATCACAATGTATTGGTTGCTGGCTTTGATAAATTAACGGATATATTGCCTTTTGAAAACTATATGCTAATGTCAACTGATAGTTTATATGATTATAATCTCGGTTTTTCTCATATTGATGCTTTTTTATTGCAACAAGAATATATTAGGAAATACAAAATAGAACCAGCAATTTTAAAAGAATCACTAATTAAATTTGCGACCTTAATGGACCGTTATGGTCTAAAAAATACCATAGCTTCAAATTATGGGAGTTTGCCTCTACCCGAGGAATATTTAGAGAAATTACCGTTCTTCGGGAATGCAATGAGTGCAGGTGAGGGAGCCAGTGCTGTAATTTTATCTTCGCTTAGTGATGAAATAGAGGTAGACGAAAAGAACAATAAAAAAAGAGATACTATTATTGTCGCTGGACGTGGATATACAAATACTTCTCATTATATTCCTCATAGATATAATAAAAAATTACTACATTCAAAAACAGATATGGTTCCTACACAAATTGGTATGTTTGATGGGTATCCATTAGAGCTAGCCATTAAAAAGGCCTACAATGAAGCCAATATAACTGCAGAACAGTTAAATATTATTGAGTTATATGATCAAGGCTTGAATACATTTATTTCATTAGAAGCAGCCGGAATTTGTTCTAAAGGAAAAGCTCCTGATTTTATCATTAATGGAGGAGGCAGTATCAATAGTAAAATTGCAATTAATACTGATGGAGGCAACATAGCAAGAGGTCATGCCGCTGGCGGAGCCAGTCTATATCAGATTATAGAAATAGTTAAACAACTTCAAAATCGTTCTTCCGGTGAACAAATTTCTAACAGAAAATACGGTTTATCAACAGTAATTGGTGGAGCTTACGCTACAACAGCAGCAGTAATACTTGAAAATAAGGAGAATTAAATAGATGCAGGCTAATGAACAGATTGCAAATCCAATAATTGAATCAACTCTAAAAGATTGGAGAGAACAGGGAGGACTGACAAGGTTAGAGGGAAGTAAATGTAAAAATTGTGGTGAAACATTCTTTCCAAAAAGATTCGTATGTCCTTGTTGTTTTTCACGTGATTTATCATTATATCAATTTTCTGGACAAGGGAAGATTATAAATTTTGAGTTTAATTCTATATCACAAGTTGCAGTCATTGGATATAGAGAGATTGTTCCAAGATGTATGGCCATAATAGAATTATCTGAAGGAGTTCAAATACTTGGGGAAATTATTGAAATTCCAGCAAACACAGATGTAATTAATCTTTTAGGAAAACAGGTTTATATGGTTATTAGGAAACAGTCTAGATCTGGTAATACCAGTTGGAAATACGGTTATAAATTTAAGTTGAATGGAGAATAAAAAATGACAGACCTATCGAGTTTACAAAGATCGATAATTTTAAATCAACAATTATATCCTGATGATGCGTCCTATAATTTACCATATTTTTGGAAGCTTACAGGTAAAGTAAATATTGAAAAATTATATTCCGCCTTGATGAATGCTTTTAATAATCATGATATTTACCATTCTTATGTGAGTGGAGGAAAAATTGTAACAGATAAAAGTACAGTATTTAGACCTAGAATTTATGAACTATCATATTCTGATAATCGTGAGTTTGAGAATTCTGTAATTAACAAAGTTAAGGAACTTGCTAACCGTCCTTTTAATGTTAATATTTGGCCTTTACAAGAAGCAATAATTTTCGTCAATACTAAAAAAACTGCAGATGAGTATTTTCTTTTTGTAAATGTAAGCCATTTAATTTGTGATGTAACTAGCGCTTACGAGTTAATTACTGAGATCAATAATGGATATAATAATGGCCCTATTGAAAAAATGAATATAGAAGTGTCTAGTTCAATTACTGAAATTAATAAAAAACGTGAAAAACGGGCAATAGATTATTTTACTTCTCGATTAAAATTAGTTAAATCTTTAGAGCAACCAGTTATTCAATTAGATAAAACATTGCCTAGAAAAAATGGGGATATAATCTTAGATAAAAACTTAGTTAATAGTATTGCTTCATTATCAGGGAACACAGAATTTGAAGTATTATCAACTGCTTATATCATTCTTCTTTCAAAATTAACATCTAAAAATATTATAACTGTTGGGGTGCCTCTGGCAAACAGAGGTAAAAGTAAAAGGCATGCACATGGGTGTTTTGTAAATAATCTTCCTTTAATAATCAATTTAACTGATTCGACAAGTGTAAAAAGCTTATTAAATGATGTTGCTAAAAATTTACACAATTTAATTAGATTCCAATCTTTTGACTTACAAAAACATATAAAGGAATTAACACAAGATACTGGCAGTAATTATGGCTTTATGAATAATTCTGTGACATTCTATAAAAAAGCGATTAACTTTAATTTTAAAGATGTAAACTGTCAAAATATAATTATTGAACAGTCTAGCCCAATGTTTCCTTTAGCCATGGAATTTGAGGATAGTGGTGATGCCATAACCATGCATATTCAGGTTAGTGGTCAATATGATCCTGAATTAATTGGTGAATATTATAAAGATATCCTTTCAAAAATGTCTAATTTGTCAATAGATATTGATGAAGCCTCTAGTATGGGAAATACGTTGGTCCAAGAATTAATAAAATTAGAAAACAGAAAATTGAGTATTAATAATGATACACCATATAAGTCGGTGCTCGAGCTATTTTCTCAGGAGTGCTCAAAACATCCGGACTCTGTTGCTGTTAGATATAATGAAACTTCACTGAGCTATAAAGAGGTTGATAATTTATCTAATATTGTCGCAAGTCAACTTTTAGCTAAAACAGAAGAAAGAATAGTTGTTTCTGTTGAACCTAGCAGCTATCTAATTATTTTAATGCTGGCAATATTTAAATCTGGTAAAGTATATGTTCCATTAGATAAAATCATACCAGAAGAGAGAAAAAAAGTTATATTAGAGCAGCTAGATAATTTTGCAATTATTACTGATGAAAATAGCTACTCTTATGAAGGTTGCGAAGTAATTACTATAAAAGGACTATTTCATGATGTTAAAATTGAAAGTGAATGTATATCGAAAAAGGATAAATATATAGTCAATGATATTGCTTATATGATCTTTACTTCTGGTTCAACAGGAACTCCTAAAGGTGTTGAGGTTAGTCATGAATCTTTATTAACTTTGATGTGTGATGTTAATAAAAAAATAACTAATACTTTTAAAAAGCAATGGATTCTATTCCATTCATACGGCTTTGACTATTCGATTTTTGAAATACTAGCACCACTTTCATCTGGAGGAACTTTGAATGTAGTTCCTCAATCGATTAGAAAGTTTCCAGATTTATTCAGAGAGTTCCTAATTGAAAATAGAATTAATATCTTAACTCAAACCCCCTCTGCATTTTTATCATTACAAAGAGTAGATTCTGTCAAGGATAACTTTATAAATACACTAGAATACATTTTTATCGGTGGTGAAGATATTAAATTTAAAGATTTATCACCATGGTTCAGTAAGTATGGCTATAACAAGCCTAAGGTATTTAATTTATACGGATTAACAGAAACAACAATAATATCTACAGCTCATCAAATTAATAAAAATGATGTTGAAACAAAACAAAGAAATAATATTGGATATCCTATTGGTAATACTTTGTTACGGGTTGTCAATAGAGATGGTAGTTTAGTATTACCAGGATTTGAAGGGGAACTTATTATTTCTGGTCCAGCTATTGCAAATGGATACTATAAAAATCCAGAGAAAACTAACAAAGTATTTATAAAAAATAATAATTCATTTAAAACTGGGGATCTAGTAAAAGTCTTATCCAATGGAGAATTACAGTATATAAATCGTATAGATAAGCAAGTCCAGATTAGTGGACATAGGGTAGAGCTTGGCGAAATTGAAAGTGCCATTAATGGATGCTCATTTTGTGAAGAATCGTATGTGATTGCCAAAGATTTTAATATAGGCGATAGAAGACTTATTGCCTACTATAAATTGACGGAAACATTTAAAATTACTTCTGAACAAATTAGGAATGAGATAAAAAACAAACTTCCTGACTACATGTTACCTGCATTTTGGATTGAAGTTACAGAGTTTCCTTTAAATGCAAGTGGGAAAATTGATGAATCAAGGTTGCCAGATGTCATCGAACTTTCTAATAGTACTTGCAAAAAAAGTAAAGTATCAAGGAATGATTCAACATGCCTTTCAAGAATTCAGTTAATATGGAGTGAAGTATTAAAAACAGACATTGATCAGGATGATAATTTCTTTGAAGCTGGAGGTACATCGGTATTAATCACAGAAGTATACTATCGAATTCTGAAAGAATTTAATTTAAGTGAAGAAGAATTGAGTATGATTGACTTATTTGACTATGTGACGCCATTAGAAGTTTCACAATTTATTGAAGAAAAATTAAGGAAGTAATTATGAGTAAATTTGCTATTATAGGTATGGCCGGACGTTTTCCAGAAGCTGATACACCAGATGAGCTATTTGAAAACTTATTAAAAGGGAAATCATCTTTTAGGCCATTAACGACGGAAGAGATTGAAAATAGTCCATATTCTCGGGATAATAACTTTGTACCTATTACATCCACACTTAAAAATGTCTACGGATTTGATAATGAATTATTCAAAATGTCTGGCTCGGAAGCAAAAATTACTGATCCTCAGCAACGTATTTTTCTAAAATGTTGTTATGAAGCACTAGAAGATTCTTCCGAAATTAACAGTAATAAGAGAATAGGCGTATTTGGTTCTTCTGCTCAAAGTTCTTACTTAATATCAAATATTTTTGCAAGTAGAGGAATAGATAACAGATTCGACTATTCAACTTTTATAGGAAATGAGACAGATTTCAATGCAACCCGTGTATCATATAAGCTAAATTTAAATGGTCCATCACTTTCAATTCAGAGTGGCTGTTCTTCAGCACTTGTAGCTTTAAATGAAGCATGTCAAAATATTAATTGTGGTACGTGTGATATTGCTTTGGTAGGAGGAGTCAGCATAACTTTTCCTCTAGCTAGTGGATATAGTTATAATGAGGGAAGTACTTTTTCGAAAAGTGGACAATTACGTCCATTTGATGAGAGTGCAGATGGAATGATTAAGGGTGACGGATGTGGAGTCATAGTTATCAAACCTTACGATGAAGCGTTAAAAGATCAGAATAATATATATGCAGTAATTTCAGGAGTTGGAATTAGTAATGATGGTAATAGTAAAGTAGGTTATACAGCTCCTTCTATTAGAGGTGAAAAAGAGGCTATTTTAATGGCCATAAAAAATTCAAAAATTAACCCTGAAGATATTTCTTATATTGAAACTCACGGTACAGGGACAAAAATTGGAGATCCAATTGAAGCAAGAGCACTATTTCAATCCTATAATTTTAAAACACCTCATCAAATTGGGTCAGTAAAAGCCAATATTGGTCATTTAGATACTGCTTCTGGTATTGTTGGGTTAATCAAAGGTGCCTTGATTCTAAAAAATAGTGTTATACCTAAAAGTATAGGTTTTAATTCTGAAAATCCTCAAGCTAATTTAAAAAAATATAATTTATATGTAAACTCACAGGAAAACACAAACCTTCCGACGGAATCAAAAAATTACGTAGCTGTTTCATCGTTTGGTATTGGAGGTACTAATGTTCATGTTATTTTAGAAAGTGATATTTTTTCTTCAGATTATCAAAGTAATAAAGAGAAAACATATACTGTACAAATATCTGCTAAAAATGAAAAGAGCTTAGATGATTATAGGTATAAACTGGCTGACTATTTAGAAAAGAATCCCGATATTGAATTGTCGGATATCGCTCGGACTTTGAATATGGGACGTAAACACTATAAAAATAGATATAATTTCGTAGCCAATAGTACCAAAGAATTAAGAAATAAGTTAATTAGTAAGGATACCACCGAAATGGATCCAGATCATGAGTATGTCGGTAAATTCGTAAAATTACCAACGTATTCTTTTTACGAAAAAAACTTCTCCATGATTCCTAAAAAAAAGGCAATAGTCTCCATTGACCCGAAAAGACGATGGAATAGCTTAAATGAAGAAAAAATTATTGAAGAACTTTGTAGGGTCTGGGAACAAGAATTAGATGAAATTGTTAGTGAGGATAGTGATTTCTTTGAGTTAAATGGAGATTCTCTATTAGGAATCGGAGTAATTGAATCTATTAATAAGACATTTAATATAGATTTAGGATCTGATATGTTAATTTCCTATCCAACTCCGAAAAAATTAGCTAAAGTTGTTTATGAACGTCTAAAAGAAAATACTGAAGTAGATACATCTAACATACATTGTTTATATAAAAAAGGTTCTGGAGCAAAAAATCTATTTCTAATTCATCCTGCTGGTGGAAGCATCTTTTGTTTTAAGGATTTAGTTCATAATATTACAAATAGTAATATGAATATTTATGCAATTTCTTTTCCTAAAAACATTGATAGCCAACTAACAATTAGTGAACTTGCAGATATTTATGTTAAACAGATAAAGAAAATTCAAAAGGATGATCATTTCCTATTAGGAGGTTACTCTTTTGGTGGTAACGTTGCGATTGAGATTGCAAGAAAATTAGAAGAGGATAATAAAAGAGTCGACAAAATTCTGATGATTGATAGTCTGACACCAAATGCTTATTCTGACGATAGACCTTCTAGGGATTCGTATTTAAAGATATTCCCTATGGCAATCCATCTTATGCTGACTAAATCAAATGATTCTAGCTTAGATTTAGCTAAGGAATTTAAATACTTAGAAGGTATTGATGATATTGAAAAGATTATTATTAAGATGAAAGAACAAGGTGATATACATAAGAATATTGATAATCATTACCTTGTAAATATTTTTACAGTCTGGGAAAATAATCATCTAGCGTTATTAAGTCAGTCTGAGAAAAGTGTTCATACTGATATAACAATTTTTTCTGCTGACTCGGATATGCCAGACATTATGTATAGTAGTTTAAAAATGAATAAAACGAAGTCAGAAGAGTGGGCAAATTATAGTTTTGGAGAAGTGAATGTTGTAAGAATTCCAGGAAATCACTTCACTTGTATGAGTAACCCAGAGAAGTTGTCTATACTTGCAAAAAAATTTGAAGAGATCTTGGAAGATTTGGAAGATAATGATTTTAAAAAATAGTTTTGTTGATGGAGTAGTTCTATATGAAGAGTTAAGAGATCAAGACATTGCGGTAGTCTATGAGAGAGCCTTAGTAATGTTACTTAATAAATTTATTTCTTTACAAGAATTTAAGGAGATTCTTGAAATTAAAAATTCACTAAAATTTTCTCAGTCCATATCAGCAAGATATATGATTTTCAAATATTTAAGTGAGAAGTATCCTTCTCATAAAATTAGTTTAACGAGGGATAGTAGTGGATTACCTTATTTGATTGGTATTCTCAAATTCGTAAGTATTAGTCATTCTAATAAAATGGTTGTGGTTGCTATAGCTAATCACAATATTGGTATTGATACTGAGTATATTAATAAGCCTTTTCCAAAAATAATATCTAATAATTGGAATATAGAGGAGCAACAGTTCAATCCTTATCATATTTGGACAGCTAAAGAGAGTTATTTGAAACTTCTGGGTTGTGGTCTTCAAAAAAAAATTAGTGATATTTCGGTAAAATGTTTACAGAATGATACTAATATAATTATAGATTTAAATCATGAAGTTAAAGTATTGTCAAAAACAATTTTTGTTAATGATTATGTAATTACTATCACAAAGCCCAAAGTTTAATCAGTATCGAATTTTTTTGAGAAAAAGTTCTGTATTATCGGCATAACCTTATGCATAAAATGGAGGTTCGAATAAACCAAGAACATTGCGATTAAGGTATATAATAATAGACTTAACTCACTTTTCCAAAAGTGGTGTATTATTGCCAGCATTAGAGGAATTTGCAAAATTGAAGTGTAAATTCCTGGTACATAGCCTTTTATCTGGAGACACATCTTTATATGTATCACAAAATGGTAAGTATAAGCTACACAAAATCCAAAATATAACTCGCTGTTTCCATATTTTTCACATATGAGTGAGATCATAAGTAAAATTAAGAATTCTTCCAAAACTCCTACAGAAAAAGCAGATCCATTAGTTACATTACCGAAAAAGTTATATTTTTGGCAATATTTTTGATATTTTTTAGTATTTTTCCATAATGGAATGAAAATCATTTCCTCGAAGTCGTGAAGAATGAAAAGTATCGGTAATAGACAATAATTAAACAACAGTAGTTTTATCCTCCTTCAATTATTTATTCACAAATTATATACTTGGGGATTTTTAATGTCAATCGTATTGGTGATTATGTTACAAATTAGCATTTATGTTTCACTATAGATAAGGAGACTAATTTTGGAAAAAAAAAGGATATATAATTCTAAAAAAATTATTTCAGATATCTTTATTTCTAAATTAGAAGTAAATAATTTTAAAGAGGTTACAATTTCTGAAATAGTTGCAGAAGCAAATTTATCAAGAAGCACATTTTATAGATACTTTAGAAATAAGTATTCGGTTATAGAATTTTTTATTGATGATATCCTAGATAACTACTTGCTTGTAGTTTCAAAAAAGTCTGTTGTTAATTTCACAGATATTCTAGTAATTTATTTTGAATTTTGGGAAGAAAACATGCATTATTTAAGTCTCTTAAAAAAGCATAATCTTCTAAGCTTAATGCTTGAGATTGAAAGAAAAAAATTTTTAAAAATACTTCCTCAATCTAAGTTCCCTTGGCATAATAATTCCGATGAAATTGAGTTGTTTTTAAATTTGATTTTAATAGGCGGATTATGGAATGTTTCACTTTACCTGTTAGATACAAATAAAAGAATTGAACCCTCTCAATTAGCTTTGAAAATTATTGAAACCCTCTCGTGGAATAAAAGTTTTATTTAGAAGCTCTCATATGGATTTGTCATGAAAAAATGGAAATGAAGGTGATAAGATTAGTAACTATTCTTTTTAAACTATTCTGCATATCGATGTTTGTAGTTTTAATAAGTTCCAATATTTTTAAAGATTTCAAGCTGAACTTGTTCAAAGATTGCGAAATTTGGGACATTTTATACCTTTGTCAAATCTATCAAGACCTTAAGTAAAAAACGAGATAAGACAGTAGTTATTCTAAGGTTACTGTCTTATTTTTAACACCTATTGAGCCATAAAAGGGCATGC
>OHAI01000534.1_pt1 | contig 30140 bp, 34 predicted proteins | sample 1577091 | NCBI WGS metagenome assembly OHAI01 (sample SAMEA3541548, study PRJEB24748) | human gut metagenome | biome: human gut; feature: human-associated habitat; material: faeces | place: China | collected 2012
TCCAGCGGGAAGAACGCCAGCCCATGCGTAGCCGTAGTCCTTCATGTCATTGAGCCGACCGAGGCAAGAATTGTTGAGTACATCTATGAAAGCTGCTTGGAGGGCGCAACCCCGGCAGAAATCGCCGCTGCGCTGACGGAACAGGGTATCAAATCTCCAATGGGGAACGATCTCTGGTCTGCCAGTACTGTCCGCAGCATCCTCCGAAATGAGAAATACTGCGGTGATGCTTTGATGCAGAAAACCTATACCAAGGATTTTCGCACCCATAAATCCGTCAAAAATACGGATTTGAATATGTATTTCAAGGAAAATCACCACACAGCGATTATCAAAAAAGAGGATTGGATCAAGGTACAAAAGTTGCTGTCAGAGCGGCACAGCACAGCCAAACGAGCTACATTGCGCCGTCTGAGCAATCGCTTCGTCGCATACCGCGTGAAAGATGGTCTTTTCAAGGGCTATCTGATCATGGATTCCCGGTGGTCTTTTATGGAGCGTCAGGAGTTTATGAAAAACGCGGATGAGGCGCAAAACACCATGAAATGAAAGGATTTTAACTATGAACTTTGATTTTTCCGCTTTGAACTTTGAAACCATCGACTCCAACATCAACGCCTACCCGGATATATTCCTGAATCAGAATGGCGTGACCATCACCAAGAAGGTGCTTGAGGACTTGGACTATCCCGCCTTTGTTTTGTGTCTGCTGGATGCGAAAGCGAGGGTATTTGCGATCCGTTCCTGCAAGAGCAACGAACCGAAGGGCTTCAAGTTCTCCAAGCCGAGAGGCGAACAGAAAGGTGTTGTTACTATCTCCAACAAGAATCTGCTTGACCCGCTTCGCGCTGTCACCGGCGAGGACTGGATTCCCGGCAAGCGTTACAAGGTACGCGGTTTCTGGGTTGCCGACGCAAAAACCATGTGCTTTGACCTCAATGAAGGGGTCCAGGAGGACTTTCGCCCTGTTACGCCGAGCAATGACGCAGAATAATCCCTGATATTCAGGGAGAAAAGGGAGAGCAAAAGAGCGGCGGCAAGCCGCCTGAGCGAGAAAGCCACCTCTCCCTTTTCTCCCTCGCTGCGGCTATGGAAACCGTGGAAAACCGCAAGCGGTTTACGCACCGTTCCCACAGCCTGCGCTCACTCTCTTTTTCCTCTCTTGCTTTCTCCCTATACAAAGATAAGTGTCCATTTTCTATCCCGAAAACGCACAGTCGCCACGACGAACAGAGGGCAGCGTGTCAATATGGCAAAGAAAAGCAAACGGCACACAGGCGGTTTTATCCTCAAAAAAGTCCCGAAGCACGACAAAAATAAACCCAGCACCACGCCGTTTGACGTGATGCTGGGTTTTTAGCCGTAAACTCACTCTGATATTAAGCCAAAATGCCGCAGCGCATCCTTGATCGCCTCAACCTTTTCAGGCGGACAGGGATGATACTCATGTTTTCTCTGTTCAACAGCATTCGGTGCTTTGTGCATATCCAGTCCGACCATACGCTTGATCTCTGCAATATATGCCGTATGGACTTTGAAGCCGTACTTCTCCTGCACATACTCCTGAATACGCTTATAGGTCGGATGCTCCTTGACCTCGCCGGTTTCCACTTCCATTCTGACCTCAACCGTCAGTGGATTTGTTCCCGTGACAAGAGGGCGACCGTCTCCACATGGCACGAGGAAATGAAAAGTACGTCATTTCCTTGTGCCTGTTCTCGGTAACATATCGACTACCGTTTTGGCGGTTTATCTGTTCGCGAAAACTTATCAAACTAATCGAATATTCCTTTTCCAATACAGCATTTTTTAAATTTTTTTCCGCTACCGCAAGGACACAATTCATTTCTCCCTATTTTTTTCTTTTTTGTAATTGTTGTGTGATTCGTCATTGGGTATTCGTATTCTATCCCGTGCTTCTCAAAATAAATCTTATCAATAAGGCTCGGACCATTTGGAGGGAAAAATACAGGGGCACTCTTTATCCGATCTCTCAATTGTGAATCCAAAAAATATCCTTCTATCACGTCTAACTCATCTGAAGACAATATGTTAGCGTGATTATCAATTCTCCAAGCAAGATAATTTATAAAATCCTCTGACGTTTTGTTTAAATACTGGATAATCTCAATGATATTTTCAAAGTCGTGCCAATTACAGACCCATGGATATGGCTGATTTTCTTCCTTCTCCAACAGAAGGCTTGTGTTGACTGCCAGACCGCCGAATTGATTTAGCGTTAAAACAAGGGGTAGTATTCTCTTTCTTGAAATATTATCAATTGTGAATTTGTTGGTCTTTTTTTCATATAAGGTGACGGATTCCTTTTCTTCAATAAATTTTTTTAGAATTATTGCCTGTGCATAGGCACCGCCAATACCAGTATCTGAATTAAAATGATCCTTGACTCGAGTATATGCTTTTTCTGGATTAAAGAAAGGCTCCCTGACCTTTGAGGCTTTAACTTCCGCTATTAGTATGTAATCATTATATTCAATTAGAATATCATGTTCCTTTGTTCCACGTTCCTCGCACACACTTGTATGATATTTAGCGCTATCACCGAATGCTTTCTTTAGGAGAAGAAGGAACTGATTTTCTACAGTTTCAGCCTTAATCTTCTTGTATTTTTCCGCAAACCTGTTGCTCGGTCGCTCCAAAATGTCAGTAATATAATTATAAATTGCATTCAGCACAAAGTTGGGATGGACGATAAAAAGTGTTTCATCTGTATCTATCCAGCAGAGAGGCCGCTCGGCAAAAGGATTTTTTGCGTTGTAATAAGAAAAGTCTCTGGACTCTCTATGCAACCCAAAAAGCTCCAGTAGTTTTTTTCCCTTTGTATCACCAAATCGCTGAATGACATCGGCTGCCTTTAGCGTACTCATTGCATCTATAGAGGTTTGAAATTCGACGCTTGTTGGTCCCTGTGCAAATTCCATTAGTCGACCATATTCTTTTTGGGGATCAGAGGCATATGGATTAAGCGACTTTAAAAATTTATCTATATTCTCTATCGCCTGTTTAGGCGCATTCATTGTAGTCTCAAATGCACCCCAAACCAATTGATAAAATGCAATATAGTCCTCTATTTCCAATCCTGTCATATCGTTCAATTCTGAATTGAATGGGTTATAGAGGACTTGAATCAATTCCACTGTTTGTTCTGGATATCTCAGTATTCCGGTATCGAAATATGAAGTGAATGCCTCCATAGAAACCAGGTTTCTTTTAGCACCTAAAACATCTGTTTTCATATCAACAGCCAAAAAATTCCTCACATATTCCGATGTAATTTTTTGTATGTCTCTTTCTAAGTCTTCGTATAGCCCGCTGTCTTCTATACTTGTGATAACTCCGTTGCTCTTATCCTCAGTACTCATAAGTAGCCCCGCAAGGTATGTGTATTGCTTTTGAGGTGACATCAAATTTGTCTTATTGAATATATCTGATTGTTCTGCAACATCTTTTGCATCATTTGCAAAAGTCAGGAAATGAATTCCAATCATCCCCAGCAAGTCGCGTGTTCCTATCTTTTGCAGTTTTTCTTTCAACTTCTTTATCTTTTCTTCCATATATTTAACCCCTTAAAATTTTATCCATCTGGCAGAATATAGAATTTGCGCGACTGTGTCTGATATGCCTACCCCTACTCTGTTGGACTAACTATAGTTACCCTACTACCCGCCTGGCAAACTAATGCGTGCCATATGGAAGAAGCTATATCACCTTTGTCCCAGTTTTCTTTTGGTTTTCATATGTACTCCAAATGAAATCAACAAACGTAATACTACTTCCTACCGCCAACTTTGCGTGGCGTTCCTCCAAGCCTTGAAAAGATGCACTTTTTCCGTGGCCACTACCGAAAGGATTTCTAATCTCAGCTAACTTTGATGGTATAGCTCTCAGATTTCCCAAGACAGCCTTAATTGCATCTGCACCCTGGTCCGTTTCCTGTACATTGGCTGGTAACAAATTCAAGGCATCCATTGTTTTGTTTGTAAGTTGCGGAACATCATCTGTTTTACTCCAGGCAATACCCAAATCTTCTAAAATGGTTTTGCAACAGCTTTCTATAAGTTCTTTTGCCATTCCAATGGCATTCGTAGGATTGGTTGACTGCATAGAAACCATCAACTCGATTTGCTGAGACATATATTCACTTGAAAACTTGCCTTTCAAACTATCCGCGGTTTTTGCAATTACAGAAGAACCGCCTTCCGATCTATCCATGATGGATTTACATTTTTGATAAATTCGAGCATATTTTTCTTCATACCTTGTAATGCTACTTTCCCAATAAAGGTCATCCTCATAATTTTTGTTATACTCATACTCCATATTTTCTTCGTAATAGTGGAATAGATCAGAAAGCAACTTTAGCCTGTTTTCATCGGAGGCACTATTCAAATATGCAACGAGTGATTTCCCCTTTGAAAGGCCATACTTTGCACATAGTGCTTCACCAATGCTATTAGTCGTGAACACATCAAAATCATTGGTCGAAAAATTTAAAACATATCCATTTCTGTTAAATAACATCAGAAATGTTCCTTCTTCTTGCTTTGTCATCATGGATATTACTTCTGTTTGCCTCCTATGTTTATCTTGCTGCCATCCGGCAGAACAAACGCCTGCTCATAGCCTACACCCAACGCCTCTGCAATCGCCATCATCTCCTCAAAGGAAACTGTGCCGCGTTTCAGCTTTTTGTTAAAATTCTGTGGTGTTTGCCCGATACGCCTGCAAAGCTCTGCCTGACTGATATTCATTTTCTCACATAACTGCCTTATCATATCTGATGTTGTCACCACGCACCCCCATCGCTATATTTCTATTATAAACCTTTTGGTTGATAAATGCAAGAGTTTACACAAAATAGAAAACACCCTGCCACCTGTTTCCAAGTCGCAAGGTGCTAACTATTCAGCATCCTACAAGTCCACATCCGTTTCTAGCCCCGATTTGAATTCTACCACAACCTTGTCCTCATACACTGTCACTTTTTCGATCAGCCGCCTTACCAACCGCTCGTCATACTCCAGGGGTGTATCTGCCTGCTCCTGCAGGAAGGCTTTCATTTCTTCGATACGCTGCCGTCTACCGTCCCGATCTGCCTCCCTCATCAGGATAGCCTGCTTTTCCTCCCGAAGTCTGTCTATCTCATCCGCCACCTTTGAGTAGTCCTTTTTTGCATTCGCCAGGTTTAGAAGCTCCTGTTGCTGTTCCTCCAGCCTGCAGTCAATCTCTGCAATCTCATCATCCACGCCGCACCCAATGACTACCTCTATATTCTCCTCCAGGAGCGGAAGAAAACCCTCCCTGCCGCCAAGAACCCTGTTGATGGCTCTTGCCACCGCATTCTGCAGGTCTGATTCCTGGATGGTCGGCGCATCACAAACCTTTGGGCCACGCTCCACTCTGGTGCAGCAACGCCACACCGTGGAGTGCTTGCCCCGATTGTTCCATGCAATCCGGCGGTAAATATCACCGCATTTGGGACAGTAGACGATGCTCGACAAAGCGTACTTGCTGCTGTAGACCCTCTTTTTCCTATCCGAGCCGCTGTGTAGGTTCGCCCGGCGCACCATCTCCTCCTGCACCTGCATATATAGGTCGCGGGGGATAATCGCTTCATGGCTGCCTTCCACATAATACTGTGGAACAATACCGTTGTTCTTAACCCTCTTTTTTGAGAGGAAGTCCACCGTATAAGTTTTCTGGAGCAGGGCATCCCCGATGTACTTTTCATTCCGCAGGATTTTTTGCAGGGTGGTCGGTCGCCACTGTGCTTTTCCCGCCGCCGTGAGTATCCCATCTGTTTCCAGACCCTTTCCGATTTGCAGGAGACTTGCACCCTCCAGGTATTCCCGGTAGATACGCTTCACAATTTCAGCTTCCTCCGGGACGATGACCAGATTGCCTTCATCATCCTTGGTGTAGCCGAGGAAACGGTTGTGATTGACCTGCACCTTTCCGGCTTGGTAGCGGAATTGCAATCCCAGCTTCACGTTTTGGGATAGGGACTGGCTTTCCTGCTGTGCAAGGGATGCCATGATAGTCAGAAGGACTTCGCCCTTGGCATCCATCGTATTGATATTTTCCTTCTCGAAGTACACGGAAATGTTCTTTTCTTTCAGCTTGCGGATGTATTTCAGGCAGTCCAGCGTGTTGCGGGCAAATCGGCTGATGGACTTGGTAATGACCATGTCGATCTTGGATGCCATGCAGTCCTCAATCATGCGGTTGAACTCTTCACGCTTCTTGGTGTTGGTACCCGAAATACCGTCATCGGCATAGATCCCGGCAAGCTGCCACTCAGGATTTCTGTCTATGAATTCTGTGTAATGCTCCACCTGTGCCTCATAACTGGATTCCTGTTCGTCACGGTCAGTGGAGACACGGCAGTACGCAGCCACACGCAGTCTCGGTTTTTCTTCCGTAACCTGCTTTCTGCTGCCGACTCGTTTTCTCGCCGGAATTACGGTGATCGTTTTCTCAGCCATTCCGTACCTCGCTTTCTATCAGACTGTAAATGTATGCGGCCTGCTTGAATGGGTCATCGTATCTGTGTGTAACCTTTCCTATAATAAAGGCGGTCTCTGCTTCGCAAGGCGGCGGTGTTGTCCGCTCCCGGGTTCTGCCTAATGCTTCGGCACGGCGATTCCGCTCTTCTGCGACTTTGGAAAAGGTCTCTCTGTCAATAATCGCAGGATAAAAATCATCGCCCAGGTAATGCTCGTTCTGGAGCATCCTTTTTGCACCGCTGTGGAACAGGGTAAGCCCTGCGGCTTCTGCGGCGGGTACCAATGCCAGCCCGGAAAGGTAGCCACTGAACAGGGTACGCACCTGCTCGGCCTGACCTTCGTCAATGACCGCCACACCGTTTTCAATTCTGTATCCATATGGGATGTGGTTTGCCATATTCATCGTATCCTTTCTTTCAGTGTCAATCCGCATTTCAGTTCAAAGGCTGCGGTGGTCCTTTCGTGTATCACGACCCGTTCTACATACTGCGAAAAGCAATCCCCGTCAAATTCCGTCAGCATCTCACCCCGGCTGCTAAAGCGGATGAGGTCTGCCAGCTTTTCGGTCTTTTTCATCTCTCCGTTGACCGAGAATACCAGATGCTCTTTTTCTTCGGTCAGTGCCTGTGCCTCCGTCAGCAGGTCGTTGGATTCCTGTGTGAAGAGTGCCGGGTCAAGGTAGCCTCGTGTCATAAGCGTTGTCAGCGTATTCTGACGTTCCTCATTTTTCTCCAGCCGTTCATCCAATTCAGACAATCGGCTGATGGCATCCTTCTGACTGATGCTCCGCAGGGAAGTAAGCAGTGGCTGCAGGACTTCCTTGTGGGCAAATACCAGCTTGTTCATCATCGTAACGAATGCCATCTGCAAGGCATCTTCACGGATGAACTTCTGGGAGCAGCTGTTCTTGTCCTTCAGATGCCCGGAACAAGTAAGTGCCGGATACTGGATGTGGGTGGAATAATTCATTCTGCGTTTATACGGCGAACCGCACTCTCCGCAGAACACCTTCCCGGACATGGGGTATCGTACCTGGTACTTGGCATCACCCCTGGTAATACCTTTTTCTTTTGCACGCTGTTCCACCAATGCCGCCACCGCCTCAAAATCCTCATGGCTGACGATGGCATCGTGGTGTCCTTCCATATAAAACTGATCCATTTCACCGTTGTTTGCGTGTCTGTTGAACCGCTCATCCGTGTAGGTCTTCTGAAAAATGCAGTCTCCGGTGTATTTCTCATTAGAAAGGATGCCACGGACGGAAGTGGATGTCCATTTGCCACCCTCCTTGGTCGGCGCGCCCAGTTTTATGAGTTCGGCCGCTATCGCATCAGAACCCTTGCCGGAGAGCGTTTCGGAATAAATGAATCTGACCCATTTGGCCTGTTCTTCGTTGATTGCCCATTCGCCATCGCCGATGTAATCATAACCGTATGGCGGGTATGCCAGCTTGAAAGTACCGTTCTCAAAACGGCGGCGAATGCTCCACTTACTGTTTTCGGCAATAGAGACCGATTCGCTCTCCGCAAGGCTTGAGAGAATGGAAAGCATCAGTTCGCTCTCCATGGAACCCGTGTCCAGATCTTCCTTCTCAAAGTAGATGGGAATACCCAAGCCGAGTAGCTTTCGCACCAATTCAAGGCAATCGGTAGTATTACGGCAGAAACGGCTGATAGATTTTGTAATAACCCGGTCGATGCGTCCATCCTCACAGTCTGCAACCATCTGCATCAGTGCCGGCCGCTTGTCTTTCTTCGTGCCTGTGATGCCCTGGTCGTAATACAATCCGGCATACTCCCAATCCGGGTGTGCTTTGATGTATCGTTCGTAATGGTCTTTCTGTGTCTCAAGGCTCAAAAGCTGTTCATCCGAACCAGTGGAAACACGACAGTAGGCAGCCACACGGGTCTTTTTCACTGCATTCGAAAATGCTGTATTTCCTTCGATTTTTGTTATCCGTTTCATAGTTTCACCTCCCTTTTGGTAGGTCACATATTACCTCTGTGTCCGCACTATAGCAACGCATTATCTGGATATAAATCGGCAAGATAGGGAGAAAATATACGGCGATTTTCGGTCATAATGCGGTCATATTCACCAGTGGAAATCAGCCCTTTTTTCAGCATTTTTCGTGTAATCTGCTCAGCACGGATATAGTTATATTCATTCTGAAGCTGTTCGTTGGTCATTCTCTCTGAGGGATATGACTGTAGCTGTTTAGGGGAAGTAATCTTTGTTACCTGCATAGTCTCGTCCTCCGTTTCGAGGGAACTTGTCTATCCCTCTGTTACATTAGGAAAAAGAACAACCCCCATAAACGCAGAAAAAGCCCGCCGCAGAGGAATGAACCTCCACGACGAGCAAACGAGATACCCTGCTATGAAATTAGATGCGGGCAGCGTAATCAAGAGCGATCCATCCTGCGCCGGATTTCAGCCTGCCCCACCCCTTTGCGGAGCCAGTGCCGGACTGCACTTCGATAATCGTATACACACCGACAGGGATATATTTGCTTCTCGAATAGTTTGTGCCGGGACCTTTTCTGATGTTAAGGTCAGAAATTGCAACCTCAACCTTGAACGGCACGGTGGATGCTGTTGTTTTCGATGTGTAGATGTTTACACCATTTACATCAAATACACTATATCCGTGATGCTTGTCCACGCAGGCTTTCGCATTGGCAAGGTCCTTATACGCACCAATTTGACTCTTGGCATCTGCCCAGGTCTTACGGACACGATACCAGACCGTCTTGTCAGCAGTCGGTGTCTGTTCCGTACCACCAAGTGAATCTGTTACCCTCGCCGCCAGATCACCCAAACGGTTATACAGCCAATCTCCCGGACAGGATTTGTTGGCAAACCAGCGGTGGACGGTAAGCACCATCTCATCTCTCTTCGGGCTGTAATTCAAGGACTTGTCCTTATCAGCAAACCAGAGCAGTTTCTTCTTTCCGTTACGCTTGCAGATGTCGGTGCAGAGCTTGACAAGAGAATCGTAAACGGCACTGTTCATCGTGTACGGCGCTGACATATCACTGGCACACTCGATGGTGACGGCACGCTGGTCGTTGGCATTGGACGAAGAACACCAGCTGCGGTTCTTCTCTTCCACGCAGAGAGAAATTCGGCCGTCTTTGCCAATGCCGTAATTGCAGGAGGCCCGACGAGAAGGGCTGGTAAAGCATCCACAGATGCTCTCGCAAGAAAGCTGACCTACTACGCAGTGAGGTGTGATGCGGTCGATGGAATGGGTTCTCTGTTCGGAATGATTCGGACTGAGCTTGGTATAGGATACCAAGGAGCTGTTTGTATATCCCATTTTACTTATCCTCGCTTTCTGCTCTGTCATGGAGCTGTTCTAATACGATTTTGATCTTCTCCGGCACAGGCAGACCAAGATGAGCTGCGTTCTCCAGAAGGCTCACGCCCTCATTGGAGATGTAGAAGAAAATCACTGCGGTTCTCAGCACACTGCCTGTCCCGATCACCTGCACATCCAGCACATTGGCAACGCCCACGAGCAGAAAAATCAGTACCTTGCGGCAGATGCCCTTAAAACCGACCTCGCTGGAGAGGTTCTTGTCTGCAATAGCGCACATCACCCCGGTGATATAGTCGATCACCACAAAGGCAAGCAGTGCGTAAAGCAGCCCATCACATCCGCCAAGGAAATAGCCAAGCCAGCCGCCGATACCTGCAAATACAAGTTGAATGCTGTTCCAGAATTCTTTCATGATGTTGTTCCTCCGTTCTTAAAAATTGGTATGAAAAAAGCAGCTGTCCGCGATGGACAACTGCCTGATTCCAAATGAATTTATTGTTCTTGAATGATATATGTGACCTTCATGGTCTTGTCCGCCGTCTTTGTGACCGGCTCAGACAAATTATTGATAGTGGCGAGGTAATTCGAGATCACCGCAAATCCGATTGTCGTATAATTGCCGCAGCTGATGAAATACAGCATAGGATTTCCGAGAACCGGGGCATAGCAGTAATGTCGGTTGCTGCTGTACAGACGGTTGCTCTCCGGCTTGAGGAATTCATTGGTCGCGCTGTCTGCAATATACAGATCACTTCCGTTATCGTCATAGTAGATGCGGCCGTTAATTGCAAACTCCGGCAGTCCCGGAATGCCGGACATCCCGGTTTCCTTGAGCTTCACCACATTTGCAGAATTCGTCAGTTCAAATTTATAAACATGGTACGGGCTGTTGTAGCTTTTCACATAGACAAACCCGTCATGCACATAGGCATACCGCAGACCATCAGTACTTAGTATTACATCCGATGTGTTGGTAATCGTGTAAGTCGAGGTCTTCCAAGTTCCGAAGTCAATCTTCAGAACATTAATGGTTTCGTTCACCTTTGTCTGGTAGTTTGATGCACCGCATACATACAGAGCATTCGTAGCCGGGTCAAAGTTATAGCAATTGCGCCCGGAAATATTAAATCCCTCGTCCAATGTCCATTCTTCCATCAGCGGCTTCGTGTTTCTCGGATTTTCCAACACAGACACTGTTTTCAGATTAGCTCTGCGCTTGGTGATTGTGAGTTTCGTACCACTGTCAAATCGCAGATAATATGCAGCATCGGTATCTAGGTCAACTGCAAAGAGCAGTTCCGTAACGCCTACTGTAAATCCGTTATATTTATCGCCTGTATTGGCATTGGTATAGCTCGTATAGACATACTGCAGATAGCCATTATCCACTGAGACAGCAAGTGGATGATCCGAATTAAAAACGGCATCCGAACTGCCGTAAGAAGTATAGCCGCCATTGGCATGGGTCAGGCACACACAGGAAATTGTACCGTTTGCCTGGGATGTCTGGAAATCGTACACATATTTCATATATCGGTCGGTGAAGTTCAGCTCACTTTCCGTCTGGTTGAAACTTCCTCGTACCTTGCCAGTGGTATTATTCTGCTGCCCATACACAGCACTGCCAACTAACTGAGCTTCGGCAGGCGGATACAGCATATCGGCATTTTCTTCGATATTGGAATCAAACAAAAGCAAACCACCAAGTAGCTTCTGGTAATACGGTGCAAAGCTCTCATACATTCTACTTGGGTCCTTCACCAGTCCAAGCGGCTTGAAAATATTCGCCAGTGCATTGGTGACCATATTGTGTTCTATGACTGTTTCCGTCTGACCAGTTTTGACATCGGTCAGTTCAATTTTCATCGTTCCTTTTAGCATTTCATGCCCTCCTTCAATTAATGTAGGTGATTTTGAAGCGTGACAGTGCCGCATTGTCATGCAGGATAAAGTGAAAATACACCTTTCGGCTCTCCGGCAGACTGTTCCACAATTCATCCACATCGGTATTCAGCCAATCGCCCAGCAAAACTTCATCGCTATATGTTGTTCCATCATCAAGAGAAACACAGATACCGACATCACCGGAATACTCCGCTGTCAGCAGTTTAATGCCAATAATGGAAATGTGGCTCATATCAGCAACAGCATCAAGCACCTGCGGATACGGATAGGCTTTCAGCGTAGCTTTCAACAGTCCCTCACTACCGCTTGCTTTCCAGAAATAGAACTCAGGATTTACAAGCGGTGTCAGCAGCTCTGCGGACGGCAGTTCCTCGAATCCGTATTTCAAAAACATGGCGGCGGTCAGATGTTTAATATCGCAGGCAGTCAGTTCACAGTCTGTGATGGTGTAATAGGAATCGCCTTGTTTCAGCAGATAGCCATAAGATTCACTGCCTTTCTGCTCATACATGGCATACACGATTTCCCATGACCGTCCGGCATCGTCCTGATGATAAAAGCTGACCTGCGTACCGCCGCCGGAACCATCGAAAAGAGTAAGTGCGGTTGTCGTTCCGTTGCAGATCAGCTCCGATGTACCTGTGTTTCCACTGGTCGGAGTCTGAATCACATTGAGGAACATATCGTTGTTGGACAGTAAAAACAGTTCAAAAATCAGCCGATTGCTCTCCACCCGGTTGCTATAAACGGTGTAACCCTCAAAACGTATTTTTAGAAATTGCAGCCCATTCGAGGTTTCACCAAACTGTCTGTATATGGCTGTGGAGCAGCCGTCCCTGCGCAGAATCTTCAGTTGTTCGGAATTGGTTCCAAATCCAAGCCAATGGTTACTGGAAATATACATGAGCGATGCTGCTATGCCATTGAACATAAAACCGGATAATCCCTCAGTTGAGAAAGTGCCGTCATCGTTGTAAGAGTTGCTGATGGCTGTCATATTCTCAGAAGTGTTGAGAAATGGGGTCAGCACTGTTTTAAGAATGCCCACTTCAGAAATAAAATGAAGCACCAATTCAGTCTCTGCCACAAAGGTCAGTCCATCACAGGCAATGGGAACATCCGGCTCATATGGCAATGCACCCTGAAATATGAGATCACTCATTTCAGTATCAGAATAAATAGAAAATTCTCCTGTTCCCTCAAAACGATATATTCGCAAAGCCTGTTCAGGGACATAGAAAAAGGGATCTTCCGAAAGAAGAACATCTTCCGGCTTTCCCTTGCTCCATAGGTATTTGGTTTCATCTATCAGCATTTTGCCACCTCCAATCGCTCTACTCGTTCGTACTGTTCTGTATTCAGTGCAAGATGCTGAAGCATACCGCTGTTGATTTCTTCTGATTCAGACACATAGGTGTAATCGCTTATCATGCAGAAAGCACCGCTTTTATTGACTTCCACCATCGTCACATCATAATGGGGTGGGAAGTTCTTATCCACCGTAAAGGTTTTGATGACTTCCGTAACAGACAGACGCTCGTTCAGCAAATCATAACCAAATGCCACATCCGCAATCGAAATTCTGCCGATACGCTGCGTGATGGCATTGCGTTTCTGTGTCGGGAAGATTACTGCGGCTCGATCAGTAAAGCCGTCATGCACAAATTGTGTTTCTGCAATCGGAATGCGATCAATGGCTTCAGAAATACTGATGCGGCCATTCCAGTCACCGATACCGGCTACCAATCCTTGACCGCTGATGGTTGCACGAATCTGCATCTCACCAATGCTCATGGTGCCGCCGCTGATATTCAGCAGTACGGACAGGCTATTTTCACGGTTCTCAATGACCTGTGTAATAGGAAGAAAAAGCGTCAGAATGTGCTTTCCGGCAATGCAGGTCTTTTTCGGATAAAAAGTTTTGACCTCTTCATTGTTCATCTTGTAGGTGACGGTAAGCTCAGACTGACCAATTTCCAAGAATGTAAATTCCACTTTTTTTGCGTCACTACTGTCAGCAGTATCTTCATCCACATCTTTCTTTTCGGTGGGAACCGTTCCATGAATGGTTCGGATCACCTCATCATTTTTCACTTCAAAGAGAATTTCGGCTAAGAATGTAGCAGTCGTATCTTCCTTGGAAGTGAAGTTGATCGCCAACACCTCGGTTTTATTGTTGCCGATGGTGAATGGGGCTGTATTGACAAAGTTGTATACGACAATTTTCCCGGCTTCAATCTGATTCAGCAGACCTGTGATGTTCTTGTCATTTTTGCTCTTTGCCGATGCCAGCTTTGGATTTTTGCCTACGCATTTCAGGCTGTGTTTGCCATTTATCTTGTAGGTGATGCTTGTAATGCAGGATACCTGGGTTTCATCTGCATGACCGCCGGAGAAGCGCAGGACATCCATCGGGTCAAAAGCCGGATTGCCGATGGTATTGCTGTCAAAAGGAACATATCGCACCACCGACAGGGCATTGAGGATATTATTCAGAAGTCTGGCTCTTGTGGTTTTTAAGCCAAACTGCAGAAGCGGATTTACCCCAAGGTTCATAGTTAAGGCATCATCCGGGTCAAGAGCATAATACTCCGCCTCTTCCGTCATCATATTTGTAGAGGATACCGCAGTGTATCTGGTAACGAAATCCGAATAACTGCTGTCAAAGCGGTGTCGGCTCGGCACATCCGCCACCGGTGCAATACCATAAGGAATCAGATGCAGCCTGCCCTCCCGGTTGATCTGGCAGACACAGCCAAGCACTTGTGCCAAATAATATAGCAGGTCACGATAACTTTCCATGTCATTATCCGCATAGATGCCGAGTGTTTCTTTGCCGTTTGGCAGTGCGTCTATTTCCGCTTTGCTCTGCGCCAGTTCCACCTTGCACTCGGTACAAGCCATCAACAGGAAACTGTATGCTGTGCCGCTGGATGCGTTGAGCTTCAGCTCTTTGTCAAATCGGAGCATATAATCGTAGGCTTTCAGTTCCAATGTTTTGATATGTCGGTTGGCTTCGCTGACCTCGAAAACGCCCATAGGAATTGACTCCACAGAGCCGTCTGTCAGCGTCAGATGAAACCATAGCCGGATTTCTGCACCATCCAATGTATAACGGTCAATATCGGAAAACAGGGTAACGCCCATCTCGGCGGCATATACGGAGCCAAGCTCTATCTCGGAACTGCCGCAGCACTGACGAGTGATGTATCCGCTGCCTTTGACAATGTCCTCGTTGGTAAAATCATAGGTTTTCTTGTTCTTAGCGGTAATGGTGCCGGACCAGCTGTATTTTCTTGTATTGCTTTCAATCGCCTGCATAAAGGCATCCGATACAGGATACAAAACCACCACCTCCGTCAAAATTCATTCAGCGTAAAGCTCACTGTCCACAGTCCCTTATAGGAAGTGTCCTTTTCCAGTTTTGCTTTGTAGCCGCTGATATACATTTCTGTTTCTTTCTGTGCTAAGTCCTCGGTATCGAAGTAAAGAACTGTTATCTTCGGCAGTTTTGAGTATGCCGTCAGCTTTTTGAGCCATGCGGGTGATACCGAAAAGGACACTGCGATTTTTACCACCCCGCTTCGCACCACATCCCTCTGCGTGGTTCCGGCTTCTGTTTCTCCGCTGGAATCCGCTTCTACATCGGATAGGTCGATGTCGTAGGAATCCGGCAAAGGAAGGTCAGTGCCGTTGAAATTCAAATATTGCATAAATGCCATCGTTACCGACCTCCACTTCTTAAGTTTGCACGTTGCTGCGCTGTAACAATCACTTCATCCAGCATGGTTCCTCCAAGGTACACCGGAATTACCACATCACCCTTTTGTCCGGCGATGCTACTTGCTGCTTCCTTGATTGCTCCGATAATGCTCTGTGTGCTGACTGCAGATGACTCAACAACGCTACTTCCAATCGTAGCTGCATCTGCATGTACATTCGGATTGATGACCATATCCGAGGCCACGCCTTCTACCGCTTTGGCCACCATACCTTTACTCTTTTCGATTCCCTTAGCCAATCCTCCCATGAAGTCAGGCATCCAGGATTCGTAATCGGTCAGTGGTCCTTCATCCGGCACAGAGAAGTGCAGGAAGGAACGGATCTTGTTTGCCACACCATTTACCGCATCGGCAACTGCACCAACAGCCGACTTGATACCATTCACGATACCCATGATAAGGTCGCGGCCCCAGCTGAATGCCTGAGAAGCAAGACCCTTCACATAGCTTACCGCTTTTTCAAAGCCGGAATGAATGACATTGTAGATCTGTCCGATGGTGTTGCCGATAGCGGTTTTTACATTGTTCCAGATGCTTGTGACCGTACTTTTGATAGCATTCATCACTGTGGAAACCACAGATTTGATGCTGTTCCATACGGAAGAAACCACGCCCTTGATGGCGTTCAGCACTGTTGTCACAGCGGTTTTGATGGCATTCCATATGGTGGTTACCACATTTTTAATTGCCGTCAGCACCGTAGTAATAACCGTCTGGATAGCCGTCCACACAGTCTGGAAAATGTTCTTGATGGTTTCCAGAATCGGCGTGAGGAAGGTCACGATGCCATTCCATATCTCACTGATTTTCTGTGAAATAGCAGTTAATGCCCGTTCTATCAGAATGCGGATAGCTTCAAAAATCGTTTCAAACAGATATCGGAAGGCTTCGAGCAATGGAGAAATCGTGTCATAAATGCTCTGCCAAATGGAAGTAATCGTGTTCCAGATGGTGGTCATGACGCCGCTGATTGCTTCCCACGCCGAAGTGAACACATCCTTAATGCCTTCCCACAGCGTAGTAAAAAATCCAGAAATCCCACTCCACACCGTTTGTGCCAAAGAAAGGATACTCTCCCATGCCGTAGACAGGAAGGATGTTATTGCATTCCAGGCTGTAATGACCGCCTGCTTAATGCCCTCCCACAAATCAATCCAAAACTGCCGGAATCCCTCGTTGGTATTCCAAAGATAAATAAAGGCAGCCACCAGTGCGGTAATGGCTGCGATGATGAGGACGATAGGATTGGCAAGCATGGTGACATTCAGAGCCGCAAATGCTGTTTTTACTGCGCTGATGGCACTTGCAATTTTCGGAACGACTGTCATAATCGTACCGACCGCAGAGATCACCTTGCCGATTACAATAAGAACGGGACCGATAGCTGCCGCAAGCAGGGCAACTGTTACGACCACCTTCTTTGTACCTTCGTCCATACTGTTCAGCCAGTCCACAAATTTCTGCACCCAGTCGACAATCTGCTTGATTGCTGGCATCAGCAGTTCGCCAAAAGAAATAGCAAGACCCTCAAGAGCAGATTTCAAAATGGTAATCTGTCCCTGCAAGTTGTCGAGCTGTGTATCTGCCATCTGCTGTGCGGCTCCTGCACTGTTTGTGATAGAGTTTTGCAGGCTGTCCCAGGTATCGCCGGTGTTGGCAAGCAAAGCATTGACCGATGCAAGGTCGGTCTTATTGAATATGGTTGCGATGATATTGGCTTTATCCGCCGATGTCATGCCGTCCATGCTCTTATTGAGGTCACCAAGTATGTCGTTGAGGGATCGCATATTTCCGTTAGAATCATAAACGGAGACTCCAAGGGCATCCATCTGCGCCGCCGCTTTATCGGTCGGGTTCTGCAAGGACAGAATCACATTTCGCAGATGTGTACCGCCTTCAGCTCCCTTGATGCCGTTGTTGGCAAGGATACCGAGTGCAGTGTTCAGCTCGGCAGTGCCGCCCTTGATGGACTTTGCCGTAGCACCGATGGTCAGAATACCTTCGCCAAGCTGTGCTACCGAGGTATTGGTGGACGAAGCGGTCTTTGCCATCTGGTCGACCATTTTCGTTGACTCATCCACGCCCATGCCAAGGGCAGACATGGCATCTGTTGCCATGTCAGATGCAGACGCAAGGTCAATATCACCTGCGGCGGCAAGGTTCAGAACGGTAGGCAAAGTGTCGCACATCTGCTGGGTATCATATCCGGCAAGTGCCAGATAATTCAGAGCGTCCGCACATTCCTTTGCGGAGAAAGCTGTCTCAGCACCCATTTTCTTGGCAAGTTCGGACAGCGTATCCATCGTATTGACCGACTGGCCATCCACCGTAGACATGGCATCCTTCGTCACGCCCATCGTGGCCTGCACCTGCGACATGGACGATTCAAAGCTTGCCGCTGTAGTGACTGCCGCTGTTCCAAGACCTGTAACTGCCGCAGTGACCGGGAGCATCTTCTGCCCGGCAGAAGAAATGTTGTCTCCGACTGTTTTCAGTTTTTCGCCGTTTGCGGCAATCTTCTGCAGTGCCGCATCGGACTGCTTTGCCTGTTCCTCCAGCTTTTTGAGATTTTGCTCGGTTTCAATAATCTCCCGCTGAAGAGCATCATACTGTTCCTGTGAGATGTCACCGTTGGCAAGTGCTGTGTTTGCCTGTTCTGCCGCCGTCTTTAGTGTGGTCAGCTTATCCTTAGTTTCGGACACCGCGTCAGAGAGGAGTTTCTGTTTCTGTGCAAGAAGCTCCGTATTGCCTGGGTCGAGTTTTAAGAGCTTTTCGACATCCTTCAGCTGTGCCTGGGTATTCTTGATTTCCGAATTGACACCCTTTAGGGCTGTCTGTAGTTTGGTAGTATCGCCGCCGATTTCAACGGTGATACCCTTGATTCTGCCTGCCGCCATAGCGCACCTCCTCTCTGCAAAATGGGCATAAAAATAGCCCGGCATTGCCGCCGAGCGTTAAAATAAATCGAAATCTTTTTGCGTAGCCATCTGCGAATATCCCTTATACTCATCATTTCCGCTTTCTGCGTACATATCGTCGACCATTCCTATCGTGAGCAGATCGAGGTCACGAATAGAAATGCCAAGCTGTACGCAGCGAAGCAGAAATAACGGTGTTGTCATTTTGCGGTCAGTTGGGCGAAGTTTTTTTTAGAAGAAACATCCGTCTGTACATTGAGCCCCCACAGCTCGATGATCTTCGGCAACACCTGGTAAATGGAAAAGGTACTGAATTCATCCAACCACTCCTCCGGGGAGTCGGGGATAGACGGGTCTGCGTGCTTTGCCATGACATAGGCGATGTTCTCAAACATTTCAAGTGAAAACATATCCAAGCGGGAATTCTCCGCATCGCCATTTCCCACAGCCTTGCCAAGCGCATCCAGGTCTTTATAAATGTCCCTGTGGAACTTGATACGGTAAATACGGGGAATTGCCGCAGATGCCTTAAATGGCACCTGCTTTCCGTCAATTTCAATTTTTTGGATCATACTCATAGTTTTACTCCTTCACAGCTTTTGCGGTAGTCTTGGTGCTTTGCTCGGATACATCCGATGCGGCTTCTGCCGCGGCACCCGGAAGATATACAGATTTGTACCAGTCCGTATAAATCTTCTCGGTGGTATCGTCCCCAGTCTTGGCTTTCACATAGCCGCTTGCCAGCGGAGTGGCCTTAACCGACAGCGTTTCCGTCTGCACCTCAATCTCATCCTCATTGGTCTGGGATTCGATGGACGGACGGCTTGCCGCACAGTTATACAGCACATGGCGGATTTTCTTCACATCACCGTCAAACTCGAACAGCAACGCAAAGTTCGCCGTTTCCACATTGGCGTTCTCCACCAGCACCTTGTTGGTATCCAGCGTTTCTTTCAGCACATCGGTGCGGAAAGATTCAGGAATCATTGCAAGCTCCAGATCACCCTCATAACCCATGTTGTTGCTGATGGTGTAATAAGCGTAGCCGTCTGCATAGAAGTTGCTCGGCTCACCGTTTGCATCCAGGGAAAGGGATACCGCACCGGGCATCGGAACAGGAGTGCCAAAGGACACATCGCCGTTATCACCGATAGTCTGCAAAGCATAATGCACATTGCAGATATTGAATTTCACCTTATTTTTCTTAGGCATATCAGTTTACCTCCATTTCAAATGTGTACAGAACTTCGTAAAGGCTCTCCGACTCGATCCATACCTCGGTTTTCTCATAAAAAATGCCATACCCATCAAGCACAGCTTCGACCTTCTGTTCTGCCGACAAGTCCTTGCAGTCGGTATACATTTCGATATGGATTTCATTGATTTTGTAATAGACCCTGCCGTCAGCGGAGAAGTTGTCACTGTTTGGAGTCAGATAACAGATGAACGGCGGGTTCGGACTTTCCCCCTCTGCAAAATGGTCATACGCAAAGGGAAGCCCGATTTTTTCAAGAACTGCTGCTATTTTCTCCATTGCTTATCCTCCCAGTGCCTTTTCCACCTCGGACTCCAAGGTCTGCACTGCTTTTTCTTCCGCAGGTACAATATGCGGTCTTGCAGCAACTCGACTACCGCCGCGCTTGGCATGACCATGCTCCAGAAGGTGAGCGATCTGATAGCGGTTTTTGGAATGCACTACCACATCCAGCGAACTGGAGGTTTCCTTTACCGTTTTGACCGCCCAGCTTTTTGCATATTTGCCGGTGTCCTTTGGAGCAGTCTGCGAAATTTCATCCTTTACAGATTTACCAGCCTTCTTTACCGCTTTTTTCAGATCATCAGTTGCAAGGTCTGCATATTCCTGCAAGCCTTCCATAATGGCCGATGCCATGCGGTCAATCGGGACTCTGTCTGCTGCCATTGCTTACCGCCTCGCTTTCTGGCATTTCAGTTTAATGGATTTCTTTTTGAAATTCATGTGGTCGATGCCAAGGATGTTGTAGGCGCTGCCGTTATAGACCACTCTGTATTTATCCGAGGTAATCTCCGCAGCGTTCCGGCACCAGCGAATTGTAAAGTCAATCTTGGTGTTGTCTACGATCACACCGGCAGCTGTATCTTCACTTGGAGACTCGCTGCTCACCGTTGCATAGCAGGAATACCAATCAGACCACACGTTTTTATGGTTTCCAATGGCATCTGTTGCCACTTCATTTTTCTGTATCGTGATCCTTGTATTTAAAAGCGAGATGTTCATCAGAACTTCACCTCCCGAACGCCAAACAAAATATTGCGGAGCGAAAGCATCAGTTCCTTATGATCCGTTTCTTCACGATGCTCATATAAATAAGCCACCGCATACAGGCTTGCCACTTTCGTGACATAACCTGTAACGGGCTTACTCGATGGAATCCTGCCCACGTCCCGGACAAGGGACTCCGCTGCAGAAATCAAGTCTTTGATGAGCGCATCATCATCCGAGCTATCCACCCTTAAATACTGTTTTACCTCATCCAAAGATACAATCATATCTATCACCACCTCGAATCAAAAGATCAGGCACAGCCCGGTTGTCAGAGCTGTGCCGTATAAAATCATTCGCTCTTCAGCTTAAGAATCTGTACTGCCTCCGGCAGAATCAGCTTGCCGTCCACACGCTCCTTGGCAACATAGCCGATCATGCCATTGCCAGCAAACAGCTCGTTAAGCTGCTTAAAGGAACGAGTGCCACGATCACCGATGTTGTAGTAGCTGTAGTCACCAAATGCGATGGCATTCTCCGGTGCATACGCAGAGGTATGAACAGCGTAGCCCAGCACCTTGTCCGGCTCACCTGCCTGATAGGACGGCTGCCAGATGTAGGCACCGTTGTTGTCCTTCAGCTTGCGAAGCTGTGCCAGCGTCTTATCGTTCATGATAAAACTTGCGTTCTTACGGTACGGACGCTTAAGAGCATACACCAGGTCAAGCATATCATCCGACTTAATGGCAGTGGAAAGCGTACCTGCCACCGTACCGCCGCCGGTCGCAGCAAAAAGGCCGGTCGGCTTGCCGGAACCGTCACCGTTGAGGAATGCATCCTCCTCGGCATTGGCGAGTGCCTTGCCGAACTGAGTGATGATATAGTTTTCCAGACCGAACGCATTGTCATAGAGCAGCTCCTCGGTTACCTTGATTGCAACATGGAGCTTGTGGGCATCCAGAAGGATCTGACTGAAGGTTGCATCACCAAAGGTAAGCGCAGCACCTTCCTCGATCCATGCTGCCGCAGGCTTGGTAGCTGCGATGTTGATCTTATGCTCACCGGAAGTCGTGATGATGTGCCCCAGGCTGCGCATGATGTTCTCTTCGGTAAGAACATCGATCAGACGGTGGTCGTACTCCTCCGGCACAAGATAGCCGCCGTCAGCGTCCACACCTTCCTGCAGGATATTGGAAACCTGCTTGAAGTTGCTGCGGAGTGCTTTCAGCATACCTTCGCGGTATTCATCGGACGCACGCCCCGTTTTCGGCTTTGTCTTGCTGTCTGCAGTCATCGGCTTTGCCACGATAGGCGTGTTCACAGGCTTATTCAGCTCATTCTCCATTGCTTCCATCTGCTCCATACGCTCAATCTCGGCACTGTAGTCCTTGATTTTCTTTTCCATGTCAGCATAGGCAGCGGCATCTTCCGCAGAAAGCAGGCCGTCCTTGTCGCGCTTGCTCTCCACAAATGCTTTTGCGCCCTGCCATGCCTTGTTGCGTGCTTCACGAAGTTCATTGATCGTCATAATAAATTACCTCCAGTTTTTAATTAAATCGAGCCGTTCCATGAGGGAATCGGCATTGGCCTTGGTTTCGGATTTCTGCTCGATCCTGCACTTGGCAGCAATCTTATCCATGAGATGATTGGTGACGGCAGTGCGGGAATACACATTACTGACCTGCGGGGTTTCCACAGCGTCAGCTGTATTTCTCTGCATGATTTCATCTGCAAATCCCATCTCCACAGCACTGTTTGCATCCATCCAGGTCTCTGCGTCCATAAGGTGCGAGAGCTTTGCCCGGCTCATGCCCGTTTTAATTTCGTAGGCATTGATGATGGACTCTTTAACCTCATCGAGCATAGAAATGGCCTTCTGCATCTCCGAAGAGTCACCGAATGCTACCGTTACCGGATTGTGGATCATGAGCATGGACACTGGGGATACCAGCACCTTTGTACCAGCCATCGCAATGACAGATGCCGCCGATGCCGCAATGCCGTCAATCTTAACGGTCACATTGCCCTTGTAATCCATGAGCATATTGTAGATTTGCGCTGCCGCTACACAGTCACCGCCGGGTGAATTGATCCAAACGATAATGTCACCACTTCCGCTGTTCAGCTCATCCTTAAAAAGCTGCGGCGTGACATCATCGTCAAACCAGCTTTCCTCTGCGATGGTGCCGTTCAGAAACAGCGTCCTCTCCTGTGTCTGCTCCTGCGTTTCCTGATTGGTCACCGTCCTGTTCTTCCAGTTCCAGAACTTCTTCATCGGAATTTTCCTCCTTTCCGCCTGCTGCAAATATTCCCGCATCCGCAAGCTTTGTCATGTTGCCGTTGATAAGGTATAAGTCACCGCCGTCCTCAGCAGGGATACGGTCAAGATTCTCAAGTTCACGGATATCATTCGCTGACATCCAGCCGTTCTGCCTTGCTGTGGCATAGCCGGACATACGGCTTGCATAATCGCCGCGGAGCAGTCCGTCCACATTGAACTTAATAAAATAGTCAGCCTTGTCATTCTGTGAAATAAGCACCCTTGCCATTGACTGCTCCCAACGGATAAGCCACGGTTCCAAGGTGTATTTCACAAACTCCAGTGACTGCTGCTCAATATTAGAAAAGCTCGACTTCTCAAGGTCACCCACCATATGGGGAGGGACTCTGAAAATTCGAGCAATTTCATTGATTTGGAATTTCCTCGTTTCGAGGAATTGTGCTTCATTCGGAGAAATGGAAATCGGTGTGTATTTCATTCCTTCCTCAAGGATTGCCACCTTGTTGGAATTACTGCTGCCGCCGAACCCTTTATTCCAGGATTCACGGACACGCTCCGGGTCTTTTACCGTTCCCGGATATTCAAGCAGTCCACCCGGTGTGGCACCATTAGCAAAGAACTTGGCTCCGTATTCCTCACAGGCAATTGCCATGCCGATGGCATTTTTGGCCATTGCGATTGGGGAGTAGCCGACCAGACCGTCAAAGCCAAGTCCCGGAATGTGAAGCACGTCGGTCGGTTTTAATCTAACCGTTCCACCCTTGGTAATTTTGGCATCATCACTTGAGGTCTGGTATTCATAATAAAGCTGACCTTTATCGTCACGGTCTACCGTCATACGGTTTGGCATCAGCGGATACAGTGCTACCACCTCGCCCTTGCCGTTTCGGATAATCTGTGCGTAGCCGTTGCCCCAAAGCAATAGATGAGTCATTAAAGTTTCACGGAATACAAAGGATGTCATTTCTGGATTTGGCTCATCATGCAGAAGAAAATACAGTGGATTGTCCACCGCCTTTTCCTTACTGCCATCTGCATCATATCGGTAAAGATGAAGAGGCAGACCTGCCACTGCTTCTGACAGAATTCTTACGCAGGAGTACACCGCTGTCATCTGCATGGCAGAACGCTCATTTACATTCTTGCCGGAGATACTTCCGCCAAGAAAGAATCGATAAGCACTGCCTGCCGTACTGTTCTTAGGGGCATCTCTCGACCTAAAAAGTCCACTGAATAATCTCATAGTAATCACGCTCCTTCTCAAAAATAGGCATAAGGAAAGCACCTACCGTTTCCGATAGATGCTCTCTGCTAAATTGTATTATCTTTTATAATATCGAAGCTGTGGAAATTCCTTTCCATTCTGAAACTTATAATATTTTCTCACAGCATTCTGCATTGGTGTATGTGCCGGGTCTTCATGTGGTTTTAAGGCAATCAATGAATCATACATCAAATTATCGTCAGCAACAATAACATCCAACTCATGCCCCAGAATTCCCTCTGCTTTTCTTGCTTTGGACATCCTGGATGACACCGCTTTCTGGCTATTGATTGTTCTCTCACTCATTAAAAACATTTCAAATTCACGTTCTCTTTTCATACCATGCGACCTCCCATATTTCTGATAAGTTCAGTATAGCATGAAAAGATGCAGCCGGAGTATGATTCTGCAAAATCATAGACGGCTGCACCGATATCATCAAATGAATAGAATTCCACGATGATTATACACGGAATCCCCGGATTCATTCCCACAGCGAATGGCTCTGTCCAATGCCATAATCGATGCAATGGCACCGTCAATCTTCTCCGTGGATTTCTCTTTATCTGCCTTGATGTTTCCTGCAGGGTCGGTTCGGATGAAGATGTTGTCCATATTCCATCGAAGAACCGGATGCCCGCCGTGAGCAATCTTCTGCTCCAGCACCAGTTTCATCAGTTCCTTGGTGGGTGGGGACATATCCTTGAAGCCCTGTCCGAAAGGAACGACCGTGAAGCCCATGCCCTCAAGGTTCTGCACCATCTGCACAGCGCCCCAGCGGTCAAAGGCGATCTCCCGAATATTGAAACGCTCACCCAGGCTTTCGATAAATTTCTCGATGTAGCCGTAGTGAACGACATTGCCCTCGGTGGTCTGCAAATATCCCTGCCGCTCCCACACGTCGTATGGCACGTGGTCGCGCCGGACTCGGAGTTCCAGGTTGTCTTCCGGTATCCAGAAGTACGGCAGGATGATATATTTGTCATCCTCATCTTCCGGCGGGAACACAAGCACGAATGCCGTAATGTCCGTTGTAGAGGACAAGTCCAGACCGCCGTAACAGACACGGCCTTCCAGATCGTCCTCGCTGATGGCAAACTCGCACTTGTCCCACTTGTCCATCGGCATCCAACGCACCGCCTGTTTGACCCACTGGTTGAGGCGAAGCTGGCGGAAGGCGTTCTCCTCGCCGGGGTTCTGCTTGGCAGACTCGCAGGCGTCTTTGACCTTATCGATGCCGACCGTGATGCCGAGAGAGGGATTTGCCTTCTTCCAGACCTTCGGGTCCGTCCAATCATCTGATTCTTCCGCACCGTAGATAACGGGATAGAAGGTGTGGTCGATTTTGCGCCCCTCGATGATGTCCTTGGCCTTCTGGTGGATCTCATAACAGATGGACTTCGTATCGTTGCCGGCCGTGGTGATGAGGAAATACAGCGGCTGCATACGGGCATCACCGGAGCCCTTGGTCATAACATCAAAGAGCTTGCGGTTGGGCTGGGTGTGCAGCTCGTCAAACACCACGCCGTGAGTGTTAAAGCCGTGTTTGTTGCCGACATCTGCGGAGAGCACCTGGTAGATACTGCCCGTTGGCTGATAGATGAGCCGCTTCTGGGAATCCAGTATCTTGACCCGTTTGGAGAGAGCAGGACACATCCGCACCATATCTGCCGCTACGTTGAAAACGATGGACGCCTGCTGACGGTCCGCAGCGCATCCGTAGACCTCGGCTCGTTCCTCGCCATCACCGCAGGTGAGCAGAAGCGCCACCGCAGCAGCAAGCTCGGACTTGCCCTGCTTTTTCGGAATCTCGATGTAGGCGGTATTGAACTGCCGATAGCCGTTGGGCTTGAGAACGCCGAAGATGTCCCTAATGATCTGTTCCTGCCAGTCAATAAGCTCGAAGGGCTTTCTCGCCCAGGTGCCCTTGGTATGGCAGAGGCTCTCGATGAACATGACGGCATAATCCGCTGCGTCCACATCGTAGCGGGAGGTTTTCTCCATGAACCTTGTCGGCTTGTAGTTTTTCAGCTTTCGCAATTTCTCACCCCCTCCGGCAGAGCAATAAAAATAGCCGCCACCGAAATCGGTGCGACCTTCCGTACAACGAGCAGCAGCCCCTTTCGGAGCCGTTGCTTTGAAATTTCGGTTTTTTACCAGTTCTCGCTGTGGAGCAGAAGCTCCAGCGCAAGCTGCGTGTTCTCATCGGTGGGCTCAATGTCCCAGCCTCTGTCGTAGTTGCAGACAATGTATCCGTCCCGCTTGAGCATGAGCTTGGAAATGCATCCGCCGTCGATACCCCACTCGGAACCTTTGTCGTACTGCTTCATCCAGTAGTGAAAAACCTCGCCGTTTACCTTGATGCTGCTTTCTTTCCACATAACCGTGTACCTCCGTTTGTTTTGTTGTGAGTGTATATTACCGTCATGTTCGGGATATATCCAGTCATTTCGGAGGCATATAGTACACAATCATTCGGAGTAAAAACTGTGTATTTTACAGCGTTATTCCGGCTGATGGCAGCGGTGAATGGAGGCGATGATCTGCTCCTGCTCCTCCGGCTTTACGCCGATGGAGTCGAGAGCTTCCCGTGTGCCACAATCCGGGCAGATGAGGGTTTGGTTGTCAACTCTGGAAAGAGCAGCGGGTTCACTGTAGGCACGACCACACCGTGGGCAGATTTGAATCCGTATCACATTATTTTCTTTCATACCTGCATACCTCCAGGGATTTATCATAGGCCGCAAGCAGAATGCCTGGGTCAAAGTAAAAGGTGTCGTAGCCCTCAAGGCAGGTGTCCATGTAGAAATCCGATGGAACGCCGATTGGCCTTTCCTCATGCATGATATAGACGAAAGCTGTGACCGTTCTGTGCTTACCTGTGCGGATACCTTTATATTTCACCTTAAGCTCCCGCTTGTAATAGAAATTGGGGTAGCCTTCATAGCGGTCGAGGGCTTTCTCGTCCTGCGCGGTCACTTCCCAGATAACGATGGGAACTTTACCGGTTTCACATTTCTCAATCGTGAGGTAAGAGCCGGTCTTGCTGCCCTTGAAAAGCAGTTCATAATCCTTGAGAACCGATGTGCCGATGATCCGTGCCGATGGGCAGCGCATCCGCATCTGACGGACATTGAGGTTGCTGCCATAAGCGATGTAATAGCGTTTTTCCATAAAAAATACTCCTTTCCGAAGTTGCCTTCTACCACCGAAAGCCCGCCATCAGCGGGTTCGGGGGCCTCTGGGCTGCGTCCTTCAAGCGGCTGCTCTTCCGCTACGGAAGGCTGCATCCCCATCCAGGCGCTTCGTGAGGAGCTCTCTTGCGGTCTTGAACTCGTTGCCAATAAAGCCGAGGCGAAGGAGCCAAGTGCGCATTGCGTATTTGGGGTTCTCGTTCTGCTGGGGCTTGGGGCTTGCGGTTCTGACTGTCTTTGCCATCTGGCTGAGTGCAAGGCACAGCTGAATGTAACTCTTGAGCTGGCCAGCGTGGAGTCCGTTCTGCTTGCCGTCTGCCGGAGCATCGAACTGGAAGAGCCGGAACTCGACCGTTCCCTTGGTGAAGGTGGCGTGGAGGTTCAGCATATGGTAGCGGCTGTCGTTGTAGTGCTGGCTTCTGCCGTAGTCGGCGTTCTGGCTGCCGTACCAAATATCAGCCAAGGCTGCCATGGTGGTGGGTTTTCTGTTGTTCAGCCGTTCCAGGAATCTGGGGTCAACCGTGCGGCAGTAGCGGCTGATGCGGCCTCTGTCGAGGTTCAGTGCGCTTGCCAGGAGGTCTTCGTGGCTTGCCATGATGTTTGCGAGGTTTCGGAGCGTTTGGGGCGTGTGCCCCTTGGCACCGATGTGGATGTGAACACCGCAGCCTCTGGTGGCATCGCTTTTTGCTCCGGCTTTGCGGAGGCGGCGAGCCAGCTCCTGCAAGGTCTCCATGTCAACGTAGGTGAGGATCGGCGTGACCATCTCGCATTTCTCGCTGTCCGGGCCCGCGATGCTGACGTCCTTCTGGAATTTCCACTCGCGTCCGCTCTCATCCCAAGCCGACCAAGTGCAGTAGCCGTTGCGGCAAGCGGTGTTCTCGTACCGCCCGGTACCGAAGAAGGTGGCTGCCAGCCTTGCGGCCTTCTCTCTGGTGATGCTGTTCATTTCGACCTCGACCCCGATGGTCTGCTTCTTCATTTCGGCTACCTGGTTTTCTGTTCTCTGGCTCATGTTTGTGACCTCCGTTTTGGTTTGTTTTCCCTTTCGGTAGTCACATATTACCTCTGAAAGCACACTATATCCAGTTAATTATGAGCCATAAACCACACAATCTTGTGGCCAGCAAACTGTGTATATTACAGCAGTTTACGGCAAATATCCTCCCCGTAAGCCACGCTCAGACCGCAGCCGTTATCCCAGGCAACCATGATGCTGCCGATGTCATCCACACCTCGCACGGTGCCTTTCGTGCCGACAGGCGGTGCCTGTGGGTCATCCATCTGAACAAGCTCCACACGGGTACCGACCGGGTATTCCTTACGGATACGCTCGACCGTCTCTTTACTCGGAAATCTCATGCTGCGCACCTCCGTTTCTGAAAGCCGAAGAGCCGGAGAGGTTCTTTAGCAGTATTTTTCGAGCAGTCTTATATTCCGCGCCGATGAAGCCGAGCCGCAGGAGAAAGCAGCGGAATGCATATTTCTCATTGTCCGTGGGTTTCTCGGCGGCGCTGACCCGCTTCTGATTCCGTGCCATTTCACACAGCTTGCAGATGAAGGTGTCATAGGCTTTCATCTCGGCCGGGGTGGGAGTCGCCGGGAACCAAGGGAAGGATACCTTCGTGTCCGTGATTTCCAGTGGCAGGTCAGGGACTCCGAGGGCTTTCTTGATAAGGCTGCCCTTAGCAGCGATGAGTGCCTTGAGGTTTTCCAGATTGCTGTCGGTGAACAGACTCTTCGGCATGGAAATGCAGACGGCGCAAGGCTCTTCCACGTCATCAGTGTGGCTCTGGTCGATGTCAAAGCCCTCATCGTAGAAGTGCTGAAGAAGTCGCTCGATGACCTCGCTGTCGGCGCTGTCATCAAAGGAAAGGCTGCCTTTTCGGTCAATGGTGAAGTAATCCACCTCATAGTTGAATGTGGGCGCACCGCAGTACTTTGCGGGAACGCCGAGCCAGTCGGAGATGGTCTGTACCAGCCGCTTGCGCTCCGCACCCTGGGCATGAATTGTGATCGTCATTTTCGTGACCTCCTTGTTTTATGGTAGTCACATATTACCGTCAGGTTGGGCACTTATCCAGCTATATCTGCACATTTCCGGTGTAGATTATATCGGCGCATTATCGCAGCCGGACTGTGCATACCACACAATTCCGCAGAGCACGAACCATACGCACGGAAGCGCCACACCGTTGCCCCACATTTTATATTCCGCACTGTCGGAATACGGGTCTTTCAGCCACTTTGCGACCTGCTTGTCGGATTTCATTTTGCAGCCAGTCACTTCGGAATAGGTCTTGAACACCTTGTGCCAGAAGTACATTTCCTCATCGGACGGTTTTTCCGTGCCAAGGTCTGCACACCAGTTGTCCGGGAAGCCCTGAAGTCGTGCGCACTCGGTGGGCGTCAGCCGTCTGACGGTGTATCCGTTTTGGATAGCGCCCGGACCTTTGGCTACCAGTGTCGGCTGAAGCTCCTTTTCAAAGGTCGGAGCAAACTTGGCGTTCTGCCCCTGGTTGAAGGTGTCTCTTCCGATGCCGTAGCACACAGCGGTCGGGTCTTTGTAGTCCCGTGCAAGGACGGTCGGCGCTTTTTCTTTGGAAACCTGGGTGAAGCTACCCGTGGTCATGCTGTACACGGCATGGCGGTCTAATCCCGAGGATTGAGTTATCCCGAGATTAGGCGTGGTCTGTTCGCAAACGT